>CXWL01005972.1_pt1 | contig 50442 bp, 41 predicted proteins | sample 590931 | NCBI WGS metagenome assembly CXWL01 (sample SAMEA3498368, study PRJEB10139) | groundwater metagenome | biome: water well; material: biofilm material | place: Germany | collected 2015-04-27 | reverse complement strand
GGCAGCAATGGGTCAGCGTCAGAAGCGTTCATGCGCAAGCGTCCGGGGGAGGGAGAGGTCGGCCGCCGCCATCGCGGGGGCCAGATGGGGGGGGGTCTCGGCAGCGACCGATGCGGCGACCGGTTGAGTCGTCGTTTCGGCGGCGGCCTCGGCGGCAAGTTCAGGCTCCAGCGCCAGCGTGGCCTGAGCTTCGCCCAGCAGGGGCGGAGGTTCTTGCAATCCGCCAAATGCGTCGGCGACCTTGGCGGCGTCTGCGCCAGCCTCGATCGCCGGCAACTGGTCCAGGCTGGCAAGGCCCAGATCGTCAAGAAATTGGCGTGTCGTGGCATACAGCGCCGGCCGACCCGGCGCCTCGCGGTAGCCGATGGCTTCAATCCAGCCACGGTCTTCGAGCTGCTTGACTATCGGGCTGCTGACGGTGACCCCGCGGATATCTTCGATATCACCGCGGGTCACGGGCTGGCGGTAGGCCACGATGGCCAGCGTCTCCATCGCGGCGCGCGAATACTTCGGCGGCTTCTCGGGGTGCAGGCGGTCGAGATACTGGCGCATCTCCGGGCGGCTTTGAAATCGCCAGCCGCTGGCCAGCGCCACCAGCTCGGCGCCGCGGTCCTGCCAGTCGTTCATGATCTCGTCGAGCAGCCGGCGCAGTGTGTCGGCGCCAATCTCGCCGTCAAACAGCGCCCTCATGTCGTTCAGCGGCATAGGCGCAGACGCACAGATGAGCGCGGTCTCGAGGACTCGTTTGGCCTCCGATGTATTCATGACCTGCGTTTGCTAAGGGCGCCACCGCACGTACAGTGGCAGGGTGATTCGGCCGGAAAAATCCGGGGTCGTTCCGGACAGGGGCCGCGCGAGGCATCAGGCCTTCAGGCGCGGGGGATACGCACGGTCCGGCAAGGCCGGGACGGGGCAGCGGGTCGAACAGGCGAGGCACGCGTGGTGCCTGCAGCACTGTGGATGGTGCAGATTGTAGCGCGGGCCGCTGGCGCCGGGGTGATCACTTGCGAGTCGCCGTTACGAGCGCCCAGGCGGCTTCAAAGTCGGCCGGTGGCGCGCAGGCCATCGCGAGTGGCGCACCCGTGACCGGATGATCGAGCCTCAGCTCGGTGGCGTGCAGCGCCTGCCGCTGCATGCCCAATGCCGGTTTGCCGCCGTACAGGGTGTCGGCCACCAGCGGGTGGCCGCGCGCCGACAGGTGGACTCGGATCTGGTGGGTGCGCCCGGTGTGCAGGGTGCAGCTCAGGGCACTGAGTCCGCCTTGCGAGGCGAGATGGCGCACGTCGGTGCGCGATGGCCGGCCCGCAGCCACCACGGCCATGCGCACGCGCACCTGTGGGTCGCGGCCGATCGGCGCATCGATCGTGAACTCGGCCTGCGCCGGCACGCCGTGGGCGAGTGCAAGGTAGCGCCTGAATACCTGCCGGGCGCCGATCATGCGCACCAGCGCGGTGACGGCGGGCAGCGACTTGCCGACCATCATCACGCCCGAGGTGTCCTTGTCGAGCCGGTGCACGATGCCGGCGCGCGGCAGGGTCGCCGCCGCCGCGTGATGCGCGAGCAGGCCGTTGAGCAGCGTGCCCGACCAGTTGCCCGGCGCCGGGTGCACCACCAGACCCGCCGGTTTGTCGATCACCAGCAGATGTTCGTCTTCAAACAGGACCACCAGCGCCATCGCCTGCGGACGGAAGGCGCGGCTCTCATCGGTGGGCACCAGGTCGACCCGCACCTGCTGGCCCACCCGCACGCGACGCGAGGCCACGCTGGCGGCAACACCGTCCAGCCGCACGTGGCCGCCGTCAATGAGGTGCTGCAGGTGGCTGCGCGAGAACTCCGGCGCGATGGCCACCAAGACTTTGTCGAGCCGCTCGCCATGCAGTTGTAGGGTGACGGCCGCCACGCGGGTTTCGGGCGCGGCATCGGTTTCGAGGTCGGCCGCATCGGCCGCGTCGGCCTCGCGGTCGGCCAGGGTCGGCTCCCTATAATTCGCGTTCCTTGGACCTGCCGGCACCATACGCGATGACCGTTACCCTTATGTGGCGCACTGCGCTGTTGGCCCTGCTGGCGGTGTCGCTGCAACTGGCGGGCTGCGGCTCGGCCCCGAAGGACGAACCCGCGGCAAGCACCGCGGAGCGATTGTACAAAGAGGCTCGCGAAGATATGGACGCCGGCAGCTACGAGCGGGCCATCAAGTCGCTCGAGCGCGTGGAAGGCCTCGCGGCAGGCTCCCTGCTGGCCCAGCAGGCGCAACTCGACATGGCCTATCTGAACTGGCGCACCGGCGAAAAGGCGCAGGCGCTGACCACGGTCGAGCGCTTCATCAAGCTCAACCCCTCGAGCCCGGCGCTGGACTATGCGCTGTATCTGCGTGGCGTGATCAACTTCAACGACAACCTCGGCCTGCTTGGCGCGCTGGCCGGCCAGGATCTGTCCGAGCGCGACCAGCGCGCCTCGCGCGATGCCTTCCAGGCCTTCAAGCAACTGGTCGATCAGTTTCCCGTTTCGCGCTACTCGGCGGATGCCCGCTTGCGCATGGACTACATCGTCAACTCGCTGGCTGCGTACGAAGTGCACGTCGCGCGCTACTACTTCCGCCGCGGGGCCTATGTAGCGGCCGCCAACCGGGCGCAGCAAGCCATCGCCGAGTTCCAGCAGGCACCCTCGATCGAAGAGGCGCTGTATATCCTGGCGCAGTGCTACGACAAACTGCAACTCACGTCGCTGCGCGACGACACTGAGCGCGTCTTGCGAAAGAACTATCCCGACAGCGCATTCCTGCGCCTGGGCCTGGCGGCACGCGACAAGCCCTGGTGGAAGCTCTGGTAGGTCGCCCGCGGGGGCCTGGCTCTCAGTGGCTGGCGGCCAGATCCGCCAACCAGCCCAGCGCGGCCGACTCATCGTCCAGCAAGCCCATGGGCGGCAGCGCGGCCAGCAGGCGGCGGCCGTAGCGCATGTGGCGCAGGCGCGGATCGCACAGCACGAGCAGGCCGCGGTCGCTCTCGGTGCGGATCAGCCGGCCCGCACCCTGCTTGAGTGAGACCGCCGCCTCGGCGACGAAATAGTCCTCGAACGGGTTGCGCCCGAGTTCACGCAACTGGCGCACGCGCGCCTCCACCAGCGGATCGTTGGGCGGCGGGAACGGCAATTTGTCGATCAACACGCATTGCAGTGCGTCGCCTGGCATGTCGATGCCCTCCCAGAAACTCTGCGAGCCCACCAGCACGCAACCGCGGCCGTCGCCAAAGCGCTGCAACAGCGCGCGGCGCGGCTCGGTACCTTGCACCAGCACCGTGAGATGCCGTGCCTCGGCATGCGCGGCAATCGCCTCGGCCACCACCGGCAGCACGCGCAGGGTGGTGGTCAGCACAAACGTGCGCCCGCCCAAGGCGACCGCACAGCGTGCCGCCAGCGCCCCCACGGCCGCCGGATGGCCGGGCGCGTTGGGCAGGGGCAGGCCGGCCGGCACCCAGACGCGGGCGTGCGCGGGATAGTCAAACGGGCTGCCCACGCGCAGCTTGCCGGCATCTTCCAGACCGGTGGTGGAAGTGAACCACGACAGTGCCTCATCGTCGCCCAGCGTGGCCGAGGTGAATATCCACGCCTTGGGGGCCAGCTGGCGCTGCGCCGACAACATCTCGCGGATATCGAGCGGGGACTCCACCAGCCGGGCCTGCTGCGCAGTCAGGTCAACCCAACGCACATGATCGACCGCGGCGCCCTCAACAAAGTGCAGTGCCAACATGGCCAGCGAGCGCGCACGTTGCTCCAGCTTGGGGAAGTCGGGCGCCGACTCGGCCACGCTGGCCAGCGCTTGCGCAGCGGCCAGCGCAGCAGCGGCGAGCGCGCTCAGCGCGCCCTGCAATGCGGCCTCGCACTCGTCCCAGCGCCGTTTGACGATGCCGCGCACCTCGTGGGTGGGGCCCGCCGCAGCCAGCCGCAATTCGCGCGCGGCACGGTCGATGGCCGCCTGCAGCTCGCTCCAGGGTTGCAGGCCCCGCGCCCATTGCAGACCGGCGGCGAGCATGTCGCGCCCGAGGTCGATGGCCTGCCCGGTGGCCAGCGTCGTGCCCAGGAATTGCACGCCCGCTTCGACCAGTTGGTGTGCCTCGTCGAATACAGCGGCGTCCACCGTCGGCAGCAGCTCGGCGACACCGCTGTCGCGCAAAGCCAGGTCGGCAAAGAACAGATGGTGGTTGACGACGACGAGGTCGGCTGCCATCGCCTCGCGGCGGGCCTGCATGACATGGCACGCACGGTACTCGGGGCACTCGGCGCCCAGGCAGTTGTCGCGCGTGGAGGTCACCAGCGGGATCACGGGCGAGCGGTCGTCCAGGCCTTCGATCTCGGCCAGGTCACCGGTGCGCGTGGCCTGCGCCCATTGGACGACGCGTTTGAGGGCGCGCAGCGCAAAGCGGTCGGGCAGCGAGGCACCCACCTCGGCCTGCTGCAACCGGTAGCGACAGAGATAGCTCGCCCGCCCCTTGAGCAGGGCCATCCGCACCGGCAGGCCCAGCGCATCGCGCAGGCGCGGCAGGTCACGCAGGTAGAGCTGGTCCTGCAGGCTCTTGGTGGCGGTGCTCACCAAGGCCCGACGGCCCGAGAGCAGCAGGGGCACCAGATAGGCAAATGTCTTGCCGACGCCGGTGCCGGCCTCGGCCACCAAGGTCTCGCGGTTCTCTACCGCCTGCGCAATGCGCGCGGCCAGTTCATCCTGTGCCGAACGCGGCAGGAAGTTCGCATCACTGCGCGCCAGGGCACCATCGCCAGCAAATGCGCGCGCCACGGCCGCCGCAAGGTCACTGCTCACGCAGGCTCGGACGGTTCAATCTGCATCTCCAGGCGCGCGATCTGGTCGCGCAGCCGCAGGCGGCGCTTCTTCAGCCGCCGCAGCGTCAACTCGTCCGAGCGGGGATCGACCGGGATGCGGTCGATCAGCTCGTTCAAGTCGGCATGTTCCATGCGCAACTCGATGAGGCGGCGCTGCGGGGAATGCAGGTTCTCGTCCATTGCTGCACGACTTCAGGCGGGGGTGCGAGTTTATATTCGGCGGCATGGCTGTTGTTGCCCAGACTTTCCGATTCAGCGCCGCGACCGGGTTGCACAAAGGCGACCGCGGCTACCAGCAGGACCAGGTCGAGATCATTGCGCACCCCCGTATCGCGGGCTCGGTGATCGCCATCGTCGCCGATGGCATGGGCGGCAAGAGTGGAGGCCGCAAAGCCGCAGACCAGGTGCTGCTGACCGGGCGCCAGATCTTCGAGCGCTTCGTGCCCAGCCAGGACGACGCGGCCGAGATGCTGCGCCAGTTGGTGCTCGAATCGCACCTGATGATCAAGCTCACCGCGATCACCTCGGAGGAAGAGCCCCACAGCACCGTGGCGGCGTTCTGCGTGGGCCCCGGGCTCGAATGCGACGTCGTGCATGCTGGCGATTCACGCGTCTATCACTTCCGCGGCGCTGAAATGATGCGCCGCACGATCGACCATTCCTTCGTGCAGCGCCTCATCGACGACGGCAAGATCACGGAGGAGGCGGCGAATACGCACCCGCAGTCCAACCTGCTCACGGGCTGCCTGGGCACCCATGCCGACCCACCGGTTGCGTTGTGGCACATCGACCGGCTTGATTTCGGCGACTCCGTGATGGCCTGCAGCGACGGCCTGTGGCACTACTTCACACCCAAGGAAATCGGCGCCATCCTGCATGCACTGCCACCGCGCGAAGCCAGCGAGATGCTGATCAGCAAGGCCCGCCAGCGGGCCCGGGGCGGCGGCGACAACCTGTCGCTGGCCCTGGCGCGGATCGACGCCTTGCGCTGAGCGGAGCGGTCCGATCCATCTATCGCTGGGGTACGCTCGCCGCGCCTGGTGACGGCAACGGATCGGTCTTGCTGCCTCGCTGGGCGCGATCAGCCAGGCGCTGCGTCACGCGCGCCTGCTCGGCCTGCGCTTCCCCGCGCCTGCGGTCGGCGGCCTGCGCTCGTCGCGCGGCCTCTTCGGCACGAGCCGCTTCGTCGCCGCGGCGGCGTTCGATGCGCGGCGCCGACGCCACCGGACCAGGCGGCAGGCGCGGGTGCAGTTGTGGCTCTGCAGGTGGCGCCGCACGTGCGCTCATCGCCTGTTGCTTGGCCGCGACGGCGGCGCGGCGTTCGTCGGCGCGCACGCGGCGTTCGGCTTCGGTGAGCCGCAGCTCGGACTCGCGCAGCGGCGCCAGCGCCTCGCGTCGGCGGGCGCGTACCTCCTCAACGCAGGCAGTCACGGCAAATCGCCCCTGGCACGCCTGCTCCTGGATATCGTACCGATCCAGGATGACCTGGCGTTCGGATGCAAGCCGCGCCCGGTCACCGGGGTTGGCACCGGCGCAGATCGGCAGGCAGGCAAGCAGCAGGAGCGCTCGATGCATGGTCGGGCCGCCGGTTCAGGTGAGCGAGGTGTCCACCTCGCGGCGCGCCAGCGCCACGAACTCGGCCGACTGCATCTCGCGCAGGCGCGACGCGGTGCGCGGAAACTCGTGCACCAACGGCCCCTCGGAATAGAGCTGCTCGGCCGGCACGGCTGCCGAGAGGATCAGCTTGACGCGGCGGTCGTACAGCACGTCCACCAGCCAGGTGAAGCGGCGCGCCTCGCTGGACAAACGGGGCGGCATCTGCGGCACCTGCGACAGCAGCACGGTATGAAACCGCGACGCGATTTCGAGATAGTCGTTCTGCGAACGCGGGCCGCCGCAGAGCGTGCGGAAATCGAACCACACGACACCGCCAGCGCGGCGCATGGCCGGCAGCGAACGGTGTTCAATCTGCAGCACGGGCTCTTCATCGCGCGCCTCGGCCAGTTGTTCGAAGGCTCGTGCCATCGCTGCGTCGGCCACATCACCCAGCGGGCAGTGGTACATCTCCAGTTGCGCCAGCGTGCGCTGGCGATAGTCGGTACCGTGATCGACGTCTATCACTTCGAGCTTGGCCTTCAGCAGTTCGATAGCCGGCAGGATGCGGTCGCGGTGCAGGCCATTGGGGTAGAGCCCATCCGGGTGGAAGTTGGAGCTGGTGACGATGCTCACCCGGTTGGCGAACAGTGCTGCCAGCAGACGGTGCAGGATCATCGCATCGGTGACGTCGGCGACGTGGAACTCGTCGAAGCAGATCAGCCGGAAACGGCGCGCGATGCGCGTGCCGAGCTCGTCCAGCGGGTTGACCGTGCCCTTCAGGTCTTGCAGCTCGCGGTGCACCTCGCGCATGAACTCGTGGAAGTGCAGGCGCGTCTTGCGCGTCAACGGCACGCTCTGAAAAAAGCAATCCATCAGGAAGCTCTTGCCGCGCCCCACCCCACCCACCATGTACACGCCGCGCGGTATCGGCGGGCGGCTGATCAGCTTGGTGATCGCATTGCTGCGCCGGGCCTTGTAGTCGGCCCACTCGTCTTCGCAGCGCGCCAGGGCATTGATCGCGTGCAGTTGCGCCGGGTCGCTGTGGTAGCCGCGCTCGGTGAGCGTGGCGGCATACAACTGACGAACTGACACGCGATCAGAAGTTGAGCGTGCGCTTGGCCACGGCCAGTGCGGCTTCCTTGGTGGCCTCGGAGAGCGACGGATGCGCGTGGCAGATGCGCGCGATGTCCTCGCTGCTGGCGCGGAACTCCATCGCGACCACGGCCTCCGCGATCAGTTCGCTGGCCTGCGGGCCAACGATGTGCACGCCCAGAATCTCGTCCGTCGATGCATCGGCCAGGATCTTGACCATGCCCGTGGTGTCGCCCAGCGCACGCGCGCGGCCATTGGCCATGAACGGGAACGTGCCAGCCGTGTAGGCCTGGCCTGCGGCCTTGAGTTGCTGCTCGGTCTGACCGACCCAGGCGATCTCGGGGCTGGTGTAGATGACCCAGGGGATGGTGTTGAAATTGACGTGCCCATGCTGGCCTGCAATGCGTTCGGCCACCGCCACGCCTTCTTCCTCGGCCTTGTGCGCGAGCATCGGCCCGCGCACCACGTCGCCCACCGCCCAGACGCCTGGCAGGTTGGTGCGGCAATCGTCGTCCACCACGATGGCGCCGCGCTCGTCGAGCTTGAGGCCCACCGCCTGCGCGTTGAGACCGGCGGTGTTGGGAATGCGGCCGATCGAGACGATGAGTCTGTCGACAGCCAGGGTCTGTGCCTCGCCTTGCGCGTTGGTATAGGCCACCGTGACCCCGCGCTTGTCGGCACTGATCTCGCCGACCTGCACGCCCAACACGATCTTGAGTCCCTGCTTGACGAAGGCCTTGTGCGCCTCGCGGGCGATCTGCTCGTCCACCGCGCCCAGGAAAGTGGGCAGCGCTTCGAGCACCGTCACCTCGGCACCCAGGCGGCGCCATACCGAGCCCATCTCTAGGCCGATCACGCCGGAGCCGATGAGGCCCAGCGTCGCCGGCACGGCCGGGATGCGCAGGGCGCCATCGTTGCTGAGGATGCGCTCTTCATCAAATGGCGCACCCGGCAGCGGGCGTGCCGTGGAGCCGGTCGCCAAGATGACCTGTCCGGCCGTCAGCACCTCGTCGCCGACGGCAACCTGGTAACCGCCTTGCGACGCGCCCACGAATGAGCCGCGGCCGTGGAAGAAGGCAACCTTGTTCTTCTTCAGGAGGTACAGGATGCCGTCGTTGTTTTGTTTGACGACCGTATCCTTGCGGCGCAGCATCTTCTTGACGTCGATGCTCAGGTCCTTGAGGCCGATGCCGTGGTCCGCAAACGAGTGGCCGGCGTGCTCGAAGTGTTCACTCGACTGCAGCAGCGCCTTGCTCGGAATGCAGCCCACGTTGGTGCAGGTGCCCCCGGGCGCAGGCCCACCCTTGTCGCTCTTCCACTCGTCGATGCAGGCCGTGTTGAAGCCGAGCTGGGCGGCGCGGATGGCGGCGATATAGCCACCAGGGCCGCCGCCGATGACGAGGACATCGAAATTCTTGCTCATCGGGCCACCATCAAATGTCGAACAGCAACCGAGCCGGGTCTTCCAGCGCTTCCTTCATCGCCACCAAGCCCAGCACGGCCTCGCGGCCGTCGATGATGCGATGGTCGTAGCTCATGGCCAGGTAGTTCATCGGCCGCACCACCACGACCCCGTTTTCCACCACTGCGCGGTCCTTGGTGGCGTGCACCCCCAGGATCGCCGACTGGGGCGGATTGATGATGGGCGTGGACAGCATCGAGCCGAAGGTGCCACCGTTGCTGATGGAGAAGGTGCCGCCCACGAGTTCTTCGATGCCGAGCTTGCCGTCCTTGGCCTTCTGGCCGTATTCGGAAATCTTCTTTTCGATATCCGCAAAACTCATCTGGTCGACATTGCGCAAGACCGGCACCACCAGGCCACGCGGTGAGCCCACCGCGATGCCGATATCGAAATAGCCGTGATAGACGATGTCACCGCCATCGACAGACGCATTGATGATCGGGTATTTCTTGAGCGCCGCCACCGCCGCCTTGACAAAGAAGCTCATGAAGCCGAGCTTGACGCCGTGCTCCTTCTCGAAGCGCTCCTGGAACTTCTTGCGCATCTCCATCACCGGCGCCATGTTCACCTCGTTGAAGGTGGTCAGGATCGCGTTGGTGGACTGTGACTGAACCAGCCGCTCGGCTATGCGGGCGCGCAGGCGCGACATCGGCACGCGCTGCTCGGGGCGCTCGCCTAGATTGGCGCCGACGGGTGCCGACACGGTGGGCAGCGCCTTGGGCGTCGCCGGCGTGGCTGGCGCCGCTGCCGCAGCGGGCGCAGCCTTGGGAGCAGCGAGCGCGCCCAGCACATCGCCCTTGGTCACGCGGCCATCCTTGCCAGTGCCCGGCACCGAGCCGGCGGCAAGATGGTTGTCTGCCATCAGCTTGGCCGCAGCGGGCATGGCGACGTCACCCTTGCCCGCAAGCGGGGCCGCCACTGGCTTTGCCGCGGCGGGTACCGACGCAGCAGGGTGCGCCTTGCCCTCGGTGTCGATCCTTGCAATCACCTGCTCAGCCACGACCGTGCTGCCATCGGCCATCACCAGCTCGGCCAGCACACCTGCCGCCGGGGCCGGCACCTCGAGCACCACCTTGTCGGTCTCGATCTCGACCAGGGTCTCGTCGATCGCCACCGCTTCACCGGGTTTCTTCTTCCATACCAGCAGCGTGGCCTCGGCCACGGATTCAGACAGTTGCGGAACCTTGACTTCAACGATAGCCATGAAATTTCTCAGCGTAGTGTTGTGGGTTGCGGCCTACTTCGACAGCACGTAACCCTTGAGCTTGCCAAACGCCTGCTCCAGCAGCGCCTTCTGCTGCTCTTGGTGCAGATGCGAATAGCCCACCGCAGGCGATGCCGACGCGGGCCGCCCGGCATAGCCGAGCTTCTGGCCTTCGAGCATGTTTTCATGCACGTAGTGCTGGACAAAGAACCACGCCCCCTGGTTCTGCGGCTCGTCCTGGCACCACACCACCTCGGTGGCGTTGGGGAAGCGCTTCATTTCAGCGGCGAAGGCCTTGTGCGGGAACGGGTAGAGCTGCTCCACGCGCAAGATGGCCACATCCAGTGCCTTGCGCTCGTCGCGCTTGCGCATGAGGTCGTAGGCCACCTTGCCCGAACAGGCAATCACCCGCTTGACCTTGTCACCCTCGATATCCGACCGGGATGGGCCGATCACGGTCCTGAACTCGCCTTTGGTGAACTCGGTGAGCGGCGATGTGGCGTCCTTGGCGCGCAGCAGCGACTTCGGCGTGAAGATGATCAGCGGCTTGCGGAACTGGCGCACCATCTGCCTGCGCAGCAGGTGGAAGATCTGGCTCGCCGAGGTGGGCTGCACGATCTGCATGTTGTTGTCGGCGGCCAGCTGCATGAAGCGCTCCAGGCGCGCCGAGCTGTGCTCGGGGCCCTGGCCCTCATAGCCGTGGGGCAGCATCAGCGTGAGGCCGTTGACGCGCCCCCACTTGACCTCGCCGGCGGCGATGAACTGGTCGATGACCACCTGCGCGCCGTTGACGAAGTCACCAAACTGCGCTTCCCAGATCGTCAGCGTATTCGGCTCGGCGGACGAATAGCCGTACTCGAAACCCAGCACCGCCTCTTCAGACAGCAGCGAGTCGATCACGACAAACGGCGCCTGGCCGTCGGCCACGTGTTCCAGCGGAACGTAGATGCCGGCGTCCCACTTCTCGCGATTCTGGTCGTGCAGCACGGCGTGGCGGTGCACGAAGGTGCCACGCCCGCAATCTTCACCCGACAGCCGCACGGCGTAGCCACTGGCCACCAGCGAGGCATAGGCCAGGGTCTCGCCCATGCCCCAGTCGACATTGATATCGCCGCGTCCCATCGCTGCGCGGTCGGCGATGACTTTCTCCACCAGCGGGTGAACCTTGAAGGTGCCGGGGATGGTGGTGAGCTTTTCAGCCAGCCGCCTGACCTCGGCCAGCGGCAGCGCGGTGTCGGCGGCATCGGTCCACTTCTTGCCGAGAAATGGCGCCCAATCGACGGCGTACTTGCTCTTGAAGTTGGTCAGCACCGGGTCGACCGTGTGGCGCCCTTCGTCCATTGCAGCGCGGAAGGCCTTGACCATGGCGTCCGGACCTTCGGCGGGCAGCACGCCCTGGGCAACCAGCTTCTCACCGTAAAGCTTGCGCGTGCCTGGGTGCTTGGCGATGACCTTGTACATCAAGGGTTGCGTCAGGCTCGGCGTATCCTGCTCGTTGTGGCCGAGTTTGCGGAAGCAGATGATGTCCACCACCACGTCCTTGCAGAACTGCTGGCGGTAGCCCATGGCCAACTGGGTGCACCAGACCACGGCCTCGGGGTCGTCGCCGTTGACGTGCAGCACCGGCGCCTCGATCATCTTGACCACGTCCGAGCAGTACAAGGTGGAGCGCGAGTCGCGCGGATCACTGGTGGTGAAGCCGATCTGGTTGTTGACCACCAGGTGCACGGTGCCACCCGTGTAGTAGCCGCGGGTCTGCGCCAGCGCCAGCGTTTCCATCACGACGCCCTGGCCGGCGAATGCGGCATCGCCGTGCACCAGCACCGGCAGCACCTGGGCGCCGGTCTTGTCGCCGCGACGGTCCATGCGGGCCTTGACCGAGCCTTCAACCACCGGGTTGACGATTTCCAGGTGCGACGGGTTGAATGCCAGGCTCAGGTGCACCGCCCCACCTGGCGTGGTGATGTCGCTGCTGAAGCCCTGGTGGTACTTCACGTCGCCCGACAGCAGCACCTCTGCAGCCGTGTGGTCGAACTCGGCAAACAGGTCGGCCGGCATCTTGCCCAGCGTATTGACCAGCACGTTCAGCCGCCCGCGGTGGGCCATGCCGATGACGATCTCCTGCACTCCGGCGGAGCCGGCGCGCTGCACGAGCTCATCCATGCTGGCGATGAAACTCTCGCTGCCCTCCAAGGAGAAACGCTTCTGGCCCACGTACTTGGTGTGGAGATAGCGCTCCAGACCTTCGGACGCCGTCAGGCGATCCAGGATGTGTATTTTTTCGGCCGCGGTGAAAGCCGGTTTGCTGCGCCGGGACTCGAGCCTTTCCTGCCACCAGCGCTTTTCAGCCGGATCGGTGCAGTGCATGAACTCGGCGCCGATGGTGCCGCAGTAGGTCTCGCGCAGCGCCTGCACGATCTCGCGCAGGCTCATGTTCTCGGCCTTGCTGAAATACGTGTTGGCGGCCGAGAACGTGATGTCCATGTCGGACTCGCTCAGGTCGTAGAACGCCGGCTCGAGCTCGGGGAGCTTGGGCCGCTCGGTGCGCTTGAGCGGGTCCAGGTCAGCCCAGCGCGAGCCGAGGAACCGGTAGGCCGCGATCAGCGACTGCACGTGCACCTGTTTGCGCGCGACCGCCAGATCGGCCTCGCTGGCCTTGAGCGCAAACGCGTTGGCCTTGGCGCGTTGGGCGAAGGACTCGATCACTGGCGCGTGGGCCACGTCGCGGCTGGTGGAGCCGTCGGTGGCAGGCACGTGCTGCAGGTTGTCGAAGTAGGTGCGCCACGTCTCAGGTACGCTGCCGGGGTTGTCGAGGTAAGCCTCGTACAACTCCTCCACGTAGGGAGCGTTGCCCCCGAACAGGTACGAGTTGGACCTGTATTGCTGCATCATCTTTCGCTCACCTTGCGCCCCGGGTCTGCCGGAGCTCTGATGGGTTGATCAACCTTCCGCGGCCCCGGCTGCACCGGTTGGCGGACTAGCGACCCGCCTTGCTGTTGGACTCGCGCAGGCGCGAATTCAGCAAGGGGACGGGAAGGACCGAGTCTTATCGAGTCGGGACTCTATCACCACGGCGAACCCAGGCAGCGCGGCGAATTGGGGGCCATAAACCCGTTTGATGCTCGGTCAAGAACAGCTGGCTTGAGCGAGACTGCCAGCCCGATGCCACATGCAGCGAGTCAGCGCGTGATCTTGCTGCACAAGATTGCGCCTACCAAGCCCGCCGAGGGTGCCCCCTGCAATGGCTGCGGCGTGTGCTGCGCCGCCGAGCCGTGCCCACTGGGTATGTGGGTCTCGCGGCGTCGGCGCGGCACTTGTGCCGCCTTGTCCTGGGACGCGAGTGACGACCGCTACCGCTGCGGCGTGCTCGTTGCGCCGAAACGCTGGCTGCCGTGGCTGCCTGAACGCTGGGCGCGCCGTCTGGTGCTGCGCTGGATCGCAGCCAGCCGCGGCTGCGACTCCGATCTGCAGCCCGGCTGAGAGGAATCGGACCCGGCCCTGGAGTTTCCCCCCGCTGGCGGTGGGCGCGCGTGCACCTAACATCACCGCGTCCACTTACGCTCGACAGGAGCCTGCCCATGACGATCAAAGCCTTGCTTGCAACTGCCGCTCTGGCCACCGTGCTGACAGCGGCGCCGGTACATGCCCAGACCTTGCGGTGGGCTGCGCAGAACGACATCCTGACGCTGGACCCGCACTCGCAGAACCACGCCACGACCAACGCAATCCTGATGCACGCGTATGAAGGGTTGACGCGCTACAACGCCAAGTACGAGGTCGAGCCGGCACTGGCCACGAAGTGGACCTATGTCAGCCCGACCCAGGTGCGCTTCGAACTGCGCAAGGGCGTCAAATTTCAGGACGGTTCGGCCTTTACCGCGGACGATGTGATCTTCTCCTTCGGTCGCATCAAGCAGCCACAAGGCACGATGCAGATCTACGTGACCGGCATCGCCGATATCAAGAAAATCGACGATCACACCATCGACTTGGTGCTGAGTGCGCCCAACCCGATCCTGCTGCGCAACATCATCGACTTCAGGATCATGAGCCGTACCTGGGCCGACAAGAACCGCAGCGGCAACGTGCAGGACTACAAAGCCAAAGAAGAGAACTACGCCTCGCGCAACGTGATGGGCACGGGCCCGTACCGCATCTTGAGCTGGCAGCCCGAGCAGCGCATCATGATGGCGCGCAACGAAGCCTGGTGGGACAGGAACACGGGCAATGTGAGCCAGGTCGTGTACACACCCATCAAGTCCGAGCCCACGCGCGTGGCGGCGCTACTGTCGGGTGACGTGGACATGCTCACCGATGTGCCCACCCAAGATGTCGACCGCCTGCGTGGCGACAAGAAACTCAAGGTCGTGGATGGCCCCGAAGTGCGGACCATCTTTCTGGCACCCGATCTAGGCAGCGCCGAGCTCAAGTATTCCAGCGTGAAGGGCAAGAACCCATTCAAGGACAAGCGCGTGCGCGAGGCCCTGAGCCTGGCCATCGACCGCGAGGCGATCAAGCGCAACATCATGCGCGGCCTCTCGATCCCGGCGGCGCTGATGGTGGCGCCCGGAGTCAACGGCAATACCAAGGATCTGGACGTGCCTGCGAAGGCCGACCCGGCGCGCGCCAAGCAATTGCTCGCGGACGCCGGCTACCCCAACGGATTCGAGTTCTCGCTCAATTGCCCGAACAACCGCTACGTCAACGACGAGAAGATCTGCCAGGCGGTAGTCGCGATGTGGGCGCGCATTGGCGTCAAGGTCAATCTGCTGTCGGAAAATATGGCTACCTTCATCCAGAAGGTGCAGAACTTCGACAGTTCGATGTACCTGTTGGGCTGGGGCGTGGCCACCTACGATGCGCAGTATGCCGTGCAGTCGCTGGCCCGCACGCGCACCAGCGGCGCTGACGGCAACTTCAACTTCTCGCGCGTAAGCGACACCACGGTCGACAAGCTCACCGACGCGATGAAGACCGAGACCGACGTAGCCAAGCGCAACGCGATGATCCGCGACTCGCTGCTGCGCATCCGCGACGAGACGCTGCTGATCCCGCTGCACCACCAGATCCGCCCGTGGGCGATGAAGGCGGGCGTGACCACGGTGCATCGGTCGGACGATCGGCCTGAGGCCCGGTTCACGTCGATCCACTGAACAACGTCGCACCCAAGATAAAGGGCTCCACTCAGGGAGCCCTTGCTTGATACTGGAGGCGCGACCCGGAGTCGAACCGGGCTGGACGGATTTGCAATCCGTTGCATAACCGCTTTGCTATCGCGCCAATCCGTCTGTCGCTGGCAAGTCCGTGACCGACAGGAAGCGTCAGCTTCCCTGATTTGCGCCAATTCTGGAGCGGGAGAAGAGTCTCGAACTCTCGACCTCAACCTTGGCAAGGTTGCGCTCTACCAACTGAGCTACTCCCGCATGTGCCCTGGCGTGCGCCAAGACCTGATCTCGACGCATCAAAACGCTAGCGCCGAGCCTTGCATTATAGATCGGTTTCAGTGCTGCTTGCAACTCAGAGCCGACACTCAGCGCTGACACTCAATGCGGCAAACCGTCGGCTGCCACTGCGGGCGCAGTCTCCGGCTTGGCAGCCACCGCGGCAACCACTGGCTCTTCGTCCACCAGCGGCTGCGGCGCCCTTTCGAGTGCGATCTCCAGTACCTGATCGATCCACTTCACAGGCACGATCTCTAGGTTGTTCTTGGCGTTCTCCGGAATCTCCTGCAGATCCTTGACGTTTTCCTCGGGGATCAACACGATCTTCACGCCACCACGGTGCGCTGCCAGCAGTTTTTCCTTGAGCCCGCCGATGGCCGTGACCTCACCGCGCAAAGTGATCTCACCGGTCATCGCCACATCGGCGCGCACCGGTATGCCCAACAGCGCCGAAACCAGCGCCGTCGTCATTGCAGCGCCCGCACTTGGACCGTCCTTGGGCGTCGCCCCATCGGGCACGTGGATGTGGATGTCGCGCTTCTCGAAAATCTCGTCCTTGAGACCCAGGCGACGAGCACGAGAGCGCACGACGGAACGCGCGGCCTCCACCGACTCCTTCATCACGTCACCCAGCGAGCCGGTGCGAATGATGTTGCCCTTGCCCGGCATGACCGCGGCTTCGATGGTCAGCAGATCGCCACCGACTTCGGTCCACGCCAGGCCGACAACCTGTCCTACCTGGTTCTTCTTCTCAGTGCGGCCATAGTCATACTTGCGCACGCCGAGGAAGTCGTTGAGGTTCTCTTCGGTGACGATGACCTGACCGTCGTACTTCTTGAGCTGGTGGCCCTTGACCACCTTGCGGCAGATCTTGGAGATCTCGCGCTCCAGCGAGCGCACTCCAGCCTCGCGCGTGTAGTAGCGAATGATCCCGCGAATGGCGCCCTCGGTGAGCTCCATCTCGTGGTCCTTGACGCCATTGTTCTTCTGCTGCTTGGGTGCCAGGTAGCGCTGGGCGATGTTGAGCTTTTCGTCTTCGGTATAGCCGGCCAAGCGGATGACTTCCATCCGGTCCAGCAGAGCCGGCGGGATATTCATGGAGTTGCTGGTGGCCACGAACATCACGTCAGAAAGGTCGAAATCGACCTCGACGTAGTGGTCGCTGAAGGTGTGGTTCTGCTCGGGATCAAGCACCTCAAGCAAGGCTGACGAGGGGTCGCCGCGGAAGTCCATGCCCAGTTTGTCGATTTCGTCGAGCAGGAACAGCGGGTTGCGCGTGCCGATCTTGCTCAGGCTCTGCAGCACCTTGCCCGGCATGCTGCCGATGTAGGTGCGCCGGTGTCCACGGATCTCGGCCTCATCCCGCATACCACCCAGCGCCATGCGCACGAACTTGCGCCCGGTGGCGCGCGCCACGCTCTGGCCGAGCGAAGTCTTGCCCACCCCCGGGGGGCCCACCAGGCACAGGATGGGCGCCTTGACCTTGTCCACCCGCTGCTGCACCGCAAGGTACTCGAGGATGCGGTCCTTGACCTTCTCCAGCCCGAAGTGGTCTTCGTTGAGCACCTGCTCCGCATGTCCCAGATCGTGCTTGATCTTGGTCTTCTTGGCCCAGGGCAGGTTGACCAGGGTGTCGATGAAGTTGCGCACCACACTGGCCTCGGCCGACATGGGCGACATCAGCTTGAGCTTCTTGAGCTCGCTATCGGCCTTCTTGCGCGCTTCCTTGGGCATGCGCGCGGCCTTGATCTTCTTCTCCAGCTCTTCGAGGTCGGCACCTTCTTCGCCGTCGCCCAGTTCTTTCTGGATCGCCTTGACCTGCTCGTTGAGGTAGTACTCGCGCTGGCTTTTTTCCATCTGCCGCTTGACGCGGCCGCGGATGCGTTTTTCAACCTGCAGGATGTCAACCTCGTGCTCAAGCAGCTGCAGCAACTTCTCCAGCCGCTTGGCAACCGAGAACAGGTCCAGCACGGCCTGCTTGGCCTCCAGCTTGAGCGGCAGGTGCGCGGCTATCGTATCGGCCAGTCGGCCCGGATCGTCGATGCCTGCGATCGAGGTCAGGATCTCGGGCGGTATCTTCTTGTTGAGCTTGACGTACTGGTCAAACTGCTGCGTCACAGCGCGCCGCAAGGCCTCAACCTCGGACGTCGCTTCAATGGCAGCGGGTACAGGGACGACTTCGCCCATGAAATAGTCGTTGGCCTCGGTGATGCTGCGCGTGTTGGCACGCTGCACCCCCTCAACCAATACCTTCACCGTACCGTCGGGCAGCTTGAGCATCTGCAGGATGCTGGAGACGCAGCCCACGTCAAACATGTCGTCCGCCTTGGGCTCGTCCTTGCCGGCGGCCTTTTGTGCCACCAGCATGATCTGGCGGCCGGATTCCATCGCCGCTTCCAGCGCCTTGATCGACTTGGGGCGCCCCACAAAGAGCGGTATGACCATGTGCGGGAAGACCACCACGTCGCGCAGCGGCAGCAGCGGCAGTGTGATCGGGTCTGGCGGGAGTACGGGATGTCCGGACATTGGGGCCTCTCTTTCTCAGGCCCAGTTGGGGCTCGAGCGCGGGAATGCAAGATGGTTGCGGCGCCTCGAGGCACGCGCACGGAGCCTCAGGCGCTGGCCTTCTTTTCGCGGTAAACGAGCAGCGGCTTGGCGCCCTCTTCAATGATGTGTTCGTCTATGACCACCTTGCCCACACCATCCAACGTGGGCAACTCGAACATGGTGTCAATGAGCGCGTGTTCCAGGATGGATCGCAAGCCTCGCGCGCCAGTCTTGCGAGCCAACGCCTTGCGGGCAATGGCCGTCAGCGCCGACGGGCGAATCTCGAGTTCCACGCCATCCATCGCAAAGAGCTTCTGGTACTGCTTGAGGAGTGCGTTTTTCGGTTCCGTGAGGATCTGCACCATGGCGTCGATGGTGAGTTCGCCCAGCGTCGCCACCACGGGCAGGCGGCCCACCAGCTCGGGAATGAGGCCGAACTTGATCAGATCCTGCGGTTCGGCGTCGCGGAAGATATCGGCGGCGCGTTTTTCGGTCTTGCTATGCACGCTGGCGGCAAAACCGATGCCAGACTTTTCGGTGCGATTCTGGATCACCTTTTCCAGGCCGTCGAATGCACCCCCGCAGATGAACAGGATGTTGGTCGTGTCGATCTGCAGGAAATCCTGGTTGGGGTGCTTGCGCCCACCCTGCGGCGGCACGCTGGCCATCGTGCCTTCCACCAGCTTGAGCAGCGCCTGCTGCACGCCTTCGCCCGACACATCGCGCGTGATGCTGGGGTTGTCCGCCTTGCGCGAGATCTTGTCGATCTCGTCGATGTAGACGATGCCCCGCTGCGCCCGCTCGGCGTCGTAATTGCAGTTTTGCAGCAGCTTCTGGATGATGTTTTCCACATCTTCGCCCACGTAGCCCGCTTCCGTGAGCGTGGTGGCGTCGGCGATGACGAACGGCACGTTGAGCAACCGCGCCAGCGTTTGTGCCAGCAGCGTCTTGCCGGAGCCGGTGGGGCCAATGAGCAGGATATTGCTCTTGGTCAGTTCCACCTCGTCCTTGGAGGCATTGGCGCCCATATGCTTGAGGCGCTTGTAATGGTTGTAGACGGCGACCGCCAGCGTTCGTTTGGCCACCTCCTGGCCGATCACGTACTGGTCAAGGCTGGCCTTGATCTCGGTCGGCACCGGCAAGTCGGACTTGCTGGCCTTCGCGGCCGGGCCGTCGGCGGGCACTTCATCGCGAACGATGTCGTTGCATAGCTCGATGCACTCGTCGCAGATAAATACCGACGGACCCGCGATGAGTTTCTTCACCTCGTGCTGGCTCTTGCCGCAGAACGAGCAGTAGAGAACCTTTTCGCCGGAGGCGCCTTTCTTGTCGGCCATGGATGCGTTTACGAGGGGGTTTGAGCGCTGGATGCGCGCCATCATAGACCAAGTGCCACCCGCCCCGCCGAGGGGAAAGGGCATCGATTAAGGCCCTACTTCGGGCCTGCGGATCAGGCGCGTTTGTCCAGCACGTGGTCGATCAGGCCGTATTCCTTGGCCTCCGTGGGCGACATCCAGAAGTCGCGCTCCATGTCCGCCGTGACGCGCTCGATCGTCTGCCCGGTGCAATCGGCATAGATGCGGTTGAGCTGCTCGCGGGTCTTGATGATTTCGCGAGCCTGGATCTCGATGTCGGTGGCCTGCCCCTGGGCGCCACCCGAAGGTTGATGGAGCATCACTCGCGAATTGGGTAGCGCCTGGCGCTTGCCCTTGGCCCCAGCCATCAGCAGGAACGAGCCCATGCTTGCCGCCATGCCCATGCACAGCGTCGAGACATCTGGCTTGATGAAGTTCATCGTGTCGTAGATCGACAGGCCCGAGCTGACACTGCCCCCTGGCGAGTTGATATACAGGAAGATGTCCTTGTCCGGGTTCTCGCTCTCCAGGAACAGCATCTGTGCCACCACCAGGTTGGCGGTCTGGTCATTGACGGGACCGACAAGGAAGACGATGCGCTCGCGCAGCAGCCGGCTGTAGATGTCGTAGGCACGTTCGCCCCGACCCGACTGCTCGATCACGATGGGGACCATGCCCAGCCCAACAGTCTCAACGGTCTCGCGCACGCTCATGGGGTCCCCTTCATTCAGGCCGCGGTCATCAGTTCATCGAACGGTAGCACCTTGTCCACGACCTTGGCCCGGGCGAGCACAAAATCCGTCACGTTGTTCTCGATGACCACCGCCTCGACCTCGGCCATGCGTTGCCGATCGCTGAGGTACCAACGCATCACCTCGGCCGGCTTTTCGTAGCTCTGGCTCATCTCTTCGATGTGCGCCTGCAACTGTTCGGGCCTGGCCTGCAGGTTGTTGGAGCGCACGAGTTCGGCCACCACCAGGCCCAGCCGCACACGCCGCTCGGCCTGGGGCTTGAAGATCTCGGCCGGGATTGGTGCCGTCTCGGCGTCCTTGACACCGCGCTTCTTGAGATCGGCACGCGCGGCCTCGATCATGCGATCGGTCTCGCTTGCGACCAGCGCGTTCGGCAGCTCGAGTTCGGCCGCCATGGACAGTGCCTCCATCACCGCACCCTTGTTGCGCGCCAAGACGCGAAACTTGACTTCGCGCTCCAAGTTCTTCTTGACGTCGGCGCGCAGCCCTTCGACCGTGCCCTCTTTGATGCCCAGCGCCTTGGCGAAGCCTTCGTCGACCACAGGCAGGTTCTGCGCTTCGATCTTCTTCACGGTGACCAGGAAGTCAGCTTCCTTGCCAGCCACGTCCTTGCCGTGATAGTCATCCGGAAACTGCAGCGGGAAGGTCTTGCTGTCGCCCACTCGCATGCCGCGCACGGCCAGGTCAAACTGCTCCAGCATCTGGCCTTCACCGATGACAAACTGAAAGGCCTCTGCCTTGCCGCCGGCAAAGGGCTCGCCGTCGATCTTGCCCTCAAAGTCGATGCTCACGCGGTCACCTTCCTGGGCGCCGTCTGTCGCCGGGCGCAGGCCGAACGTGCGGCGCTGCTTGCGCAGGATATCCACCGTGCGGTCGATCGCGGCGTCGGAAACCTCAGTGGCCACACGCTCAACTTCGGCACCGGTCAGGTCACCGAGCTTGACCTCGGGGTAGACCTCGAATGTGGCGTCGAAGGCAAACTGCCCGTCAGGCGCCTGCTCGTTTTGCGTGATGCGCGGGGCGCCCGCCACTCGAAGCTGGGCCGCGCTCGCGGCCTCGGAGAACGCCTGCCCGATGCGGTCATTGAAAACCTCGGACTGCACCGAGTAGCCATAGCGTTGCGCCACCACCGACATCGGCACCTTGCCGGGTCGGAAGCCATCGGCCTTGACGGTGCGCGACAGGCGCTTGAGGCGCGATGCGACCTCGCCGTTGATGGTTTCTGCCGCCAGCGTGAGCGTGATGCGGCGTTCGAGCTTTTCTAGGGTTTCGACTTGGACGGCCATGATGTCTCTCGTGGGGAGTGGATGCTGTGCGGATCGTTGCGTATCGTTGCTGGTGCGCGGGGCCGGACTCGAACCGGCACGCCCGTGAAGGCGTCAGGACCTAAACCTGGTGCGTCTACCAATTTCGCCACCCGCGCGGGTAGGAAGCCGGAACCGGCAAACCGGGCATTTTAGCCTGCCGCTGGCTCCCGCTTCACGCGGAACCACGCCGCATACATCGCCGGCAACGCCAGCAGCGTAAGAAACGTGGCCACGATCAGCCCGCCCATGATGGCCACCGCCATCGGCCCCCAGAACACGCTACGCGACAGCGGGATCATCGCCAGCACGGCCGCTGCCGCCGTCAGCACGATCGGCCGGAAGCGCCGCACTGCAGACTCCACGATGGCGTCCCACGTCGGCACGCCGCGCGCACGGTCCTGCTCGATCTGGTCGATCAGAATCACCGAGTTGCGCATGATCATGCCCACCAGCGCGATAAATCCGAGCAGCGCCACAAAGCCGAACGGCCGGTTCAACAGCAGCAGCGCGGCGGCCACCCCCGCGATGCCCAAAGGGGCCGTCAGCATCACCAGCATGGCCCGCGAAAAGCTCTGCAACTGGAGCATCAGCAGCGTGAGCATGATGAAGGCCATCAGCGGCACGTTGGCCAACAGTGAGCCCTGGCCCTTGCTGCTCTCTTCCACCGCGCCGGCCACCTGGATGCTGTAGCCCGGTGGCATCTTGGCCGCCAGCTCCTGCAGCTGGGGCCAGACCTGCGCCGTGACCGTCGGCCCCTGCACCCCCTCGACCACGTCGCCTTGCACCGTGACCGCATAGTGGCGGCCCTCGCGCCACATCACCCCAGGCTCCCAACCGAAGCCGATCTTGGCGATCTGCGTCAGCGGTACGGAGCGGCCGCTGGCGGTGGGCAGGTAGGCGTTGCCTATATCGGTGATGGCGTTGCGCTCTTCAAGCGGCTGGCGCAGCACGATATCGATCAACTTGTCCCCCTCGCGATACTGGCCAATGACGCTTCCGGAGAGGATGGTGCGCGAAGCCTGCGCGATGGCCTGGCTCGTGACCCCGAGCGCACGGGCCTTGTCCTGGTCGATCGTCAGCCGCAGCACCTTGATCGACTCGTTCCAGTTGTCATTGACGCCCCTCACACTCGCGTTGGCGCGCAGCACTTCCTTGGCCTGGTCAGCCCACACTCGCACCTGGGCTGCTTCGATGCCCACGACGCGGAACTGCACCGGGTACGGCACCGGCGGCCCGTTGGGCAGCAGCTTGACGCGCCCGCGCACTTCCGGAAACTCGCTGGCCAGCAACTGGGGCAGCCGCAGGCGCAATGCCTCGCGCTCCTTCAAGTCCTTGGGCAGCACGATGGCCTGGCTGACATTGCTTTGCGCGAATACCTGGTCCAGCGGCAGGTAGAAACGCGGCACGCCGCTGCCGATCCAGGTGGCGACGCTGGCCACACCAGGCTCCTGCGCCATGCGTGCCTCGAAGCGGCGCGCAACGGCTTCGCTCTGCTGCACCGTCGAGCCCTCGGGCAGCCAGAGATCCACGATGATCTCGGGCCGGCTCGAGTCGGGGAAGAACTGCTGCTGCACCTGCCCCATGCCCACGATGCCCAGGGCGAAAGTCAGCACGGTCAGGCCGATCGTGACCCAGCGGTGCTGCACGCACCAGTTCACAGCCACGCGGAAGCGGCTGTAGAACGGCGTGTCGAACAGCTCATGCGGACCGTCGTCGCTGGCAGGCCTGGCATCGCGGCGCGACCGCAGCAACCAGGCGCCAAGATAGGGCACGAAATACACCGAGACCAGCCACGAGATGACCAGCGCCGCCGAGGTCACGGCGAAGATCGCAAACGTATATTCACCGGTCACCGACTTGGCCAACCCGATCGGCAGGAAGCCGGCCGCGGTGATGAGCGTGCCGGTGAGCATCGGCATCGCTGTCACGTCATAGGCGAACGTGGCAGCCCGCATCTTGTCGTAGCCCTCTTCGAGCTTGCGCACCATCATCTCCACCGCGATGATGGCGTCGTCCACCAACAGGCCCAGAGCGATGATCAGGCTGCCCAGCGATATCTTGTGCAGCCCCACGCCCCAGTAATACATGGTCACGAAGGTGATGGCCAGCACCAGCGGAATCGTGATACCCACCACCAGGCCGGGCCAGATGTCGAGCCGCAGCGGTCTGGTGTGCAGGCCCAGGCTGATGAAGCTCACCGCCAGCACGATCAGCACGGCCTCAACCAGCACGCGCACGAATTCCCCCACCGAGCGGCTCACCGCCGCCGGCTGGTCCTGCACCTGGCTCAGCGTGATGCCCAGCGGCAGGTCGGCCTGGGCCCGTGCCACTGCAGCCCGCAGGGCTGTGCCCAGTTGGAGGATATCGCCACCCTTGGCCATGGAGACGCCCAGCGCGATGACGTCCTGCCCCTGGAATCGCACCTTCACCGCCGGCGGGTCGGTGTAGTCCCGTCGCACGTCAGCGATGTCCGAGAGCCTCAGCGTGCTGGCCACGTTGGTGGCCGGGTTGATGGCGCGGATGGAAAAGCGCTTGAGCTCGTCCACCGAGTTGAACTGCCCGGCCACGCGCACCTGCAGGTTCTCGCTGCCCGCGTTGAGCACGCCAGCGCCCTCGACGGCGTTCTGGGCGCCGATCTGGTTGATGACCTGGTTCATATCCAGGCCCAGTTGCGCCAGGCGCTTTTGCGAGATCTCGATGAAGATCTTTTCGGGCTGCGCACCAAAGGTTTCCACTTTGGCAACATCGGGCACGCCCAGCAGTTGCTGGCGCACGCGCTCGGCATAGACGCGCAATTCCTCGCGGCTGTAACCATCGGCCGAGAGCGCGAAGATCGAGCCATAGACGTCGCCAAAGTCGTCGTTGAAGACCGGGCCGACCACGCCCTGTGGCAGCGTGCTGCGCATATCGCCGATGCGCTTGCGCGCGTGGTACCAGCTCTGGCTCACCTCCTTGACCGGTGCCGAGTCCTGCAACTGCAGGATGGTCAGCGATTCACCCGGCTTGGTATAGCTGCGGATCTTGTCCGAGTACGGCACCTCCTGCAGTGTCTTCTCGATCTTGTCGGTCACCTGCTCGGCCATCTGCTGCGCGCTGGCGCCCGGCCAGAAAGCCTGCACGACCATGGCGCGGAAGGTGAACGGCGGATCCTCGTCCTGGCCGAGTTGGAAGTACGCCGCAATACCCAGCCCCAGCAGGACCACCATCAAGTAACGGGTCAGCGCAGGGTGCAGGAGTGCCCAGCGCGAGATGTTGAAGCGCGACAAGGGCGCGCTGCCGGAAGGAAGACTCATCGGTGTGCGCCCCGCAATCAACGGCTGGCGGCCGAGGCTGCGGACATGGCGGGCAGGTCATGAAGCCTGACCTTCTGGCCCGGCGTGAGCACGTGCACGCCGGCCGTCACCACCGTCTGCCCCAAGCTCAGGCCGGACGCCACCAGCACGGCATTGCCGTCGGCACCCGCCACGACGATGGGCTGCACCTTCACCGTCATGCTGGCGCGGTCGAGCAGCCACACCGCGGTCTGGCCCTGCTGTTGCGTCACAGCAGCCAGTGGCAACTTGATCACTCCTTCGCGGCGCGGCAGGTCGATTACCACGGTCGCGGTCTGGCCCAGTTGCAGCGCTGCGCCGCTGACATCGGCCTTGACCAGGAACGTGCGCGTCGCGGGGTCGGCCGCAGCCGCCACCTCGCGCACCGTGGCCGGCACGCTGATGGCGCTGGCCCAAGGGCGCACCTGCAACGCACCCAGGCGGCCGAGCAGTGCACGCACGGCGACCACGCCGTCCTCGGGCACCGCAAACACAGCGTCGCGTGGTCCATCGTGCGCCAGGCGCAAGACCGTGGTACCGGCTCCGAGCACAGCGCCCACTTCGGCCTCGACGGCGGTCACGACGCCGGCGGCGGTGGCCGTCAGCGTCGCATATCCCGCCTGGTTGCCCTGCACCCCGGCCTGGGCGCGTGCCTGGTCGAGCTGCGCCTTCTGCGACAGCATGGCGGTCTCGCGCCGTTCCAGTTCAACACTGCTGATGAAGCCTTGAAGACGCAAATCCGTATGGCGCCTGAACTCCGCCGTCGCCAGCTCATGGTTCGACTGCGCGGCGCGCACTGCGGCCTGCGCAGCCTCCTGGCCGAGCTTGAGGTCGGTGGCGTCGATCTGTGCCAGCACTTGCCCAGCCTTGACCCGCTGCCCCACGTCGGCATCGCGGCTGACCAATTTGCCGGCGACGCGAAACCCCAGGCGCGATTCGGTGCGGGCGCGGACCTCGGCCGCGAACTCATGCGCCCCGCCCGCCACGTCGGCACCGAGCGTGAGCGTGCGCACAGAACGCACCGGTTCTGGCGCAGGCTCGGGCCGCGAGCAGGCGCCCAGCGTCGCCACCGCGGTGGCGACAGTGGCAAAGCGGAGCAAAAGACGGTGGGTAGCGATCATCGGCGGCGGCCTGGCTGGGGCAGTGGGTGGTGACGTTTACTGACTGACTGGTCAGTAATATATTCACCGACTTGGCCCTTGTCAATCGACCTGGCACCCGCGACGCGACTTCCTCGGTGGCGGCCGCAAGACTTGTCAGAATCCACGTCCGTGAGCATCGACCACTACGAGAATTTCCCGGTTGCATCGGTGCTGTGCCCCCCCACCCTGCGTCCAGTGGTGGCGGCGATCTACGCCTTCGCCCGCACCGCCGACGACATCGCGGATGAAGGCCCTGCGCCGGCGAAAGAGCGGCTTGCAGACTTGGCCGACTACCGCGCGGACCTGCACGCGGCAACCCAGGGCATCCCCCCCAGTCAGCGCTGGCGCCCCGTCTTCGAGGCACTTGCCGCGCACATTCGACGCCACCGTCTGCCGCCCGAACCACTGCACGCCTTGCTCGATGCCTTCGAGCAAGATGTCCGCAACCCAGACTACCCAGACCGCGCGGCCTTGCTGGACTACTGCCGTCGTTCCGCCAACCCGGTGGGGCGGCTGTTGCTGCACCTGTACGGCATCGACGATGACGCCGCGAGGCGCCAGTCGGACGCGGTCTGCAGCGCGCTTCAACTCGTCAACTTCTGGCAAGACCTGAGCATCGACGGCCCGCGCGGCCGCCACTATGTACCGCAGACGGAGTCCCGAAGCCACGGCGTATCACCCGAAGCCTTGGCCAATGGCCACGACAGCGCCCAGAGCCGCCGCCTCGTGCAGGACTTGTGCGCATGGGCCGCGTCGCTGATGCACCAGGGCGCTCCGCTGGCAATGCGCGTGCCGGGCCGGGCCGGCTGGGAACTGCGCCTCGTGGTGCAAGGTGGCTTGCGCGTTCTTGAGAAAATCGCCCACATGAACCATGCCGCGCTGTCGAGGCGCCCGACCCTGACGGTCTTGGACGCGCCCGTCCTGCTCTGGCGCGCACTGCGCATGGGACCGACGCTGCGATGACACCCGAGCAGTACGTCCAGGACAAGACGGCACGCAGCGGGTCGTCGTTCTATTACGCGTTCCTCTTCCTGCCACCGCCCCGCCGTGCGGCGATCACCGCGTTCTACGCCTTCTGCCGCGAGGTAGACGATGTGGTCGACGAGATGACCGATCCGTCGCTCGCCGCAACCAAACTGCATTGGTGGCGCCAGGAGGTCGCGCGGGCCTATGCCGGCGCACCCAGCCACCCGGTGATGCGGGCGTTGATGCCGTTGGCACGGGAGTACGGCATTGCAAGCGAGCACTTGGCAGCCGTCATCGACGGCTGCCAGATCGACCTTGATCAAACCCGGTTCCTCGACTATCCGGCGCTGCAACGCTACTGCCATCTGGTGGCCGGCGTGGTGGGTGAAGTGGCTGCTGGCATCTTCGGCACCAGCCAGGCCGCCACGGTGCAGTACGCCCACGAGTTGGGCCTGGCGATGCAGCTCACCAACATCATCCGCGACGTCGGCGACGACGCGCGGCGTGGCCGCATCTATCTGCCGATGACCGAGCTGCAGCGCTTTGAGGTCAAGGTGCACGAGGTCCTGAAGCGCGAGGCCCCTTGGGGCTACAGCGATCGGTTCGTCTCGCTGATGCGTTTCCAGGCCGAGCGCGCCCATGCCAGTTTCGACGCCGCGATGCGGCTGCTGCCCGAGGCTGACCGTGCGGCGCAAAAGCCCGGCCTCATGATGGCCAATATCTACCGCACCTTGCTGCGCGAAATCGAAGCCCAGGGCTTCCAGGTGCTGCACAAGCGCACCTCATTGACACCGCTGCGCAAGCTGTGGATCGCGACGAGAACCCACCTGCGCGGGCAGTGAATTCGCGATGAAGCTCGCGGTCGTCGGTGGCGGCTGGGCCGGGCTGGCGGCAGCGGTACGGGCCTCAGAGGCCGGCCACCGCGTGACCTTGTTCGAGATGGCCGGCCAGCTCGGTGGGCGTGCCCGCGGCGTCCAGTTGGACGGCCTGGCGCTGGACAACGGCCAGCACATCCTCGTCGGCGCCTACGTCCACACGCTGGCTCTGTTGCGCACGGTGGGCTGCGATGTCGCGACGGTTCTGGACCGCCGCCCGCTTGAGCTGCGCTACCCCGACGGCCGCGGGCTGTGCATGCCGCCGGGGCCGCCGTGGCTGGGCTTTGCACTGGCCGTGGCCCGCTGCCAGGGCTGGAACGCACGTGACCGCTGGGCCCTCATGACCGCCGCCGTGGGCTGGGCACTGCGCCGCTTCGAGTGCGCGCCGGAGCTTACAGTGGCGGCGCTGTGCCACCGCTTGACGCCGGCGGTGCGGCAGCTGCTGATCGACCCGCTGTGCGTGGCAGCGCTGAACACACCTGCGCACGAGGCCAGCGCCCGTGTGCTCCTGCGCGTGCTGCGCGACGCCTTGTTTGGCGGCCGAGGATCGGCCGACCTGCTGTTGCCACGTCGCACGCTCAACGCCTTGCTACCCGAGCCCGCCGAAAACTGGCTACGGGCTGCGGGCGCCGATCTGCGGCTCGGGGCCCGAGTGCAGGCGTTGGCGCCCATGGGCCGGGGCTGGCTGGTTGACGGCGTCGGGTTTGATGCCATCGTGCTGGCCTGCACCGCCACCGAAGCGGCGCGGCTCGCGCAGCCGCATGCCCCGGGCTGGGCGCAGCGCGCGCGCGCCTTGCACTACGAACCGATCGTGACCGTCACCCTGCACTGCCCCGGGGCACGCCTGCCGGCTGCCATGACGGCACTCGTCGATGGCCCCGACGCCCCAGCCCAGTTCGCGTTTGATCATGGCGCGTTGGGGGCGGCGGCGGGGCAGTTCGCTTTCGTGGTCAGCGGCGCCAAAGACTGGGTTGATGCCGGGCTCCACGCCACCGGCGATGCGGTGTTGCGCCAGGCGCAGACCGCCTTTGCCCGCGGCACGTGGCCGGCGCCACCGACGGTGCTGCGCGTGATGGCGGAGAAGCGCGCCACCTTCCGCTGCACTCCTGGGCTGGACCGCCCGCAAGCCGTGGTGGCCGCAGGCCTGGTGGCGGCCGGCGACTATGTCGAAGGGCCGTATCCGGCCACCTTGGAAGGCGCGGTGCGCAGCGGCGAGCGCGCGGCAGGACTTGCCGCCGGCTGATCACGCCTTCAGTTCCGCGCGAACGGCGCGGCCAGCGGTTCACCGATAAACAGGCTCTGCTGCGGCCAGGCCACGCTCTTCCAGTAGGCCTCGATGGCCGTGCTGCCCTGCAAGTAGTGCAGGAGCAAGACCTGCGGGTGCGGAAATTTCTGCAAATGGTTGCACGGTTCGCTGACCGTGCCGTGGCTGGCGGTTGCGCCCGAGCTGATCCACTCCAGCACCGTGCTCTGTCGATGCTCGCCGCGCAAACTGCCACCCACCGAGGTGAGATGGTCACCCAGCCCGCCCGGTACCCAATCTGGCGCTGGGTCCAGCGCCAGGCGCACGCTGCCGGTGATGGCCAGCACCACGCGCGGCGCACCAGCCAACTCATGGTCGGGCTGGATGCGCACATCGACTCCCAGGCCACGCAGCTGCCCCGCCGGGGGATACAAGGCCATGCGCACCCGACGCGCGGCGTCGGTCGTGGTCAGCAGCATCGCGCTGACTGGCGGGCGTCCGCGCAACGCCAGGGAACCGTCAGCCGCCACGCCACGATCGATCAGGGCGCGAGCCTGCTCGATATTGGCCGCAGCCAGCAGCATCGAAGGCCGCCAGCCGTGGTGGGCCAGCGGCCGCGACGACGGCGAGTTGAAATAGCGTGAGACCCGCGACGCGCCACAGCTCTGCTTGCACAGCTCGGAGTCGAATCCCAGCGCCAGCGCGCCGGTGATCGAATTGCACTCCACGGCATACGGCGCAGTCCAGGCCAGCACCAGAGCCTGCGTCGCCGGGCCAAAGTGCTTGGCGATAGCGTGGCGAAGGGACTCGAACTCGCCGCGCTCAAGCGTCTCTTTGACAGGCAGCGCCAGTCGCAGCACCTGGACAGGCGCCAGCTTGCGAGCCCCGATGTAGTACTCGCCCACCTGCACGGAGTACGGGTCTGAGGTATTTATCACCAGTCCAACATCGGCCGCATGCAGACGCGCTGCGACCCGCGGGACAGTGATCCATGCCGGCGAGCGCGGCGCCGAGGATGCAGGGGTCGCAGAGCTCGCATTCCCGGGGGGCGGGGCAGGGGCGGCCGACAACGTCTGGGCGGCCAGCGGCCCAGCCGCGGCAGCGGCGGCCACCATCGCCGCAACCCGCGACGCCGACCGTGCCAAATCCCGGATTGCAGACCAACGTTCCGCCATACAAAACCAGAGTAAGCTTGCAGGAACGCGAATTCCAGCAGCCCACAGCGCCCGCACCGGAGTGCGCCGCACGAAGACACTTCCATGCGCAGCAAGGACTCCAAGACCCCCACGATCCAGGTCCTCGAACGCAGCTTCGCGCTGCTGGACATGCTGGCCTCGCACCAGGATCCTGTCTCGCTGAAGGACATCAGCCTGCGCACGGGGTTGCACCCCTCCACGGCGCACCGGATTCTCAATGACCTGACCATCGGGCGCTACGTTGATCGGCCCCAGGCTGGCAGCTACCGCCTCGGCATGCGCTTGCTGGAGTTGGGCAACTTGGTCAAGGCGCGGCTCGATGTGCGCGACGCGGCCCTCGGCCCGATGCGGGAATTGCACAAGGTCACCCATCAGCCGGTGAATTTGTCCATGCGCCAGGGCGATGAAATCATCTACATCGAGCGCAGCTACAGCGAGCGCTCGGGCATGCAGGTCGTGCGCGCGGTCGGCGGCCGGGCGCCATTGCACCTGACATCGGTGGGCAAGCTCTTTCTGGCGCACGACGACCCCGCCCGCGTGCGCGCCTATGCCACGCGCACGGGCCTGATGGGGCACACGCGCAACAGCATCACCGACCTGGCGCGGCTCGAACGTGAGCTCGCGCATGTGCGCGCCAGCGGCGTGGCACGCGACGATGAAGAGCTCGAGCTCGGCGTGCGCTGCATGGCCGCTGGCATCTTTGATGACCAGGGCAAGCTGCAGGCCGGCCTGTCGGTATCGTCACCCGCAGATCGGCTTGAGGAGACGTGGCTGGAGCGGGTCAAGAGCACGGCCGCGCAGATTTCCGCCGCCCTGGGCTACCGTGGCTGAAGCCGGCGCCCGCCCGTACTCGCCGCCTTCGCGCGCGCTTGGGGCTCAAGCCGAGGATTCAGAGTGAAATCGCTGGCACACCGGTCAGGCCATCACTAAAGGCCGCCTGCACGGATCTGGACCGCGCCGAGGTCAAACGGCTCCAGTGTCTGGTCGCCGGGCGAGAGCGGTGGCGATAGCGAGGGCAGGAGCGCCGTCTGGGCCAGCCACTTGCGTATACGTTCGGCGTCACCGATGCGCGAATATTTTCCCGCCGAGTCGAGCAACACCATGATCAGCCTGCGCCCCGCAAGCTGGGTCTGCATCACCACGCAACGACCGGCGGCCGAGATATAGCCTGTTTTCTGTAGGCCTATGTCCCACTCCGGGTTGCGCACCAAGGCATTGGTATTGCGGAACTGGGTCGGCCTCTTGCCCACGGGCATCACCGCCTCCAGCGAGGTCGACAGTTCGCGGATGATGGGGTACACAAAGGCCGCACGCACCAGGCGTGCCAAGTCCTGCGCGCTGGATTGGTTGTTGCTCGACAACCCCGTCGGCTCCACATAGCGGGTGTCGTGCATGCCCAGATCGTGGGCCTTGCTGTTCATCAGGTTCACGAACTGCTGCACGCCGCCTGGGAAAGTGCGTCCCAGCAGGTGCGCGGCGCGGTTCTCGGATGACATCAGTGCCAGGTGGAGCATCTCGCCGCGTGTGAGCTGCGTGCCCAACTTCAAGCGCGACCGGCTGCCCGCTGTGGCATCCACGTCATCCTGGGCGACGGTGAGAAGCTCGTCCAGCGGCAGCGCGCCTTCAGTCACCACCAGTGCAGTCATCAGCTTGGTGATGGACGCAATGGGCAACACCGCTTGCGAGTTCTTGCTGAACAAGACCTCGTTCGTCTCCTGGTCGACCACCAATGCCACTCCCGACTTGAGATCCAGGCGGTCGTCGGTGGTATGCAAGCCGCCCAGTTGGCCAAACGAGGGCCGCAGAGACCCACCGCGGTCGGCCACTTTGCGCGGCGTGCGCTTGCCGGCGCGTGCCGCCTTGGCGGCCTTGGCCGGACGTGCTTCCTTGGCTGCCTTGGCCTGCGGCCGCGGGGTCGTCTCCACGCTCCCAGCCTGTGCCGCGGCGATCGGCCAGAGGGCCATGACCAGCACCAGCGCACCCGCGATCAACCCGTTCAAATTGCTGATTTTTCTGTGATGCACCGCGTACCCCGCAGACCGGCCAGTTGGAAAGTGTAGGCGACTCGAAAAATGCGCACAAGATCAATCGCTTGCGAGTTTTTCCTCAAGTGGCCTGTGCGGAGCGCAGCGAAGCTCGGGCAAGGCCGTGCGAGCCGCCGTGACCCCGGGCTGGGCGCGATTGCGCTCAACCTTGCGCTGCCACCCGGTCGGCATTGCTGTGCAGCTTGTTCAGGGCCGAGATGTATGCCTTGGCCGACGCGACCACGATATCCGGGTCCGCCCCCACGCCATTCACCACGCGCCCGCCACGCTGCAGGCGCACGGTGACTTCGCCCTGCGATTCTGTGCTGCCCGAGGTGATGGCATTGACGGAATAGAGCATCATTTCGGCGCCACTCCTGACCTTGGATTCGATGGCCTTCAGGCTGGCGTCGACCGGCCCGTCGCCATCGCTCTCGGCGTGGTGTTCAACCCCGCCGGCCGCGAACGCGACCCGGGCATATGGCCTTTCACCCATGGCGGACTGCTGGCTCAGCGCAAGCAGGCGGTAGTGCTCGGACTCGGCGGTGACGCTCTCATCGCTGACCAGCGCAATGATGTCCTCGTCGAAGATCTCGCTCTTGCGGTCGGCCAGATCCTTGAAGCGGGCGAAGGCGGCGTTGATCTCCGTCTCGGATGCCATCTGGATGCCTATCTCCTGCAGTCGCTGCTTGAACGCATTGCGGCCCGAGAGCTTGCCCAGCACGATCCTGTTGGCCGCCCAGCCCACGTCTTCGGCGCGCATGATTTCGTAGGTGTCGCGCGCCTTGAGCACGCCGTCCTGATGGATGCCGCTGGCGTGGGCAAAGGCATTCGCACCGACCACTGCCTTGTTCGGCTGAACCACGAAACCGGTGGTCTGACTCACCATGCGCGACGCCGGGACGATCTGCGTGGTATCGATCGTGATATCGAGCCCGAAGTGGTCGCGCCGCGTGCGCACGGCCATCACCACTTCCTCGAGCGAGCAATTCCCGGCTCGCTCGCCCAGTCCGTTGATCGTGCATTCCACCTGCCGCGCGCCGCCCAGCTTCACACCCGCCAGCGAGTTGGCCACCGCCATGCCCAGGTCGTTGTGGCAGTGCACCGACCAGATCGCCCGATCAGCGTTGGGGATGCGCTCTCTCAGGCTGCGAATGAAGTCGCCAAACAGCTCGGGGATGGCGTAGCCGACGGTGTCGGGGATATTGATCGTGGTTGCGCCCTCGGTGATCACGGCCTCTATCACCCGGCAAAGGAAGTCAGGGTCGGAGCGATAGCCGTCCTCAGGCGAGAACTCGATATCGCCGCACAAGTTGCGCGCAAATCGAACTGCTTGCCTGGCCTGCTCGAAGACCTGGTCGCGCGTCATGCGCAACTTCTTTTCCATGTGCAGCTCGCTGGTGGCGATGAAGGTGTGGATGCGCGCGCGCGCCGCGCCTTTCAGAGCCTCCGCTGCACGCGAGATATCGCGGTCATTGGCCCGCGCCAGCGAACAGATGATGGGCTCGCGGATGGCGTCGGCGATCGCACGCACGGCCTCGAAGTCACCGTTGCTCGACGCCGCGAAGCCGGCTTCGATGACGTCCACGCGCAACCGCTCAAGTTGCCGCGCGATGCGCAGCTTCTCGTCACGTGTCATCGATGCGCCGGGCGACTGCTCGCCGTCACGCAAGGTGGTATCGAAGATGATGAGCTTGTCGGTCATGGTCGTGCTTTCGCGAAGGTGGGTCGGGTCGCAAGCAGCTCTGGAATGAAAAACGGCCCGCTGCATTGCGCTGGCGGGCCGTTGATCTAAAAGAGGAAGACGAAATCGATCAGCGCACCCGCGGTGGGATCGGTAGGGCTAGCGCCAGGGCGGGAAGGATCGACAACATCGGGCCAATATATCACGCGGGATGGCTACGGATGCAGGCCCTTCTCGTCGGGCTCGTCCGTGGAGATGGCGATCACGCTCACGGGCTTGCCCTTCAAGCGGCGCCACGCGTAGACGACATAGCCGGAGACACCGTAGGCGCAGAACAGTGCAAACAGCACCAGCGGCGGGTTCTGGCTGATGACGACGATGCCCAGAGCGATGGCCACGATCACGACGAATGGCACCGTTTGCTTGGCACCGACGACCTTGAAACTGTAGAAGGGAGTGTTGGTCACCATCGTCAGGCCGGCATACAGCGTGACACCAAACGCCGTCCAGGCCAACCAGTCGATTCTTGAGGCACCCTTGAAGCCTGCATCGTCCATGACCCAGATCAGCCCCATCACCATAGCCGCCGCGGCCGGGCTGGGCAGACCCTGAAAGAAGCGCTTGTCGACAACGCCGATGTTGGTATTGAAGCGGGCAAGTCGCAACGCGGCACAGGCAACGTAGACAAACGCCGGGATCCATCCCATCTTGCCCAGACCCTTGAGCGCCCATTCGTAGACGATAAGCGCCGGCGCCGCGCCGAAGCCGACCATGTCGCACAGGCTGTCCATCTGTTCGCCAAAGGCGCTCTGCGAGTTGGTCATGCGCGCCACGCGCCCATCCAGGCTGTCCAGCACGGCGGCAATGAAGATGCCGATGCACGCCGTCTCGAAGCGGCCGTTCATGGCCATCACGATCGAGTAGAAGCTTGCAAAAAGCGCCGCCAGCGTGACGGCGTTGGGCAGCACATAGATGCCCCGGCGGCGCGGCCGCGGCGCCTCGATCCGGTCGGCGTCTTCGGACGCCGGGGCGTGGGTATCTTCGCTCATGGGCCAAGGATAGCGCAGGGCACCATGCGAAAGGGCCGCCTCGCGGCGGCCCTCGGCGCCCGGCGGCGGCGATCTCAGTTGCGGCTGCGATCCACCAGCTTGTTGGCCTTGATCCAGGGCATCATGCCGCGCAGCTTTTCGCCCACCACCTCGATCGAGTGTTCGCTCGTCAGGCGCCGGCGCGACAGCAGCGTCGGTGCCCCGGCCCGGTTTTCCAGGATGAAGCTCTTGGCGTACTCGCCGGTCTGGATGTCGGCCAGGATCTGCTTCATCGCCACCTTCGTCTGTGCGGTCACGACCTTGGGCCCGGACACATATTCGCCGTACTCGGCGTTGTTCGAGATCGAGTAGTTCATGTTGGCGATGCCGCCTTCATAAATGAGATCGACGATCAGCTTGAGCTCGTGCAGGCACTCGAAGTACGCCATCTCGGGCGCGTAGCCGGCCTCCACCAGCGTCTCGTAGCCGGCCTTGATAAGCTCAACCGCACCGCCGCAAAGCACAGCCTGCTCACCGAAGAGGTCGGTCTCGGTTTCTTCGCGAAAATTGGTCTCGATGATGCCGGCCTTGCCCCCGCCGTTGGCCGCGGCATAGCTCAACGCCATGTCGCGCGCCTTGCCGCTCTTGTCGGCGTGCACCGCGATCAGGTGTGGCACGCCGCCGCCTTGGGTATACGTGTTGCGCACCGTGTGGCCTGGCGCCTTGGGCGCCACCATCCAGACGTCGAGATCGTCGCGTGGCACGACTTGGCCGTAGTGCACATTGAAGCCGTGTGCAAACGCCAGCGAGGCACCGTTGCGGATGTGCGGCTCGACATCATTCTTGTAGACCGCACCGATCTGCTCGTCGGGCAGCAGGATCATGACCACGTCGGCTACTTTCACCGCGTCGGCAACCTCGGCCACCTTGAGGCCGGCCTTCTCGACCTTGGCCCAGCTGGCGCCACCGCGGCGCAGACCCACGGTGACCTTGACTCCACTGTCGTTGAGGTTCTGCGCATGCGCGTGGCCCTGCGAGCCGTAGCCGATGATGGTGACGTTCTTGCCCTTGATGAGGCTGAGGTCGGCGTCCTTGTCGTAGTAAACCTTCATGGTGTTCTCCAGAAAAATCCTTGAAAGGCCCGCAGGGCCTGCTCTTCGTCCAACCTACACGCGCAGGATGCGCTCGCCGCGGCCGATGCCACTGGCACCGGTGCGCACGGTTTCCAGGATCGCCGCGCGGTCGATCGCGACGAGGAATGCGTCGAGCTTGGACGAGTCGCCCGTCAGCTCGATCGTGTAGCTCTTTTCGGTGACGTCGATGACGCGGCCGCGGAAGATATCGGTCATGCGCGTCATCTCGTCGCGCTCTTTGCCTACGGCACGCACCTTGATGAGCATCAACTCGCGTTCGGTGTACGTACCTTCGGTGAGATCCACCACCTTGACCACGTCGATCAGCCGGTTCAAGTGCTTGGTGATCTGCTCGATCACGTCGTCACTGCCCGTGGTCACGATCGTCATGCGCGACAGCGAAGCGTCCTCGGTGGGAGCGACCGTCAGGCTTTCGATGTTGTACCCGCGGGCGGAAAAGAGCGCGACCACGCGCGAAAGCGCGCCAGGCTCGTTTTCCAGCAATACGGCGATGATGTGTTTCATGATTTTTCGTTCTGCGCGCTCATCTGACCGCCGGCGGTAACCGGCAGCCCTGGTACACGCGGTTCGATGTGGGTATTCATGCCCTGGGGCTGATGGCTCGATCCTGCACAGGCCGGGTCACGACGCGGTAACGCCGCGGCCGGGCTGCGAATTCACGCGTCTACAGATCCTCCGAGCCCAGCAGCATCTCGGTGATGCCCTTGCCCGCCTGGACCATGGGCCAGACGTTCTCGGTAGGGTCGGTGCGCACGTCGAGGAAGACGGTACGGTCCTTCAAGCGGATCGCCTCCTTCAACGCGGGCTCAACGTCCGAGGGTTTCTCGACCAGAATGCCGACGTGGCCATAGGCCTCGGCGAGCTTCACGAAGTCTGGCAGCGCGTCCATGTAGCTGTGCGAATAGCGGCCACCGTAGCTGATCTGCTGCCACTGCCGCACCATGCCGAGGTAGCGGTTGTTCAGCGAAACGATTTTCACCGGCGTCTTGTACTGGAGACACGTCGAGAGTTCCTGTATGCACATCTGGATCGAGCCTTCACCCGTGATGCAGAAGACGTCAGAGTCCGGCCTGCCCAGCTTGATGCCCATCGCGTAGGGCAGACCCACGCCCATCGTGCCCAGGCCGCCGGAGTTGATCCAGCGCCGCGGCTCTTCGAATCGGTAGTACTGTGCCGCCCACATCTGGTGCTGACCCACGTCGGAGGTGATGTAGGTGTCGCGCCCGCGAGTGAGTTCGCACAGCTTCTCCACCACCATCTGCGGCTTGATGACATCGCTGCTCGTCTTGTAGACCAGGCACTCGCGCTTGCGCCACTCGTTGATCTGGCCCCACCAGGCAGCCAGCGCGGCGGCGTCGGGCCGGGACTGGGCTTCGGTGACCTGAGCAATCAATTCGAGCAACACCTCCTTGGTGTCGCCGACGATCGGGATGTCCACCCGCACCCGCTTGGAGATCGACGAGGGGTCGATGTCGACGTGGATGATCTTGCGCTCGACCGAGGCGAAATGGGCCGGGTTGCCGATGACGCGGTCGTCGAAGCGCGCGCCCACGGCCAGCAGCACGTCACAGTTCTGCATGGTCATATTGGCTTCATAGGTGCCATGCATGCCGAGCATGCCCAGGAACTTGGGGTCGCTGGCCGCGATGGCCCCCAATCCCATCAACGTGTTGGTGCAAGGGAAGCCGAGCATGTCGGCCAGTTGCCGCAGTTGGGCCGACGCATTGCCCAGGATCACGCCGCCACCGCTGTAGATGTAGGGGCGCTTGGCTTGCAGCAGCAACTGCACGGCCTTGCGAATCTGCCCACCGTGGCCCCTTTTCACCGGGTTGTACGAGCGCATCTCCACCGTCTCGGGGTAGTGGAAGGGTGCGGTCTCGAGCGAGACATCCTTGGGGATGTCCACGACCACCGGGCCTGGGCGGCCGGTGCGTGCGATATGGAACGCCTTCTTGAGCGTCAGCGCCAGGTCGCGTACGTCCTTGACCAGGAAGTTGTGCTTGACGATCGGGCGCGTGATGCCGACGGCGTCGCACTCCTGAAAGGCATCGAGCCCGATGGCCAGGGTCGGCACCTGGCCGGTGATGATCACCATCGGAATCGAGTCCATGTAGGCCGTCGCGATGCCGGTCACGGCATTCGTGACGCCCGGCCCCGATGTCACCAGTGCAACGCCGACCTCTCCGGTGGCACGGGCGTAGCCGTCCGCGGCGTGTACCGCCGCCTGCTCGTGGCGCACCAGCACGTGCTCGATGCGGTCCTGCTTGTACAGGGCGTCGTAGATATAGAGAACGGCGCCGCCGGGATAGCCCCAGAGGTACTTCACCCCTTCAAGCTGCAGGCATCGAACCAGAATTTCGGAGCCATTGAGCTCGGGGTGCGGGGAAGAAGGCTGTGCCGATGCGGCACGCTTGGCTTGCGCTGCAGACATGTCCATTTCGAACCTTTGCGAATTTCTCTGACGAAAAACCATCGGTGCCCCTCCTCGCGTCCTCGTGAGACGGATTCAGAGCCTGCGCGGTCAAAGGGCCGCCGCCCGGGTCGGACGGCCGGGCTTTGAACCCAGTTGGTGCGGAGCAGCATTATGCACTGGACCCGAAGCCACGTTGGCCATGCTCATGCACGACATAGGTGCAGTGACATAATCCCGCGCGCCCAAGCCGGGCAGCGCCGCACCCCTTACGCGTTGGCCACCGACAAAGAACTCTCCGACTTCCTCAAGAGCGTCGAGAAACGAGCGTTCAAGCGCACGGTCTATGCGGTCCGCAGCGACGATGCGGCCCTTGACATCGTGCAGGACGCAATGATGCGGCTGGCCGAAAAGTACGCTGACCGCCCTGCTGCCGAGCTGCCGCTGGTGTTTCAGCGCATCCTCTCCAATGCCACCATGGACTGGTTCCGGCGCGAGAAGGTGCGCAACGCGAACGTGCAGAACTTGTCGGATTTCGACAAGTCAGACGATGACGGCGAATTTGATCTGCTGGAGACTTTGCATGCGCTCGAAGACACCCTGGGCACCGAGAGCGCGTCGGATGCCGTGTCCAGGGCACAGATCCTGCAGAGAATCGACGCTGCGGTGACCGATCTCCCGGCGCGTCAACGGGAAGCGTTTCTGCTGCGTTACTGGGAGGAATTCGATGTCGCCGAGACTGCTGCGCTCATGGGTTGCTCGCAAGGCAGCGTGAAAACGCATTGCTCCCGGGCCGTCCATGCACTGGGGTTGGCCCTTCGAGCCAAGGGAATCACGCTATGAATACGCCGAGCCATGTTGCCGACCACCACGCGCTAGAGGCGCGCTTGGCGGCGCAGCTCGCGAGCGTCTTGATGGCCAAGACCGAGAGCCTCCCGCACGATCTGACCGAGCGATTGCGCTTTGCTCGCGAGCAGGCCCTGGCGCGCGCTCGCGAGTCTCGGCTGGCTTTGCCCGCCGCCGCCTCTCTGGCAACCGTCTCCTCGCGTGGTGTGATCACGCTGGCCGGGCCGTGGTGGCAACGTGCCGCCTCAGTAGCGCCGCTGGTGGTCCTCGTGGCGGGGTTGCTGATGATCGACCAATGGGCCACGCGCGAGCGCGTGCTCGCGGCGGCCGACGTTGACACCCTGCTGCTGGCAGACGATCTCCCGCCTGCAGCCTACTCGGACCCCGGGTTCGCGGAGTACCTGCGGTCTGCCCCCACCCCGTGATTGCGCAGCGCTTCTACTGCAGTGCATTCGCTATCTTGTGCGTTGTTTGCGCCGGCGCCGCGTGGGCGGGCGGGCCTGATCGTGCCCCGTCCTGGGGCACGCTGACCGCGGTGCAGCGGCAGGCGCTGGCGCCCCTGCAGCACGATTGGCCAGCGATCGACTCGCCGCGCAAGCAGAAGTGGCTTGAAGTCGCGGCGCGGTTCCCGGCCATGCCGGCAGACGAGCGGATCCGGGTGCAGGAGCGCATGGCCGAGTGGGCCCGCATGTCCCCCGGTGAGCGGACGCGGGCGCGCCTCCAGTTCCAGGAAGCACAGCAACTTCCTGCGGACCAACGGCAGGCGCATTGGCAGGCCTACCAGGCGCTGTCGGACGACGAGCGGCGCACGCTGGCTCAGCGCGCAAAGCCGCCCTCCAAGGGCGCCTCAGCGTCCGAACTGCCGACCCGTGCCCGACCCGTTGCCGATGCCGCCAGCGGCAGGCGCAATGTGGTGCAGGCCGCACCCGCAGGCCGTACCGCGGCTCCCGCCGTCGTGCACGCCAAACCCGGCGCCACGACCACGACGGTGTCCGCCCGCGCGACCCCGCCGCCACACCATCAGCCGGGCTTGCCCAAGATCGCGGCGACGCAAGGCTTCGTCGATCCGGCGACCCTGCTGCCCCGGCGCGGCCCGCAGGGCGCCGCCGTGCGCTCAGCGGCCGCAAGCGAGCCAGCCGCCCAGCCGTGAGCGAGCCGGTGGATGTACCGGACGCACTGTCGGCGCCCGGGCTGTGGCGGCGCTTGGCTTGTTTGCTCTATGAAGGCGTGTTGCTATTCGGCGTGGTCGTGGTGGCCGGCTTGCTTTACGGCGTGGCCACGCAGCAGCGGCATGCGCTGAGTGGCTTGCTCGGGCTGCAAATCGTCGTCTTCGTGGTCTTTGGGGTCTATTTCGTCTGGTTCTGGTCGTGCACAGGCCAAACCCTGGCGATGCAGACATGGCGCATACGACTGGTCACGAAGGATGGCGGGCCGGTGTCGCGCGTCCGTGCGCTGGGCCGCTACCTGCTGGTTTGGCTGGTGCTGCTGGCGATCTTGGCGGGCCTGCACCTTGCTCGGCTTGCGCTGCCCGCCAATGTTGCCGGCGCCATCGCCGGCGTCCTGATCTACGCCGGATTGTCATGGCTGCGCCCGGATCGCCAATACTGGCACGATGCGGCCTGCGGCACCCGCCTCGTGGTCTGGCCAGCGCCGGCCCGCCGCACATCATCATGACCCAATCTGTCCTCAGTATCTGCGTCTATTGCGGCTCACGCCACGGCGCGCGCGCTTCCTATGCGACCGCCGCTCGTGCCCTCGGCACCGCCATCGGTTCGCGCGGCTGGCAGCTCGTCTACGGTGGTGGCAAGGTCGGCCTCATGGGCGAGGTCGCCGACTCGGCGCTCGCTGCCGGGGGCCGGGTGGTTGGCGTCATACCCGAGTCGCTGAAGAAGCTCGAGGTGGGCCACAGCGACCTGCATGAACTGCACGTGGTGCCCACCATGCACGTGCGCAAGCAGATGATGGCCGAGCGGGCTGACGTCTTCATCGCTCTGCCGGGTGGCATCGGCACGCTGGAAGAGCTGTACGAGGTCTGGACCTGGCGGCAGCTTGGCTACCACGACCAGCCGATCGGCCTGCTCAACGTCGACGGCTACTACGACGATCTGCTGCGCTTCATGGCAAAGTCGGTCGCAGAAGGGTTTCTCTCAGCAGCGCAGCACGACGTGGTGCAGATCGGCGCCGATCCCCAGGCGCTGTTGCTGGCATTGGCGGCCCAGGCCAGCCACAGCGGCCGGGCCGACGACTACTCGCGTGTTTGAACTGTAGCGGTCAGACCGCCGCTTCATCAGTCTCACCGGTGCGGATGCGCACCACCTGCTCGACCGAGGTGACGAAGATCTTGCCGTCGCCGATCTTGCCGGTCTTGGCCGCCTTGACGATGGCCTCGATGCAGCGCTCGACGTCGGCGTCCTTGACCACCACCTCGACTTTGACCTTGGGTAGAAAGTCAACCACGTATTCGGCACCCCGATACAGCTCGGTGTGTCCCTTTTGGCGGCCAAAACCCTTGACTTCGGTAACGGTCAGCCCGGAGACGCCAACGTCACCCAGCGCCTCGCGCACTTCTTCCAGCTTGAAGGGCTTGATGATGGCGGTGATCTGCTTCATGTGTCGCTCCAGGAGACGTAGGCTGTCGATACTGACTTGGGCGCCAATTTAAGCACGGAACTTGGACGTGATGGGGTAGCGCCAGTCGCGGCCAAAGGCGCGGTGAGTGATGCGGATGCCCACCGGGGCTTGACGCCGCTTGTACTCGTTGACCTTGATCAAATGGGTGACGCGTTCAACGTCTGCTCGCGCAAAGCCCGCGGCCACGATCTCCTCGATGCCCCGGTCTTCCTCCATGTAGAAGGACAGGATCGCGTCCAGCACTTCGTACGCGGGCAGGCTGTCCTGATCAGTCTGGTCGGGGCGCAATTCGGCTGAAGGAGCGCGCGCGATGATGCGCTGCGGGATCATGGCGCCCAGCGTGCCGTCGGCCCAGCGCGTCGGTTGGAGGTTCTTCCACCGCGCGAGCTGGTAGACCAGCGTCTTGGCGACATCCTTGATGACTGCGAAGCCCCCCGCCATGTCGCCGTAGAGCGTGCAGTAACCGGTGGCCATCTCACTCTTGTTGCCGGTCGTGAGCACGATCGCGCCGGTCTTGTTGGACAGCGCCATCAGCAGCGTTCCGCGGATGCGGGCCTGCAGGTTTTCTTCGGTCGCGTCTTCGGCCAGGCCTGCGAACTGCGTCGCCAGGCTGGCGCGGAAGGCATCGAACATCGGAGCAATGGCGATCTCGTCGTAGCGCACGCCCAGGCGGGCGGCCATGTCGCGGGCGTCGAGCCACGAGATGTCTGCCGTGTAGGGCGAGGGCATCATGACGGCGCGGACCCGGTCAGCGCCCAGAGCGTCAACCGCCACCGCCAGCACCAGCGCCGAGTCGATGCCCCCCGACAAACCGATGATCGCCCCAGGAAAGCCATTCTTGCCGAGGTAGTCGCGCACGCCGATGACCAGCGCGGCCCAGGCCTGCGCCTCGATCGCTGGCACCTCGGCGGTCGGGCCATGTGGCGTGCCATCGGCATCGATGTCGAGCACCAGCAGCGCCTCTTCAAAGGCCGGCGCGCGTGCACACACATTGCCCCGCGCATCCGTCGCGAACGACGCACCGTCGAAGACCACCTCGTCCTGCCCGCCCACCAGATGCGAGTACAGCAGGGGCCGGCCCGCAGCGCGGGCACGATCGGCCATGCGCGACTCGCGTTCGCCGGCCTTGTCCAGGTGAAAGGGCGACGCATTCAGCACGCACAACAGTTGAGCGCCGGCTGCGCAAGCCGCCTGCGCTGGCTCGTCAAACCATGCGTCCTCGCAGATCAGCAGCCCGATGCGCAGCCCACACACTTCGAATACCAGCGGCGGCAGCCCGGCGTCGCGGCCAGAGGCGAAATAGCGGCGCTCGTCGAAGACCTGGTAGTTGGGCAGTTCGCGCTTGCAGTAGGTGCCGATCACGCCCCCACCGGACAGCACCGAGGCCGCATTGAACCGGGTCTGCACGGCCATCGACTTGGACCTAACATCACCGCGCTCGCCAAACTGATGCGGGTGGCCCACGACCAGATGCAAACCCGAGCAATCCGCCAGATCCTGAGCCAGCGCCATCAATGTGTCGGCACACGCTTGCATGAACGCAGGGCGCAGCAGCAAATCCTCGGGCGGGTAGCCGGTGAGCGACAGCTCGGGGGCCACGACCACCAGCGCGCCTTGCGCATGGGCTTGGCGGGCCGCCTGGGCGAGCCGGCGCGCATTGCCGGCGAGATCGCCCACCGTCGCGTTGATCTGCGCAAGCGCTACCTTCACGATGCCCAACGCTGAATGACACAGATCGACGAAATCACAGCCCAGGATTATGTCATTCGGGTTCATCCGAACCCGGCCTCGATTGCCGCGCGAGCATGGAACGATCTGCTGGAAGTACAGCCCTCGCCGACGCCCTTTCTGCGCCACGAGTACCTCAGCGCGCTGCACGATTCCGGCAGCGCGGTGCCCGCCACAGGATGGTCTGCGCAACTGCTGACCGTGGAGGCCGGCGGCGTGTTGCAGGCCGCCTGCGCGCTGTACGTCAAGAGCCACTCGTACGGCGAGTATGTTTTCGATTGGGCCTGGGCGGACGCCTACCGGCGGCACGGACTGCGCTACTACCCCAAGCTGCTCTGTGCCGTGCCGTTCACGCCCGTGACCGGCACGCGGCTGATGGCGCGCGATACGCTGGGGCGCGATCGGCTGGTGGCGGCTCTGGGCGACATTGCGCACACCGGCAATCTCTCTTCCGCCCATGTGCTGTTCATCGACGACACAGACCGCGCGGCCTTTGAGCGCGCCGGCTGGATGCTGCGTTCCGGCGTGCAGTTCCACTGGACCCAGGACTCGGAGCACCCGGTTGCCGACTTTGCTGAATTGCTGGCCCGCCTGCAACGCGACAAGCGCAAGAAGATCCTGCAAGAGCGACGGCGGGTGGCCGCGCAAGGCGTGTCCTTCACGGCGCACGAGGGCACTGCTATCGAAGCCAAGCTATGGGATTTTTTCTATCGCTGTTACGCGCTGACCTACCAGGCGCACCACAGCACCCCCTACCTCACGCGTGACTTTTTCGCGCGCGTGGCGACGACGATGACCCGCCATTGGGTGATGTTTGTCGCACACCGCGGCGGCGAGCCCATCGCGGCTTCGCTGGTGGCCATCGATCCTGACAGCCGTACCGCCTGGGGTCGCTATTGGGGCTGCACCGAGCAACTGCCCTGTCTTCACTTCGAGGCCTGCTATTACCAGCCTCTGGCCTGGTGCCTGGCCCAGGGCTACCTGCGCTTCGAAGGCGGCGCCCAGGGCGAGCACAAGATGGCCCGTGGCCTGCTGCCCGCAGCCACAGCCTCGGCGCACCGCCTTCTCGACGAGCGCTTCTCGACCGCGGTCGCCGGGTTCCTACTGGCCGAAGCGGCTGGCGTCGGCCAGTACGTGGATGAACTGCGCGAGCGCAGCCCCTACAAGCGCCAATGATCAGCCGGCCTGCCTTGCCTGCCAGGCTGCCACGCCTGCGGTGACCTCGGCAAATGCACTTTCCCTGCCCTCCCAACCCACCACCTTGACCCATTTGCCGGGCTCGAGATCCTTGTAGTGCTCAAAGAAGTGCTGGATGGTCCGCAGGCGCAGGGGGTTGAGATCCTCGGGCTTCTGCCACTGGCTGTAGATCGACAAGATGCGGTCGATGGGCACAGCGATCAGCTTGTTGTCGCCGCCGGCCTCGTCTTCCATCCTCAGCATGCCCAGTGGCCGGCAGGTGACCACCACGCCCGGGATCAGTGGCACCGGCGTGATCACCAGCACGTCCACCGGATCGCCGTCGTCGGCCAAAGTCTGTGGGATGTAGCCGTAGTTGCACGGGTAGTGCATCGAAGTGGCCATGAAGCGGTCGACAAACAGCGCTCCGCTGTCCTCGTCGACCTCGTACTTGATCGGGTCGGCGTTCATCGGAATTTCGATGATCACATTGAACTCTTCTGGCGCCTGGGCGCCCGGGGTCACGTTGTGCAGGCTCATGGGTCTCTCTTCCTGGCGCAGGCCTGGGTGGCCGCGCGCATTCTAGGTCGCCCGCTACACCGACCCTGGCGCAGCCCACCAACCGCTGGCAAACCCCAGGCCGGGCTGCCCGGGTCTTCCCTTAGCATCCGCGCGACTTGAAAAGCGCGCTCCGACGCCTCTGCACGCCGCGCGCACCCATCAAAATACCGGATCGAACAAGGAGCTCAGCCCATGACGACAACCACGGCGCTCAACATAGCGCTGGCGTGCGGACTTGCCGCCGTCATTTACGGATTTGTGCAAAGAAGTTGGATCCTGGCGCAGGACCCAGGCAACGCCCGCATGCAGGAAATCGCCAGCGCGATCCAACAAGGCGCGGCCGCGTACCTGTCGCGCCAGTACCGCACGATAGCCATCGTCGGGGTGGTTCTGGCAGTACTCATAGCCTGGTTTCTGGGTGCCAAGACAGCAAGCGGTTTCGTCCTTGGCGCGGTGCTGTCAGGGGCCTGCGGCTTCATAGGGATGAACGTCTCCGTGCGCGCTAACGTGCGCACCGCGCAGGCGGCCACCAAGGGCATCGGCCCGGCGCTGGATGTCGCCTTCAAGGGCGGCGCGATCACCGGCATGCTGGTGGTCGGCCTGGGCCTGCTCGGCGTGGGCGCATTCTTCCTCTATATCGGCGGCACGACCCAGCCCGACGCAGCCACGCTCAAGCCACTGCTCGGCCTGGCCTTCGGCGCCAGCCTGATCTCGATCTTTGCGCGTCTGGGCGGCGGCATCTTCACCAAGGGCGCCGACGTCGGCGCTGATCTGGTGGGCAAGGTCGAAGCAGGCATCCCCGAGGACGACCCGCGCAATCCGGCGGTCATTGCCGACAACGTGGGCGACAACGTCGGCGATTGCGCCGGCATGGCCGCCGACCTGTTCGAGACCTACGCCGTGACGCTCATCGCGACCATGGTGCTGGGCGCCCTGATGGTGGCGTCGGTGCCGGGCACGGCGGTGGTCTATCCGCTGCTGCTCGGTGGTGTATCGATCATCGCGTCGATCATCGGCTGCGCGTTCGTGAAGGCCAGCCCCGGCATGCGCAACGTGATGCCGGCCTTGTACAAGGGCCTGGCGATTGCCGGTGTGCTGTCACTAGCAGCCTTCTATATCGTCACCACGACGATGTTCCCCGAGCCCCTCAAGCTGGCCGACGGCAGCACCACCAGCGCCTTGGCGTTGTGGGGCGCGTGCGCCGTGGGCCTGATGCTCACAGCCGCATTGGTGTGGATCACCGAGTTCTACACCGGCACCCAGTACAGCCCGGTGCAGCACATCGCGCAGGCCTCCACCACCGGCCACGGCACCAACGTCATCGCCGGGCTCGGTGTGTCGATGCGATCGACGGCTTGGCCCGTGCTCTTTGTCTGCTGTGCCATCCTGGCGGCCTACCAGCTGGGCGGTCTGTACGGCATTGCCGTCGCTGCGACCTCGATGCTCAGCATGGCCGGCATCGTGGTCGCGCTTGACGCCTACGGCCCTATCACCGACAACGCAGGTGGCATTGCCGAGATGGCCGATCTGCCCAAGAGCGTTCGCGATATCACGGACCCGCTCGACGCCGTGGGCAATACCACCAAGGCGGTGACCAAGGGCTACGCCATCGGCTCCGCAGGTCTGGCCGCACTCGTTCTGTTTGCCGACTACACGCACTCGCTTGAAGGCCGCGGCATGACCGTGGCGTTCAATCTCAGTGACCCGAAGGTCATCGTGGGTCTGTTCATCGGCGGCCTCATCCCCTATCTGTTCGGCGCCATGGCGATGGAGGCCGTCGGCCGCGCCGCCGGTGCGGTGGTGGTGGAAGTGCGGCGCCAGTTCCGCGACATCAAGGGCATCATGGAAGGCACTGCCAAGCCTGAGTACGGCACCGCGGTGGACATGCTCACCACCGCGGCCATCAAGGAAATGGTGATCCCCAGCCTGCTGCCGGTGGTGGTGCCCGTGCTGGTGGGCCTCCTGCTCGGCCCGGCCGCTCTGGGTGGTTTGCTGATGGGCACGATCGTGACGGGTCTGTTCGTCGCCATCTCGATGTGCACGGGCGGCGGCGCCTGGGACAACGCCAAGAAGTACATCGAAGACGGCCACCACGGTGGCAAGGGCAGCGAGGCCCACAAGGCGGCCGTCACGGGTGATACTGTTGGCGACCCCTACAAGGACACTGCCGGCCCGGCCATCAACCCGCTGATCAAGATCATCAACATCGTGGCGCTGTTGATCGTGCCGTTGTTGCCGATGTCGGCCGGCTCCAAGCTTCCGGCGGCTCACAGCGCACCGGCCGCAGTGACTGCGCCCGCGCCGACCGCGGCGCCGGTCGCAACAGCGCCAGCGGCAAGCGTGGCAGAGGCTGCGGCGTCTGCCGCATCGAGATAGCGCGCACCGCGCGTCCAAAGACGAAGGCCCGGCACCTATGCAGGTGCCGGGCCTTCTTCATTGACGTTGGTCGGGGCGGCGGGATTCGAACTCGCGACCCCTTGCACCCCATGCAAGTGCGCTACCTGGCTGCGCTACGCCCCGACTGAGCCCCAGATTATACGGGGCCGCAGTCACTTCAAGCGGACAGCAACTCGCGGATCGACAGCAGTTCAGCGCGCAGGTGTTCCGGCTTGAGTGCCGGATCCTGTGTCGGTGCATCAAGGGCCCCTGACCTCGCCGGCTCAACCGGGTTGGCATCGGCGATGTCGGCCGCGCCCGGATCGCCGTCGCCGTTTCTCGCCGTGTGCCGCGCCCCCACCACTGTGTCCAACAGGCGGTTGCGTGCGCCGCTGATCGTAAAGCCTTGGTCGTACAGCAGATCCCGAATGCGCCGGATCAGCAGCACTTCGTGATGCTGGTAGTAACGCCGGTTGCCACGGCGCTTCATGGGCTTGAGCTGCGTGAACTCCTGTTCCCAATAGCGCAGCACGTAGGGCTTGACCCCGCACAGCTCACTCACCTCACCGATCGTGAAGTAGCGTTTGGCTGGAATGGAGGGAAGCGTTTTCTCCATTGAAATCAATGGGATCGGTGGGCAAAACTAGACTCTACTCGAAGTCTCCGTCGGGCGGGGTGTCGCCTTGCACGATCGATTTCAGCTTGTGGCTGGCGTGGAACGTGACAACGTTTCGGGCCTTGATCGGGATCGACTCCCCGGTGCGCGGGTTGCGCCCCGGGCGCGGCGCTTTGCGCCGGATATTGAAGTTGCCGTAACCCGAGAGCTTGACATCGTGCCCGTCCACCAGCGCGCCGTGCACGATTTCGAAAAAGGCCTCCACCATATCCTTGGACTCGCGTTTGTTCAGACCCAGCCGGTCAAACAACAGCTCCGCCAATTCGGCCTTGGTGAGCGTGGGCGTCTCCAGCGACGGCAGGATGACAAGCTCATCGGGTCGATCGTCGGTGGCCATGGTGTGCACTCCCTTCACGCTCGCAAACGGGCACCGAACGCCACCTGGACGCGCGCCACTGCCGCCGCCACTGCGCCTTCGATGCGATCTTCGGTCAGTGTGGCGTCGAAATCGAGCATTTCCAGCCGCACTGCCAGGCTGCGTTCACCGGCGCCCAGGCCAGCCGCCGGGGCGGCGGGCTTGTAGATGTCGAACAGCGTTGCCGAGCGAATCAAGCCCGCCGGATCTTGGCGCAGGCACGCCATCAGTGCGTCGTGCGTCACGTCGTCGCGCAGCACCAGCGCGACGTCGCGCCAGACGGGTTGTTGGCGCGAGACGGGTTCGAACATCGGTACAGGCACGTCAAGCACGGCACCCAGATCCAGCTCAAACAGCATCGGTGCCTGCGGCAGTTCGTAGGCCTGGCGCCACTTGGGGTGCAGTTCGCCGACATGGCCGATCAGGCAGCCATCCACTTCAACCCGAGCGCAGCGGCCGGGGTGCATGGCCGGGTGCGTGGCGGCCACAAACACTGGCCGGCGAGGCGCCAGCAGGACCTGGACATCGCCTTTGGCATCGAAGAAGTCAACACCCTGCTCGTCGCGGCTCCACTGCAGCGCGTCGGCGGCGCCATACGCGAGGCCGGCCACCCGCGTGGGCTGATGCACGCCGGCCACTGTGAGTTCGCCATCGACCACTGCAGCGTCGCGCCGGAATACGCGGCCGAGCTCGAATACGCGCACCCTTGGCGCCTTGCGGGCAAGGTTGTAGCGCAGCGCCTGGACCAGGCTGCCCAGCAGGCTGGAACGCATGACCGACAAGGGCGCGCTGATCGGGTTGAGCACTTTGATCGGGTCGGCGTTGCCGGCAAGCTCGTGCTCCCAGCGCTCTTCGACAAAGCTGAAATTGATCGTCTCCTGGTAGTCGAGCGCGGCCAAGGCACGCCGTACGGCGCTGGCACCGCGGCGCCCTTCGGGGCGCACGCGGGCAGTCACCGGTGCGACAGGCGCAGTGACGGGCAGCGTGTCGTAGCCTATGACCCTGATGACTTCTTCGATCAGGTCTTCTTCGATGCGCAGATCGAAGCGCCAGCTCGGCGGCACCACCGTCAGCACGCCCGGCTGCTGGCTGAATTGCAGGCCCAGGCGGCCGAAGACAGCCGCGCACTGCGCCTGCGTGATCGGCATGCCGATGACCTTGGATGCACGCTCGACGCGCAGCGCCACCGGCGCTGCTTGCGGCAGGCGCAGCACCTGGTCATCGATGGCACCTGCTTCACCGCCGCAGACGTCGATGATCAACTGCGTGATGCGCTCGATGTGTTCGACCGTCAGCGCCGGATCGACGCCGCGCTCGAAGCGGTGCCCGGCATCGGTGGAAAAGTTGAACCGGCGCGAGCGGCCGGCCACGCTCTCGGGCCACCAGAAGGCGGCCTCGAGATAGACGTTTCTCGTCGCATCCGAGACCGCCGTGGCATTGCCACCCATGATGCCGGCGAGTGACTCCACCGCCCGCG
>CXWL01003318.1_pt1 | contig 50442 bp, 44 predicted proteins | sample 590931 | NCBI WGS metagenome assembly CXWL01 (sample SAMEA3498368, study PRJEB10139) | groundwater metagenome | biome: water well; material: biofilm material | place: Germany | collected 2015-04-27 | reverse complement strand
GCTCTTAGCAGTGGGCGACCTGCCGACGGTGATGATGGACGACGCGACCCTGCTGAAGACGTTCGTCGCTGGCAGTGGCACGACGATTGCGAATCGCACGTTGTCGACCTGGCACCGGCTGCCGGTGCGGGCGCGGCTTGGCGGTGCCGGCGCGATCGTTACCGGGCTAGCGGCGGCAGGTATTGTGACATCAGCGCTGCTCCTTGGTGGTGGCGGTGATGGTGACAAGGGCGGCGTTGCCGAAACAAAGACGCCAACGAAAACGGCGGGGTCGACCCGCACCGCGAGCGTGGCGCCGCCGGTCACTGGCACGGCCACTCCACCATCCGGCACGAGCAGCGTGACGCCACCGCCTCCTGGATCATCGCCGACGCTGCCGCCACCACCGCCGCCACCGCCGCCAACGGCCACGCCTCCTCCCAATACCAACACGCCAGGCACATCGACACCCATCGGCCCTCCGCCTACTGCCACGCGAACTCCCACACCGATACCTCCGCCACCGACTGCCACGCGTACTACCACCGTGATCAAGACCGATGGATCGTGGCTGGCCTTCGTATCGTTCCCGGGCGGCCTGCCCGATGCCGAAAGAGACGCGAAGGCTGATGCGAAGCCGAAGGACAGCAGCCCAATTTCCGGTGGTGCCCAGGTCGTCTGCTTAAAGTTCGCATGCCCAGGCGCGGAGCTTGAGTTCGGGTGTGTGAATTCTTCGATCTGTCCCGGATCAGATCGAACTTACGGCTGCGACCCGCCCATTGAATGGCAGGATCCGGGCGCGAGTTTCATTTGGGCGTCGGGAATCGACCTCGATGCCGATGATGCCGATGACGCTGCATACTGGTTTGAGACGTCTTTCTATTTCGAGGGCGACATTGTGAACGACTACATCGTCGACCTAGATCACACATACGATGATGGGAGCTGGATTGTGATTGACGGCAAGCATGTGACCAAGGACTTACCAGGTAGCGAGTGCAGCATCCATCGCTTGGTGAACGTACAGGGCGACTTCGCCGCGATCGAGGCCGGTTGGCACACGATCGAATACTGGGGTATCAGCGGGGAGTGCGATAGCTTCTGTTCGTACCGCAAGAACCCGGCCGGCTTTGCGATGAAGATGACGATCAGACCGAGGCAGTGAGCGAAACGTTGTTGGCGCCGCTCTCATAGCCTCGCAATTTCGAAGGACTACTCGTCCGTGGGGCCAACCCCGAAGTAGCCGGCGTCCGGGTGGTGGAAGACGAGCGCCGACACCGAGGCTTCGGGCTCCATCATGAAGCCTTCCGTCAGTTCGACGCCGGCTTCTTCGGGGCGGAGCAGCCGGAAGAGCTTGGCCTGCTGCTCGAGGTCGGGGCAGGCGGGATAGCCGAAGCTGTAGCGCTTGCCGCGGTAGTGAGCCTGGAACAGGTCCTTGCGGGGGATGTCGGGGGCGTCGGGGAAGCCCCACGCGGTGCGCAGGCGCGCGTGCAGCCACTCGGCCGCCGCCTCCGCCGTCTCCAGCGCCAGTGCCTGTAGCGCGAACGAGCGCACGTACTCACCCCGCTGCTTCGCTGTCTCGGCCAGCGCGTTGATGCCCGCGCCCGCCGTCGTCAGAAACATGGCGACGTGATCGCGCTGCCGGCCGCCGCCGTCGCGCACGGGCGGCAGCACGAAGTCGCTGAGGCAGAGGCCGTCCGCTTTGCGCTGGCGCGGGAACACCAGCGTCTCGATCGGGGTCACGCCGCCCGGCTCGAACAGGTGGATCTTGTTGCCGTCGGGCTCGGCCTCGAAGAACTGCCACACCGCCCGCACGGTCATCGCCCCGGCCCGGCACTCAGCCTTCACGGCGTCGACGCTCGCGACCAGATCCTTCGCCTTCACGTCGCCGCGATCGAGCGCCTCCGTGAAGCGGCCCTTGAACCCCAGGTGCTTGCCGTAGAGCATCTGCGGGTTGATGTAGGACCAGATCGTGTCGAGGTTCACCCGCTCTGAGTAGTTGGCCGTTTTGGCTGTCTGCGAGGGGGCGATCGGCCAGGTGATCGTCTTTGGGACGCCGGCGATCTCGATCAGGTGGCGGTCGGTGTCATGCACCGGTGCCAGCGGCACGTCGAGTGATACGCGGCGGCTGCGCTGCTCGGTCTCCGCCGGCAGGTCGTCTTTGGGCGCGCGCGTGACATCGCTGCCGTCGTGCTCCAGCAGATCCGCTTCGAGCTGTTGCCGCGCGTCTGGATCCATCAGCTTGTTTAGTGTGGACAGTCCAGTCATCGCGTCGTTGCAGTAGACGACCGTCGCGTTGTACTCCGGGGCGATGCGCCCGCGGGTGAACTTGTTCGACAATGCCGCCCCGCCAACGAGCATCGGCAGTTCGATGCCGGCCGCCCGCAGGTCGCTCGCTGTGACCACCATCTGCTGCGCCGACTTCACGAGCAGTCCGGACAGGCCGATGACGTCCGGACGGTGCTTCTGCACCGCCTCGATGAGCTGCTCCGGTGGCACCTTGATGCCCAGGTTCACGACCTCGTAGCCGTTGTTCGAGAGAATGATGTCCACGAGGTTCTTGCCGATGTCGTGGACGTCGCCCTTCACCGTCGCCAGGATCACCTTCCCGCGCGACGACGACTGGTCCTTCTCCATGAATTGCTCGAGGTGGGAGACGGCGGCTTTCATCGCCTCCGCGCTCTGCAGCACTTCCGCGACGATGAGCTCGTTCGCGTTGAACAAGCGGCCGACCTCATCCATGCCGGTCATCAGCGGGCCGTTGATGATGCCGAGCGGCTCGGCCTCTTTGCGCTTGAGCTCGAGGTCCGGCACAAGGCCGTCCTTGGTGCCTTCGATGATGTAGTTCGCCAGCCGTTCGTCCAAGGGCAGCGACGAGATGTCCTTCTTGACGCGCGATTCCGCGCCCCGGAAATGCGCGGCGAAGGCGGCTACCGGATCGTCGCCGCGGTTCCAGAGCAGATCTTCGGCTAACTTGCGCTCGTCCTCCGGGATCGAGGCGTAGCGTTCGAGCTTCTCCGACTGCACGATGGCGAGATCCAGGCCCGCGCGGGTGCAGTGGTACAGGAAGACGGAGTTAAGCACCTCTCGCCCGGCTTCCGGCAAGCCAAACGAGACGTTGCTGATGCCCAGCACCGTCTTCGCGTCCGGCAGCGCTTCCTTGATGAGGCGGATCCCTTCGATCGTCTCGACGGCGCTGCCCACGTAGTTCTGGTCGCCGGTCGCGCACGGAAAGACCAGCGGATCGAAGATGATGTCGCCGGGGCGGATGCCGTACTCCTCGGTCAGCAACTTCCAGGAGCGGTGAGCGATCTCGAGCTTTCGCTGGCGGGTGATCGCCTGCGCCTGTTCCTTGTCCTCGTCGATGCAGCCGACGATGAGGGCGGCGCCGTAGGTGCGGGCCAGCGGCGTCACGAGCTCGAACTTGTCGAGACCGTCCTCGAGGTTGACGGAGTTGATGATCGACTTGCCCTGGCAGTACTGCAACGACCGCTCGATCGACTTCGCGTCGGTCGTGTCGATCATGATCGGCGCACGGACCTTCTTCACGAGCAGGTCGTAGAAGCGGTCGATGTCGTAGATCTCGTCGCGATCGGCGTTCTGGAGGTTGACGTCGATGATCTGGGCGCCGGCCTTCACCTGCTGGCGGCCGATCTCCGTCGCCTCTTCGTACTTCTCCTTCGTGATGAGGCGCTTGAACTTTCGCGAGCCCACCTCGTTCGTGCGCTCGCCGACGATCAGCGGCCGGTTATCGTCGGTCGCCTCAAGGAAGTCGATGCCGGAGTACAGCGCGCGGCGATGCCGCTGCTGTGTCGGCGGCCGCTTCCCCTGCACCATCTCGGCGAGCATGCGGATGTGAGCCGCCGTCGTCCCGCAACAGCCGCCAACGATGTTCAGCCACCCCTGGTCGACGAAGCGCTCCATGGTCGCTGCCAGCTGTTGCGGCGTCTCGCCGTAGTTGCCGTCGGCGTCCGGTAGACCGGCGTTCGGCCAGCAGCTCAGTCTGAACTCGCTGATCCCGGCGATCCCGCGAAGGTGGTCGGTCATGAACTCCGGGCCGGTCGAGCAGTTGAGGCCCAGCGCGAACAGATCGGCGTACATCAGCGATGTCGCGAACGCCTCCGCCGACTGCCCGGCCAGCATCGTCCCCATCTGCTCGATGGTTCCGGACACCATGACCGGTAGACGGAACCCCACTTCGTCCAGCGCCTGCGAGATGCCGATGAGGCCGGCCTTCACCGTCCGCGTGTCGTTTTGGGTCTCCAGCAGCAGGGTGTCGGCGCCGTTCTCCGCCAGGGCGATCGCCAGCCCCCGATAGGTCGCGATCAGCTCATCGAAGGTGATCCCGCCCGTAATCGAGATCGCCTTCGTCGTGGGGCCCATGTCGCCCATCACCCAGCGCGGCTTGTCCGGGGTGCTGTACTCACCCGCCAACTCGCGGGCGATGCGGACGGCCGCGCCCGCCAGTTCCGTCACGCGATCTTGCAGTCCGTATTCGCCCAGCACGAAGTCCGTCCCGCCGAAGGTGTTGGACATCAGGAGTTCGGCGCCGGCTTCCAGGTAGCCCCGGTGCATGTCGCGGATCACGTCCGGGCGGGTGACATTGAGCTGCTCCGGGCAACCTTCGTACTGGTCGCCGCCATAGTCGGCAGCCACCAGATCACGGCCCTGCAGGTAGGTGCCATGCGGGCCTTCTTTGACGAGGATCCGCTCCGCGGCAGCCTCGTGCAGCAGTTTGATACGAGATTCACGGTCGGTCATTGGAGTTGCAGGGTAGCAAACCTGTGGAAGGGTTTGCGGACGCCGCTTGGGGATGACCGGGCTCCTGCCCCGCCGAATAGGGAGAGCGGGGCGCGGCACCCTCATGGCCTGCCGGAGGCGGAGATCCGTCTGGAGAACGCCACCGTCCGCGGTGTGCGTAGATTCTTCGCTGGCGCTCAGAATGACAGGCGGGGCCTTTGCGGCTGGACGCTTACCAGTCGGGGACGTTTTCGTCGACGTCTGGGGTATTCGTGAGGCGCGTTTCGTTCTCGCCGTCGGCGTCCATAAGGTAAAGCTCGGCGTTGCCATCCCGCCGCGAGAGGTAGACGAACTGCTTGTCGTCGGGCGAGGTGTTGCTGTAGTCGTCGAAGCCGGGATCGGTGGTCAGCCGCTTGTCATCGCCGATGTCGGTGTGGCTGTCGAACGGCAGTTCGCGGGCGAAGAGGTCGGTGTTGCTGCTGTCGTCGGGCGCGGAAGAGGCGTAGGTGAGAATCTTGCCGTCGCGGGTGAAGTGTGGACAGACATCCGCCGCTGGCGTCGAGACGATGGTTGTGACGGCTTTCGTGGCCACGTCGACGGCGAAGATGTCGATGTCGCCCCCGCCCACCTCGATGGCCGCGAAGTAGATCTCCTCCCCGTCGCGCGTCCACGCCGGAAACTCCAGAAAGCGATAGGCCTCCGTCAGCCGCCGCTGATTCGAGCCGTCGGCGTCCATCAACGTCAGGTAGCTGCCTTCACCTGGCACGACTTCGACGTAGGTGATCTGCATACTGTCGGGCGAATACTTTGGGCTCCAGTGGTCGACGTTCGCGGCTGTCGTTAGACGCTGCACGTCGCTGCCGTCGGGGTTCACGGTGTAGACGTTGCGCTTCGGCCTGACATCTCTGTCGGAGACATAGATGATGCGCGAGCGATCGGGCGACCACGCCGGATGCGAACTGACGCCGCCGTCGTTGGTCACCTGCGTCGACTCTCCGGTGACGGGGTTGATCGTCCAGACATCCGTCGTGCTCCCGGCGCGCGCCTCGTACACGATGTCCCATGGCCCGTCGTCGACGGTTTCGGTGGCAGCGGTGGCCGCAGTGCCAGTGGGTACGGTGCCCCCATCATCATCGCCACTGCACGAAGCTAGAAGGATCGCGGCCAGTCCGAACAGCATCGCTCGACGCAAGCCGCGAGACAGCATGGACCAATGGAGCTTTTGGTGCGTGTTCATCACATCGACTCCGGAGTACTCATGCCCATCAGCGTCAGGGCGCGCGCCAGCACCACCCGCGCGGCCTCACAGAGGCGCAGGCGGGCGTTGGAAAGTGGCATCGCGTCCTGATCGAGAACGCGGCATTCGGTGTAGAACTGATGGTATGCCGTCGCCAGCTCCTGGGCATAATGCGGCAGGTGGTGCGGCTCCGAGCGCTCGGCCATGAGCTGCACCAGGTCGGGAAGTTGCAGCATCTTGCGGATCAGCTCCAGCTCGGCGGGGTGCGTCAGAAGCGCCACATCGCTGCCGCTCGGCGAGAAGCCGCGCTCGGCCGCATTGGTGAGAATGCCGCAGATGCGGGCGTGGGCGTACTGCACGTAGTACACGGGATTCTCTGACGATTGGCGCTTGGCCAGCTCCAGGTCGAACTCCATCTGGCTGTCCGCAGAGCGCGAGAGGAAGAAGAAGCGGGCCGCGTCGGCCCCCACTTCCTCGATGATGTCGCGGATCAACACGATATTCCCGCTGCGCTTCGAGAGGCGCACCAACTCCTGGCCCCGCCGGAAACTCACGAGCTGGTAGATCAAGATCTCCAGCCGCGCGGGGTCAATGCCGAGTGCTTGCACCGCTGCCTTCAGGCGCGAGACGTGACCCTGGTGGTCGGCGCCCCACACGTTGATCACGCGGTCAAAGCGGCGCTTCTTGAATTTGTCGTAGTGATAGGCGATGTCCGAGGCGAAATACGTCGGTCGCCCGGTGCTGCGGACGACGACGTTGTCCTTATCCTCGCCCAGTTCCGTCGACGCGAACCAGAGCGCGCCTTCTTTCTCGACCAAAAACCCCTGCTCGCGCAGCCGGGCGATTGCCGTTTCATACGGACTTGGGCCGGCGGCTGCTTCATACAGCGAGCGCTCGCGGAACCACGCATCGTAGGGTACGCCCATCTTGGCGAGATCAGCGCGTATGCCTTCGACGATGATGTCGATGCCGCGCAGCACCATCTCGGGCGGCGGGGCGTCGGTCGCTGCGTCCACGTACGCATCGCCACTCTCGTCGCGGATGCGCTGGGCGACGTCGATCATGTACTCGCCGGGATAGCCATCGGCCGGAATCTCGGCGTTCTTGCCGAAGAGTCGTAGATAGCGGGCGGCCAGGGTCCGCCCGAACACGTCCGTCTGTGTGCCGGCGTCGTTGACTAGATACTCGCGCTCGACGGTGTAGCCGGCGGCCTCCAGCACAGAAGCGAGGACGCTGCCGATGGCCGCGCCGCGCCCGTTGCCGGCCGTCAGTGGACCCGTCGGGTTGGCGCTGACGAACTCCACCTGCACGCGCTGGCCGCGGCCGATCGCCACATCGCCGAACTTCGCGCCGGTTTCGATAATCGCGTCGACCTGCGTCGCGAGCCACGGTTCAGAGAGGCGGAAGTTCACGAAGCCGGGCGGAGCGGCTTCTGCGGAGGCGAGCATCGCCGTTCCTTCTACCTTTGCCGCCAGGGCCTTCGCCAGATCCACCGGGTTGGCGCGCGCGGCACGGGCCAGGCGCAGAGGCAGGTTCGTGGCATAGTCGCCGTGTTCGGGACGCTGGGGTTTCTCGATGACGATCTCGGGCAGGGGCACCTGAGGGAGGTCGCCCGCTTCCATAGCGGCGACCGCGGCCGCCTGGATCATCCCGGTCAAATCGTCGCGAATCGTCATGGTCGATCAAACGGAAACGCGCGTCGCCGGATCAGGTCAAGCACCTCGTCCACGGCCCCGCGCGCACGGTCGATTACGTCCGGAGGATACCCCATGCTCCGGCTGTGCGCGAGAAACTCATCCTCATCGAGGACGCGGGGCTGGCTGTCCGTGTACCAGGCGACATCCAGATCTAGGTCTACGTACGAAAAGGTCTCCCCATCGAATCCCACCGGTGTGGCGACATTGACGTAGTACCAGGTTCGCCCTTCCCGCACGACCCGGGCTGCGTTCCACCACAGATCGTCGAAGAGGAAGATGTCGCCGCCCCAGCGCGCCGCAGCAGCTGCCGGATCGTCGGCTGGATCGGGCGTCTGCGAGATCACGTCGCCACCGTCAAACACGAGCAGGTAGAGCGACCCCTTCCGCGCCACGAACCGCCCCGGCCACCGCCGGTGGTAGGAGCCGTCGTACTTCCGCACGTGAATCGGCGTCTCGCGCCCGATCAGCTCTTCGTACATGGGTCAGTCATCCGCCAGCAGGATACGGAAGCCCTCGTGCTCGAAGTCAGTGTCCGAGGTGAGTACCTCGGTGATGTCGTGGTCGCGGCAAACGATCATCGAGACGCAGTCGGTCAGGCTGTACCGCTGGTCGAGGCGGTTACTGTAGATGTCGATGCCTCGCGCAAACAGTTCTTCTGTTAGCGGAAGGATCTGACAGTCCGGGCGGGCGGCGAGCTCAGCTACCTGTAGGACCGCCGCCGCGCGAACCTGCGGTCCGCCGCGAGATACGTAAGCCAATACCTCTGCGAGGATGAGGTGTGTCGTGACGAACGTTACGCGCGACCGCGCCGAGAGCTCGTCCGCGAGCGTAACGGCTCGATCGTGGTGCTCGTCGTCTTCCCGCAACAAAGCAATGAGGAATGCGGCGTCGATGAAGAAGCGATGCACTAGGAGTCGAACTGGCCAGACTCTACGTAGTCATCCAGCTTCTTCGACGCATCCTTCGGGAAATTGGTCCACGCCTCTGGGGGAATAGATCGAGCGATCTCATGCATCGCCTGGCCCAGCGGCCTCGGCTTCGCACTCACCGCCTTCGCGGTTCGTTTTGTGGAAGGAGTTCGTCTCTTCTCAGTAACCATCGCGCCCGTAGCTTACCGGATCGGAGGAGGGCCACAGCGTGTGGCCCTCCTCCCGTATTCAAACGAGTGGCCGACCCTACCGGGTAACCCCGCTTGGCGCGTTATCCGTCTTCTGGGCCGCCTGCTGCTTCTCGAATAGATCCTCGTTCAGGTACGACATCACGCCGGCCGGGTTCTCCGATGTCTCGGGCGTAACCCACAGGTGCATCATCCAGCGCAGGTCAGCCGTGAATCTGCCGCCCTTCGCGGTGCAGTCCTCTTCGGTCTCGCCTTCGCTCGCCCCCGTAAGGGCTACGAGGCACAGGCCGACATGCGCGTGCCACAGGTCGAGGTTGCTCGCAAATCCCACCGGCTCTACGTCGCGGGTCACGCCGCCGATGCCCGGCACCTGCAAGAACCACACGCCGACCAGCTTGTCCGGCCCGCCGTCGATCTTGCTGAAGAGCAAACCCTCGGGCTTGGTCGCGTCGAAGAGCCCGTCCCGGACGTACTCGAAGTTCAGGTAGTGCTGGCCCATGTAAGGCACATCGCTCGTCGTCCGGACGTAGCCGGCCAGCCCGGCCTTCTCGGGCGTATCCAGCCGTAACGCCACCGCTCGCGCGTCGAGCACCTGCTGCCGCATTGCCGGCAGATCGGCCTTCGTTACCGTGCCCGTCGGGAACAGCGGCAGGAGATCGTCGTCGGCCATCGTCTCGATCTGGGTGAAGGTTGGCTGCTGTCCGTGGTCGTGCTGGCCGCCGTTCGCCTCGCCGTTGCTGCCTCGCGTGAGAGCGCCGGGTACAGACGCCGGATCTACACTGCCGCTCTTGCCGATGATCCCCTCATCCTCAAGCGCGGCCGCGACCCCTGCGCCGTCCGCTGCCGTGCCCGCCGGATCCGCGTGGTCCGCCGCGACGCTCGTCGTGTGACCATCGCTGTGGCCGACCGTGACGCCGGTTGCCCCGATGTACGTGACAGAGCCGACGGCGACAGTCACGAGCGCCACCCAAGCGGCGGTTACCGGAACCACTCGCCGAATTGCGCCCTCCGCCGTCCGTACGCCTTTCAGTGCACTAACGCTGAAGCCACCGAGTACTGCCGCCGACACAATGGCGAGGCCGATGCCCGCGACCAGGTGCCCGGGGTTGCCGAGGCTCAACAGAGACTCTTCCTGCGCGCCGTTGTTGTGTCGCCAGGCGTCTACCGCCAGGCCGCCGAACACCACGACCATGCCCACAACCGCCAGTGCGAACCACGTCATCGCGTCGGTCAGCCACGCCGCCCCCGCCCGTTCTTCGGCCTGCTCGTTCGGCCGTGATGTGTCTGTGTATCGATCCATGCTTGCCATTGCGCTGTTCCTTCTACCGAGATTTCTCGGTCATCCCCTCTACTGGCGGTGTGAAATACGCGACGAGCATATCGCCGCAGGCATCCCGATACTGTTCCCAATGACGGCCGTCCGCCAGGACAAAGGCCTGATACACGCTCATGCTGACGGTGCCGTGGACGAGTGTCGTCATGATCACCGGGTCGCCCTCTCGTACGAGACCCTGCGCGACCCCCCGAGAGATGGTCTCCACCAGCGGAGTGGCGCGAACTTCGGCCGCGCGCCGCATCCTCTCTGAGACCGAGCTGTCGGGGTCCGTGTTCAGGACTACGAGCCGCACAAGATCACGGTTCTCCGCGCAGGTCGCAAAGACGTTGTTCACCCGGGTGCGGACGGCTGCCTCCAGCGAACTTGTTGAGGGCACGTCCGTCAACGCACCGACGATCATCTCGGCGAACTGCTCGCTCAGTGCCGCGAACACATCTTCCTTCGACGGGAAGTACAGATAGATCGTCCCGAGGGCGATCCCCGCCTCTTCCGCGATATCGGCGATAGTCGTTCCCCGGAAGCCCTGGCGGGCGAATACGCGCCGGGCTGCCGCGAGCAACTCCTCCCGCCGCGCCGCTCGCGCGTCCTCGCCTCGAGCCTTCCGTTCAGCCACCGGTGTAGGCATGCCTGCTCCATTCACTGAATATGATTCATTGTCATCCCGCGGGCCGGGCCTGTCAACGATTCGCTCGTGTGAATTTCGTAAAGTGGTCGAATTTGTCGCTGAGCCACGACTGTTTCCCACTCCTGCTTCTGCCGAGCTGTCGCAGCGGTGAGTGCGCTGGATGGAAAGCGCGCGCTACGGCGGCTTCCCGGCGGCGAACGCAAGAAGGGGGCACGCCGCCGCGCACCCCCGGAGTCGTATCTCCGATACCAGGATCTAGTCCTGGAACGGCATCTTCGGCGGTCCAGGCGGACCCTCATCGCGGTTCGGGCGCCGATCGCGCAGACCGCCGTCCGCGCTCCGCTCAGGGCCGGGGCGTGAGCCGCCGCCGCCATTGCCGCCGCGCCGGTCGAAACCGCCCCCGCCGCCGGTACGGGGCCGGTCGCCCCCTCCGCCGCCGAAGCCGCCACCACCGCCGCCGCGAGGACCGCGATCCCCGCCGCCGCCGTAGCCGCCGCCGCGCCCACCACGATCGCCGCCGCCGCGCGGGCCGCCACGGTCGCTACTGCCACCGGGTCCGCCGCTGCGGTTGCCGCGAGCCTCGCGCTGCCGCTCGACTGCTGCCGTCGGCCCGTCTTCGCCTGCCAGCACAGCGCGCCGGGAGAGGTTGACGCGCCCCATGGAGTCGATTTCCGTGACCATCACTTCGATCTCTTCACCGACCTTCAGCGCTTCCTCAACGGAAGGCACGCGCTCGGTCGAAATCTCCGAAATCGGGACCAGGCCGTCCTTGCCGGGAGCGATCTCGACAAAGGCGCCGAAGTTCATCAGCCGCGCGACGCGGCCGTTGTACACGGTGCCGACCGCTACGTCCTTCGTCATCGCCTCGATGATCGAGATGGCGCGCTTCGCCGATTCGCCATCTGTCGCTCCGACGAAGATCGAACCGTCGTCTTCGATGTCGATCGTGCACCCGGTCTCTTCGATGATCGACCGGATGACCTTGCCTCCCGGCCCGATCACCGTGCCGATCTTGGAGGGGTCGATCTGCAGGCGGTACATGCGCGGCGCGAACGGCGACATCTCCTCGCGCGGCTTCTGAATCACCTTCAGCATCTCGGCCATGATGTGCAGCCGGCCGGCGCGCGCTTGCACGACCGCCGCCTTCATCACTTCCATCGGGATGCCCTGGATCTTGATGTCCATCTGGAGGGCGGTGATGCCCTCTTCCGTGCCCGCCACCTTGAAGTCCATGTCACCCATGGCGTCCTCAAGACCGGCGATGTCGGTTAGCACCTTGTAGTTGCCGTCGTCGCCCATGATCAGGCCCATCGCCACGCCGGCCACCGGCGCCTTGATCGGCACACCGGCGTCCATCAGCGACAGCGTGCTGCCGCAGGCCGAACCCATCGACGTGCTGCCGTTGCTCGAGAGCACGTCGGACACCACGCGGATCGTGTACGGGAAGTCATCGGATTCCGGCAGCACCGGCGTGATCGCTCGCTCGGCCAGCGCGCCGTGGCCGATCTCGCGGCGCCCGGCCCCACCCATACGGCCGGTCTCGCCCACCGAGTACGGCGGGAAGCTGTAGTGGTGGAGGTAGCGCTTGCTGTCGATGGGCGACAGGCTGTCGATGCGCTGGGCATCGCCCACGCCGCCCAGTGTCACGACGCTGAGCACCTGCGTCTGGCCGCGGGTGAAGATGGCGCTGCCGTGGACCCGGGGCAGGACGCCGACCTGGCACCAGATCGGACGCACCTCGGTCGACTTGCGGCCGTCGGGGCGCTTGTCGTCCTTGAGGATGGAGTCGCGGACCGTTTTCTTCACGAAGGCGTCCAGGGCCTCGCCGACTTCCTTCTCGCTGTACTCTTCGCCGTACTTGGCGACGAGCTTGGATTTGTGATCGTCGAGTCCGCCCTGGCGCTCGTCCTTGGCCAGGCCGAGGACCTCGTCGACGTTGCCGGCGAGGTCCTTGAAGACCTTGTCCTTCAACTCCTGCGGCGTGACCGGCGGGTCAAACACCCACTTCACGGGCTTGAAGTGCGCGATCATCTCTTCCTGCAGTTCGATCAGGATCTGGTTCTGCGCCTGGCCATACTCAAGCGCGCCGAGGATGATGTCTTCCGGCGCTTCGTCGGCTCCGGCCTCGACCATCATGATGGCGTTCTTGGTGCCAGCGACGACGATGTCGATCAGGCTCTCCTGGATCTCGTCGTAGGTGGGGTTAGTGACGTACTTGCCGTCGATGTAGCCGACGCGCACCGAACTGACAGGCCCGCCGAACGGGATGTCGCTGATCGCCAGCGCGGCAGACGCACCGACGGTGCCCAGCACGTCCGGCTGGTTCTCGCGGTCCGTGGCCAGCGGCATGATCACGCACTGCACTTCGTTGCGCATGGTCTTCGGGAACAGCGGCCGCAGCGGACGGTCGGTGAGCCGGCAGGCGAGGATCGCGTCGGTCGAAGGGCGGCCTTCGCGGCGGAAGAAGCTGCCGGGGATCTTGCCGACGGCGTACATCCGCTCTTCGAAGTCGATGGTCAGCGGAAAGAAGTCGGTGCCGGGCCGCGGCGTGCGGGCCATCGTCGCCGTGCAGAGCATGACGAGGTCGCCGTACTTCAGCAGCACGCTGCCGTTCGCCAGCCCCGCTACTCGCCCCACTTCGATCGACAGCTCTTTGCCGCCGATCTCGCGGGAGAAGGTCTTGATTTCAGGTAATGACATATGTGTGGACTCCTTCGTCCTGTGGTGTGGTGTGCTCGCGTCCGGCGGAGGTCAGCGAGTGACGTGGTGTGTTGCAGCGCCCGGTTCCGCCGGGCTGCATCGAAGCCCGTGGCTTCGCGACGTCTCGAATAGAGGAGTGTGTGGGGGCTCCTGCCGCAGCAGGGTTTCCAAGCGCCCGTTATCGAGGATCGTCGTGTTTCTACTTCGGTGCCGGGTCCCATCTTCCCGACAAATGGAAAAGCCTCCGCAGGACTTCTGTCCCTACTTGCGGAGGCCCAGCTTTGCGAGGACGGCGCGGTAGCGCGTGACGTCCTTCTTGTTCAGGAAGGCAAGTTGCCGCCTGCGCCGCCCCACGAGCTTCAAGAGCCCGCGCTGCGTCGAGTGGTCGTGCCTGTTCTCCTTGAGGTGGCCGGTCAGGTAGTTGATCCGCTCCGTCAGCACGGCAATCTGCACTTCTGCCGATCCCGTGTCCGTCGCGTGTACCTTGTGCTCGCCGATGATCTCGGCCTTGCGCTCAGTCGTCAGCGCCATAGATTCTGCGTTTCCTCTCTCATAAGTACGCCCTGAGGCTACCAGAGGTAGGCGAGGGTGGCAACCGGGGCTTCCATTAGGGTGTGGGGACTGCTGTAGGCGACCCACCGCGAAACAATTGATCCCGGCAGACAGCCGCAAGGCGGCCACCACGATCGACCGGAACTTCGTCCAACGGAGTACCTGCTGATGGTCGCGGCGACGTCGTCGGTACGCGCGTCGGGTCGTTGGGCCCAGTAATAAAGGTCCAAAACAGCTCGGCGAGGCACTCTTGCGTCGAGGCCACAAAACAAGGCTGCGCGAAGCTGATGCCAGTGATTCGAACCTGGGAGCCGTTGGGCTCCTCGGTGATGCGGAAGCGGCCATGGCAAGCGATGCCGCTGAGCTGATACACACCATCGTGATACTCATGCTGGAAGAGCGAGTTCTCATTTAGCCGACGAGCGAGGTCAGCCGCGGATCCCGCGAGCAGGAACGACGGTGCGGCGTCAGGTGGATAATCGACCTGCACCCCACGGCTCGCGGAGACGGTCGAGAGTGGCTCCTTCTCGCCGGAGATCCGGAGAAGGACGTCTTGCTGGAACATTTCCACTAACTCTGCCTTGCGCGAATTCTTCTTGCATTCGTTGGTCGCTGAAAGCTGGTCAAGCCGTATCGCTGTACCGTCGAACAGCGGTCGTACCTCGACAAGGGCGGAACGGCACGTATTGTCCATCCCCACGTCGTACCATCCCGATCTTGAACTCAGGAGGGGGCCGCTGTCCGCGCCGTGAAAAAGACCGCTCTCGTCCAACCGAGCCGCAAGTTCGGCAGGCGGAAAGTCGAAGCGAAATGTCGTCGAGGGATCATCGTCGTCGAAACGATAGGTTCGGTCGTTATTAGAACGCAGGCATCCCGTGAAAGAAATGGAGGCTGCACACAGAGCCAGACCGACCAGGCAGATTCGAGTGAGGATCCGCGCCGCTCTTTCCATCGTCACATGATACGCCGGGCAAGTCCTGGAAGTTCCCCGAAATCATTCCTCCGATGCCAGACCCCCAGCCTCCAGACCTCTCCCAATCACCAATCACGAACCGCCTGCATCCCTCCGGAGCTGGCAACCCGTGTAGGTCCTTACGCCCGAGCCTCGTAGCGGGGGTAGCTGTAGAAGCGTGTTTTCGTTGAGAATGGTGTCACAAATTCAAGGCGCGGGAGGTGAACGACGTGAAGCGGTTCGACTATCTGATTGTGGGGGCCGGGGCGATGGGGATGGCGTTCGCGGATGCGCTGCTGGCCGGCAGCGACGCGACCATCGCCATCGTCGACCGATACGGCAAGCCGGGCGGGCACTGGACGCGGGCATATCCGCATGTGCGACTGCACCAACCATCCACGTTCTACGGGGTGAACTCGCGCAAGCTCGGCAGTGGAGCGAAGGACACCCGCGGCGGTAACGCCGGACTGTACGAGCTGGCGTCGGGGGCCGAGGTCGTCGCCTACTTCGACCAGGTCATGCAGCAGCAGTTCCTGCCCTCAGGCCGCGTTTCCTACTTTCCGATGACCGAATACGTGGAGGGCGGGCGGCTCGTCTCGCGCGTGTCTGGCGAATCGACGAAGACTGAGGCGAAAACGGTGGTCGACGCAACGTACTCGCAGGTGGTCGTGCCGTCGATGCGGCCGCCGGGGTTTGATGTCGCTGAAGGCATGTTGTGCGTGCCGCCGAACGCGCTCACCTCGTTCGATGGACCGGCCGAGAGGTACGTGATCATCGGGGCTGGCAAGACCGGCATCGACGCTGTCCTCTGGCTGCTCGACAACGGCGCGCCGGCGGACAGCATCACCTGGGTGATGCCGCGCGACTCGTGGTACCTCGATCGGGCGACGATTCAGCCGGGAGCGGACTTCTTTGACAGCACCGTTGGCGGATTCGCGGCTCAGTTCGAGTCGGCGGCGCTGGCTACTTCGATCGGCGACTTGTTCGAGCGCCTTGAGGCGGCCTCACAGCTACTGCGCCTCGACCAGCGCGTTCAGCCGACGATGTATCGGTGTGCGACGGTCTCGCAGGCGGAACTGGATCAGCTTCGTGGAGTCAAAGACGTCGTCCGCATGGGGCGGGTGCAGGCGATCAAGAGGAGCGAGATCGTGCTCGATGGCGGCTTCGTGCCGACGACGAACCGGACGCTGCATGTCGACTGCACCGCCGATGGGCTCGCCCGCCGTCCCGCAGTTCCCGTCTTCGAAGAGGGCCACATCACGATCCAAAACATCCGCCTCTGCCAGCCGACGTTCAGCGCCGCATTGATCGGCCACGTTGAGGCGACACTCGACGACCGTTCTCGCAAGAACGAGCTCTGCACGCCGATCCCCTATCCGAATACGGACCTCGACTGGCTAACGGTCATGATGGCCAACGCGTTGACCGGCGCGAAATGGAGCGCCGAACCGGCGATCGCGGCCTGGCTGGGGGCCTGCCGGCTCGATGCCTTCACTGCCGGTCGTCTGGACGGCCCGCCTTCGGCGGAACAGGTGGCGATGCTGCAGAAGCTGGCGCAGCACGCGCCCGGCGCGGTCGAGAATCTCGGGCGTCTCACAGCGCACATGGACGCCAGCTGATGATGGTGACGGCCGCTCGCGTCGCCATCGTCACCGACAGCACCGCCTGCATCCCGCCGGAGCTGGCCGCGCGCTACGGCATCGAGATCGTGCCCGTACACCTGATCGTCGGCGGGCGCACCTACGCCGACTCCCTTACCACCGACACCGGTGAGTTCTACGAACGCGTCCGCACGTCTGGCGAGCGGGCGACGACGGCGGCGCCTTCGCCGGGGACGTACGTCGAGGCGATCGGACGGGCGGCGCAGCGGGCGGAGTCGGTGCTCGTGATCACCGTGTCGGCGCAGTTCAGCGCGATGTTTGACTCCGCACGTGCGGCGGTTGATCTCGTGCGGGCGGATGGGACGGAGGTAAAGCTTCGTCCCTACGGGCGGGGTATTGAATCGCCTACTGTCGATGTGCGGCTTTTCGACTCACGAAATGCCGCGATGGCGCAGGGCTTTGTCGTGCTCGAAGCCGCCCGTCTCGCCGAAACTGGCGCGGGCATCGACGACGTCATCGCACGTGCCGAGGAGATGACCGGGCGTGTCAGCCTCCTCGCCATGCTCGACACGCTGTCGTACCTCGCCCGCAGCGGTCGGGTGCCGCGCGTCGCCTCCTGGGCGGCCGGCGTCTTCCAAGTGAAGCCTATCGTGCGCTTCACCGCCGGGGACATCAAGCGCCTTTCGCAGCCGCGGACTCGCGCCCGCGGCCTCGAGAAGATGGCGACGATCTTCGCGGAACTGACCGCTGGTCGTCGCACGCACCTCGCCGTTCACCACGCGAATGCTCCGGATGATGCGGGATGGTTGCTTGAACGGGTGCAGCGATCCGTGAGCATCGTCGAATCGCACGTCACGGAGTTCACGCAAGTGATGGGGGTGCATACGGGGCCGGGGTTGGTGGGGTTGGCATGGTGGTGCGAGGACTAGAACAGACAACAGACAGCAGACAGCAGACAACAGAAGTCGTGCCTGCTGCCTGCTGTCTGTTGTCTGTTGTGGCCGGACTGTCAGCCGGGCCCCGGTACCGTCCGCGGCTGCGACAGGCGGTCGATGATGTTCGCCGTCATCTTCCGCAGGCGGTCGTCGGCGAAGGCGCCGTAACGCTCGTGGCCGTAGTCGTCGAGTCCCCACGACCAGGCGATGGTGCCGGCGGCGAAGACGGTCGCCCCGCTCGGCGCGGTGTACATGACTGACGCCGACGTATCGCTGCCGAGGAAGCCCTCCACCGGCGACGCGCCGACGACGATCAGGTCCTCCGGCAGCTCGTCGGTGGGGGCCATGTGGTCGTACTCGTACCCGACGATGCCGGGGAACGACTCCCCTTCGACGATGCCCGTGCCGTCGAAGATCCAGGTGTCGGTGTTCACCGGCAGCCACGGCACGTAGTCGGGGATCGTGTTCGACCCATAAGCCAGGCCCGAGAGCAGACTCTGCGGCCGGTTCACGGGAGGATCGACGAAGAGCACGGTCGCTTCCTGCGGCCGCGTACGCGCGAGCGGGTCGAGCGAGGCGTCCTTGTATACGGTCAGCACCCGCGCCTCGGTCTTCGACGATGATGGCTCGAGGCGGCTCTGCCAGTAGGCTTCGTTGCCGCTGAAGAAGGCGATGTTCACGCCGGCGGCGCGCGCTTCCTCGACGGCATCGCGCTGCGCTTTCGTCCAGTACTCGTCGTGGCCCAGCGAGACGAACAGCCGGTGCTCGCGCAGAAGGCTGCCGCGCAGGTGCACATCGACGTTCGTTGTGTACGTCATGTCGTAGCCCTGCGACTCCGCCCAGCGCACGAAGTTGTACTCCCAGCGGAAGAATTCGCCGGCGCCGAACATGCCCGGCTGGTTGTTGATCATCGGATCATAGGGCCGGTCGTATGAGACGCGATAGGCGCGACGCGTCTTCTCGACGTATCGCCGATCGGCGCCGAAGGAGCCGTAGGTGCTGGCGTCGCCCCAGGCGTTGTAGGCCTGCCAGGTGTTGGTCGAGGCCTGGACGAGGATCGGCGCGTTCGAGGCGTCGTCGCGCACGACGAACATCGTGTAGATCCAGGTGTTGGTCTTCGTTTCGTGCAGCTTGACCAGGTAGTAGCCGCTGACCCAGTCGTCCTCGATCTTCACGCGCAAGCCGCGCTTCCAGTTGCACTCGATCAGCAGCGTGTCCGGATCGCTTTTGCAGGTCGGACACTCCTGTACCCCGAGCAGGGCGTCCCAGCGGCCCTGGTTCTCGCCGTCGATGTTCTTGATCGACTTCACCAGCCGCGCCCCGGCCCCGCCGTACCAGCCCATCCTGTAGATGTCCGCGTCGTACATCCCGCCGTCGGTGACGATGCTGACGTGCAGGTCGAGCGTCTCGCCGCGCTGCACGCTGACCTGTCCGGTGTAGGCGGCGATCTCGCCGATCAGCGCCGGTCGCTCGGTGATCTCCCACGTCGGGTCTCCCGGCAGCCGGTTCTCTTCAGCGATGGTCCGCCGCCGCGGCTTCCCGTCATCGCCGGTCGGCTTGCTCCCGGGCGTGCCATCCGTCGGAGCGGAGCCGCTGTCATCGCAGCGGACGGCCAGCAGGGTGCCAACGCCCAGCATCCCGGCGAGGAAGCGCCTGCGTGCGATGCGGGAGTGGGTGAGGAAGTGCAGGTTCGCCTCCGTGCGCGTTCTGTTCGCCTGTTTGTATCAGACGGCGATCACCCGACCTAGACCGACATCACCGACGCACGAGCGACAGTAGCGGCGGAGCTTAAGCTCCGCTCGGTTTTCGGACAAGAGAACTGCCCCTCAAATCATGCACGTCGACGGGCGCACGACTGTCGCGGGCGAGGGCGCCCGCGCCCCTGGCAAACACGAGGGGTGGGCCTGCGCTACAGCCGGCCTCTATGCCAGAATAAACTCCCGAATCACCTCATATCCCCGCGCGTCATCCCGAAACACGCCGTGCCCCGCGTTCGCGAAGCGCTCGAACCGCACCCACTCCGCCGGAATCGCCGCCGCGATGTCCTCCGACGACTCGATCGGCGTGATCGGGTCCTCCTCGCCGCCGAGGACGAGCGCCGGGCACTGGATCTTCGCCAGATCGGCGAGCAGGTCGAAGGAGAGGCCCTCACCGCCGGGGCCGAGGAAGTCCATCAGCACCTTCGCGCTCTGCACGCCGCGTTTGCGCGCGTCGGTGTAGCCGGGCGTCGTGTTGTAGAAGGGCATCGCCTCGATCATCCACTTGAGCGCGAACTCCGGCGAGTCATAGCCAACAGTGAGCGCGTGGCGGGCCATCGCGGCGATCTCCGGGCCGCCCTTCTGTGCGAACAGCTCGATGCTGCGCTCGACGTGCGCCTGACCCTGGGCGGCGGTGCTGGAGAAGATCACCTTGTCGGGATGCTCCGGATGCCGCGTCGCGTACGAGATGGCGACGAAGCCACCAAACGACTGCCCCATGACGATCGGCTTCTCGATCTCCAGCGCGCGGCAGAACTCGAACACATCGTCGCCCCACTGGGCGAGCGTCCACGCGTTCTGAGGCTGGCGTTCGCTGCGTCCGTTGCCGCGATGATCGATGTAGATGATCTGGGCGATGTCGGCGAATTGCGAAAACTCCGGCTTGAACGACGAGTGGTCCATGCCCGGCCCGCCGTGGAGCAGGATCAAGGTCGGCTTCTCGCGCATCACGGGACCATCGGGGACGAGCTTTGCGCCTTCGACATCGAAGAAGAGATGGACTCCGTTTACTTCGATTCTCATAAAACCCCCTGTGGCGCTCACACTACTTCCGCGTTTCACCACACACAACCGTGAGGGTTCATCGGTGCAAAGTGGACGCCGTTTGGGCACTTGCCATGTGTTAGAATATGAAGGTGCGGAAGCCACTTTCGGCCGCCATTTCGGGGCCCGCCAACAGGACGTTGCGCCGGCCTCTTTCGATCCACCAACACATCTACAACCGGGGATATGAGCTGACATGGTGAGCAAGCCCAAGGACATGCCGCGCGGCAAAGGCGCCGCGAAAGAAGATTCGTACACGGCCTCTGATATTCAGGTGCTGGAAGGGCTCGAGGCCGTCCGCCGTCGTCCCGGCATGTATATCGGCACGACGGATCAGCGCGGTCTCCACCACCTCGTGTTCGAGATCGTCGACAACGCCGTCGACGAAGCGATGGCGGGGTTCTGCTCGCGCATCGATATCACGCTGGAAGCTGACGGCTGGGTGACGGTGAAGGACGACGGCCGCGGTGTTCCGATCGACAAGCACAAGCAGACCGGAAAGTCCGCGCTCGAGACGATCATGACGGTGCTGCATGCCGGTGGTAAGTTCGGCGGCGGCGCCTACAAGGTGTCGGGCGGTCTCCACGGCGTCGGTGCTTCGGTAGTGAACGCGCTCTCTCGCAAGATGTGGGTGGAGGTGCGGCGAACCGGCCACATCTACCGCCAGGAGTACGAGCAGGGCATCCCCAAAGGTGGCCTGAAGACCGTCAACGATCCCAAGCAGAAAGCGACTGGCACAACCGCGTCCTGGCTGCCCGACGACAGTATCTTCGATGCCATCGACCACGACTACGACATCCTGCTCCAGCGCTTTCGCGAGATGGCCTATCTGACGAAGGGCATCTGGATCCGCTTCGAGGATAAGCGCGAGGGCCGCGAGCGGGAGATGAACTTCTGCTTTGAGGGCGGTGTCGCTTCGTTCGTGCGGCACGTGAACAAGGGACGCAACACGCTGAGCCAGCGGCCTATCTATGTTGAGAAGACGATCGAGACGACGCAGGTCGAATGCGCCCTACAGTACAACGACGGCTTCTCCCAGGTCGAGTTCTCCTTCGCCAACACGATCAACACAATCGACGGCGGCGCGCATCTGACGGGCTTCCGCTCGGCCCTTACGCGCGTGCTGAACGACTACGCCCGCAAGAACAAACTCCTCAAGGATGACGACGCCAATCTGAGCGGCGACGACGTCCGTGAGGGCATGGTGGCGGTGATTAGCGTCAAACTTCCGGAGCCGCAGTTCGAGGGACAGACGAAGACGCGCCTCGGCAACGCCGAAGTGAAGACGCACGTCGAGGCCGCCTTCGCCGAAGGGTTGATGCAGCACCTTGAGGAGCATCCTTCAGATGGTCGTCGCATCATCGAGAAGGGCGTCCTGGCGGCGCGGGCGCGCGAGGCGGCGCGCAAGGCGCGCGATCTCGTCGTGCGCAAGGGCCTCCTCGACGGCACGATGCTCCCCGGCAAGCTGGCCGACTGCAGCGAACGCGACCCCACGCTCTGCGAGCTGTACCTCGTCGAGGGAAACAGCGCCGGCGGCACCGCGAAGGCCGGCCGCGACCGGCGCTTTCAGGCGATCCTGCCCCTCCGGGGCAAGATTCTCAACGTCGAAAAAGCGCGGATGGAGAAGATGCTGGCGCACGAGGAGATCCGCTCGCTGATCACGGCGATGGGCAGCGGGTTCGGCGACACGCTGGACATCGGCAAGTTGCGATATCACCGCGTGATCATCATGGCCGACGCGGATGTCGACGGATCGCACATCCGGACGCTGCTGCTGACCTTCTTCTTCCGCTACATGCGCGAGGTCATCGACAACGGATACCTGTACATCGCCCTGGCGCCGCTCTACCGCATCCAGGTGGGACGCCAAGGGACGTGGATCTACAGCGACGCCGAGCGCGACAGCTTCCTCGGGAAGGTGAAAGAAGGTCAGAAGGCGACGATGCAGCGGTACAAGGGGCTGGGTGAGATGAACCCGGAGCAGCTCTGGGACACGACGATGGACCCGGAGAAGCGGACCATGCTGCAGGTAAAGATCGAGGACGCCATGAAGGCGGAGGAGATCTTCTCGACGCTGATGGGCGACGAAGTGGCGCCGCGGAAGAAGTGGATCCAGGGCCACGCCACCCAGGTGAAGAACCTCGATATTTAGAGTTCGCAGTCGAGAGCGGAACAGTTCGCAGTTAGTGCTGTTCAAGTCGCCGTAGGCATGGAGGCGACGCGGCAATGGAGCACAGGCGCCCCGCCTGTGAGTCCGCCGCAGGCGGACCGGCTGTATGTGTCCCGCCCAGCGAACGTTCGTCGCGTGCGAGTACGCGGGAGCAGGCATCGTGTCTGCCCTCTGCCATTGCCATGAGGAGGAGCGATGCCTGAAGAACAGCCTTCAAAGTTCATGGACATCCCTTCATTCGCGGAGCTGCGGCACACGCCGCGTGTGGCGATTACGTGGAGACCGCGCGAGCTGGAACATCTGGCGACGCGCATCCGCGATTGTCGGGAATGCGATGGCCTCAATCGGGAACCGCCCGAAGTGCCTGAATCGACCATGGCCTCGCCGGCGTATGGTGATCCGTTGTCGCCGGTGGTGATCGTGGGACAGAGCCTCTGCGGCAAGGCCCTGCATTGAGGCGCAGATCCCATTCACGAGCGGGGCGGGCAGGCTGCTGGACGCGGCATTCGAGAAGGCTGGTTTGCAGAAGTCGCAGATTTTCATCACGAACGTTGTGCATTGTCACCCGCCGGCGAATCGGCCTTCGCTGCCGCATGAAATATCGAACTGTGCCGGCTTCCTCGCTGATGAGCTCCGCATTATGCATCCGCGGCTCGTGATGGCGCTGGGCGGCGACGCAAATGTGTGGTTGACGGAATGGGCCGGTAAGCAGGGCGATCCGCTAGCGCGAGTCGATTCGTGGCCAGCCGAAGAGCCCGTCGATGATCGCGTACTGCTCTGCCTGCGTCATCCATCGTGGGCGCAAAAGCGGCCAGCACCGGAGCGCGAGGCCTACATCGGAGAGATCGCGGCGTCGCTGCGGTGGGCGTTTGCGAAGGGACCCTACGAAGTCACCTGATAGATCGCCGGGCGATAGCGCGGCTTCGGGATGCGTTTGCCGGCGCCCTTTGCGGAGTCAAGCCATGCTTTCTTCGCGATCGTGACTTCGCGGACGGCCTCTTCGGCGCTCCGTCCGAACGCGGAGCAGAACTTCAGATCGGGGATGTCCGCGATGTAGCCCTTGTCTTCATCGCTGTAGAAGACGTTGATGTGGTAGTCCTTCACGTTGTTCCCTCCAGCGATAGATTATACGCCTCCACTAGGTCCAGGAGCTGGCGTACTTGATACGCCTTGGCCTTGCCGCCGACATCCTGCAAGTTCAGTCGTTCGCTGATCGCGGAGTGTGCGTATATGTGGTGGCTCCCCGATATCCGATCAAGCACGAAGCCGAACGCTTCTGCGAGCGCGGTTAGCTCAGCGAAACGCAGGTTCTGATTCTGTCGGATGGCCTTAGCGAGTAGCTTTGGTGGTCGTGTCACCACGACAGTATTCCCGACATCCAGGGATGAGAGAACGGTACTCGCAGTGTTGCCTGATCAACTGCCGCCGGCAACCGCACCCGCTGTGGCAGGCTCGTGCGCCCGTGCGGCGGGGTGTGGCGCTGGGGCGGGCCGGCGGGGGCCGATGCCGAGCAGCGCGGCGACGGGTCGCGCGAACATGACCGTAAGCGGGATGTAGGCAGCGAGGAACGCCCACCACACGAGCGTCGGCACCTCTTCCACCTGCAGAAAGCTGCCGAACAGGCGCAGGGGTTCGTTCGAGATGGAGATCGCGAACGACAGCGGCCCGCAAAATGCGAAGAAGCGAGCTGGCCACGTCGCTTCGAGCCGCCCGGGCTGTTTTGTCAGCAGCGGCAGGAACACCAGTACCATGCCCGTGATGATGAGCGGCGCCGCAAAGGCGCCCCACATGGAGCCGCGAACGTCAACAAGCATGCCTGTCACTTCCAGAGAAAGCCCACCCACTACGAGTAGTGCGATTACTGCGGGCGGCGTGATGCGGGAGGCCAGCGCCTCCCGCCTGTTGGCCAGCAGGTAGCCCACCACCATGCCCAGGGCGAACTCGTACCAGCGGAATGGGATGAAGGCCTGGCTGATGTGCTTTGCGGGGTTTGTCGCAAGCGAACCCACGGTCGCGATCAAGATCAACTTAGAAGCAATCGTCGTGGCCAACGCGAAGGCCAGGAACCGAGGTGGTCCGACACGATTCATGAAGCGGAACAGCACCGGGAACACAAGGTAGTACTGTATGAGCATCACCACGAACCAGAGGATCCCTGGTGGCACCATCAGCCAGTCGTCGTTGAACGCGCGCGGGATGATGGTGAGGGCGGCGACAGTCTCCCACCTCCCCTGTAGCGCGTAGTCGTACTTGCTCTCCGTCACGTGCTGCAGCTGGTACATCAGCGTCTCGCCGTGCAGCGCCATTTGCAGGAGCGCGATGGCGACGACCGCCGCCGCAAAAAGACCCACCCCGAACCAGTACGGCACGAGGAGCAGCCGCATCCGCCTGTACATCCACGCGCCCACGTCCGCGACGCCGCCGTACTTCGCGGTCGAGAGATAGAGGGAGACGCCGCTCAGCATCATGAACGAAGGGATGAGGTATCCCCCGCTGAACACGATGTCCAGCAACGAAGTCGGTAGCCTTGACCACTCGCCGCTCCCGGCCCGCTCGCCGAACCGCACATAGAAGTCGTGGGCGCGCGTCTCCGTGTACCGGATATCGCTCCAAAGGTGGACGAGCACGACACCGAGAATGAGGAAACCGCGAACGATGTTGACGCCGAGGTTTCGGTTCTGTACGGGCGCATTTGAACTGGGTGTAGTCACCTATCGCTCCTTGTGGACTACGATAGTAACGTGGCGGCCCGCCATATGTGAACAGAACCCGTCAAGTCAGGCGCAAGGGCGACGTTCGCAGTGCGGACGCTACCCTGTCGCGGCGCAAGAAAGCGCCCGGAGTGTCGGGCGCTAATCCAACTGTGGCTTGACGGAGCTAGACCGGTGTTGGCGCGGGCCGCTTCGCGCGGCGACGGCGGCGGGCGGCTTTCGCCATGGCAATGCGCCGTTGCTCGCTCTTGGGGATGAAGTGGCGGCGCTGCTTGATCTCGCGAAGGATGCCGTCGCGCTGTACCGCCTGGCGGAAGCGCGTCAGCAGGTGCTCGCCTGATTCACCATCTCGAAGGTCAACTGCGGTCACGTACTGGCTCCCATCTGCGCCGCCCGGCGGGGGCTTGGCGTCTCTTGCTTTGTGGTCGGCTGCGCGTCGGCTGTCGGCGCGCCGATACCATTGAGTTTATGCCATCCGCCGTCACCAGCCCAGACGGCGCGCACGGCATCCCACTTTTGCTGGCGCGAGGCTTCGAGGACGTGCAGTTGGTCGCGCATCATCTTCTTGGTGGAGCCGCGCAACGACTGAATCTGCCTGCCGATGTCCGCGATCTCTTCGAGAAGCAGGGCATGTTGCTGCGCGCGCCATTCCGGCGGCACCATGGGCGCGTCATCGCGTACGGCTTCGAGCGGCTCGCCATGCCGGGCTTTGCGGAAGATGAGCTTCTGCTTGCCGTCGTCGAGGGGGGTGGTGTCGACGGTGATCCCCCAGAGGTCGCGCGCTACGGTCTCCGAGACGACAAGAACCGTGCGATCCTCGTGCTGGTAGGCGATGTCCTGTTCGATGGGTTCGTCGATGATGAAGCGGTATTTGCCCTGGTTAGTATTGAGACGGAGACAACGATCGGTGCCGGCGCGGCGGGAGAGAAGTTTCGCGAGGGCTTCGCGAGCCGATGGGGTTAGGTGCACGCCGACCAACCTCCTGGCTCCGCGCATGCACGGAGCGCATGTCCAAACCCGCCCGGGCGGGAATCCAATGCCGGTGAAGCGATCCCTGAGGCAGGCCCAAGGACTGCAAATGTATCACAGAACGAGGCCCTGCGGCAACGATCGGTTGTCATAAGAACGGACCCGGCAGGGTTGGCTGGGGGTGAGCACCCGGGCGTCAAGCAGCCGTTCGATTCAGCGGGCGATCTGCCGATCACACTGTAGATGAGGGCAAGACTTCGCACGTGGGTTGTTTGTTCGGGCGTGGCGATTGGCTGTCAGGTGGCGGCTCGTGTATGGCCGTCGCCGCAGGGCCCGATGGATACGATTCTCCTGCCTGAGATGATGCTCGTCCTGGCGATCATAAGCCTCGTGTTCGGGTTGATCATCGGCTACATCGCGTGGGACGCCCGTGAATGGGCGCCGACGCTGCTCGCGCTGGGATGCCTATCGATGGCCACTGGCGCCCTCATGCGCTTTGTCAGTGCGGCGGAGGGTCTGGGTCTGCAACCGTCAGCGGGCGCCGGGTTCGCACCGCTCCTGGGCATGCTGCTGGGCGGCGGGTGGTTTTTCGCGGCGGTACAGACCTTGTGGCCGGCAACGGGCCAGCGCGATGTTCGGCAGACGGTTGCGACGCGTACCCTGCTCGTCACGGGTGTGATCGGCGCCGCGCTAGGCTGCTATCTCTTCGCGGCGTTTCCGGAGATCGTCCCTTCGGAGGATCTATCCAGAGTCCTGGCCGGGCTTGCGGCTCTTGGCTACATCTTCGCCGGCCTGCGGTTTCTAGCCGTGTGGAAGTTTCTGCGGCTGCCGTCCCAGTACGCGACGATGGCCGGAAGCTTCGCCTTCGCCGGTGTGGTCGTCGTGTTGGCGAGCGGCGGGATTCCGGGAGTGGCTCCGTATCAACTGGAAGCGCTGGTCATCGCCTCGGCGGCGTTGCCGGTTTCCGGCTTCATCATCGAGCACCGGCGGCGCCCGGGATTGCGTACGATGGTCTTTGGCCTCTTTTTCCCGGGGGCGGTCGCTTCCATGCGGCGTGGGTATCCGAAGGTGATGACGGGACTGCTGGAGCGGACGGCCGCCTACGATAGCTCGCTGCGCGGCCACGTCGATCGGGTCGCTGATCTTTCTGTGCGCGTTGCCCTCCACCTGAAGCTTTCGCCGGAGGACGTGCGTGAGGTGATGGTGGCGAGCCAACTGCATGACATCGGCAAGCTGCTGGTTCCGCGAGATCTGTTGCTGACGCCGGGCAAGCTGACGGAAGAACAGCGCGCCATCATTGAGCGCCACTCCGCCGCGGGAGCGCAGATCGTCGCTCGCATACCCGAGGTGGCGCTGGCCGTCCGCGGCGTGCGCGAGCATCACGAGCGATGGGACGGCGGCGGCTATCCGGACCACAAGCGCCAGGACGAGATCGCGCTGTCCGCGCGCATTGTCGCTGTCGCGGACGTGTACGACGCGCTGCGGAGCGAGCGGGCCTACAAGCGCGCGTGGAGCGTCGCCGAGGCAGTCTCCGAGATTGAACGCGGGTCGGGCAGTCACTTTGAACCACGAGTGGTGCAGGCGCTCGCATGCTTGGTGACCAATGGTGCGGGGAGCGAGGTTGCGCCGGTCTCCGACGACAGGCAGCGCCGTTCGGCGGCTTGAGGCGGGTAGGGTGCAAGGCGGCTTGGGACGCGCCGCTGTCGCATGGGGGAGCGCGTCGGTTTGTGGCAGGCGCTACTGGCTGCCAGGCACGTCCCGGTAGGGGGACACGCGGGAGCGCCGCCCACCCATTGACAAACAAACGTTTGTTTGGCTACGCTCTCGTTCATGGCGACGCTGCTTCAGGCCAGTCCTGTCGATTCGACCACACGCGAGGCCATCCTCGATGTGGCCGAACGCCGCTTCGCCGATCGCGGATTCGATGGTGTGTCCGTGCGCGAGATCGCGACGGAAGCGGGCCTCAAGAACCAGGCGAGCCTGTATCACCATTTCGCGCATAAGCAAGCGATCTACGAGGCAGTCCTCCGGCGCGGTATTGATGTCCTGTCCGTCGTCGTTGCCGAGAGCGAACGAGTCGGCGTGCTCCGGGAACCCGATGCGTCGTCTCGCGAACAGCGCGTGGCGGCGTATCTCGATCGCGTCGTCGATGAACTGACCGCGCATCCCAGCCTCGCGAGGCTGATTCAGCGGGCATCGTTCGATGACAGCGTAGTCGGACGCGAGGTGCTGCTGCGCCTGGTGCAACCGCTGTACGCGGATGGGGTGCACATGCTGCGGGATTCGTCAGGGCTGTGGCAGCCGGATCAACTCCCGCATCTTGCCGCCGGACTCTATCACCTCGTTTTCGGCTACTTCGCCGATACGGCACTGCTGCGGTCGGTGATGGACGAAGACCCGGCGAGCGCCGTCGCCGTCGAACGCCAGCGGGTGTTCTTGCGTTCGGCGGTCGGCATGCTGCTCGGCGTGCACATATCAGCGGATCGTCCCGAGAAGGAGAAACAGCTATGACCACCACCTCGCTCGCCGACCTCTATGACTCTGGCACGTACGAGCAGGGCATGCCGCATGACACCTTCGATCTGCTGCGGCGGGACAAGCCCGTTGTGTGGCAAGTGGAGCCCGATGGACCGGGCTACTGGGCGTTGGCGCGGTACGAGGACATCGTCACCGTCTCGTCGGATGCGGGGCTGTTCTCGTCGGAGCGCGGCGGTACGAACCTCGAGGACATGCCGGAGGACGCCATGGCGATCATTCGGACCATCCTCATCAACATGGATCCGCCGAAGCACACGAAGTACCGCAAGCTCGTCGCCACCGGGTTCACGCCGAAGATGGTGACGCAGATGGAGCCGCATGTTCGGCAGATCACGAAGAAGATCGTCGATGAGGTCGTTGCAAGGGGTGAATGCGACTTCGTGACGGACATCGCCGCGAAGCTGCCGCTGGCTGTCATCGCCGAGATGATCGGCGTGCCAGAAGAGGACCATCACAAGGTGTTCGACTGGAGCAACCGGCTGGTTGGCTTCGACGACGCGGAGTATCACACGTCTCCCGAAGACGGGCGGGTCGCGGCGATGGAGATGTTCATGTACGCGAACGCACTGGCGTCGGACCGCAAGGCGAACCCGCGAGCTGACCTCGTAAGCATTCTCATGGGCGCCGAGGTTGATGGCGACCGGCTTTCGGAAGCGGACTTCGATGGATTTTTCATCCTGCTGGCCGTCGCGGGGAACGAGACGACGCGCAACCTCATTTCCGGCGCGATGCTGGCCCTGATCGAGCATCCGGAGCAGAGGCGGCGGCTGATCGCCGATCCAGCGGTGATGACGACCGCAGTCGAAGAGTTCCTGCGGTGGGTATCGCCCCTGATCTACTTCCGGCGCACGCTCCAGCGCGACACCGCCGTCGGCGGCGTCTCGATGCAAGAGGGCCAGAAGGTCGCCATGTACTACCCCAGCGGCAACCGCGACGAGCAGATCTTCGAAAACGGCCACTTGTTCGATGTCGGCCGCTCGCCCAACCCGCACATGGCCTTTGGCGGCGGAGGGCCGCACTTCTGCCTCGGAGCGAGCCTCGCCCGCCTCGAGATCCGCTGTATGTTCGAGGAACTGCTGACGCGGCTACCCGATATGGAGCTGGCCGGGCCCGTACAGCGCCTACGCTCGAACTTCATCAACGGCATCAAGCACATGCCCGTCAAGTTCACGCCAGCCGAAGTCGAGGCTTAACTCGCGATAATCCCCCATTAACAAGCGGCGGCTATGCTCGGGATGAAACCAACGGCGGGCGGGGAACTGCCCGTCGAATGGTTGAGAAGCCGGACGAATGCGGGGCGTCCGGCTTCTCTGCGTCTCCACGGTTGCGGGCGTAGGCGAACCTACCAATTGACACCTCTTCATCACGACGGCTAGACTCGCCAAGGCCGTCGGGAGCCGCCGTTCGCGGTTCAGATCAGGATGCGGCACGAGTGTGGATGGGCGGTGGTTCCCTGCTTGGTGGCATTGAAGACGCGCTTCTTAGGTTCGTAGAGAACACCTACGACACGATTGGCTGGCCTGGTGTCATCTTCCTGATGGCGCTGGAGACGGTGGTCTTTCCGATCCCAAGCGAGATCGTGATGCCCCTGGCGGGCTGGAAGCTAATCGAGGCGAAGGACCTCGGTTGGTGGTGGCTGATCCTGGCGGGGGTCTTCGGGGCGACGGGCAGCACGCTCGGGGCGATTGGCATTTACTACGCCGCCAAGTGGGGCGGACGGCCGCTACTGTACAAGTACGGAAAGTACGTGCTCATCTCGCGCGACGACATCGATATGGCCGATCGCTTCTTCGACCGGTACGGGCCCTGGACGATCTTCTTCGGGCGCATGGTGCCGTTGGTGCGATCACTGGTCAGCGTGCCCGCCGGTATTGTCGAGATGCCGATCTGGCAGTTCACGACCTACACCTTCCTCGGATCATTTGTCTGGGCTACCGGCCTTGCCTACGGTGGGTATAAACTTGGTGAGAACTACGAAGACCTTCGCGCCTGGATGGCCCCTGCGGACTATCCGATCGCGGCGATCGTCGCGCTGGGGGCGGGCTGGTACATCTACCGCTCGGTGAAGAAAGTTTGGTGGGACGAACGCAAAGAGGGCGCGGCGCCCGCAGGACCGAAGACGTAGCGCATGGTGTAGGCGGGGACACCGGCGGCCAACAGGCTGGCTGAGTGGCCTGTTGCGGTGGGGCTGAGGGCAGGGAGTGCACGGCCTATGATGTTTATCCACGTGCTCGCCGCGGCCGCCAAGCCGGTGCTCGTCGCCGGCGTCATCGCCGCTACTGCTGCTGGCGGCTGGTTCGCCTACGAAAACTACCCCGGTGACAGCCCGACCGCCTTCCAGCGTATCCAGTCCGCCGGGCCTCGTCTGCTGGTCAGCGAGTTCGGCATCGACGCCGACACCATCGTGGCGATTGACCCGGCCGACGTGTCCGGCTCGCGCGAGGTGATCGCGATGATAGACCACGCGCCCGAGTACGGCATCATCGCGTCGCTGGCCCCCGACGGCGAGGCGATTGCCTACACGGCGCTGCCCGTCGACGCCGCTCGCCCCGCACCTGACGCACCCGCGATCGCGGGCGTGGTGGCGGCAAACGGCGAGACCCGCGCGCTGGCGAACGACATCGACCTGCTTGTTGCCCCCGTCTGGTCACCGGACAGCGCGTCGATCGTCGTGCGCAAGAACACCAGATGCGAGGACGCCGGGCTCAGCTGCGATGAGTTTCCGGCGGGCGCGTTCGAGCTCCTTCTCCTGGGCCGCGACGGCTCCCGATCCACGATCACGGCGTGGCGAAGCGCCTCCGTGTTCCCTGTAGGGTTCTCGCTGGATGGGGCCACGCTATATTTCGCGACGCTGAACACCGCTGGCACGGACATATATCGGGTGGCAATCGACGGCAGCGGCGAGACGCTAATCGCGCACCTGAGCGACGAGGTGGCGCGCGACTGGCGGATCTCTCCCGACGGGACGACGGTGGCGTACTCCGCCGCGGAGAGTGGGGCGGCACCGTCGATCGTCGCGCGCATGCTTGTCCTCTCCACTGGCGAGATTGCCGACGCGTTGCCTGCGAGCGCGTTAGCCTCCGGACCACCGAGCACGGGCGTCTCGCGAGGCGAATTCAGTCCGGCGTGGGCGCCCGGCGGCGCGCTTACGTTCTCCGCGATGAATCTTGACGGCGGTGCCACCGCTCTCTCCGCCGCGGATGGCGAAGCAACAGCAGAACTCCGCTCGGCCGATACCATCGACCTGCCGCTGGGTTGGTCGCCGGATGGCGAGACGCTGGCCGTCCGTTCGGTCGAGGGCGAGACTCCGTACGAAGCCGGAGCGAGCCGCGTCGAGCTTGTGCGCAATGGCGTCCGCCAACGGATCTCGGACACGAGTGATGTGACGATCGTGGGTTGGTTGCCGTGAGGAACGAGTGGCGGTGGATGTTGGGAGGATGCAGCTTGTCGGGATTGGCCCGCCGCGTCGAACTGGCGGCTCTGGCTCTTGTGCTGCTGCTGGCAGTGGTCGCCTTTCCTTCGCGCGGCTTGCGCCCCGATGCCGCCGCTGCCTGCGCCTTCGTCGAGCCGCCGACCACCTACGAGACGACCGAAGACCGGCGGCTCTACATGGCGGCGATCGATCTCGCCGGCTACGACATGCTCTTTCCGCAGGACCGGTTCTTTTCGCAGGCGCATGTCGAATCGGGCACGCGAAGCAACCGCACGAATGGCCCCGATACGTACGTGCCGCCGACGCTACTGAAGTCGATCAGTTGGCTCGAAAGCCTGACCTCGCAGGGCTCATCTTCCTTGCCGTTCGGTGCGATCGGGCCGGCGCTGGTCTCGTTCGATTGCGGATACGGCCTTGCACAGGTGACCAGCGGCATGACCGCCCCGCTAGGCGAAAACGGCCAGGCGACGGACGAGCAGGCCTTGGTGGCGACGCACTTTGCGTACAACATCGGGCGTGGGGCGGCGATTCTCATTGACAAATGGAACGGGGCGCCGGAGTCGCGCCCGATCGCCGGGATCGACACGAACAGCGACCCACACATCGTCGAGAACTGGTATTTCGCTGTGTGGGGGTACAACGGCTTTACCGGGCCGGGGGCCAACCGCAGCAACCATCCGGTCGATCCCGTGTACGGATCGTGGCCGCGGACGCCGTATAGCTGCGGCGCGCCGACGGACGGCTTCGGCCACAACCGGACGCAGTACCCGTACCAGGAGCTGGTGTACGGCTGCATGGCGCACCCACCGACGGTGGCGGGGCAGCAGCTGTGGGCCCCGCTCGATGCGAGCCTGCCGGATCTCAACAACCCGTACTGGCGCACGCCGCTGGATCTGGCGAACTTCCGGTCGCCCTTCTCCAACATGGATATCCCCTCGCCAATACCGTCTCACACGGACCCCACCCCGCGCCCGCCCGAGTGGGTGCGTGCGCTCGTGCTCGGTGCGCCGCGGCTCGCCGTGGACCGCAGCCTCCTGCTGGTGAACGTGCGCCCCGGCCAGTCCGCCACGCCGGCGGAAGTCCGCATCTCGAATCTGGGGACGGGCATCGTCCCCTGGAAGGTCACCGCGAACAAGTCGTGGATCACCGTGTCGCTACAAGCCGGGGTGGCGGTCGGGAGCGATCTGCCGTGCCTGCCCGACTCCCCGTGCGAACGGACCGCCGTGCTGCGCATCTCCGCCGACCCCACGAAGGTGCTGGGGAGTGACGCGGCGGTGGTAAAGATTCAGGGCCTGGGCATCGGTGCCGGCTCTGCGGAGATCGCTGTGTTCATCAAAGTGAACGTGGCGATCGGCGTGCCGGGCACGACCAAGAACTAACCTCCGAGCCGCTCCCTCGGGCCAAGTACAGTGGCCACGCTGCAATGCTCTGCCCGGTGTTGTTCCAGAGCACGCACTGGGCACGCGGATCCTGCGGTCGCCGGCATTCCCCCAGGCCACCGTCGCCGTTGCGACGATTCTGTAGTACCGCCCCGGGAGGGGTTGTGATCGTTTGCGCTCCGGCCCGCGAAGAGAGTCAGGAGGTGAAAAGCTATGCGGCCGCGCTGGTGCAGCCGCACGTATCCGCCTCAGGAGGAGATTCATGCTGGACGTAGTGCGAACACGAAGCAGGATGTTGGTGTTGACGGCAGCCGCCGTGATCGCCGTGGGCGCATTTGCCGCTTGCGGCGGCGATGACGATGAGGAGACAGATACGCCGACGCAGGCCCCCGTGGCCACGGCCGCAGCAACCACGGCGGCGGCCAAGCCGACAGCGGCGGCAACGACGGGCGCGGCGAAGGAACTGGGCAGCACACCAGGCTGGGGCGGTGGGGCCGTCGCGACAGTCTTCTATACCAGGGAATTCTTCTGCGATGCCGACCCGTGTCAGGCGGGCGCGGCCGGCACGAACGCACCAGGGACGGCCGATCCGGTTCCGTCGGTGTGGGTGTTGGTACCACTGTTCAAAGACGTCGCGGGCATCGACTTTCACTGCCCCGAGGCTGGCGACTGCATCGCCCACCCGAAGAGCCTCGACGTGAGTGCGATCGGTCTGGGTGATGTGATTCCGTTGCCGCCGCACAGCCACATCGTGGACCCCGCCGAAGCCGGTTTTGCGGCAGCTGGCGAGACGCCGTGGAAGGTCGTCGTCGTCGGCGTGAACACGAGGGAAGCGTGGGACATGTTGGAAGCCGGCAAGTCGATCGAGACGCTCCGCACCGTGCAGGGCGACACGACGATGGCCACGGCGGACATCCCGTCCAACATCGTCCTCTTCTTCGGCATTCGATAGGCCGCTGGCATCGCACCCGTACCCGCAGGGACAGGTTCTTAGACCTGTCCTGCGGGTGCGATGAATTGAGCTTTTGGGAGGCATCCATGGCCTTGGCGCGAACTCAGAATCCACTCCTAGGCGGTTCTTCCGCGAGTGCCAGAGGCGGCTCGGGGATGGACCTGCCCGGCCCGGGCGCGGGGGGCTGGAGCAAGCAACTCTTCCACCTCCTCGTCCTCGCCGGAGCTGCCACCGTGGTCGTCGGCAGTTACAGCACCTGGGCGACCTTCTACGCCGGGCTGATCGCCCGCAACGGCCTCCCTGGTCACGGCAAATATTTCATTGGCATGGCGGTGGCGGCCGGCGTCGCGGCGCTGTTGCCATCGATCCGCGGGGTGTGGGGCGGCCTCCGCTGGCTCGCGCTGCCGGCGGGCCTCGTCATCGCCGCAATCGCCCTGCGGGATCTGCATAACCTTGATGCGCTGGTGCAGAATCTGGAAGCCGCCTTCTATGTGCCCGGCCGTGGGAACGGACTGCTCATCGTGATCGCCGGCGCGACAATCCTCGCCCTGGCGCCGCTTGCCCGTCCCGTTTCGCCCGTCCCGGCGGCAGCTCCCATACCGACGCTCATCGCCCTGGTCGTGGTGGTCGGCGTGGGGATGCTGATCCCGGGGCTGTACGGTGAGTACTACCTGCACTTCTCCGGCGGCCACGGGCTGAACCACACAGATCCGCTGAACACCGCCCACCTGCTGACGGTGGGCGGCGCGTTTCTGCTGACGGTGGGCGGCGCGTTTCTGCTGATAGCGGTATCGCATGGCGCCCTGGTGCGGGCGGCGCGTCGCCGACAGCAAGAGGCGGCTTCGGCGCCCCTGCATCGCCGCGGTGCATAGCCGGTCCCTGCGGGGACTCTGCGAACCGCTACGCACCGCCCTGGGTAGAGGCGTCTACGGGCGCATGTACGCCCGTGGGTTCGTCCGTTGCCTGTATGGGGTTGCGGTCTGGCAGGAACAGGAGGCCCGCCAGCAGGGCCATGGCCACAACGGCCAGTGCCGTGTACGCGAATATTCCAAACCCGTGTTTCATCTGACGTTGAACTTCCCAACTGACCGCGCTGCACGCACAGCTTGCCCGGTGAGGGCTGGGCAAGCCTTCGAGCGCGGCTATTCCTACTCGTTCTAACGCGCGGCGGAGGATTTTGGACGCGTTCGATGCGACTTTGTGCGTCAATTCACACAGCCGTCACAGGAGGATCGGGCGGGACGCTCGGTGCCCGCCCTTGCCCCAATGCCCTGCACTGGGCTAGAATCCCCTTAGCACTCCCTGTAGGAGAGTGCTAGAATCCCGACCAAATAGAATCAAAACAGTCTCACCTAGCGGAGGATCAGCTACTCATGGCCAAGCAAATGCTCTTCGATGAAGAGGCCCGGCACGCGATGATGCGCGGCATCGACGCCCTTGCCGACGCCGTCAAGATCACCCTCGGTCCCAAGGGCCGCAATGTCGTCCTCGACAAGAAGTTCGGCGCCCCCAGCATCACGAACGACGGCGTCACCATCGCCAAGGACATCGACCTCGACGAGCCCTTCGCGAACATCGGCGCCCAGCTCGCCAAGGAGATCGCCTCCAAGACCAACGACATCGCCGGCGACGGCACCACCACCGCCACCGTGCTCGGCCAGGCGATCGTCCACGAAGGCCTGAAGAACGTCGCCGCCGGCGCCAACCCGATGGCCCTGAAGCGCGGCATCGAAGCCGGCAGCAAGGCCATCATCGAGCAGCTCAAGAAGAACGCCAAGCCTGTCACCACCCGCAAGCAGAGCGCGCAGGTCGCCTCCATCTCCGCCGCTGACGCCGGGATCGGCGAGCTCATCGGTGAAGTGATGGAGAAGGTCGGCAAGGACGGCGTGGTCACCGTCGAGGAGTCGAAGGGCATCGCCACCGAAGTCGAGTACGTCGAGGGCATGGCCTTCGACCGCGGCTACATCAGCCCGTACTTCGTCACCAACAGCGAGAAGATGGAAGCCGAGCTGGACGACCCGTACATCCTGATCACGGACAAGAAGATCAGCGCCGTCACGGACATTCTGCCGATGCTCGAGCGCCTGCTCCAGATCAGCAAGAACCTCCTCATCGTCGCCGACGACGTCGACGGCGAGGCCCTCGCGACGCTCGCCGTCAACAAACTCCGTGGCACGATCAACGTCGTCGCCGTCAAAGCGCCGGGCTTCGGCGACCGCCGCAAGGACAACCTCACCGACCTCGCCGCCATCACCGGCGCCACGGTCATCAGCGAAGACCTGGGTCGCAAGCTGGACAGCGTCAACGTCGAGGACATGGGCCGGGCCCGGAAGATCATCATCGGCAAGGAATCCACGACGATCATCGAAGGCAAGGGCAAGAAGTCGGCCGTCGACGCCCGCGTGAAGCAGATCAAGGTCGCCCTCGAGACCACAACCTCGGACTGGGACCGCGAGAAGCTGCAGGAGCGCCTCGGCAAGATCGCCGGCTCCGTCGCCGTCATCAAGGTCGGCGCCGCGACGGAAGTCGAACTCAAGGAGAAGAAGCACCGCGTTGAGGACGCCCTGTCGGCCACCCGCGCCGCCGTCGAAGAGGGCATCGTCTCCGGCGGTGGCGTCGCCCTTATCAACGCCCTCTCGGCGTTGGACAAGGTCAAGCTCGGCGGCGATGAGCAGACCGGCGTGAACATCCTCAAGCGCGCCCTCGAAGAGCCCCTGCGCCGCATCGCCATCAACGCCGGCAAGGACGGGTCGGTCATCGTCCAGACCGTGAAGACCTTGAAGCTCGGCGAAGGCTACGACGCCGCCAAGGACGAGTTCGGCAACATGATGACCAAGGGCATCATCGACCCCCTGAAGGTCACCCGCGCCGCCCTGGAGAACGCAATTTCCATCGCCGGCATGGTGCTCACCACCAACTGCTTGATCACAGACCTGCCGGAGAAGAACGGCGGCGGTATGGGCATGCCTCCGGGCGGCCCGCCGATGTACTAGGAGTTGACAGTTCGCAGTGGCCAGTTCAATGTGTCGTGTAGGCGACGCCGTGGACTGGCCACTGGGGACACCCACCGACGACCGAAGACTGAGGACCGCACTCCCATGTACACCGAAAACGGATTGCTCGTGGACTTGGGCGAGATCGATCGCATCGTGAAGCAAGCCGACGTGTTTGCGATGAGCTTCCGTCTCTTTCCCGAGCGTGTGCTGATCGATACGCGCCACGATCCCGCCGACCCGGAAGGCCCCTGCGGCCTGCCGATGGTGGCGATCGTCGACCCCGTGCCGTCGGTGCAAGAGCGGTTCTTCTGGCTCGGGCAGCACCGTCCATCGTTGGGCATGCCGAAGAAGTTCATGTTCTTCATGTGGCCTCACAGCATCCGCTACTTCGAAGAAAGTGGTGTCTGGGATCGGGTCAAGGGCCGCCTCGTCGGCTCCGGCTTTGAAGGCGCGCAGGAAACGGCTGAGGCGGCTCTGCGGGATCTGTACAAACGCGAGTATCAGGCCACCGTGGAAGCGATTTCCGGCGAGCGGTACGAGACCATCTGGGCGCGAACGCGCTAGCCCCCGGCATCTATAGAAAATGACATAAGCAATTGGGTCCGGCCGGAAATCTTCCGCGCCGGGCCTACTGCGTTGTGGGTATCGACGCCTGCTTCCGCGACCGCATGCGGTTTGCGCGCCGCGTTGGCGTTCCTATACTTCCGTATCCTCGCATCGTCATGCTGATTCGCGGGGATGACCGACAGACACAAAGAGTTGGAGGAGCTGCAATGAAGCTGAAATTTATCGTCTTGCCGCTGATCGCCGTGGCGGCGATCGCGGCCGTGGCCGGCCAGTCGGCGTTGGCGAAAGAGCCGGAGGGCGGCCGGTCGCAGGTGGTCGGCGGCCTCTTGAGCCCCCGCGGCCTGAAGATCGGCCCCGACGGCATGCTGTACGTCGCCGAGGCGGGCACCGGCGGCGACACCAAGATTACCGTTGATGGCGGGGAGTACTTCAACGGCTTCACCGGGCGTATCTCGAAAGTCGACCCGCAGACCGGAGAACGCACGACGGTGGTGAAGGATCTCCCATCGCAGGCGGGCCCTGAAGGCGACTCCGTTGGGCCCGCGGACGTCGCCTTCCTGGGCGGCAATCTCTACTACCTGCAGACCCATGGTGGTGCTGGGTACGGCTTCCCGGACAACCCGACAGGTATCTACCGCGTCAACGATGACGGTTCCGTCGCGCTGGTCGCTGACATCGGCCAGTTCAACCTCACCCACCCGATCGCTGACGTCACCAACGCCGGTCAGGCCGACATCGAAATTGGCGGCAATCCCTATGCGATGATCGTCCGCGACGGCGCCTTCCTGGTCACCGACGGCAACCAGAACCAGGTGATGAAGGTAAGCGCAGACGGAACGATTACCCGGATTGCCGAGTTCTCCGGACACCCGGTGACAACCGGCATCGCCTCGAACGGCGGGCCGTTGTTCGTTGGCGGATTTGGTCAGTTCCCGTTCGCTCCGGCCGAGGGCAATGTGTACCAGGTCGGCTACCAGGGCGGCAGCATCGCCGAGATTGCGGACGGCTTCAGCGGGGTGACCGACGTCGAGTTCGGTCCCGGTGGTCTCTTGTACGCATTGACGTTCGCGGACCAGGCATCGAGCCCCGATGCTCCGATCCCGTTTGATGTCTTCACCGGTAAGATCCTTCGCGTCAACAATGACGGCACGATGCCCCCGATCGTCGATGGCTTGAACCTCGCGACCGGGCTCATCTTCCACGGGGACACGGCCTACGTCTCGAACAATGGCGTTTCCATCCCCGGCGTCTTCGACGGCGAGATCGTGAAGATCGAGAACTTCTCGGCGCTCGTCCCCGCGCCCGTTCCGGCGCCCACAACCGCCCCGCCACCACCCCCCGCACCCGTTCCCACGAAGCCCGTGGGCGCCATCCGCCCTCCGGACACGGGAATGGGCCCCGGCACGGCGGAAAGCGGTTCGGCGACGCTGTGGATCGCGGCGCTGGTCGCCCTCGCCGGTGCCGCCTGCGTCGGCGGAGCGGCCGTCGCGACCAAGCGATAGTACGTACCGGGCCGATTCATCTGAGGACCCCCTCTCCAGTTCTGGAGAGGGGGTCCCTTCGTTCGAACGCCGGAGCGCGTTCTGCCGAAAGGCTGATCCGGTTCCCTCGCCCGATCTGGCCTGCAATCGTGCTGCCTGCGATCGGCTCCGGTAGCCACTGCAAAACACAGGGGACTCAATCGTGCCGATAACATGGACGGCTATATGGAGACGAACAAGGTGAACATTCGACTTGCAGCGAGCCTGGTGCTGGGGACGTGTCTTATCCTCGCCGCCGCCTCGATCGCCTGCCGTGGTGGAACCAACGCCGCGGACAAGCCACCGGCAAAGGCCACTGCGACGTCCGTTTCGGCGGCCCCTACGAAAGCGGCCGCCAGCACCACCCCTGCGGCAAGCGCCACCAGCGCGGCGGCGGCGCCATCATCCGTCGCCCCGGATGTGCAAGGCTCCGCGACGGCCGCCGTTGCCGCCCCGGTTGTCACGTCTGAGCCCGTGATACGGACGCCCGCGCTCGCGCCGACCGAAGCCCCGCCTCCTCCCCCGCCGCCCAGCAGCAATCAGTCGGTATCGATCGCCGGGGTGAACTCGACATTCTCGGTGACATCGCTGAGCCTACCGGCCGGCGCCACGGTCACGATCACCTTCGACAATCAGGACGCCGGCGTGACGCACGACATCGAGGTGTACGACCCCAGCGGCTCAGTCATCGCCGCTAGCGAACTTGCCGACGGTCCGATCATGCAGACCGTGGTCTTCACGCTGGGCGGGCCGGGGAATTATTCCTTCAAATGCTCGGTGCACCCGCAACAGATGCGCGGCTTCATCAAGGTGCAGTAGTGCGGCGACGCTAGCGGCGCAGTTGCTCCGTCGAAGCTGGCGGCTACAAATTGAACAAGATGTTCAGACAGTCACCGTCCTGCACGACGTACGTCTTCCCCTCCTGGCGCACCGCCGCCTTCTTCTTCGCCTCTGCCATCGAGCCCGCCGCCAGCAGGTCGTCCCAATGCACGACTTCGGCGCGGATGAAGCCGCGTTCGAGGTCGGTGTGGATTTTGCCCGCCGCGGCAGGGGCGAACGCGCCCGATTCCACGTTCCAGGCGCGGCACTCGTCCGGCCCGACGGTGAAGAAGGAGATGAGCCCGGTGAGCTGGTATGACATGCGGATCATCCGGTCGAGGCCGGGCTCGCTGATGCCGAGGTCGCTGCGAAACTCGGCGGCGTCCTCGTCGGACATCTGCACCAGCTCTTGCTCGATCTTCCCGCTGATCGCCGCAATCGCCGTGTGCGGGCTGGCCACCTTCGACGCATAGTCCGCCTCGATCGCGGCGGCGCGGCCGGCGTCGCCTTCGTCGATGTTCAGGACGACCAGCAGCGGCTTGTCGGTGAGGAACTGGTAGTTCACCAGCAGCCGCTTCTCTTCCTCCGACATCGCCTGGGCACGGAGGGGTGTGTCCGCCTCCAGCCCGTCCTTGAGTCGCTGCAGTAGAGCCGACTCCCGCTCTGCCTCGCCCCGCTCGCTTGTCTTGATCGAGCGCATGCTGGATTCGATGCGTTCGAGCCGCTTCTCGATGAAGGCGGCGTCGGCGAAGGCCAGCTCCAGGTCCATCGCCGTGATGTCCCGGGCGGCGTCGACGGATCCGGAGGGATGCGAGACCGTCTCGTCGGCGAACGCCCGCACGACGTGGATGAGCGCATCGCAGCGCGCGAGCTGCGCGAGGAACTGTGGCGACGGCCCCTGCCCGGTGCTGAAGGCATCGCCCGGGAAGTCGATGTAGCGAATGTCAGCGAGGGTGAATTTCTTGGGGTTGAACAGCTTCGCCATCTGGTCGAGCCGCTCGTCCGGGACCTTCACCACGCCGATATTCGGCTGCACGCCGGCCCCATACGCCCCGGTGGCTGCGTTGCCTTTCGTGACGGCGTTGAAGATGGTCGTCTTGCCGCTTCGCTGGTAACCAATGATTCCAAGATCCATAGGGGCAGACTACCGGCGAACGCAGGTCCGTAACAGCGTTCGGTAGAAGTCAACAGATGAAGCAGATAGAGACAGATGGGTTGAATGCGGGTGCCCTTGCCCAACCACCGGGCCGAGACGACCAGTAGCGGCGGAGCTTTAGCTCCGCACGGTTTCCGCACCACTGCGGGTGCCTCCACCAGGTGAACCGATCGCTCCGTTCAGCACCATTTCGAGTCGATCCGAAACGGCTGTGGACAACATGCTGATCGGCGGCACGGGAAGACGAAGTGCACGACGACTACGCCGTAGCGACGACGCGCCCGCTGCTCACCAGCTCGCTGATGTCCGACAGCCCCGGAGCGATCGCCGGCCACTGCTTGGTGCACTCGGCGATGAGCTGGATCGCTGTCCGCTGGTTGGGGAAGACGAACCGGCTCATCGCGTCATCGAGGGCGCACCAGGCAGAGTCGGTGTGTTCCTCCGAGAGTGTGACCTCCGGCGCGTCGGGCATCGCCGGTACGAAGGCGGCGAACGCCGGGACGAGATGTACGGCGTCGGTGTGCTCGCTGTAGAAGGACTCGACAAACGCGGTCTTGAACAGCTTGTCTGGCGTGAGCCCCGTTTCTTCGACAGTCTCCCGCCAGGCCGCCCTGTAAGCCGACTCTCCCGGGTCGATCATCCCGTGTACCGCCTGCCAGGATCCGGCGTGCAGTAGATGCGGGGCCCGGAGCAGGAGGAGGAACTGCGCCCGGCCTCGAAGCATCGTGAACACATAGGTGGAGATAGAGCCGGTGAGTACGTTCATGCCGTGAGTGTAGCTGGTACAGCGCCACACCTTTCGCCGACGCGGCGGTACGTACGCAGCTTGCAAAGAGACTTCGCCAGACGCCGGGCCGAGAACGTCGCCGCGCCTCTCATTTGGCGATAGCGCTGGGCCGATACATACAGGAGCCCGAGTGGACTCGAGGCCGGGAGGACACGGTGGCCAGCCAGGACTACGCTCGCAACCAGATGGCAGCCGACCGCAAACTGCGGCGCAGCATTCTGGCGTTCCGCTGGCTCCTGCTGGCGCTGTGGATCGGCCTGATCGCGACCGGGATTCTCGCTGTCAGCGGCGTCGCCTTTCTGGTCAGCGCGAGCATCATCGGCGCCTATAACGTCTACCACTCTTGGGCGGAGGTGCGGATGAGCGCGACAGGCGTGTTCAGCGAACGCGTCGCTACCGCCGTCCGCTACATCGACATCGTCACTATTTCGGTGGCCATGGTGGCTCTGCATGATGTCCGGAACCCGATTTGGGCGATCTACCTGATTACGATCGTTGGCGCCGCCCACGTGTTGTCAGCGAGGGAGATGGCGCCGTACGTCCTATGGACGGTCATCAATTACTACGTCTTTGCCGCGATCACCGTGGGGCTGGATCACAGCGTGGCCTGGCCCTACGTCGTCGTCGTCTCCATCTGCATCGCCTTGATGGGGATTAACGCCTCGATTCTCGCCGGGAGCGAGCAACGACTGCGCGACGTGATCCGTGTGGCAGCGACTACGGACTCTCTCACCGGACTACCAAACCGGCACCACTTTCACGAGCGGTACAGCGACAACATGGAGAAGGCCTTGAAGGCGAATAAGCCTCTGGCCGTCATGTTGATCGACGTGGATCATTTCAAAGACATCAACGACCAGTACGGACACCCTGCGGGCGACGACAAGCTGCGCGACGTGGCCGGGGCCTTGCAGTCCGTGATGCGTGGTGGAGACATGGTGGCGCGATACGGCGGCGACGAATTCATTGTCATCGCTCCCGGCGCGACGCGGGCAGAGGGCGTTATGATGGCGGAGCGCCTGACACAGGCGGCCCGTGCCGCGGGTGCCAGTGTCAGCATCGGCGTCGCCATGTTTCCAGAAGACAGCGATGCCCAGGCGGCGCTCATCGAGGCAGCCGATGGCGCGCTGTACCGGGCGAAACAGGACGGGCGCAACTGCGTCCGCACCCTCGCGGCTGCATAATCCGAGCTTCAGCCCAGCCGTACTCGCGCCAGAACAACCCGGCTGCCTCGATCTATCTATCTATCCGTAACAATCGGGCAACGCGCCCGATACATCCGCGCGCCATACTCGGGGCACGAACTACGCCGATGGGCATCAGCTATGGAACAGGGAGGCAGCATGAGCAAGCGCACGCGATCGAGGCTCAGCCCCGGCGGGATCTCCGCCAAGAACCGTCCCGTACAGGTCCGCGCGACGTTCCTGAGGCTGCAGCGGCCAGCGTCAAAGGTGACAACATCAGCCGCAGCAGCGTAGCGGGGCGGCTCGGGGCCGAACGGCCTGTTCCGCATCACACGTCAACTTCAATCGATGGATGTACCGGAGGGCGCAGACCTCTCCAAGAGGCCAGTGACGTATCGTCGGCCTTCGTCGTGCCGTCGCGTCAAGGCAGAGCGAAATGGAGCACAGGCGCCCCCGCCTGTGAGTCCGGCAAGGCCGGGGCCGACGCAATACAGTAGGTAAGATTGCGGCCTCACCGCGAAAAGTCGGAAAGCGAAATTCGCGCGGACACGCAGCGGATACTGCGCGATCCCGCGATGAAGGAACTCATCAAACGGTCCCGCGCCCCGCGTGCGCGTGGGGAGAGCGTGCGGCTCGAAGACTTCGTGAAAGACGCTGGCACCGTCAAAGGGGGATTGTTCCGGCCTGACGTCGACCGAAGACTGACGACCGACGACTGAAAAGCTAGTTCTGCACCGCAAAGCCCGTCGTCTTCTGTCGCAAGTGCGCCACCAGCCGCCCGTGCATTTGCGGCAGCGCTTCCCGCAGGAACTCCAGCTGCAGCCGGAGCCGCCCTTCCGGGTTCAGCTCCTCCAGCCACTGCTGCTTGGCCTCCGGCGGCACATCGCAGCGCGCCCCGATGTAGTCCGCCGCGTCGGCAGGGTGATCCGGCAGGTAGACCTGGCGCACCCACTGGTCAGCCATCGCAAAGTACGTCTTCAGATAATCCTCGAACATCTCCCGCGCCTTCGGCATCGCGCCGTAAGCAGAGTCCGTCGCCGGCTCCTGCTCCAGCGCCGTCACCTCCGCCCGCAGGTACGGCTGCGTCGTGTTCACGCTGACGATGCGGAACCGCTGCTCCCCCATCGCGAAGATGTTCATCCGCCCGTCGTCGAGGTACTCGACCTGCAGGATGCGGGCGATACACCCAACATCGTGCGGCACCGCCGAGCCCCCAGTCTCCTCCCCCGCCTTGATCAGCAGCACCCCGAACGGCGCGTCCTCCTCAATGCACTCCCGAATCATCACCTTGTACCGCTCCTCGAAGATATGCAGCGGCATCCGCATGTTCGGGAAGAGGACGGCGTTAAGAGGGAAGAGGCGCAGATCCATGTTGTGGGGATTGGTGATTGGCGACTAATGATTGGTGGCCGGATCAGGGTAGCCGATTACGTCTGCTGCCACCGAAGTTCGTAGAGTTGCACGGCGTCTTCGAACCCGTGTAGCAACATCTCGCCTCTACTGCGGTACCCTGCCCTCATGACCAACGCAAGGCTCGTCCCCGAACTCTACGTCTCCGGCATCGAGACCAGCCTCCGCTTCTACACCGACGTCCTCGGCTTCACCATCCTCTACTCTCGGCCGGAAGAGCGCTTCGCCTACCTCGACCGCGAAGGCGCGGAGATCATGATCGAGCAGTCCGTCGGCCGCGCCTGGATCACCGCCGCGATGGAGCAGCCCTACGGCCGCGGCATCAACTTCATGATCGAAGCATCCGACGTGGACGCGCTCTACGCCCACGTCCAGGCGGTCGGCGCCACCGTCTTTCTCTCCATCGAAGAAAAGTGGTACCGCCGCGACGACACAGAGGTCGGAAACCGCCAGTTCATCGTCCAGGACCCCGACGGCTACCTCCTCCGCTTCGCCCAGGATCTCGGCGAGCGACCGGCCTGATTGCGCGGGGTTAGCCGACGGCCTGGTAGATGGCCGGGCGATAGGCCGGCGGGGGAATGGCCTTCCCTTCATCACGGGCGACTTCGATCCAGAGGTCGCGGGCAACCTTTACTTCACGGAGCGCGTCCTCCGCGGTGGGGCCGAAGGCGGAGCACAGCGGGAGGTCGGGGATGTCAGCGATGTACGCTTCGTCCTCGTCGCTATAGAAGATGTTGATGTGGTAATCCTTCATGAGTCTCCCTCCAGCGAAAGTTTAGCTGTTTCCACGAGCTTCACGAACGCGCGAACCTGATACGGCTTGGCCTTGGATCCATCTGACTGGAGGTTCACCTGTTGCATGAGGCCAGGTCGGGCGTACATGTGATGACTTCCCCTGATGCGCCTCAGACCGAAGCCGAACGCTTCCACGAGGGCGACCAACTCATCGAACCGCAGGTTATTGGGCTGGCGGACGGCCTTGTCGAGGAGCCTCCTTGCATTCATTGCCACCAGTGTATGACGCTCAAGCATTCCGGGGGGCCAACGTACGGACAGATGTTAGACCTCCCTGAATACGCCATGCATCTGGACTTGACCACCGCCATGAGCAGATCGATACTGCCGATCGCCTCTCCCGCCCGTCGCACCGGCGGGCGGGACAGGCCGTGCAGCACGTGGATGCGAACATCTGTGGGCGCCCGACAAGCGTCCGGCACGGCATAGCGGCTCCACCCAAACGGCGTCGCTGCCACTCCATCCTGCACGCGGCTAGCTTTCGGGTACTAGCGGTCCTTCCAGCGATGGTTCTGGATCGCCGCCGGTGCCCCGTTCAAGGAGGCCGCTTTGGCAGACGCACCAGCCGCGGAAAAGCAACAGAGACCGATCGTCCCCTTCCTCAAGATCCCGGCGGATCCGGCCGAGAAGCCATACCTCTCGGGAAGCCGCTGCAAGAAGTGTGGCGCCACCTACCTGGGCACGCGCATGGCCTGCAGCAAATGCTTTTCCACCGACGCCATGGACGAAGTGAAGCTCAGCGACCGCGGCGAGCTCCACGTCTTCTCCATCGTGCACCAGTCGGCCCCCGGCGTGCCGACCCCGTACATCGCCGCGATCGTCGACCTGCCGGAGGGCGTCAGCGTCCGCTGCAACATCAGCGGCGTCGAGCCCGACCCCAAGAACCTGAAGTTCGGCATGCCCGTAGTCATGGTGTCCGAGAAGATCCGCACTGACCGCGAAGGCAACGACGTGATCGCCTTCAGCTTCAAGCCGGCGTAAGGCCAGCGACGGTTCCGTAGGGAGAGGTCTTTTCGCAGAGTCGCCGAAGGAGACAGACCTGTCCGCACAGTAGGCAGTAGCCGTTGCGGCCGGAGTGCCGAGCGGAGAACGAGGGAAGAAGACAATGCGAGACGTAGCAGTTATCGGTGTCGGGATGATCAAGTTCGGACGCTATCCAGAGAAGACGGTGCCGGAGCTGGGGGCGCAGGCGGCGCTGCTGGCTCTGAAGGACGCCGGTGTCGAGATGAACCAGATCGAACTGGTGGCCAGCGGAAACCTCTACCAGTCCAACGCCATGGTGGGGCAGCGCATCCTCCAGATCATCGGTCAGACCGGTGTGCCGGTGGTCAACGTGGCCAACGCCTGCGCCACCGGCTCGACCGCCTTCCGCGAGGCCTACATGTCCGTCGCCTCGGGCGCATACGATATGACGATGGCCGTCGGCAGCGAGCAGATGGGCAAGATGGGCTTGCTCGGCGGCGGCGCGGCCGGCGGCGACCCGGCGTACAGCACCGAGGGCGTCATAGGCTCCGGCCTGATGCCTGCCGTGTTCGGCATGGCCGGCGTCGAGCACATGCGCAAGTACGGGACCACGCAGGAGCAGTTCGCCAAGGTTTCCGTGAAGAACCACAAGCACTCCATGCACAACCCCTACTCCCAATACCAGATGGAAGTGGGCCTCGAGGAAGTGCTGAACGCCCGCGTCGTGTCGTGGCCGAACACGCTGTACATGTGCTGCCCGACGGGCGACGGTGCGGCGGCGGCGATCCTCTGCAGCATGGAGAAGGCGCGGCAGTTCACCACGAAGCCGATCCGCGTGGCCGCCTCCGTGCTCACATCCGATCCGTGGACGCAGCGTGACCTGACGATGCCCGACATCAACACCCTCACCCGCAACGCGGCGAAGGAAGCCTACGAAAAGGCCGGCATCGGCCCGAACGACGTCAGCCTCGTCGAGCTGCACGACTGCTTCGCCACGGCAGAGATCCTGCACTACGAGAACCTGGGCCTGTGTGCCGAAGGCGAGGCCGGGCGCATGGTCGACGAAGGTGCCACCAGCATCGGCGGCAAGGTCCCGGTCAACGCCAGCGGCGGCCTCCTCTCGAAGGGCCACCCCCTCGGCGCCACCGGCGTCGCCAACGTCTGCGAAGTCGTCTGGCACCTCCGCGGCGAGGCCGGCAACCGCCAGGTCGAAGGCGCCAAGGTCGGCCTCGCCCACGTCATCGGCCTAGGCTCCGCCTGCACCATCCAGGTGTTGGAGAAGGTGTAGGGAGTTTGTAGTTCGTAGTAAGTAGTTCAGAAGGGCCGCTCGAAAGAGCGGCCCTTCGCGTCTCAAGAATGCGTCCCGTGAAGGCTGGGCTCCCGAGGAGCGCGGGCGCCCTCGCCCGCCGTCCGCCCGATAGAAGCCAACAGATCCCCATCGCTGTCATTCTGAGCGGCAGCGAAGAATCTAGCCGCATCCGCCGCCGTTGCCACTTGTACCGGACGAGTCTCGTTCGGGCGAACGGGTGCACGGCACCGAGATCGACACGCTGTCATGGACACGAGAACTACGAACTACAAACCATGAACTACGAACTCCCCACCGCCCGCAACAGATCCCACCGCGCCCACTCCCCACCGACTAGGCGCGTGTCCGGAATCAGGCAGACATTTGTCGCCGGGATGCTCCAGTTGTACTCGCGGCGATTGAGGAACGCGAGCACCCCCTCGACCTGGGTGTGGTCGATCGGCCCCGTCGCGATGGCGATGTGTGGCAACCACGTCTCCGCCGCATACGCCGGCTTGATGTTCCGCGCGAGCGCGTGCGTCGCGTGCCAGATCACGTGATGCACCTCATCCAGCGCCTCCGTCCGCGTCACATGCAGGTAGATGATCGACCGCTGCCCCTCCGTGATCCCGATCCCGTGCGTCTCCAGCGAGAACGGCGGCGCCAGGTTCGCGATCCGGTTCAGCGGCTCCTCGACCGCGGGCCCATAGTCCTCCGCGACATGAAACGTGAGGTACGGTCGCAGGGCACCGGTGAGGCTACTGAGGCCAAACACCGCCTTCAGTTCGCCCCAGATCCCGGCGATCTCCTCACGCCAGGGCTCGTCGATGGCGGTGACGATTGCTTTCATAGCGTTAGGGTATGTGGAGGCACATGAAGCGAACAGAGCGAAAGGACACCCGCTCAGTCCGCAGCTACCGGTGTGGGACGAAGCCTAGGGCCACCAGCCCATTCCGCAACCAAACGGATTGGGCGACGCCAGCAGATAGGGGTCATACGCCCATCCTTCCTCCGGCGAGGTGATGTGATACCAGCCGTCCCCATGTTCCGGAAGGCCGTCGCCCGAGCGCGCGCCCGCCTCCGTCAGCACGAACCGATCACCGCGCACGATCGTCCCATCCGGGATCAGCGCCACCTGCGCCGCGCTCGTCGATGGCTCCGCCCGTAAATTGAGACCATCGCCGTCAGCGCAGACGACCATCTCGCCCGGCAAGGACACGAGCGGCCCGCCCGTGTTCTGTGTCGCGAACCAGTACCCCCACGAACCGTCGGCCGTCCGGCCGAAGAACATCGCTGCCCCATCCTGATCCGAGTGCACGCCCACCCGTCCGACCCCGCCATCGAGCGACCCCGCCGCCCACTCGCCCGTCGCGCACGGCCCCTTCGGCGTGTCAATCGAACACCCCGGATCGAAACCGACGCCCGGCACCCACGCCACGATCGCCGCGCGCAATCGGTCGGCGTCGGATCCAGTCGGGGGCGGTGCGGGAACCGTCGGCGTGGACGCAGGTGCCCCGCCTGGCGTTTCCGTCGCGTCTGTGGCCGAGGAATCCCGTATGACAGGCGTGGCGGTGCGTGGGCCTGATTCATCGGCCACCTGTGGGGTGCCGCTGCTATCCCCGCCGCAGCCGTTGAGGATCGCGCCGCCCGCGAAGGCGAGCATGACAATGATGAGTGTCCTGCGACATCGTTGGACGGCGTCGTTCATGGTCGGTCATTGTAGACGAGTCGGATGACTCGAATCATGCACCTGGCTGGACAAAGAACAGGCGTTCTGGTACGATCGCGCTCTGAATGTTCCAGCGGACTGTGGGCAAAAGTCACACCAAACGCCAACGAGGTTCCGGAACTGTCATCCTGAGCGAAGCGAAGGATCTTGTGGGAGCCACCTCAAAGGGGTCGAGGAGCCACATAGGTCCGCGTGAGTCTCTGACTGCAACAGCGTGCGCGACCAGCTAGCAGACGTGATCGAACCACGTACTTAACCAATTACATGGTTGACACATTATTATTCGGAAACTTTTTTCTGTGAGCTTTTTTCCAGAGAGCGCCATCGAATGACCGCCACCACCGTCATCCCCGCCCCCACCCTCATCCGCGACCTCCCGCAGGAGGACCGCCCCCGCGAGCGTCTGCGTGACTTCGGCGCCGACGCCCTCTCCAGCGCCGAGCTCATCGCCATCCTCCTCCGCACTGGCGCCACGGGCCGCAGCGCCATCACCGTCGCCCAGGATCTCCTCTCACGCTTCGGCAGCCTCACCGGCCTCGCCCAGGCCACCCACGCCGAGCTCTGCACCGCCAGAGGCCTCGGCCCCGCAAAGGCCGCCGAATTACAGGCGGCGATCACCCTGGGCATCCGCGCCGCCTCCGCATCAACCGATGCGCGCCCGTTACTGAAGAATCCGGAGGACATCGCCAACATCTTCCTGCACGAGATGTCGCTGCTGGAACAGGAGCACGTCCGCGTCGTGCTCCTGGATGTCAGGCTCCGGCTGATCAGCACCTCGAACGTGTATGTCGGCAGCGTCCACAC
>CXWL01012286.1_pt1 | contig 50467 bp, 30 predicted proteins | sample 590931 | NCBI WGS metagenome assembly CXWL01 (sample SAMEA3498368, study PRJEB10139) | groundwater metagenome | biome: water well; material: biofilm material | place: Germany | collected 2015-04-27 | reverse complement strand
CTACCGTATCAATCAACATAAGCCCCCCAAGAAAAAGCGAAACTACCCCGCCTATTGTCAGCAAGCCATGACTAATCACTTTAATTTCTGAGATGAACAACGAAATGGCCAGCAGAATAAGCGCTACTCCAGCCCAATTTATCGGCAAAGTCTGAAAAGAATAGAAAGCCAGTATCAAACAGATGCCTCCGACCACGCCGGGCAGGATAGCTCCTGGGTTATACAGTTCGAGCACTATCCCCAGCCCACCAAGCGAAAATAGAATAAACGCAATATCGGGCTGAGTGATTATTTCAAGCAGTTTTTGGATAAAAGATATCTTGATATTGACAACCTCGGCATTGGCCAAACGAAGAGTTTTCTTACCGTTTGGCAATTCCACCTCGCGACCTTCGAGTTTGGCCAAAAGACTGTCGAGATTTTCCGCTCGCACATTCACGACATTTGAATCCAACGCTTCTTTATCTGTGATAGACACCGACTGCCGGACAGAGCGTTCGGCCCATGCGCCGTTTCTCCCCCGTTTGTCGGCGGCGGCTTTGATCTGAGCTACTGCGTCGTTGGTGATCTTCTCATTCATGATCGAATCAACCTTCTGACCATCACCAGAGACTGGATGAGCTGCGCCTATATTGGTCGAGGGAGCCATGGCGGCAAGATGAGCGGCATAGGTCATGTACACTCCGGCCGAACCGGCACGCGCGCCCGACGGCGCTATATACACACAGATCGGTGTCGCGCTGTTAAGGAATCGTTTGCAGATCGACCAAGTGGGTCGGGTGAAGCCGCCGGGTGTATCGAGTATGACGACTAAGAGATCGGCGCCGGCTTTTTCTGCCTTATCCATAGCATCGGCGAGTCGGTCATCGGTCACCGCCCCGATAGCGCCGTCGATAGTAATCGTGTACACCACTGGATGAGTGGTTACTTTCTTGGGAGTCTTGCTATCCGGTACGGTCTGGGCGATAACGACCATGCGATAGGTCGGTTCTTTGGTCAATGAATTAATCAATGCGGCCAAAGCCGGCAGTATAAGAAAGAAGCCGAATGCTGTGAGGATAATTAGTCGTTTCATGTGTGTCATCATCCCGATGTTGATAATATCCCCACAGCGCTTGGTAGTGTCAAACTAAATCGAATGCTTCGATTGTCACAAATGGAGAGAGGAATCGGCGAAAACTGGTTCTCCGTTCAACACTGTGGCCAAAACCGGTAAATCGTACAATTGGTCGGGCGGTAACTGTGTGGGGTCTTCGAGAAGGATGACAAAATCGGCCGGATATCCCGGCCGTAGGTACCCGTGCGAATCTTCTTCGCCTGCGGCAATCGCTGGTCCCGCGGTAAAGGCGAACAGAGCGCGGGAGGCGTCGAGTGACTCCGACAGATAAAACCGTTGCCGACTACCTTTTGGCACTCTGCGAACAGCAGTAGCGATACCGGCAAGCGGATTGAGTGGTTCAATCGGGCAATCCGATCCAAACGCCATTGGGATACCAGCAGAACAAATTGACCTGAACAAATAGGCGTGTTGCGCCTGATCTGGCCAGTACCGGCGAATCATGTTGACATCGGCGGCGCAGTGCGAGGGTTGCATGGAGGCAACCACATCCAGCCGTTTGAGACGCCGAATATCGCTTCGGCGAATCAACTGGATATGTTCAATTCTGTGCCGCCTTCCCTGCGGAAGCTTTGGGGCTAATTGAAATACGTCGAGTACGTTTGACACCGCCTTGTCGCCAATGGCGTGAACAGCGCAGGGAAAGCCAAGGCGGGCGGCGCGACGAACCTGTTTGGCGAGCAGTTCTTTCGATGTGACTTCAACACCATAATTTGCTTTTGAACCAACATACCTGTGGAAACAGAGAGCGGTCTGACTCCCGAGCGAGCCATCCATGAAAATCTTGATACCTGCAATCCTCAGGAAATTATCGCCTTGTCCATAGCGGATGCTCGCTTTTTTCAGATCGCCGATATATTCTATTCGCGGATAGTAGTTGATTCGCAGTCCAAGTTTTCGGCACTCGGCGAGTTTTTCCATAAACGAAAATCCCTCTGGGGAATCAAACGAGTGCACACCGGTTACACCGCGCATCCATGCAGAAGTTAGGGCCTTTTGCCATAATCTGCGCATTTCTCTTTCGCCTGATTGTGGAATGAGGCGATACACCGGTTGATAAGCAGGCCACTCGCGCAAAAGCCCCGAAGGTTCACCTGTTGCCTCGCGCTCGATTCGACCGCCGATTGGATCAGGAGTATTTTTTGTAATTCCAGCCAATGCGAGAGCGGCGCTGTTCACCCACGCGGTGTGTTCGTCTTTAGAAAACATGAATGCCGGTCGTCTGCCGGTAACGCAGTCAAGTAATTCTCGATTTGGCGATGTCTTCAGGAAGATATCAGATGCGTACCCTTCCCCAATCACCCACGCCCTCGGTGGCAGTTGGTCAGCGTAGATTTTGATTCGTCTCAAATAGGATGTTATGGAATCGCACCCCTGCAGTGTTACCCGACCGAGCGATTGCGCCCAAAAATAGAAATGCGTGTGAGCATCGACCAGCCCCGGAATGATGCTCTTCCCTTTCAGGTCGTATTTGTAAAATGATTTGAACTGCGGATCGTGGTGTAGACCAACGCCTACGGCTTCAATCTGATGTCGATCGATGGCCATCGAATCGGCGGACAATCCGTGGCATTGGGTCAGAATATTTCCGTTATAGAATAGTATCTTACGCATCGAAGCGCCCACCTTTCTCGCGGACATCTCCCCTTCGGGCCGTAATGCCGAGACGGTCTGTCTCTTCAAGAATAGGAATCGCCCATTTGCGGGTGAAGCCGAAGCGGTCTTTGAGATCTCCGATTGTGAGCGCCGCCGCAGAGTTCAGGCGCTCTCGTAAGAATTGTAGTATTTCGTTCCACACATTGCTGAGAAACAGGAAATCCCCGCCACACTTGTAGACCTCGCGGCTGTCGATCATAAAGGCGATTGCCTGCTGATATACTTTGCCCTTCGCCGCAAATTGATCGAGCGCGGGTGGAGCGTAGGGAGCGGCTGTTAATTCGGCAATGATACGGTCGTGGGCTTCCTTGATGACACCTTTGAGCGCGGTCTGCTTGCCGGCGATAGCGTACAAATCGCCATTTCGAGTAAGAGTGCCGACTGAAGCGAGGTATTCTAACAGGACAGCAGTGATAACGGGAGAACGGCTAATCTCGCCGGCAAGAATATCAACGCCCAATCCTTTCAAGTGTGGTTGTTCTTGCAACAATAGCTCAAGACGAGCGACAACTACTTTCCCGATTTGAACAACTGCTTCTGGAACACACAGGAGATCACGAAAACGATGTACTATTCCCTGCTGAACGAGAGCATCGCATCTCGCCTTTACCTCTCGGCTGTCAAACTCGGCGAATTGGAGAATTAAATCTTCGGCGACAAACAGGAGATTTTCCAGATCGGAAACTATCCACTTATCGAGATCGTCGCCGCATCGATCGTTCAGGTAGGCATAATCTGCGAGTTCCCGCCGCCGAGGGAATCGCTTCAAATGATCTAGCACTTTACCACCACCAAGCGTGACCATCGGCGTCGGCAGTCGCAATATAAAATGGTCCCCGGCATGAGTAAGCATCGGCTGATCTGGTCGAATAAAGGCAATGCCGCTCTCCCCCGCTCTCAGATTGGTCGATTCAAACAACCGAACTTCGCCTTCCATTTCGGTAGTGCCAACCATAAAAAAGACGCGCCGTCTATCTTCGAGAGGTACTGGCGATTCGATCAACATTTGAATATGCACAGCCAGCACCGGATGATCGGCGAAATGACTCAGGTCGGTGCGACCGGCGATTACCCCGCCGCGCACCAACAATTCTTTGTCTATACCTGTAAGAGCAACCGCCGTACGCTGACCGGGGGCGGCTGTTGAAACGTCATAGTTTGTAGATTGGAGTGAACGGACTTTAGCTTGAACTTGTGACGGCCAAACCGAAACTTGCTGTCCGACGGTCAGATTTCCCCCTCTTAACGTGCCGGTAACCACCCCGCCGATTCCAGGACGCACGAAAGAGCGATCGATGTACAGTCGAGCCTTGCCGATGTCACGTTTCTGTTCAACTATTCGCGGCAGTTGATCCAGATGTTGCCGCAGTTGATCGAATCCCTCGCCGGTTTGGGCCGATACCTGAAAGATCGGCGCGTTTTCAAGAACCGAACCCTTCACCTTTTCTCGTATCTCTTCTTCGAGCAGAGTCACCCACTCGGTAGTTGACAGGTCGATCTTATTTATGACAACGAGTCCGTGCCTAACAGCCAGAAGTTTGATAATCTGAAAGTGCTCCTGACTCTGTGGCATCCAGCCGTCGTCGGCGGCAATTACGAGCAAGACAACATCAATACCACCAGCGCCGGCAATCATATTTTTCACGAACCGCTCGTGACCGGGGACATCGACAAAAGCTATTTCATTGTTTTCAGATGTATTGAAAAATGCAAAACCCAGATCAATGGTCATCCCACGTTCTTTTTCTTCGGGAAGGCGGTCTGGATCGGTACCGGTCAGACGCCTGACAATCGACGATTTTCCATGGTCAATATGTCCGGCGGTTCCGACAACAAGCATGATTGGCGACTCCGACTATGCCACAACTGCTGTAATTGCGGCGACCAAAAGTTGATCCTCACTCGGATCGATGGCTTTGAGATCGAGGAATAGTGCATCGCCGGAAATCCGGCCAATCACCGGAGGGTTCAGTTCGCGGAATTTCTTGATAAGCATGCGGGCATCACGGCTCCTGTCAAAACGAATAGCGACCGAAGATAAAGGTTGATCGGGGAGCGAGCCGCCGCCTATGAATGCCTCGCTGGAAACAACTGACACACCTACAGGACTTCCCGTCTTCGCTATGATTGCTTCCGCCCGACTTCGCAATTGCTCCACAGGTGTGGCGGCCAATCTCCATAGCAATATGTCGTTTTTCCAGCGTCCGTCGAGATAGGCGCTGGCTGTCTGTTCAAGCAGAGCGAAAATGATTTTATCAGCCCTGACTGTTCGGAAAAGCGGATTTTTCTTCAGCCGGTCGATTACGTCGGCTTTTCCTACAATCACACCTGCCTGCGGGCCACCGAGCATCTTATCAGCCGAAAAACAGGTGAGCGAAGCGCCATCGCGAACTGATTGCTGAACTGAAGCTTCGTGATGCCCAAGCAATTCCACTGTCGGAACCACCAACCCACTGCCGAGATCATGCACAACCATCACACTATGCGTACGCCCTAAATCGGCCACCGATTTCAATGAAACCTCGTCGGTAAATCCGGACACCGCGAAATTACTTTTGTGCACCTTCAAAATAAGACCGGTGGAGCCATCAAGCACGGCCTCGTAGTCGCTAAGCGATGTGATATTGCTCGTGCCAATTTCTATTAGCCGGGCGCCTGACCTCCTCAAAATATCAGGAATCCGAAATCCACCGCCTATCTGAACAAGCTCGCCTCGCGAAATAACTACCGGTTTTCTGCTTGCGAAAGTATTGAGAATAAGAAACAGCGCGGCCGCGCAGTTGTTAACAACCGCGGCGGCTTCGGCTTCTGCAAGCAAAGCCAGATATTTTTCACAGGATTCGCCTCGTGACCCTCTTTCTCCCGTCTCCAGATTGAATTCAAGATTGTTGTAACCGGCGAGTGATTCGCGCAATACGTCAAGAGCTCCCTGAGAAAGTGGGGCGCGGCCAAGATTGGTGTGTACCAAAATACCCGTAGCATTGACAACGTGGCTGATTCGTTTTCGGCCGGCCTTCACAAGCTCAACTGAGATGTTCGCAAGAAGAGACTCAAACGCAATTTGCTTTCCGTCCTGCATGAGAAGCTTTCTGGCACTATCTATTGTGTCACGAATAATCGCCACACAAATCGGCCGTGGCAGTTGCTGGAGCACATCCTCAAGAGATTTATCCTGAAGGACTTCTTCCACCGCCGGAAAATCGCGCGGCTGACTTATTATTTGTTCGGCCATATACTCCTGTTGTAAACAATAAAAGTAATCACCCTGCCAACATTGCCCAAGGCCCGCGCCGAGCATTTGTCTGGGGTGTCGTTTTCGGTGTGCCAATGCGGATAATCAAAATCAATAATGTCCACAGTCGGCACCCCCCCGACATTGAGCGGCAGGTGATCATCGATAACCGCATGGCGCGTAGAGTCGATAAACGTAGTAATTTGAAGCGCCTTGGCAACTCCCCAGATCATGTCGTTGAGCGGTTTCTGAAACTCCTCGGAATAATTTTCACGGTAGATTTGCTGGTCACGGTCTCCAATCATATCAAGAACAATGCCAAATCGGTATTTCCCTCGAATTGAAGTCTGCGCGAAGGCCTTCGATCCAAGGGAATAGTAATCCAAATCGCTGGTTCTCCCCCAGTCCTCGCCATCAAATAATACTATATCAACACCCGTTTCCGGGGAGCGCTTTTGCAATAGATTAGCCAGCTCCAAAAGAACTGCCGCACCGGAAGCTCCGTCGTTGGCTCCGGCTATCGGCTCTGATTGTCGTGTGGCATCAACGGCATAGTCGGTTCGTGGGCGCGAATCATAATGTGCCGCCAGCAGTATTCTATCAGTATTATTCCCCGAACCCGTGTGCCGTGCGATTACATTTACAAGCGGAATCGTATCGCCACTGTACGGATCCCTGAAATAGACCTTCTGCGAATCGACCGTCAACCCCGCCTTCCGGAAGTGTTGCACGAAATACTCGCGACAGGTAGCCGAAGCCGGCGATCCGGGAACGCGCGGACCAAGAGCAACTTGATCTTGCAGGTACCCCAATGCCCTATTATCATCAAACTCTGGAGATGTTCTGTTGCTGGAAGTGCATCCCATAACCAAAACCAATAGAACACACGATGACCATGAGTAACTTCCCGATTTCATTCTGTTAATGTCATGGGGGCAAGAGGCGAAGTCAACCCAAAATGATCAGAAGCGGATTTCTGCGTAAATACGGAGTTCGCGGCTATGGCTCTTGGTATTGGTAGCATCGCGCGAATCCTGCCAACGGCCGGTAAGTCCGCCTTTAATTTGGGAGCTGAATTGGTAGTTGATTGTCGGTGTGACTGAAAAATCAGTAGCATCTCGACCCTTCGCTATCGGCTGACCTTCGGACCCTGCCTCGCTATACGTGGAATTGAATCGGATATCCAGTCCGATCTGTGCCTGTGATTTGAATTTAATTTTCCCCAACAATGGCAGACCGATTCCGCCCGGTGCGCTGAACGAGTATTGGCTGGTGACGATTACTGTTTTCTGATTGGAGCGGGAAATCGAAATGCGACGACCGTTGGTTGATGAGTAACGTTCGGTTTCTGTCGAAGTTGTGGAATATGTACCCGTCATAGAGAGCGCCTTAAAGAGCTTAAAATTGACGGCCAAAAACGGGCTTCTCGCTTCGGTGACAGTCTTACTCGTCAGAAATCCCTGTGTTAGGTTGGTTTCTTCGCGTATTTGGCGGCTATAAGAAGTTCGCGGGGTGAATACATTGATAAACTTGTTTACAAACTTCTTTACAAACGGAAGCTTCTTGAAGGGTTGAATCCGAATGCCCAGATCCGGCCATCCACTCGACACACGCTCGATGCGGTCGCCGACCTTAACAAGGTCTCGGTTAATATCGCGTCGCAATTTCACATCAAGAACCAAACCGCCAAGGAAGACAAAACCAGAAGATAACTCATATTGCTCGCCTTCACTTGACAGTGGCTGGCTGGAGCTTTGGCTGGTGACTGGCACATCTACCGAACGGCTAAACCCAAGACGATACAAAAACCTGGGACGTTCCATCATACCGGGAATGGGTCCATTTGAGAAGGTCTGCTGATACTTATAAGACACAGGGTTAATCCAGCTAGTCAATTTGCGCAACATCTTTCGTGGATAGTCATAAAATGGTTTGCGCACTAACTTCCCGCCTGCAGCTTGCGGCTTCGACGCTGAACCACTGCCCCCCAACTTTGATGCCGCTCCCAGGAACACTTGGTGCTGGAACTGCCCATTGAGTGACCAGGTATTGGTCATATTGCCGCGCCAGGACATACTCTGACGGTCAAGATTGTCAGTATATGAGGAACTATATCCGAAATTTGTACCGAGGAATCCAAACAATTGCGGATTCCAACCCGTCCTGAAACTCTGAGCGTATGACAGTTCTTGACCCAGTCGGAGATTCTTGAAACTCAACCGCACCGTTCCGGTATCACTAAGATCGCGTCGAGTGTTATAGGTGTAATTGAAAGTTATATTCTGAAACATCTTATATTCAAGATTCATATTGGCATCAAAAGAGCGAGAGAGCGACGAAGTTCTTGTCTTTTTGTTGTCCTCAGATATTTTCAGCGCGCGGTTTAACGTACCAGACCAACGCCAGGCATTTGGATAGTACGACAATTTGGAAGTCGACAACCGTTTGAATATCGGGATGGGCTTGGTCCAAAAGAATATCGGCAACGGTTTGAGCCCTGGGTATCCCATGTCATAACTCCAAGGAATATTATAGTTCTCAGACATGTCGTAGGGAACGACTGGCGTGCGCGTTTTTGATTGCGAGTAGGAAAACGAAACTGTTTGCCTATTCAATAACATGCTAAAGAGCGGATTCTTCTTTTTTTGTGAAAACACTTCAGACACACTGAATGATTTCGTTTCCGAAGTAAAGCGCTCTGCGAAGCGCGCGTCAGGCGGGAGCACAATGTCTGAGTTTGTCGATAGTAGCGGCAGTTGTTCGGAGTGCGAGTAGCTCAGAGCAACGGGGAGGGCGACACTCCAAGAACGCGGCAGAAATTTATGCATCGCCAGCGACAAGTTCCACCTATATGACTTATCGCTTTTGCCGCTTCCAAGATTCCCTTCCGAGCCGCCTTTGGTTGCGGCCGCTAATCCTCGGAAATATGGATCCTGAGCGCTGTAACCTGCGCTGAAGTTTGTGATAAGGTCCGACATCCTGCCGGAAACATCAATTCCTGCGGCCGTTCCTACATCACTACGAACATCTGTAACTCTGAGTTCATCAACCCAGATTTCACCACTGATAAAATCCTTACCCAAAGTCGAATCCAGGTTAATGAGGCCGCAGGCCAGAAATTTTATTTGATTGAGATTAGGACTACCCCTCACCCGATAGTGCCCAGACGTGTTGTCATTTAGGATGTTTTTTGTAGTGTCGCGAAATCTAATCAGCGAATCTTTGAACGCCGTCAAAGCGTTGAAATCTATGTCAATATTATTCCTATCCGCCCAACCGGCGGCAAGCATAGTCTGATATTCGTAGAAATTATTTTTGTCGGTACCAAGACGGAAGAAAAATTTGATCGTATCCTGAGCGGCTGATTCCGGACCGTGAACATACATCTTCATTTTCCGGTATCCGGTGTATCGGTCGATAGTAAGCAGTTCCTTTACGGTCATGCAGGTGTCGCCGTAAAACGCGCTGTCGAACACCAGCGCCATCGCCCTCTGCGCTTCAGTCACATTATTAGTTTTGTCGAAGTATGCCTCAACACCCGGCGGAGGAGTAAAGTTATTGTTCTCTTCATCTGACACTGACGCCACGTAAAAGCGCGCTTTCTCTGGAGAATTGTAAGCCCAACGAACAGTATCTTCCCAACTTGACTGAACAAAATACCAATTGGCGACATCGACTATCAGCGTGTCGGCATCAGTCGAATCTGATTCTAACCAGATTCTCACGTAGTTGGCTTCATTCCATTTTAGCGCGGGCGGATCCTCTGTATCAAGACCGAGGTGATCAAAACCGGCGATCGATGTGTCCCGAATTGGGATTCGATACGTACGCCAACCATGACCGTTTTCGGACGAATCCACCAAGAACGTGGTGTCCGACAAATCGATAGTGTAGGCAAAGTAATTGCTCTGCCACTGCATTGAGCTGGATAACCGGGCTTCTTGATCCGGCTCGGGGCCATCACCGAGATTTCCCTCAGTGCCATTAATCCAGTCATATCGCAATACACCAAGGCCAACGACAGAGTCCTTAAATGCTTCTGTGCGAAGCGAATCAGCTACCGGCGGCGGATTATTGTCGTAATCGGCCGACGACGCTCCTACATACGAGCGGAAATCATCACGATTCGGATCAGGGTTTGTAGAAGCATTGTACCCTGATTCGCCGCTATTCGGCATCCCATCCATGCCGACATCTTCTTCAGGCGTCACGCTTCGATTGCCGTCGGCGTTTTCACTCTTCGTATCCAATCCGTCGCCATTAACATCTTCGCTGATTTGGCCGATGTCGATGTGCATGATCCCTTTTCGCCCTCTTAGACGGACCTCAAAGAGGCGAAGCCGGTCCTGATCGAGCGGGCGAATAGGCGCCTGAATGCCAGCCCAGTGGATGCCAGGCGCCGTTGCGCGTTTGACGCCGATCCCCAGTGTATTTGGCCGGTGAACCATGCGAAAATATTGGATCAGTCCCTCACCTTGTTTACGTTCACTTTTGTAAACAGAGTCCCACGGAAGCGCGGGTGGCAGATACCAGAGCATCCTCCCACGCCTCAGTTGCACGCTGTCGCCAACCTTTTTCATTTGTTCCGGAACTGAACAAAGTCGCCAATTTACCCTGCTTAAACCGATTGATAGTTGCTCAACCGTTCCCTCAAAATCATCGACATACGCCACGCCGATAACATTGGGATTTGGTCGGGACTGCGCGATTCCGCCAGAAATCGTCAGAGACGATGGCGCATCGCTAGTAACAAACGGAAGAGCATTGACCAGTTTTGTAAGAATGCTCGGATAGAGAGTTAGGCTAAAATCGATGCCACCTACAGTCAAGCGCGAGTTTTCCTGCCCGACTCTTGGCTTACGTTCTTCTCCTTTATCAGACTTGTACAAGAACGTCGATCCAACCTTGAGATTTTTGCTTATATCATATTCGGCGCGCATCCCAAACAAAGATTTTTTCTGAAGCGCCAAGAGCGAAGCATATTCGAAATCAACCGACAACTGCGCGTTCGGGTCAAGCGCTTCTTCCTTGAGCAACGTGACCTGTCCGATTTCATAGGAGATACTGTAATCAACATCCTTTACAAGCTGACGGCCGTTGAGGGTAAGACGCTCCGATCCGGCTATTATATTGTAGCGGTTAAGACGGATAATCGAACTGCGCGTTTTGCTGGACATTTGAAAATAGTATTGCGAGCTTTTGAAACGATCTTGATCACGAGAATTGTACAACTCAGGAATTTTCACGGATAGTTCCTGAGTACGGCCTCCCTGAATTGCAAAAGTGGCGCTGGTGTTAAATGGCGTTCGATTAGGTAGAACCAACAGTCCCCACTCGGACTTAAATATAGAAGGAAGGTCATCGACTTTTAAGTCTGGCGTCGCAAATGTTCCCTTTCTCACATCAAGACCGAGAATAGATAGATAGCTTGACTGTTGTTCACCCGACGCGCTCACCTGATAAGAAACATTCTGTCCGTTCTCTTCACTTCCGGGAAGACCTCTGAACACTTTAATGTCAAGATCTTCAATTCTCGACCCGACCGGGATATCGTAGCAATTTCGCCACATCAAATCCCACGTTGGATCCGTAGGCACGAATTTGCTATAGGAAGCCCTGATTTTCTTAAGTTTGAGCTCCGTGGAATCGATATTGCCGACTCTGATTCTCACTTTGGCTCCATCAGGCATAGCGCGTTCGTATTCGTAATATATTGCAAGGGCACGATTTGCTTTTGGAATAAGAAAAATAATATAGTGCTGATTAGTCAGAGGGTTGTCGAACACTTCGAAAGCAGAGCGATTGGAACCCTCTGGGTTCTGCACAAGCTTGCGTACATGGAACCGTTCCATCCTAGTGGTATCGTAGAGTTTTGCCGGATCGGGGAGCATCTGGGCGAACGGATAATCGGTCGAGTCTATTTCTTCGTAGATTTCGAAACGAACTACTGAATCGCCTGGCTCCATAGCGTTTACGTCAGTTTGTGAAAATATATCGTAAACCCTGCCGTCAGCATATTGGGCATCTCGAATAATCTTGGCTCCCTGCTCAGTAGTTGCCGAAACATTCGAATGTTCCGAAGTCCCCTTTTCCTGCGATGCTATTGCGGTGAGTTTCAGACTACCCACCACTGCTTCCAGTTTAATGCCAAACAGCCCCTGAATAGACCGTGAGTAGCTACCGAGGAACCGAGCACTGGGCAGAGACAAAGTCGTGTTCCCCGCCTCGACGATCTTCAGAATATCATCATCGTCTCCCTTATAGCGAATCTGTATCCGGTTGGCCAGTGGGATGTCGGTTTGGTTATCCTGTGATACGCGCACACTGATCTTGGAACCAACTGTCCCGGCAATTTCGAATCGACTGATCTGATCCATATTAAGGGCGGGAAACTTGCTCTGGCGATATTGGTCGGTGTTCGCAACATCGCGCCATTGCGACCGTCCGGCGAATGAAATCAACTGTGAACCGGAAACCGTCAGGTTCCCCCCTCCCTCGCCTACCAAACGTTCGACTCGCCTGGGAAGCGGTACACCAAAAGAAAGTCGACCCGATCCTTTTTTCTGGCGGGACTGACGAATAGCATGTTGAACTAATGAATCCCTGACGCTACGAGTCTGTCTCGTACTTCGGTACAAAAGATATTGTTCGGCGTCTACAGAGATCGGCACCATCGAAAGACTCTGATTGAGCTTAAGCCCGAATCTCAGCGAGTTATGCTCAAAGCTGGATTCCTCAAATATAGGGGTTCGCAAGATCGACTGGCCAAGCACAGGCGATGACTTGGGATATAAAGCGGCAGAAAAGCGAGTGTCAGGGGGATCGTACGGAGCAACAACCTCCGACGGAGTCAACAGGGATGCCTGAAATCCTATCCCCTGTCCAAAGAGACACGGTGAAACCGCTGTCACCAGACAGAGGGAAAATACAATGACGAATATGTGACGAATCGTAAATCTCACATTCACCCAACTGGGTGGTTTTGTTTCTTTAGTCGTTACCTATCGCTCGATATATTTCCTCCATCAAAAGGCGCCTAACTGCTGGACTTCTTCCTGCAGGTCGATGCCAAACTGGTCCTTCACACGCTGTTTCATTATATCGGCCAGTTTGCGGATATCTTGCGAGGTCGCATTTCCTGTATTAACAATAATATTGGCATGTTTTTCAAATACTTTCGCACCGCCAACCTGAAGTTCTTTAACTCCGACCTGTTCCAGCAGTTTTCCAGCCGGGAGCTTGCCGTGCGGTTCGCTTGCGTCGGGGATATTCTTGAAAAAACACCCTGCGGTCAGCTCGGTCGGGTGTTTAGTTTCCCGTAGATCCAATATTTCACGCACCCGATTGTTCACGGCTCCCACCTCCGATGGCGACAAAGCGAATTTCGCGCTGACCACAACTTCATGGCTTGTTTTCAAATATGAGTCACGATATGCAAAGCGACAATATGCACGATCGACTTTTCTCAAATTCCCCTGAGAATCGACAATTTTTGCCTCAGTCAGAACCCCACCAATCTCTCCACCGAAGGCCCCAGCGTTTCCGTAGATCGCCCCGCCGACTGAACCCCAGATACCCGCGGCAAATTCCAGCCCAGTGAGGTTATGGTTCGTGGCAAAATCCACAAGCGCCATCAGCTCTTCGCCAGCCCCGCATTCAATCGNNGCCCCGCATTCAATCGTATGGTCATCGGCAAGACTGATTCCACTTACATCGACTTTGATGATCACACCATCAAAACCGGCATCTGAAACAAGTAGATTCGAACCGCCACCAATGACAAAAAAAGGCAATGCAAATCGTTGGGCGGCTTGCGTGGCACGGACAATTTCATCGGAGGTAATCGCCGAAACAAAATAGCGCGCTCGGCCACCGGTCCTGTAACTGGTTAGCAATGCCAGCTCTTTGCCGAATTCGAGATTTGGACCGAACGCCGCCAACAATGACCCAAGCGGAATCGGAGCTGAAACTGAAATCTGTTCTGTCATGCTAAGTTGCTCATAATATACCAGTTACAGAGAGAAAGTCAATCGACAGCACCTGTGTTATATGTTTTCATTATCGGCCGCAGGCATTTCCGATTTGATAGCTGATTGTACCCTTGGTTCGCTTTCCTTAGCCAACTCGTCGACATAGTTCATACGGAGTTCATACAAGGCACGATCCATCAAGCCCTTTTCATCGGGCGACAGATGCCCCTCTGTCTTGTTTCTTAGTGTCTCCAAAAGATCAATGGTAGCCCGCGCTTGGCCAAGGTCTCTATCCAGTTTGCCTGAAAGAGGTGAGGCGATCTTACCGAGTTGAACCATTGCGCCGGTCTGAAGACTCAGCAGAAGTTGAATAAAATGAAGGTCTGTTTCGCTCATAATTTCCTCTGACTTTTCATTAATGTTATAGACTACATAGCAAAGTTGCTTCGGCCACGTCAAGACACTTCGACCCTGCGGCTACGCCTCAGAACTTTGCAAGCTCAGGGTGAAGTCGCTCCTCGCAACGACAAGTTGTGAGCTTTTTCAACACTCCCACATGAGAGGTGGACATCATCCGCCGCCAAGGTTGGAGTCCCTGCCACGGGCGCTTTCTTCAAGGAAATAAACCAAATTCTTATACACCGAGTCAAGGGGACCGGACGAAAACAGTTTTTCAGCCAACAGACGCGAACCCTCGAGCAAGTCCCTATCGGTCGCAAAATTAGCCGCCCGAAGTTCAGGTAGCCCTGACTGCCGTACGCCGAAAACCTCGCCCGGCCCACGAAGCATCAAATCCGCCTCGGCGATCTCAAAACCGCTTGAGTGTCCGGCAAAATACTGAAGCCGTCGATCAGCCAGTTCCGAAAGGGGCGGATGGGCAATAGCAATGACAGTCGATTTGCGATCTCCGCGACCTACCCTTCCTCGCAACTGATGCAACTGTGCCAGCCCGAATCTTTCAGCATGCTCGACTATCATGATCGAGGCATTGGGATTATCTAAGCCAACCTCAACCACAGTCGTGGAAAGTAGAACATCTATCTGACCATTCCGAAAGGCCTCCAGAGTAGCGTCGCGCTTGGCCGCCGCCAAACGACCATGCACTAACCCAAGTCTTAGATTCTTGAATTGGCCAGTGGACAAAGTGGCATAGGCGTCCTCGACACTTTCAACCTCAGGGTTGTCAGACTTTTCTATCAGAGGATAGACAATGTATGCCTGTCCCCCGGCTTTGATCTCATCTTCTACAAATTTGTAAATCTTGTCGCGGGCATCAGCCGCTCGCCAGACTGTCCGAATCGGCTTCCTTCCCGGCGGCAACGACGCAATGGTCGACATGGCGACATCGCCGTACATTGTCAGCGCCAATGTTCTCGGGATGGGCGTGGCGGTCATCACCAGTAAATCAGGACTGTCACCCTTGGCGTAGAGTTTCCCCCGCTGTTCGACACCAAACCGATGCTGTTCATCGATGACAACAAGGCCGAGCCGCGCGAACTGTACATAATCGTAAATCAAGGCGTGCGTACCGAACAAAATCGAAATATCGCCGCGTTGGCATGCCTCGCCCATAGCAGTTTTTGCCTTCGGTTTCATGCTGGACACCAACAGACCCGCGACAATTCCAACTTTCTGCAACGGCTCGTTCCAAGTGCGGTAATGTTGCTCTGCCAGAATTTCAGTGGGAGCCATAAAAGCGCATTGCAGATTATTCTCTGCGGCAAATACCCCCGCCAGCACCGCCACAACCGTCTTACCGCTACCGACTTCGCCGTGCAACAAACGGGTCATTGGCCGTTTCTTGCGAAGGTCCGTAACGATTTCCCTGACCACTTCCTTCTGCTCGTCTGTCAGCGAAAACGGAAGTTGCTTGCCGAACTGACTAACCAAACGCCCCGGCTCAGCGTAAGTATGCCCTTTGACAATCGCCTCTTTGCGCCCTTTGCTTCGGAAAACGTAGTACTGGAGAGTGAGCAATTCATCAAAGGCCAACCGTCGCCGACTCAATTCTATTTGCTCTCGGCTATCGGGATAATGAATATGCGTGATCGCCGCGTGAAGACTTGGGAGGTGCAAACGATTCAACTCAGCAGGTGGCATCGGATCTGGGATAGTCTCACGAAGTTCCGCAAATATTTGAGTGGTCAGCTGGCGGATACCCTTGCTTGATAACCCTGCTTTGGTGAGTTCCGCACGCTGAGGATAGACCGGAATTATCCTCCCTGCATGAACCATGCTATCACTTTCATCGTCGAGACGCTCTAAATCGGGATGAACAATCTGAAGCCCCTGAAAATGGCCCACCGTCCCGGTGGCGGCGAAAACTTGACCTTTTTTGAAAGTCTTTTCCCAGTATTTAACTCCACCAAAAAACAACAATGCGATATCGCCGGTGATGTCTCCGAGAATAACTTCATATCGCCGCATACGGCCGTGCAACATGCCGTGCGCTTTAACTGTCCCGATGATCGTAACTGTCTGATTTTCTCGCACGCTACGAATCGGAACCACCGTGGTGCGGTCGAGATAGTGATGCGGATAATAGCTGAGGAGATGGGCTACCGTCGTCAGGCCGAATTCAGAGAGTGCCTCGGCACGACGCGGCCCTACACCTTTGACAAACTGCAACGAAGTGTCTAAACGAAGATCGGCCACACCGATAGTGTGCCCGATTTCTGTCACTCAGTCAATCTCAATTATGCGCCCGGCACGGTTAGCAGATATCGCGCGGCTGGGGCGGCGTGTTGCCCAGTTTACCTATCCAGTGTTCTTTCAAGTGACGTTCCGCCTCGGCCATTGTCCGAAACGTAAGCGCCACTTCTTTTATCCGGCCCTTGGTGAACATCTGGTTCAACTGGCTAAAAGTGCTTGGATTGTTCAGAACAAAAAGCGACAACGCACAACCGTTTTCGGTCGACCAGATCATGTGCTTACCGATAATCGCAATTACTTCGGGATACGAAGTACGCCAATTGCTCAGATCGGCCAGCTTGGCCCAGGGTTTCCCCAACAGCGGTTGTGCCTCTGCCTTAAAATCCTCATGGTAACTGCGGGCGGTATCAGCTTTCCACAGACCGTGGATTTTGGAATATATGACCGCGTTATCAGTGTCAACGCGAAATGAAAACTCAAGTGACCAGGCGCTCATATTGAACAGTGTTTCAGATAAAGATTCGAAGGTTGTCTTTCCGACAACCTATGCGGTATTGTATATGCGCACAAACGATATTTTCGAGAGGCGGAGAATATTTCTTCACCGCCCCTCGACTAGAAAACAACAATCAATTTTCGGTTCGACCACCGCCTGCGCCCGCAGTCAACCGCACGAAGAAACGACGGCCGGGGCTTGGATAGTCACGATCAGTTGTCGTGAATCCAAACTGGCTTGGACGCTTCTGGTCGGTGAGGGCTTCTCCTATCAACCCAATCGAAAGCGCCGGCGATAAACGAATATCAACATGGGCGCCGATTTCGTAGACTTTAGTTATGGTTTTTTCTGCCCCACCGTACATCTGAATCCAGCGATCGGAAACAAATCGGAGCCGCCCGCCAACCGAGAGCAGACTGGAGGCACGGTAGTCGGACGACATCGACCAAGTCAGATCGGGGACATTGTAGGCGTCAACGTAGGTTCCGGTAGTGTTGGTAGTCTGTTCGGCCTTCTGATAAACCGCCGCCAGATCGACTGACATCTTTCCGCCTACCTGCGAACGTACACTAATGTCGATGCCATCAGAATTGAACCGATTGACGTTTTTCGGTACCGATCGAGATATGGCCGGAACGTACTCATACTGAATCAGGTTCTTGATTCGCTGACGAAAAAACGAGAGTTGAGCCGACAATCGGCGAGAACTCGACTGAAATACAACTGAACCAACTCCCGAATATGTTACCTCGGACGTCAAATCAGGATTCCCGTAAGTGTAAGTGTCTTGCGCGAATTGATCAGCCAGACTCGGAAGGCGGTAGGCATGGCCAAAGCCAGCTTTCATCTGCCAATTAGGAGACAGATCATATATCGCGCCAAGATTGTACGATGGCTGTGCAGAACGCCCCTTCACCAATCCGATACGGCCACTCAGATCGGGGCGGAACTTCCCGCCAATGCCGGTCGAAAATGCCGACCAAATGTCCATTTGGTGTTGATGATCATCCCACTTGTCCGGTGAAGCAGGAAATTTTCCAAATTGTTCGTTCAGATAACCAAGCGATCCGTACATCCAGTCAATACCGGCTGAGTATGACGTACCTCGCGAATTCTTCTGTATCCGGCCGGTCAGACCGGACGAACGTTTGTGATAGATAGATACTGTTCGAACAGTATCGAACGGGTTAACCCATGTATTCTCATATTTTGACACATAGGTGAGTGTTTTGCGATCGGAAAAAGCGTCGAATCGGATGTCTATAGTGGAACTAGGCCGCCAATCGTAGTGGGCATCGAACGACGCATTCTTATCTTTTTGGTGATCATACAAACTGGTCGCCTGTTCATTTCCAAGCGAAGGGAGATCTCCTTGCGCTGGAGCCGGTCCGGAAACTCCAACGCTGTCAGTAAATGATCTTGCTGAGATATGAACATGTCGGCGGGCATCGTGAGAGAGCAGATCGGCGCGAAGGCCAAACGATTCCTGATCGACTCCCGAATTGGGACGGGCATTGTCGACGTTCATCATCTCCCCCCAACCACCGATTCCGATCTGGCCAAGTTTTTGGCTCGCCTCCACACGATATCGCCGATAGTCGTGACTGCCAATTTGCGAAGAGAAATCAATCCGATCAAAGAGTGTCGATTTTGGCACAAGGTTTACAACGCCTCCGAGTGCATCCGAGCCGTAGAAGGCAGACTGCGGTCCCTTGACCAGTTCTACCCGGTCAAATTCGGCAGGGCTGTATTCAGATAGATTGAATCCGCCGAGTGAATAATCGCGCACTACGCGACCATCATATAGAAGGAGCATATGACGATTGAATGTCCCCCAATTTGACAATGTCGCGACTGAACCAACTCCCGAATAGTTTCTCAAATCAACACCGGTTCCCGCAGAAAGGGCATCGCTCAAGCTGGCTGATTGCGCCAGGGTTTGGGGTCGGACCACAGCACTCGGCCAGACACATTTGTCTGGCTCCAATCCAAACCGATTTGCCGTAACGACAATCGAGTCCGGTAACTGGAACACTTTGGTAGAATCAGAACTGCCTGAGTCTGCCTGGGCACCCGACGCTCCCAGAGAGACAACGGCGGCAATGAAAACGAAAACGCGCCGCATAGAATACTCCTATCTGTGCCGCGCGCAATTGGCTTCCTTGGTCAGCCCACGCTGACGGCACGGAAAAGATGAAGTCTCGGCAGGTTTCCTGGCTTTCGGCATCAAACCTCAGCGCGGCGCCTTCCCTGTCTTGCGACAAGTGGCGTCAGGCCGCGCGAGTAGCCGTTACAGTAGCGGGGCTGTGGCGGATTTTCACCGTCTTCCCTATTACCCGCCCGGAAGGGCGGCACCGAAACGATTGAAAGTAATTTCAGAGAATCATTTGGAAATGTCAAGCCCGCGTGGGGAGTGGCTGTTGAAAAAGAGGCTTCGCAAGCTCAGTGTGAAGTTTTATTCACCGTTACCAAACTACTTTCTCAAGTGAGTTCAGACTGAGCTTGTCGAAGTCCTGAGACGAAGCCAAAGGGTCAAAGGGTTCGGCGCGACAAAGCAATCTCTTCCTGCAGATATCGTAGGTCAGTCCCGTCTTCGGGGCTGACCGCTTTGGAGAAACACGTCACCCGCGAAGACGCGAGTGACCTACGAAACTCGCAACGACGGACTTTAGGATTTTTCAACAGGAGGGGGAAATCAATCAATATGCGGTATCTAACCAAGCGCGATAATTTCGAGACAGCTCATCGAAATTGTCGCCGCCGAATTTTGCAGTAAATGCCTGCGCAATCGTGATTGCCACCATCGCTTCACCCACGACAGCCAGCGCTGGCACCGCGCAATTATCAGTACGCTCGACCATTGCTTCCGCAGATTTCTTGGAGACAACGTCAACGGTCTTGAGCGGTCGGTTGAGTGTCGAAAGCGGTTTAGCCGCAACGCGAGCGATGATATCCTCACCGTTGGAGATTCCCCCTTCTATTCCTCCAGCATGGTTGGTGGCGCGATGAAATCCTTTCTTGGCGGGAGCCGTTCCGGATTCATACGATATCTCATCATGCGCTTCTGACCCGCGCATTGCCCCCCCCTGAAAACCCAACCCAAACTCCACTCCTTTGACTGAAGGAATCGACATCAATGCCGCCGCCAGACGGGCATCAAGACGGTCCGACCACTGCGAGTAACTTCCAAGCCCCACCGGTACACCCCTGACAATCAGTTCAACAATGCCGCCAACTGAATCGCGGGAGTTTTTGGCTTTCTTGATTTCTTCGATCATTTGATTTCCGGTAATTTCATCAAGACAACGGACTTTGGAGTTTTCAGTCGTTTCGCAGAGCCGCTTCAGATTCTCAATCGAGTATGGTCTCGTGAGAGCCGCTTGTCCGATGCGAATGACATGAGAGGCAAACTCTATATCAAACGACTCTAATAGTTGACGTGCCACTGCGCCGACAGCTGTGCGAGCGGCAGTTTCCCGCGCCGAGGCCCGTTCCAAAACATTTCGCAAGTCATGGTGATTATATTTGATCCCACCTGATAAATCAGCATGTCCGGGGCGTGGGCAGGTAGTTTCTTCAGCCAGCCGTTTTTCCCGAAGACCGAGATTGTCTGGTGGCAATTTGTGAGAATCCATTATTTCCGACCAGTTCTCCCAGTCGTTGTTTCTTATCACGAGAGTTATGGGGCTTCCCAAAGTCAGGCTGTGGCGTACGCCGGAAACGATTTCCACTCGGTCGTTTTCGATTTTCATCCGTCCGCCTCGGCCATATCCTTTGCGGCGGCGATCCATTTGAAATTGAATTTTATCCGGATCAATCCGGACTCCGGCGGGGAATCCGTCCAGAATAGCAGTAAGTTGCGGGCCGTGTGATTCGCCAGCAGTCAGGAAAGTAATCATGTTACAAAGGTAGGCGTTGGTAGGTTGGGCGTCAACCCACGACTGTTCTCAAATAACTTCTTCAACCTCGTCTGGGAGTACTAGACCGGTTTCGTTTTCCATCTCTTTGAGCCGAAACGCAATCCTATCATCGAGATTGAGCGCCAAAGAAGCGGAGAGGAACTCAATGTCGTCGATGGGCGTGATCGCCTTTATCTCGGCAATCACAGCCACAATTTTGCGAATTGAGCGGTCGAATACATCCAACGAACCAGGAAGTTGCTTAACCAAAGCGTCAACATTGCCGCGATCGTTCATCATCCGAAGAATCTGTGAACGCCCGTACACAGCCATAGTGGCATTATTCAGGTAGTGCGAGAGCGTGGCAATTGCGATATTCTTCGCTTCCAGAGCGCCTTTTTTATGTTCTTCAGCGAGTAACTTAGAGGTCAGCTCCTGACGTTCCTTGAAAAGACTCGCAATCGTTGAATACGCTCGCCAGATTTCCTGGTTCGCCCGAGTAAGCAGTTGTTCGGTCGTGCCGATGTCGACACCTATATGCTGAGCAATTTCAACTGACGCGCTTAGCATTGAAGTGGACACTTCATCCACCTGTTGCGGTGAGAGATCAAGGCAGGCCGCGACCCGCTTATGCATAATCAGCCGCTCTTCTATATCTTCAGCATATCTGGAGATAGGCCCCGGCGCAATGAGCGACGCAAGCATGACGCATCGGCCGATCGTATCGACATCGTTTATTGATAAGAAATTGTGATGTGACCTGACAGAGTTGCAGACGTATTCTGGGAGACGCCAGCGCGTAGTCAAGTGGAACCCTACCTCGCAGTGATCGATACCAAAGACTTTTTTCTCGGCCTCCAATAGCGAGATGGCCTTCACTTTACGGTCAACAATTTGGCGGTATTGTTCCGGATAATATTCAAGAAAATACACGATCCCTATATCGTGCAGAATACCCGCCACAAAGACTTCTTCTGGGTGTTTATGTTTGATAGCTTGCGCGATGCGTTCCGCGCCGGTGGCCACCATCAATATAGAGGCGAATAGTTGTTTGGCATCAACGCCAGTTTCTCTCTTGATTTTTTCTATTCTAAAGATTGAGGTTGATAGCGCCAAACACTTGACGTTATTCATGCCCAGCAACTGAACGGCTTGGTTCACCGTTCTTACATTTGAAAATCGTGAGTAAAAAGCTGAGTTGGCGACTTTCAATATCCTGCCGGTCATAACCGGGTCTCTTAGGATTATCGTGGACAGAGCATCCGCAGAGAAACTCGGGTTCTCTGACTCTTTGAGAATTTCAGAGAGCGTTTGAGGCAAAGACAACAGATCGTGTCCTTCCCTGATGTGATTAACAATCGTAATTTCGTCCATCAATATCCTGACAACGCTGTAGTTTTCTTTATTATCGGCACAAATGCAAAGCAGTTGACCGAAGATCAAGAATTTTGGAGTTAGAGAGTTGGACGAGCCTTGGTGAAGGACTTGAGCAGGTCACTTAGCTGTTCAATTCGAAACGGTTTGTATAATACTTCAACAATTCCAGCGTCATCAAGGGAGGCGCGATCAAGCGAGGCCTCCCAACCGGTCATCAAAACCACAGGAACATCGGGTTTTTGCCGCTTGAGCATCCGGGCTACTTCGAGGCCGGACAGTCCTGGCATTGCCAAATCGACCAAAATAAGGGCGTAATCATGCTCACCAGATAGCCGCAGGCCGACTTCTCCCGAGCGCGCCTGATCGACTGAATACCCGATGGTCTGGCACATAGCCGCAACCAAGTCCAAAATAACCGCCTGATCATCGATCACAAGTATTCTTGGGCGCGCTGTAGCGACCTCATTAATGTCGCTACCTGTCGGTGCACTACGCTTGGGGAACTTGAATGAGAGAAAAGTTGGCGAGGGATTTTGTCGGTCAGCGGCATACCAGACCTCTCCTCCGACTATTGGCGTTAACATTGATTGAGTCAAAGTATCAGAGTTACTCTCGGTTATATGCCGGTAACTCCCAAATCCCGCTACTGGTTCGACCGGCGGGAAATATCGTCGATGTCTGGATAAGTCCAGATACACATGTGACTGGTCATTATAGAGAGAAATAGTAATCACGTCTTCGTCGGAGGCGGCCGATGCGAAACCGTCAATGGCGGTCCCGACAAGTGATTGTAATAGAGAAGCCGAACAAGTAATCGAATCGGTCGATTGAAATTTTGCGTGAATTTCTCGGGGACGCCCTGAAAGCATATACAAATCACCAGAAATGCGTGATCGGGAAAGGGTTCTTCTGATTTCTTCGGCAAGGTCTTGTCTATCGGATTGAGGCAAGATAGCGGTGTCTAATTTCTGAATGTTTTCGGGAACCAAAGACGAGCGGCCAAGACGCCGTTGATCGAGCGCTCCTCTGAAACTATACAGAGCGCAGGCAAGTGTCAAAAGACGAGCATACTCATCTCGGCTCCGCTCTGTCATGCCACTAGCTATCACCAATACGATCGATGTTTCCAGATCGTTTCTTAGCGGACATATCGCCACAAAAGTACGATCAAAAGACGGACCAATTAACCGCGACAGTATCTGGCGATTTCCGGGTTGAAATTGTCCGATCCAGCGTGATAATTCGGTACGCCCCATGAGAACCAGACAAGGTCGACCGGAGGCAATTTGACCGATCTCTCCCTCCTGCGGATTTATCACCATATCAGCAATGACTGATTCGTCGATATGAAAAGGGTGTGAAACACGCCATCGTTTGTCCTGTCCCTGAGTTAGAATTGCAAATCCAGTTCCGTTAAGAAACGCGGGCTCAAGTTCTCGCACAAACCACTCAGCAGTGACACGATGCTCGACCGTCTCTGGATTAAGCAGTCTCATGACTCTCTCAAAGCCGGTTCGTTGAGAGAGCGAATGCCGCTTGATCTCAACGTAGTCAATCGCCAAGCCAGCAAGTCGTGCCAGCAGTTCAAGTGTGTGCAGTGATGGATCTGTAATTGCCATTCCGCCCGCCTCACGGCGAAATAATATTGCCTCATGCGCGTGGTGACCACCTAACGACAGGGCAAGAGTTGCCGCCACCACGCAATCACGTCCGGATTCATCGGTTGTTTCCTGATTAATGAGAAGCGGCTTGCGACGATCTATCGCTTCTATTAGAGCTGTCTGATAACTGTCCGACAATTCTCCCATTGAAGAGCTATGTGACAAAAATTCAAGTCGACCGGAGCGAATAGAACAAAGATGAACACCAGTGCAGTCAAATAATCCGACCAATGAACGGCAAAAAGCGCCAAGTGGATCAGGAGCTTCAAGCGAGGCAACAGCACCGCCTACCCGGTCGTGAAGCGACTGAAGTTGTGTTGTCAGTTTATCCCTGTCGGTTCGGATCGTTGTAACTTCCCTGGTCAATCGAGTAGCGCGAATTCTCTCTGCAAGCCATTCAGTCACGGGAGTGAGAACCCTGGCATCCTGTCGGTCAAACCGCTTGGGAGTATCAGAAAACAACAGAAGGCCACCAATCTGTTCCATACCAGCTATTAGCGGTAGCACCATGACCGATTGAAAACGTGAGGGGTGGGTTGAACCATCCGGGTCGACGAAATCAAATCCCGGCGCGATCAGCGGCTCGGCCATCCCTACTGCCTGGCTAAGCAAATTGCGATCAAGTGGATAATGTTCGAGCGCCGCAATCTCATCTTTCGCCAATCCGTGCGAAGCAGTCAGAACAAACTGCCGGCGGGTTCGATTAGTCAGGAATATGGCGCCGCAGGTTTGCGGAAGGTGGGAGAGCATTTCACGAAGAGAAATATCAAGTAATTCCAACAACTGGTAGGGCTGACGGGCGTCGTGTTGAAGATTTTCAAGCATCGACAGCATTTCCTCGCGACGGAGGAGTTTGCCACGTTCGTCGTGCCAATGTCGATCGTGTTGAATAATTCCCCACCCACAAAGAAAGACACCCACAGTCGCGGCAAACGCTTGAATAACTGCCGCGATCAGGTACGCTGATGGCACAAACCAATCACTGTACGAGGGGCTAAGAGTGATGATCTGCCAAACCAGCGAACAGATAACTAAAAAAAGTCCGAACAGGAATGGAGAGAGTCCCCGGCGATTTCGAAGTCCAAAAAAGTCCAAACGAATCGAAAGGTATGTTGCTGTCGCCAAAGTTCCGGTCAACAGTAAAATTGCCGCCCAACGCTCCGCCATCAGTTCATCTCCGCCAGTTCGCCGTGAAGCGTGAAAGCATCAGCCGCCGTGATTCTCACTCCGACCACTGAGCCAACCCCAATATGATTGCCATCAAATAGGACCGTCTTATTCCCCTCGGTTCGACCACGACGTAATTCCGCTGACCGCCTTGAATCTCCTTCGACCAACACGGTTCGAATCTGGCCGATCTCGCGCTGATTTTGTTCGGCTGAAATTTGCTGTTGCATTTTGATGAGCCGGTTTAGGCGTCGCATTTTGTCATTTTCGGGGACATCGTCGTCAAGTGTCGCGGCGGTAGTGCCGGGGCGAACTGAATAGCGAAACATGAAGGCACTATCGTAGCGAATTTGTTCGACCGCGGCCAGCGTCTGATGATATTCTTCTTCGGTTTCTGAGGGAAATCCGACAATCAGATCGGAAGTCAGGGTAGCGTATGACAATTTGGCGCGAACATAATCGACAATTTTGAGATAATGCTCAATCGTGTAAATGCGCCCCATTTTTTTCAAGATACGGTTGGACCCCGACTGGAGCGGCAGGTGAATATGCGGCATCAGTTTGGGGTTGTCCGCGAGAACATCGACCAACCGTTTCGACAAATCTTTCGGATGAGAAGTCATGAATCGGATTCGCTGGACACTGGTTTCTGTTGCGACACGATTGATCAGCCGCGGAAAATCAATGTCGTTGTGCCGGTAACTGTTGACGTTCTGCCCTAACAGGGTAACTTCGACGATACCTTCATCTACCAGTTTCTTCACGGAATCGACCAAATAATCTGCTGAGTGAGACCTTTCTTTACCCCGGACATACGGCACGATGCAATAAGTACAATAGTTGTCACAGCCGCGCGAGATAGTCACAAATGCCGAAAAAGTGGTTTCTTTTACCGGTAGGATCATATCCATATTTTCATGACCAAAGGCAGTCATAATGGCTTGTGTCCCCTCATGCCCTTCGAGCACATCAGGAAGCTCGAAAACACGGTCGGTGCCGAGTACCACGTCGACATGGGGCACCCGTTCCTTAAGGTCGCCGGCCAATCTCTGGGCCATGCATCCGACGACCGCTATTTGGACATCGGGGCGAGCTCGCTTGTATTTGTACAATTCGCCCAATCGGCCTATCACCCGTTCCTCGGCCTTTTCGCGCACCGAGCAGGTATTAAGGACGATAAGATCGGCCGTCGATTCATCGGCAACCCGCTTATATCCCCGGGTGATGAGCGTAGAAGCGAGCGTCGACGAGTCAGCCGAGTTCATCTGGCACCCGTAGGTCGAAATGTAAAAGGTTTCCGGTCGTTTTCGGCTCATATATTACTATAGTCGTTAAAGTTCACTTTGCCATTTGCAGGAACATAGTAAGTTAATAGAACAGCCGCATTGTGCAACTATAAACGACACGGGCAAACACCACGAAAAAGCCCCCGTCGCCGGGGGCTTAGACAGCTTAAAACAGTCAATTCACTCAGGGAGCACAGCCCAGGACCGGATCCGGTCCTGCCAAGTAAAGAAAACCTATTAGCCGAGTGACATCAGATATATCTATCGCGCAATCGTTATCCACATCAGCAGTAGCTGGTACGGTAGGATAGGGGCCATTTAGGTACAAATATCCGATCAGATATGTCAGATCGGAGATATCTACGTTCTGATCGGCCATATCGACGTTGCCGGGAATAAGCGTGACCGGATTTGCCCGCAGAGTAAAGGTACTTGTATCCGCAAAGCTTGAGCCGTTGTCTTTCGCCCGCACCGTAAAGACGAAGTTTCCGGTGTCAGTCGAGGTTCCGGTTATTCGTCCGAGACTACTCATTGAATATCCGGTTGGTAGCGTGCCCGACAGGATGGTCCAAGTGTTATTGCCTGTTCCGCCACGCGCCTGAAGTGTGTCGGCGTACGAAATATACTGCTGGGCTACATGGAGATCGGAATCAACTGAAACAATAAACATATCCCACGGAATTTTCTGCTTTAGTTTGAGAATCCAGTTCGCGGGGTCGAGTTCGATGTTGAGCGGAGAACTTGGCAGATTGAATTTGAAGAACTCCTTGCGGGCATCGACCGTGAATTTTATCGTGTCGTCAGGGCCAGAGGCATAATCGAGAAAGAAATCTACCGGCATGTGGAACACCTGCGGATTAGTGGTCTGGATTTGTTTGACCACCATGTAGACATTCTGGCCGCCCGCCGGGTTTGGTTCCTGCCAATAGGTGTAATTATAATTGGGTCGGTAAGTACCGTAAATCCAGTCCTGAATAAAATCGTGGATATTGATTCCGGTGGCGGCTTCAACAACATCGCGAAATTCTTCGGTAGTCGCCGAACCGAAACGATATGGCGAATTATACCATGCCGACATGGCTGTCGCGAAATTCGCTTCACCGAGAATGCGGCGAAGCATATGCAGTACCCAAGCCCCTTTATCATATACAATTGTCCCGAAAATAATGCCGACATTGGTTGTGTCGACGATATATATGCTACCACCGCCCGCGTACGCCATACTGACCATATACGAGTGATACGATGCCCAGCCGTTTTTCTTCAAATAATATTGTGCCTCGCAGTAGGACGCGAAACCCTCATTGAGCCAAATATGATGCCAGTCTTTGCAGGTGATCATGTTCCCCCACCACTGATGGCCGAGTTCATGAACCACTACTGCTTCGGAAAAGCCAAACGAGCCTGACCCAGCCATAGAGGTCATCGTCTGGTGCTCCATGCCTCCCCCCCATTCAAAATTGGCGTGGCCATATTTTTCTGTTAAAAATGGATAGGGGCCAAAACTCTCGGAAAGATATTGAATCGCCGTTGGCGTGATACCGTAGCGAGGGAGTGAATAGGTGTACTGCTCGGGATACACGGCGTTGATGATCGGCATGGTATCAAGGCCGCCGTTGTAAATATATTTGTCGTACCAGACCTGATATTTGGAAATGGCGACAGAAAAAAGATACGACACCATCGGATACCGAACCGACCAGTAAAAGGTGTGAGAATTGGCGCTTGAAGCGACCGTTGAGTCCAGCGAACCATTGGAACCGCAGTAAAATCCAGAATCCACTTCTATTGCGATATTAAACGAATCCGCCTTGTCATCGGGGCGATCCTTGCAGGGCCACCAGGTACGGGCATAATACGGCTCCGACAATGAAGAAATTACTTTCTTTCCCCATTGATTGGTGTCGAATGAAAACGCCTGAAATCCGCCCTCGATCGGATGGCCGTGATAATAGAAATCAAACTCAAACGACTGTCCGGTATTGTAGGTTTGACCTAATGTGACGGTTACAACGTTGCCAGCCCGGGAATAGGCGAGCGCGCCAGCTGGTCCAACGATTGAATCGATTGTCATATTGGAGTAAAAGTCAACCTGTGCTGAGGTCAGACCATCAACTGTGGCAGTAGCCACCATAAGCACTCGGCCATAGATAATTGCGGTCGTATCGTTGACCCGGATGTAGATGTCGTAGAAACGGACATCGTAGTCAGTTTGTGCCAAAGCGCTAAGTCCGGCCTGAAGCTGGGCTTCGCGGCGCGCCGCGAAAACGCGCGCCTTTTGCTGTGACATTTCCTGATGGATTTCGGCCGGTGAAGCCAAATCCCAGTCGCGGTTATCAGTTGCTGTCACAATCGACCCGGCAATCAAATAACCGAGAAACATAAATAGAGTAAACGAATGAAGAATCCTTTGAGTGCATTTGGGCACGATACACCTCCAAAAATCGGTACGTTGCGAGGTCCAATGGTGTGCATCATAATCATCGGCCGATTTTGCGGCTGATTCAGTGAGGAGATGCGGTATGGCTACAAGATAACAGAAATTGTCTCTAAGTCAAGATTTATGGACATCTCAGCGACACTAAAAAAGGAAGGCGCCCAATAGGCGCCTTCCAGATAAGATTGTTATCGATATAGGTTAGTACGGATTGCCGCAAATGACCATCCCTCTAAGAAACAGATAGTCTATCAGACGGGTTAGATCAGCGATGTCAACCATGTTGTCGCAGTCACAATCGCCGACAAGGTAGGTCGGCTGAGGGGTTGAACCAAAGAGGTACAAGAAAGCAATAAGACTCGTGACGTCGGCAATATCCACTCTCCCATCCCAATCGGTGTCGCATTTCAATTTCCAGACCTTAAGCTCTACAGGAATAACGACTGGGGTGTTCACAGCACCGGTGACTAAGACACGGATACTATCAGGATAACTGCCCAAGGTATATCCGGGGGCGTCTATAAGCACGTTCACGTTAGCAGGAACAGTACCACTATTCTGGAGTGGTTCGAACCACGGTACGATTTCCACAAGATTCCACAGCATACAACCACCAAACTGATTGCTGATTGCAAGACTGGATATAATATCAGGACCCGAATTCTCAAGATATGGGATAGGCCAAATAGCGCGGTTCACTGTGATTTGCGGTGATTGCTGTCCTGCAATGCGATTGTACTGCACAATTACTCTTCGTGGATTGTTCACTGCGTTTTGCGAAACAACCAGTATCGTGTCATAATACGTTCCCAGCGGGATGTCGGGAAATTCAGCCGTTACTTTGAACAGCACTGAAGCAACTCCGCTATCCTTGTTTAACGTGAACAAATCCGAAGAGTACAACAGATTGACCTTCATCGGATCATCGCCACCGACATTTTGCACGAGCAAATTCTGTGACGGCAGAACATTTCCCCCGCCCTGCGTGCACTCAAACACGTCGAATTTGATTGTGTCTGGAGTCAGACCGATTGCCGCCGGGTTGCTTACAAGACGAATAGTCACCACCACAGGGTAGGGCGAATTGACTGCTTGCGCCGATGTCACCCACAGCGTATCGGTATATTGGTCGCCATCAAACCCCGATGAAATTTTGTATTGGATTTGAATCTGTTGGGGACACGTCGCTGAGTCAGGCGACAGAAATTGAATTCGATCCGAGGATTCGGTAACCTTGAAATCGAGGTCACCTATGCCTCCATTGCGAATCGTGATGTACCGAGAGAATATGATCAACTCATTCAAATTGATCACGAAGAAATTGATTTGGGAATCAGCTTCGATAATCGGTAGATTTGATCCCATCTGAAGAAACACCGGGACCTTCACCGGATTATTGGATGCCGCCGGATCACTTACCACTATTGTGTCTTTATAGGTTCCAAAGCCAAGACCGGTAATGTCAACCGAAACGATAACCGTATTGGAATCTGTCCCTGAGCCAGGCGACACACTGAGCCACGGCTGTGATTTTGTCAGCGTCCAATGGAGAACCGACCCTCCAGCAATGTTCCTGATGATCAAGTCTTTCGACAAAGGGTTGGCCCCTCCCACTACCGCGCTGAAGAATAGCTGTGTCGGTGTTACATTAATAGTGGGCGGCGGTGGTATCACATTCAGCTTCACATAGACTTTCCGAGGGGAATTAACAGCATTACTCGATTCAACGACGAGCGAATCGAAGTAAGTACCTATCGGAAGAGCGGTGACATTCAATGCTACTGTAATTGTCGCAGGTGTATTTCCCAGCGAGGGGCTTTTCAAAATCCACGAGGCATTTTCCGTAACGGTGTATGGAACTGAATTGGGAGATGAGGAAATAATAAATGTCTGTGACGGCGGCGCCGGCTGTCCGTACACAGTAGTAAAGGACAGCGTGTCCTTTGAAACCGCTAAGGAATTCGCGTTAGGGTCAACAATCGTAAAACACTTCGCGCCACTCCAAGTCGGGAAGGTGTTGTATCCCGGCACAATGTTGAAAGCAGGCCATTTCCATTTATTGGTAGGCGGAAAGTTTGTCGTCGAGTCGATACAGATGAACTTGCCATGATCTGAGAGTTTGGTCAATATTTTCATGGTAAACTGGACACCAGAGTCTCTCGGACGAAGGGCGAGCGTCACGTTGCCGTCAGGATCTACCCCGCCGGCGCCACTAAAAGCAAGTGTATCGCCACCGACTCCGTTGCATCCGAAGCAAGCGAATTTATACAAGCCTGCGAATGCCCCAAAGGAAAAGAAACCAGTGGTATCAACCCAGATGCCAAAAACGTCGGGCGAAAACCCTCTAAAATTTCCACCATCGCCGGTGGCGTGCGCCCAAGTGGCGGTACCATCGCCGCGCACAGGCCCAACACCGGTCGGTGGAATGCCGTCGGCGTCACTAAAGATGATAAAAGCGTTAGATACGTTGTAAGAGTTAGTATCTCGATTTCCATAGATAATCGGAAATGAGACTATCACGCCAGCCCTGATGCTGTCAATTCCAACGGTTGGAGATACCGTGCCCAGTCTTAGAAAGGTGTTACCCGGAGACTGCGCATGAGCAATTCCAGCGGCAAGAATCAATATGAAAGCGAGACAGAACAAAATCCGTTTCATGACCATCTCCTTTATGTTGTGAGTATTTTTGTTCATATGAAATAAGGTATATGGGACTCAATTGTTCAATTGGACATTAAATTAGCCCAAAATGCCTCAATCGTCGAATCGAAGAACAAAGCAGGAACAATGATCTGGCGTAAAGAAGTCATTCGAAAATTGCGCAGGTATATGCGTGTCATCTTGCTCAACTTTGTTTTGCAAAATACTATGCTGTATTTCCAAACCAGCTAAGTTAGACCAAAGGACGAGATACCCGGAGTGAACTAAAGGCAGGCGATCTCGTAGTATCGATTCAAATATACTTTGAGCTACCGTCATGTCAAGGACAATTCGGCGCCAACAGTGTGAGGCGATAACGGACAATTATGAGCGAGATTTGGCGGCGACTTTCGTAGTGCGGCGACGAGCGTGTTTCTTGCGTCGAGACCTACGGATTTCGTCAGTGAATATTTTTTCCAGTGTGTGGGTAGAGGGGATTGGCTTTTGCAAACAAATCCTGAACAATTCGTCTACGTGCTCAATATAATTGAATACGGTGTGACGTAAAATATCCTTTGGCAGGTCTTTTATGTCCTTTTGGTTTTCCTTGGGGAGCACAACGGTCTTGATTCCCGCCCGATATGCCGCCGAGATTTTTTCCTTCACCCCCCCCACAGGGAGAATTTTGCCGCGCAGAGTGACCTCTCCGGTCATAGCAATATCGTTACGGATCGGCCTTTCTGACATTACTGACGCAATCACTAGGCAAACGGTAATTCCGGCGGAAGGGCCGTCCTTGGGTATTGCACCGGACGGAAAATGAATATGTATATCAAATTCGCGAAAATCGTTCGCATCAATTCCAAGCATATCGGACTTCGACCGCACATATGAATGCGCCGCCTGGATCGATTCGCGCATGACCTCTCCGAGCGAGCCAGTGGTGATAATCTGCCCCTCCCCCTTCATCCGTAGACCCTCGATAAACATCAGTTCACCGCCCGCGCCAGTCCACGCCAGACCTGCGGCAATCCCGACTTCCGGTTTTAATTCAGCTTTCTCCGGAATAAATATGGAAGTCCCAAGAAATGATTCTATATTTTTTTCAGTGATTGCCCATTTCGACTTGGAGTTGTCGGATTTGGCCAGATCAATCTTGCGACAGATTTTTTCCATTTGCTGGGAAAATCCGAGTAATCCGGCCTCCTGTGTGTAACCGTTGATTACTTTTGCCAGAATCTTATCAGAGACTTTGAATTCCGCGCGGAGCAGGCCGTGCTTCTTGAGCAAGTTGGGGATGATATATCGTTTGGCTATGACGATTTTCTCTTTCTCGATATATCCCGGCAATTCGACTATTTCGAGGCGCGGCATGAACTGTTCGGGAATCTCTTCATATGTCCGGACTGAGCAGATGAAAAATACCTGACTCAAGTCAAACGGCACGCCCAAATAGTTATCGAGGAATCTTGAGTTGCGACGCGGATCGATAACCTCAAGAAGAGCCATATTGACCGACGAGTTATTGTCGACATTGAAATAGTCGAGGTCCTCGATGAGCATAACGGCATCGCAGGTGCCTATCTCGCGTAGAGTCCGTAATATCTTCCCCGGATAGGCGCCGAGATATGTTCGCGGCGACCCTTTTACTTCTGCGGTATCAGTAATCCCACCAACAGAGATGCGTACAAATTCTTTTCCCAGAGAACGGGCAATAGCTTTGGCTAGCGAGGCCTTTCCAGTGCCTGGCGCGCCGACCAGACAGAGGGTCGGGCTTTCATCGAGGCCGGTAGGGTGACGCCGCACCGCCAGCCGTTGCATAATTTGTTCCTTGAGCGAAGTCGGACCGAAATAGTCGGTTGAGAGAATTCGCTCGACATCGGCCATTAGGTACTCGTGTGGCGCGGTTTTCCCCCACGGCAAATTAAGTATCCAATCCAGATACCCCTTAGTCGCGCCGTACTCAGCCGAGGCCGGTGACAACTGCGCAAGCCGATCGACTTCGATTTTTGCTCTGGCGGTAACTTCGGGCGGAAGGTTTGGCGCGCTCTTGATCATGTTACGGAGACGCGCGGCTTCTTTTTCCTCAGTAAAATCCTCACCCAACTGACGACGGATTTCATGCAACTGTTGCCGCAGGTAATATTTCTTCTGCTCTTCTTGTATCCGCTGTTTTGTATTGCGATTAACGGACAGCACGGTTACCACACGGTCGAGCTCTCCATTCAGGTAGTACCGAAGACGTTCGAAGCGATGGTCCAGACTGATCGCTTCAAGCAGTTCCTGTTTTGCGGCCAGCGAGAAGTGAAAGGCCGCCGCCACCCGATCGGCAAACAACGACGGATCGCCGACATTCATTCGGATGACATTTGACAATTCCGGCGAGTACATCGGATCCAAATGAGTCAGTTCGTTGACCACAGCAATAACTTCATCCATCCGCTCCCGAATTATCCGGGATACGAACGGGGCTGGCTCGGCCTCACCGGCCGAGGCAATTATGGCCGGTTCAACGGCGATAATATCTTTTATAATGGCCCGAGAAATGCCCTCGATCGTGACAATTTTGGTGCCATTCGCGCCTTCTTGAATGGTGCGTATGACTGCAAACACTCCAACCTGATGGATCGGAGGCAGACCGGCGGTTTCGACTTCAGCCCGTGAGTAGGATGCAATAAATCGCCGTGTGCCGTCCTTGCAGTCCTCGACTAATTGCAGATTCTCCGGCCTCCCCACCTGAATGGTGAAGGTCATACCGGGAAAGAGAACACCGGTCATCAGAGGCAAGACAGGATATTCGGTCAGCTTGTCGGCGCCTATCACCGGCAGGCGGCTTTGACTACGAATTAGTATTTGCTTGACCGTATCCATTCTTATAGGTATCGGCCATCCGGGCGTTTACCCAAGCCCAAGTATCTGTATCACGGGCAGAATGTCAATCACCAACTTAACACTTCATGCGATTACCACAACTTAAAGCATAACAATGCAATACGAAATCGCCCTACTGCAATGTCGCCAAGCTACGGACTTCAAAGTCGGGATGGTTCTTTAGATTATCAAGATTTATCTGTATCCGACCGGGGTCGATGTCGAGCCGGTAGTACCCAAGTCGGTTGTTTTCGATAATCGCCCAGTCGGCCCGGAGTTCGGCATTGATCTCGTTTTTCATCCGGTAGAGATATCGGGCCTGATTGAAGCCGATTTCGATGTCATCCTTGTAAATCCAACCGGCCGGCTGTTGACGCCGCCACCAAGCCAGCTTGGCGAAATACTTGAACGACTTGCCGGTCAGACGAACCGGAAATCCGTTGATTTTGATCAGGTACCGATCGTGCTCGTAGGAGCCATCAACCTCGATCAAATCGGGGGCAAATCCCATCGTCCGTGGATTCATTACTGCGCTTTTCATATCTACCTCCTCGTGAAAGTTTCCAATTCTCTCTCTGAGAGATGTGATTTTTGATTTACCATTCAAATACTGAGTCAGCCGTTCGTCTGTAATTTCAGCTAAATCAGCAACCGTCGAGACCCCAGCTTCGGAAACCGCCTGCAATTCAGTGCGAGACAACAGGTCTCCAAGGCGACGGTGTAATTCAATGACAGGAGACGGTATTCCGTGACGAAGACTGTACGACAACTCCCTCAGCATCCCGATGGCAGAGTTTTCCATATCATTAGCCTCGATCACTGCCGCGATACCATTCACCAAATGAGCCGCCGTCTCCCCCAACGAAAGAATCTGCCCCAAGTGGAGCTGGTACCGTTCTTCGAGCTTTTGCACCGACGTCAGGCGACACCAGTCATCAAGTAATAACAATGCCTTGAGCGCGGCCGCCTCACGATACGACAGCGGCTGGCGCCGGTGATTTTCAGGCAACAACGCCACAGCTTCTTCGACCGAATGATCGAATCGCTGATAGAGCATTTTGACCGGAAGATTCTGGCGATGCTCAAGCCGTGTGAGCATACCGGCGGGCAACGACCAGTCGGGTATGGCAAGTGCCACTGCGATCCAGCCGAATTGTCTTTCGGGTGAATACCGATCCACCAGAGCGCGTAGCTTGGCGGCCTGACGAACTGTAATTCCAGACTGAGCCGCCGCTTTCCCCTGCGGCGTGAGTGACACCTGCTGGTCGTCGGCGTCAACCCGAATACAACCCCGCCGCTCCAACAGCCGAATCACAGCCGCCCAGTCGCGTCGCAACGGTGTCTCCTGAAGAGCATGAAGAGTCAGACCATAGAGTTTCTCAAGATTCTCCCCGTATTTTGCCAGACCACAAGCGAACATTGAAAGTGCCCAGTCCTCAAGCGGCATAGAATCGAACGTCGAAATGATAGTCGGACCACCGAAGCCGCCCGACACCGGTGGCGCGATGTATGCCTCCCAGAGGATATCCCGATCAAATTCAGAAGATGCCAGCACAATCGCCTGCCCCGGTTTGCCTGCGCCAAGACCAAGTCGACCGGCTCGACCGGACATATTATCAAAATCAGCCCGACTGATCGGAATCAATGCCGAGCGTTCGTTGAAACCGCCGGAGAATTTGACTGTTTCCAGAATGACGGTGTCGGCCGGGAGATTCACCCCCATCGCCAGAGTCGTCGTGGCGCAGAGCGCCCGGATTTCACCGTGAGCAAAGCCCTGCTCGACAATTTCCCGCTGGCGTGGCGATAAATCGGAATTGTGGAAAGCTACACCGCGAGTCAGCGCCTGCGAAAGCGAGCGGACCAGAAATGACGGTTCTTCAGCGCGCAGTTGCTCAAGCGCCTCTTTTGCCGGGGCAAAATTCACCGCCGCCGCAAGACGAAAAGCCAGATCAACTGTGTTCTGCCGCGATTTCAAAAAGACAAGCGTCGCACCTTCGGTGTTCTTCAACAGGTCGATCAAACCGTCAAGCATACCATCGGCTGAATCGGTGAATGCAGATGAACCGTTGCTAATTTCGCCGGTGTTAAACGAGCGAAACCGAATCGATTTTTCGGCGGCCACACCGACAAGCAGATCGACCGGCCGAACGGTCTCTTCGACAACGACGGCATCAAGCCATTCGCCCAATCGCGTCAGCCCTCCCCCACCCAACACCGCCGAGAGTCCGATCAGCGATGGTCCCCGACCAAAGGCCTTGATTTTGGTCAGCAGTCTTTCGAGTACCGCGCCTCGTCCGGGTGTAGCTAACATCTGCAGTTCATCGACCACGACCAGACCGATGGTCGCCAGCGATTCAAGACGGGCGGTCAACAAGAGATCGAATTTTTCGTAGATGGTGATCGCGACCTGAAAGTCACCGCGGAAAAAAGCAGAGTCGGAATCGCTGTGATCACCGGTCGCTATCAGGCAGGAAATACCCAGTGGAGCCAGCAAATTATTCAAGACCCGATATTTTTCTTCCGCCAGCGATTTGAGCGGAAACAGGAGCACTACTTTCTTGCGTTCGACCAGCGCCTTGACCGTCGCCAATTCGGCGCAAAATGATTTCCCCGACGAGGTCGGCGCGGCGATAATCATCCCTCTCTTTTGGTTTGCGTATAAACCGCTCGGGTCCAAAAGCCCGTTTCTAATTGCCCGCTGTTGCACCGGCAAAAGGGTGTCTCCCTGACGATTCCGCCAGCAGTCGATTACCCGTTGTGGTATGCCGTACCGATCAAGCTCAGCTATATGCATAAATCCCAAACCTCCTCCACTCAGACACTGCAACTTTCAAAGCCACACGCCGGACAGGAAAAACAGACCCCCAGCCGAATCATACCGTCGCCGCAATCAGGACAGGTGGCGGCATTCTGGTAGGCACATTCGGCGACAGGCGGCGGACCAAAGACATCGCCGCCACGGTTCCGACAGCTCTCTTCTTCCCCCTCACCTGTCCCGCTCAAGGCGGGACATCCTCTCCCCAAGGGAGAGGAATTTCCACTGTCAGTTTGCTCCATACATGTAACGCCTTCTCCCGCGGGGAGAAGGTGCCCGAAGGGCGGATGAGGGGGTCGAACATGTAGAAACCCGGGGAACTTTTTCAACGGGCCCCTGAGACCGGATCCGTCCGTAGCGTATTTGGGGTTCAGATTGTGCATGGCCTGCTTCCTTTCCAGCTTTTTCCTTCTCTATCGGCTGTACACACAGGATACTGCACATTTGTTCAGGTGTCAAGAAAAATCCTGCCACAATCCTCATTTTCTTGTCATCGTTTCATTTTTTGGACTGCTTGCGTCTATTTTATTGACAGAAAAGCGAAACGGAGTATCTTGTAACTGAAACCCTCACAAGACATTACTTGTTACAAGTCTGACAGGTACAACCGTTGATCCACAGTTAGTCTGGGAGATTCTAAATAATGTCGTATAAAATACAAAGACTGCTCTTTGGGGTTGCCATAACGGTAGCCGCGCTCTTCCCTGCCACTCTTATGGCAGTACCACTCGAAACACCGGAGTGGATCACCAAAGTGTACAAACCGGACGAAGCAGGAAACTACTACGAAGGCGACTCTCTGGTCGCCAAGTCGTTTTCATTTGCTCAACCGCAGGGCGCGGCACTGACAGCGCTCTGCCCCCTCAAAGTTTTTCAATTCGGCACCTCAGGCGGAGCAAACTGCTGGGGGTGGCGAGGTCCGGATGGAACTGAGTATGGTATCATGGGAACCGCGACCGGCGTGGCGTTCGTCAATACAAGCACAATGACCGTCGTTGAAGTAGTCCCCGGTCCAACCGGATCGGTATGCGGAGGGATAGTGTGGCGTGAGCTCAAATCCTACCAGCATTACTGCTATGTCGCTTCGGAGTGCACCGGAACAAACCAAGGGATCATGATTATCGACATGCAGTACCTTCCCGACAGTGTTCATTACATAAAGTCGCATTTTACTGCCTCGGATATCCGCGCTCATTGTCTATCGATTGACACGGTGAAGGGGTATTTGTACGCGGTCAAACAGAACTACTCGGGATTTCGAGTTATCAGTCTGGCCAATCCGGCCAACCCGACCGAAGTGGGCGTGGTGACGACCGGTGATCTGCACGATATCACCGCACACAATGATACCGTTTATGCCGCAGAGGCAAATAACCGCTCGTTTTCTATTTGGAACATGGCGAACAAGACGGTCGGACAACTGCTTGCGCGGGTCGTCATTCCATCGGGCGGATATGTCCATAACATCTGGCCCTCAGCCGACGGGACCCATGTCGCCACGACTGAAGAGACTGCATTCAAATCGGTCAAGTGGTGGGATATCTCTAATCTTGCCAATGTTCAACTCAAACAGCAATTCTTAGGGGCGAGTAATCTGGCGCATAACGCGCATATACAAGGGAATAGATTGTTTCTTTCACATTATCAATCTGGCGTCTATATGCTCGACATTTCAAACCCGGACACTCTGGTTCCCGTGACACAATATGATACCTACTCCGGTGGCGAAAGCCCTCAGTTCAACGGCTGTTGGGGGGTCTACCCGCACACCGCCAGCGGGAATGTGTACGCCTCGAATATTGAAGGACAGTTCTATATTTTCGGCCAGACAGTGGTCACAGATATCGATACGTTGCGGGGTGATTCAATCGTAACGCCCGTCAATCAAACAATCACCATACCTATCAGACTCAAGAACCACTACCCAATCAAGAGTATCACGATTCCCATGAATTGGAGCGGCCCATACAATATGACTTATGTTGGGGTTAACACCACGGGTCTGCGAACCAGCTATTTCCAGAACCAAGCATACAACGTCTTTGACCCGAGCCATGGAAAGATAGCGTACACGCTTGATGTCGGCGCGGCGGCGAACCTTCCCCCTGGCGACGGCCCGGTGCTCAATCTTGTCTTGAAAGTTCCAGCCGGAGCCAGCGGCCCGATAAACCCGATTATCCTCGACGCAATCAATAGCATTTCCCCATTGATTACGACAAACTGTCTTGCTTTCACTCCGGTGCTGTCAGCCGGTTCGGTGACGATCGGTATTCTGGGAGGGTGCTGTGTCGGAGATCGAGGCAATGTCGACGGGTTGCCGGACCAGAGTGTTGATATTTCCGACCTCTCAGCACTAATAGATCATCTCTATATATCTTTTTCCCCATTGGTGTGTAACCTTGAAGCGAATCTGGATGGTTCGGCGGAGAATCAGATTGACATAGCTGATCTGACTGCGCTGATCAATTATTTGTATATCGATCCTTTGGCGACATTGCCTCTCTGCCCGTAGAAAAAAGGCCCGGCCCCATAGGTCGAAATCCCCTGCCCCGAAGGGTGACCGAAGGGAATCCCGAGACCGGATGGTCGCACGGGGGTCGTGCGCCAGCGAGAGGTTGATTAGTTCCGTCAGGTCTTGCGCCGCGATTCATCGCGGCGTGTGACCTGACGCTCCTTTTCAGACTAACCGGCAGGTCACACGTCGGCCAATCTCAAAGATTGTCCGCCGCAAGACCTGCCGGAACGATTTACCGACGGATGGGTACTTGACACGGGGGTCGGTGAGCCGGGAGGAATGACCGCGCCCAATAACAAAAACTCCCCCGCAAGCGAATCGCGGGGGTGGTTTTCAATTCGTAAAATCGCTGATGCGATTAAAGTAGTTTACTGGTCAAGTGAGAATACGACCGGATATGTAACCCACACTGCGACCGGACGTCCGTTCTGTAACCCCGGCTTGTATTTGCATAGCTTGGCGGCGGCAACAGCGGCTTCGTCGAGAGATGCTGTCCCCGACGTTTTGGCCAGCTTTGAGTCTCGCACGTTCCCCTCTTTATCCACGAGCGCCATTACCCAAACTTTGCCCTCAATTTGGGCCTGCTTGGCCAACCTGGGGTATTCGGGTTTCACTTCATGAATCATCTCTGGCTGAATTTCTGCGGCTACAAACTCGCCGGCGGCGGGAAGATAGTCATCTTCGTTGATATCGACTTTGATATTGCCCCCATCACCAGAGGTAATATCGGGCGGGACAATATCGGCCAGTTCATCACGAGTCGCCAGAACGACATCATCTTCAGGGGCGTCTTCGTCGGCCACCGGAGTGGGGATGCCAACTTTTGGGATAGCCACGTTGGGCTGGGTAACTTTCACCTGCGGCGGTTTCTGGACGATGGTCGGGGGCGGGCCGAGTTCAGCAATCGTCTTGATGACCGTCGGGGCCATGAACACCTGTTCGCTCCCCTGAATCAACTTGATGACCCAGAAAGTCAGAAGAATAGCGACCACCAGCGAAGTAGTCAGACCGGTTGCGGTCAGGAAATTTAGCTGGTATTTCGCCTTCAGCTCATACGCGCCATAGGGCGTGTAGGTGGCATTGTTTGGACCAACCATAATTATAGCTGTCCTTTCGTCCGGGCTAAGACTTCGGATTCGGTCATGATTTTGTCATCTTTATCTGCCCAATCACCGATCGCATAACGGTAAGAGAACTTCTCCTCTTTGGAAAGATCTTCGACTTTCACTTTCTTTTCGCGGGCTGTATAGGCGTTCCATGACCGCTCGATCACATCGATTTCGTCAAGCATATTCACCATGTCGGAGTATTTCGCGTTCTTGTGAATCAGAATGAGCGTGTTCAGCATCGGATTTTCGCGGTTAAGTCCCGTGAGCAATTTCTGGGTACTGTCCGAATTATACGCGTACGGAATGCTATCCGGCTTATTTTTCGCCGACGGAACCAGATTTGGCATGTTATCGGATTTGGCCTGACCAATATTCCACCAGTATCGACCGACGCTGTCAATATGAATGGTCAGGACGTTTGATTCCTTGATGTCGATCTTAAAATCCTCTTCCGGCGGGAGATTGATCTCCATCGCCTGAGGCATGGCGAACACGGTGGTCACCATGTAGAAAATCAATAACAGAAAGGCAATATCCACCATCGGTGTCATATCGATACGAATGGCGACCCGGCGCTTCGGCCTTCGCAGACCTTTCTTACCGCCTTTTTTCGCCCGTTCTACTACATCGCCTGCCATGTACGATCACACTCCTTCAAACCCGCCGGCTCAAGCCAATACGGGCGTTTTGTTTTCAATTTCAAGCCGCGCCATCACGCTCCGGATCGGTGATGATAAGAAACCGAGCCAGATTGTTTTTCTGCATTTCCTTCATGATTGCCTGCATAGCGCCGAATGTTGCGCGGCTATCGGCTTTCACTACTACCAACGCCTTGAGATTTTTGGCGCGGGCTTTGAGAATCTCTGTCGCGACGTTGTATTTATCGCAGGTACGCACCCGGCGGCCGGTCGTTCTGACATCCTGCCCATCAATATTCAATGTTACGTTTTCTATATAGTCGACGTAGATCGAATCCAACTTGCTGACCGTAACATTAATAATGTCCTTATCAGGCAGTTCGATCTGCGAGTGCGACTGTGGCAGTTCGACCGCCCGGGCTTCCGGTGGTTTGAACTGCGTCGTCGACATATAGAATATGAGCAACAGAAAGGCGACGTCGACCATCGGAGTCATGTCGATCCGGATCGATACCCGCCGTTTCTTCGTAATCGACATTGCTTACTTCCCTTCCTTCGCCTTCAAAATCTGAAGCACTTCAAATGTCGCTTCATCGGTGGTGTAATTAAAGGCGTCTACTTTGTTAACAAAGAAATTGTAGAAGAAGATTCCAAGAATACCGGACAAAAGACCGCCGGCGGTATTGATGAGCGCTTCCGAGATACCGACCGCCAACTGCGAGGCGTCGATCACGCCGCCTTCGACGTTTCCAGTGGCGGAAAAGGCGCGAATCATACCGACAGTGGTTCCAAGCAGACCAACCATGGTGGCAATTGACGCGATAGTCGACATGGCAATCAGGTTGCGTTCAAGAAGCGGCCCCTCGAGGGCGTTGGCCTCTTCAATAGCCGCCTGAGTGAGCGATATGCGTTTTTCGCTGTCCATACCTTTGTCGGCGCGGGCTTCGCGATACCGCTCGATACCGGCGCGGAGGACGTTGGCGGTGGTGCCGCGTTGCTTGTCGCAGGCCGCGATAGCGCCATCAAAATCGTTATTCTGAAGCAGGGTAATCAACTGCTTGAAGAAAATCTGGACCGAACTTTGTCCTTTTGCCACGCGATAGAGCGACAGATACCGCTCGACCACGAAAACGATGAGCATGATAAACATGGCAATCAACGCAATTACCAACGGCCCACCCTTGTAAATAGAGTGGATAATGGGATTGGTCGATGGTTTGAAAACCACAAAGAACATGAAGAACCCGATCGCGATGGCAATCAGGGTATTGACTGTAACAAACAGTGTTTGTTTAACCACGAGAAAAACCCTCCAGACGTATGTACATTAAATCTCTATTCCCTTTAAGGCCAGCATGGTCGAACCAGCCAGCGCGACAAAAAATCCCCACGATAACGAACCCAAATAGACACCGGCGCCGTAGCCGGAACCCAAGCTGGACATTGTTTCTTTAGCATTAAAGCCATAATCTCCGCCCAGAAATGACAGAAACAATCCGGCTGTAAAAACAACAAGCGGCGCCCAGTTGTACCTGAGAATCTTCTTCAGATGCAACGCCTGTTGATCGGCAGAACCTTTGCCTTTGTAGAGCGCCATTAGCGACATAATGGGAAGACCAATACACGCCAATGTCAATGCAAGAAGCAGAACACTGGTCAGTATGAGAGCTATCCCCGAAGAAAACAGCGCGCCGCCGACAGTTGCAATTGCCAACGGTCCCTCGATACCGAGCTTGACTGTGGTGTTACGCGTCGTTTTGCGCTGAAACTTGGCCATAGTGATGATCTCTTCATTGGCCGATTCACCCGCGACCGACTGAGCGCCGGGATTATCCGTCGAACCGGAAGTTTGGCCTGAGCCGGCTATTGGAACCTCGTTGTAAACCGAATACCACGGCAGAAACAGCGCGACAATCATTGCCACCGCCGCAATAGACAAAATCAGCCGTTCACCTTTTGACACGCGTTCATACATCAGGGTGCATTGATCGCGCAAAAGTTGGCCACTTGATCGCTTCGCCTTAGCCAGATCGACAAACTGTTGTCGTTCGGCATCGGATTTAAAAAGTTCTCCCGGTTTTCCAGGAAAGACTTCAAAGCCGATATAGTGAAGACGCTCTTCGTCGCTGATTCGCTTAGATTCGTTTTTTGCGTCTTGAGCCATATACCTTCCGCGTTATAATATGCAATAAGAACTAAAATTCAAATCGGGTATCGTCGATGCCCTTCTTGGCGTCGGCGTTATTTGGGTCACATTTCAAAAGTCTGCTATACCATTCATTAGCCGCCTTATAATCAGCTTTGGCGGCGGTCTTGTCGCCGGTGTTGCCAGCGGCACGAAGATGATAGCACTGGGCAATCCAAAGGACAAGCGTTTCATCCTTGCAGGCGCCATCTTTGGATACACATTCGTAGGCATCCCGGAAGTAGTTGAGCGCTTTGGAGTAACTTTTTGAGCAGACATTTTCACCAAAATATGCGTATCCGAGCGAACGCTTAGCCAGACAATTACTTGGCTCTACGATCAGCAATTTCTCGAAGGCCGCAACACCTTCGGTGCAATTACTGAGACTATACAAATAGGTGTTCCCAAGCCGCAACAAAGCTCCTGCATCGGTGGGTACAAATTCAAGATATTTGGCAAGATATTCCACTGCGAGCTTATAATAGTCCCGGGTCGGATCGGCGGCTGTCTGCGTCGAAGAGTCTCCGCCATTGAATGACGCATCACCAGTACCGAACAGATCCATCTCTTCTTCGCCGCCCTTGTTACCAGCCAAATTCAAAGCGCAGTAACCAGCATTCTTGTAGTTGTTGGCTGATGCGGAGTCGATGCCCAAGGCAATGCGCTTTTCATAGAATTCGAGCGCTTGCGCAAAACTCTTAAGATTATGATAGGACAACGCCATATTGGCGAGAAGACGCTTCTGGTTGGGATTGATATCAATCGATTTCTGATAGTAGCCAACCGACTTCCCAAAGTTCGGCGGCTTCTGGTAGAAAGAACAATCTCCCAGAAGCTGGTTAGTTTCGTCGACCGGGGCGGTACTTATGTAATCGGAGGGTTGACGAGAAAGCCATTCAAGATGGGCATTCAGCAGTGAATCAGCCCGTTCGTATTGTTTGATTCCCCAGAGCGCTTTGCCGTAGTGGAAATAGATATCCCTCGGTTCATAGTGAATGACGTTTAAAACGGTATCGAAATACGCGACCGCTTCCTCATAGACCGAAAGATTCACATACGACATCCCCATCTCAAAGAAGGCGCGCACATTGGACGAGTCGGGCCTGGCCTTCGACAACTCGAAGAACCGTTTGTATGATCCGATCGTCTCCTTGAACCGACTGGCTTTTTCTTCACGGGTACGCGAGGATAGGCCCGCTTTGAAATAAATGCCCCCGGCACGCATCCATGCGGGGGCGTAAGTGCTGTCTTTTTTCAGGACCACGCCCAATTTTTCAATAGCGCAGTTATAATCTTTAAGGTCCAAGCAGGCTTCGGCCCAATGGTAATAGACTTCTGATCCCGCCGTATCAAATTTCAACGCCTTTTCATAATATCCGGCGGCCAAAGACGAGACTCCCTGTTTGAGATTGGCATCGCCAAGATTAATAAGATATTCCGCGTTGGATGAATCGCCGATAATCGCCTGACGAAAGGCCTTATCCGCGTCGGCGTACTGCTGTCGTGCCATCATTACCAAACCAAATCCTTTTTCGAACATATGACGTTCGACCTTGGTTTTTTTTCGTCCCTCATCGAAGGTTTCCTGGGCGCTATCCAACTGGTTTAGTTTCAGATATGAAAGTCCGAGACCGTACAACGATTCCCCGTGACGGGCTTTCTTGTCAAGCGACAGCTTGAATTGTTCTTTGGCTTCGGCGTACTGTTCGCGCTTGAAATAGATTTGTCCAAGCGTATAGTAATTGACATAGTAGGCCTTATCGATCTCGATCTCTTTCTTGAGCAGATCAATAGCGCGGGTGGTGTCACCTGCGTTCAAAACATCGACAATAGGTTGTTTGAGATCCTGAGCTAGAATCGCCGATGAGATAACCGCAAGAATAGCGAGGAGCAACCAACCGGATATATACCAAAAACGATTTGTCTTCAAACTACCTTCCCGTCTTTCCTACTACAGAATTCGGAAAATAATGCCTCACGGTGTGGTGTCAAGTTCAAACTTAACCGCAGTTTACACACCCACACCAAAACCGACGGCGCGACCAGCTCTGTAAATAGAGATGCCCGCCATAAAAGATGAATCGTAAAACCGACAAAGAGCGCAAAACAGGCGTTGGCTGAAAGCACATCATTGAACTCAGAATCCACATAAATCACTGTCGCCTCCAGTACCATCGCGGCTACCAGATCCAGCGATCGAATAAGTTTTACCATTATCGCTTCCAATCTTTATACCAATCTGACCATTACTTCTTCCACCTATTTCAGCAACCAGCGCAATCTTTTGTTGCCGCTTGAGTTAAAGAGGGACAAATGCGATGCCGACAAATCACCACCAACAACTGCGACACGCATAAGAGCAAGTAACGCAACCGATTACGAGCACTAAACTTATACTACTCGCACAACAATCTTGATTTTCACAATAGATTTCATCGCAACTTCTGCGCTCGAATTGACGAATGAGACGAATTGGCGACGGAACTCGCTGATGTAACTTGAGTTAGCGAATGGGTTGTTGGGATTGCAAAAGTAACCAATCAAGATGAATTCGTACATTCGCACTACCGTCGAAGTCAACATGCGCCAATCCAATAAACTGGCGAGGCAGGCCGTCAAAACCAAGTGCCGGATAAAACTTCACGAGAGTGAGGGCAAGGTTAGTGAGATCATAGATTTTTCGCGATGGAGCAGAAATACGACCAATCTCTGCTTTCCCTGCCTTATCGACGACCAGCCCAATACTAACCCGTCCATAATGTCGTTTTTGGGCTTCTGGAATCGCCAAACTATCATAACGAATATTTTGGGGAATTGGAGGTAACATCAGCCCAAGAGTATCGGGATATACATTTAGAAGGAACTGTTCAATGATGGAGCCCGAATCGCGCCTACTGTTTCCAATAGGCCGTGTCGGATACAGTGCCGCCGGATGAAACACCAACGACACAAAAATCTCCGATGCAATTTGGCCTCCAGCTGAAACCGCCGGCAAGTAGTCAGCCCAGTTAAAGACTGACACCACCTGATCGGTAATCGCCTGATAACTTGATCTCAACGGCTCAATCGATAACGGTTTCCCGTTTTCTGTAAGCGCGATTTTCAACAAAATAGACGGTAGAACCGAAAGCGAATCGGTGCTCGATAGTGTACAAAAATACGGTGCGAGCCGCTCGATCGAAGGCATCACAGCTCCGTTGGCGAGCAAAGCTCGTGTGTAAGAACCGGCATCATCAATTTCCAACGAGTCTGATACCGGAGTGCGCAACATCGCCCTACGACGACCGGGGTACAGAATAATATCAGTAAGGATTTTCTGACAGACAGGCGAGCCGTCTTTCAGCCCTGGGATAAAGGCTACGGTTTTCAATACAGAGTCAAGTTCCCTGACGAACATTGTGTCGTCAGCAAACTCTTTTTGTACATTTATAACAGTACCCGCGGAATCAATATCGAGTGTAAGCGGTACCCGTAGTTCATAGAGCACGTTCGCAGAAAGTTCGCGTGATACAGCCACATAACCGATAGTTGGGTAGGTAAGCGAAATGCCAAGCGTTGTCGGGCGGGTGGTCTCCCCTATTACAGACGAAAGCAGGACGAGAACAAACAATATCATCCCCACAAATATTCGCACATACTTGTTCACTGTACTCGTTGCACCTGACATTTTTTCAAGCTATACTGAGCGTACTGTTATAGCAAAGTTTAATCCCCGTGGTTGCACAAGGATCATCGCTGAGTCGAAATGTTGTGGCTCTCTGGTCGGCCTTCATAGTCCGGCTGGCGCTGGCGTTTGTCTTTGTACCCTGTATTACCGAAGCTCTTGGTGCTTCACAATACGGAATCTGGGGGATACTATTTCAGATCATCAACTACCTGGCGTTGCTCGATTTCGGCTTTGAAAAGGCAATTATCACCTTTGTAGCGTCGTTTCTAGGTAAGAATGATCGTGACGGGGTGAATCGCGTCATCGCTACCTCAAGCCGGCTCTATCTGTGGTTTGGCCTTGCGGCGTTTCTTATCGCGCTTCTGTGCGCGTGGTTGTTGCTACCGCACCTCAAGCTGGAAAGTCCAGAGTATCTCTATGAAGCGCGCCTCTCCCTTATCATCATAGGTCTGTTCGCGGGCTTTCGGTTTTGGTTCGCACCGGTGAGTGCGGCGATAGGAGGATTTCAGAGATACGACAGCTTGACGGCAATTGGGGTTGGAGAAGATGTGCTACGCACTCTGACGATGCTCCTGCTTCTCAATTCCGGATTTGGATTGGTCTCACTTTCGTTGGCCGTGCTCGGATTTGGTGTCGCAAGACAACTGATATCCGTCTGGTGGCTGAAACAGATATTCCCAGATTGGCGACTTGGTGTTGGGCGAGATACAACATTAACTCGCGAATTGTTCGACTACTCCCGCATTACTTTCGGAATAACGATCGCCTGGATGGTAATTTTCAACACCGACTCGTTACTGCTCGGCTTTTTCGCGTCAACGACCGCCGCCGGAATCTATAACCCCGCGACACAGCTGGCAGTCTATATGCGGCATTTGGTCAACGCCGTGGGTACACCGCTCACCGCGGCGGTGGCCCATGCAAAAGCGTCAGCCGATATTGAGCGAGCGAAAGCACAATACCTCAGGTTATTCGGTTACGCCTCGTATGGTGCGTTTGCCGTTATGTCGCTTGTGACCATTTTCGCGGTCCCATTAGTTCTGCTATGGCTTCCAAGCGGATTTGGCGATACGGCAAAAGCGATGATTGTTCTGTCGATTGGTTCGGCTGTGTTTATTCCACATATCCTGAGCAATTCGATGCTCTTTGCTGTCAATCAACATCGGCTTCTCCTGTACACGGTGATCGGTGAAGCGCTTCTCAAGATCATATTGGCGATGGCGCTGATTCGTCCTATGGGCGCAATCGGTGTCGCGCTAGCTAACACAATCCCGCAAGTACTGGTGTACACTGCGGTGTATCCTTTTTTAGTCGGACGGGTATTGCGGATTAGCCCGGTTACACTCTTATCTGGTCAACTAATATCTGCCCTGATTGCTACAGCTTGCACAATAGTTCCTGGGTTTATCCTGACTCAGCTGTTTATCATCAATTCTTGGCCTTTACTGTTGGGTTGTCTTGTGGCTGTTGGGATCTGCGCCGCAGGGGGATTTTGGGTGGTGCTATCGCCTGCCGACCGAGTCGTACTGAGGAAGATATTCGCGCATCCAAAGTGATTGTTCATTTCTCCTTAACGAACAACCCCGGACAGATACCTCTGACCGGGGTTTCCTATTATTGTATTGTCAACTTAGTTCGCTGATCTTAATCCGTTTGAGAAATGGTTTCCGATTCATTTGATTTTTGACAATCAAATCTCCACATGCCGCGCATCGGCATATCCATCTTGTTTGGTGTAGGCCCGGGACCGAATCCCAGCTGGCCATGAACATCGCCGACTTCTCCCTTGCCGTTGATTGTAAATCGGCCCTTGAATTGGGCATGACCTGAGCCGCACATCGGGCACATGGTCGGATCATCATAGAACCAATGTCCGAATACTTCACCGATTTCGGTACCGGTACTATCTGTGTATTTGCCTGCGAATAAGTGCTTACCATCATCTGTGGTAAAGAACTTGCCGTGTACCTTTGGCAGATTAGGTGGGAAAGGCGGCATGGGCGGTCCCGGCATCCCACTATGGAGCCAAAATCCCTCGAACGGGCCGTTCTGGCTTGTGGAATCACGATGCCAGATGCCGAATATTGGGCCACTTGGGCAATGGCGACGCGGCATCTTCCTCGCGAATGCGACTACGCCGTTGTGATCATCCAAGCGATAGAAAGCGTTGTACCGCTCCAGACCTGAAATCGGAATATTGATTGAAAATGGCGCTGTCTGGAAAGAAAGCGTCGGCTCGGTAACATACACGACTCCTCTCTTCACCAGTAAGAATACGCCCAAGCCATCGATATTGCGAGTAGTTTGCGACACCCACGACACTGATGTGGAATCGATCCGCGGCAAGAGAGAATCCTGTCCCGGCTCAAACCTAAAAACATGCCTCACTCGCATACTTCCGACAGCGTTCATAGAGAGTGATCCCGACCAATCAGTCGGAACCGCGACTGAATCCCATTTATTGGCGCACCTACCCCATATAAACGCGACCGCGTACACATCAAAACTTGTGTCAACAGAATCCGCCTGAACCTGAAATTGCGGAGAGGCCTCTGGCTGAGACCAATCGGCTGTGGTGTTCTCTTCCATAATAGCTTGGACATTCAGCGCGGAACTTTCTGGCGTCGGTGTCGTTTGGTTCGGAGCAATCGCCTTCTCCTCCGAACAGCCGAACGCAAGCAGTAACAGCACTGCTACGAACGGCAGGAATGCTTTTTTCATGGATTTGTCTCCTTCAATTTGGTGTTTGGACTTATTACACCACATGTTTCAACCCTCTCGATAGATGCGTCATCGCATAATAGACAGTTAAGCATAGCCGCCGGATTAATGAGATGCAATATTAATTTTAGGCCAATCAGAATTGGCCCAAATCAATCATTCCGTTGTCCGGTATTCCGTGCTGTGCAGCCAACCAAATGGGTTTGTCTCACAGCGGCTTTTCATTTTGACGATGGACTCTACAAGTTGTTGGGACACACGCGAAAACGCTGGGGTTTGGCTTTGTTTCACAGCAGTTTTGCTTTTTCACGCGGTTTCATTTACGGTTCGGCTATCGTTTGCTTCAGTTATGCTCC
>CXWL01121524.1_pt1 | contig 50524 bp, 42 predicted proteins | sample 590931 | NCBI WGS metagenome assembly CXWL01 (sample SAMEA3498368, study PRJEB10139) | groundwater metagenome | biome: water well; material: biofilm material | place: Germany | collected 2015-04-27 | reverse complement strand
AAAATCCAGCTAAATAACAGATGGAAAGATCCGCCGCCAGCCATCGTGACGCCTGTTAATCTAACCACCAAAGTATGAACACCAACCTGTCTCCCTTCGCTAATTTTGGTTCCCATATCCACGATCTGCTGAACGTGTATTTGCTGCCGGTTGGCTTGCCGCTTGCCGTCACCATCGTGATCATCCTGACCTTGATCGGGCGCGGCAAAAGCCCGGATGCGGGCATGCAGGATCAGGCCCCGCAGCCGCAGCCCCATCCTGATGTCATGCCGGTCGATCATAGGGTGGCTATTCTGGTGGTGGATGATTCGGCGGTGGCACGCGCCAAGCTCAATAAGCTTTTTGAGGCAGGCGGCTATCGGGTTGAATTGGCCAAAGACGGTCTGGAAGCGATGGAGAAACTCCATAGCGAATTCTTTTCCGTCCTGGTGACAGATCTGGAAATGCCGAACATGAATGGCCTTGAGTTGATTGCCGCCGTTCAAGGCAGCATGGAGACCGAAGACCTTCCCATCATCGCGATTACCGGACACGATGAGTTGCAGGCCCGTGTGCATGATTATCAGGGCTTGTTTGGCATTTTCAAAAAGCCCTGGAACGACAGGGAACTGCTGAAGCGTGTCGAGACGCTGGCAATTTTACGCAAAAAGCCGTTAGCGATTTGATTTGCCGCCCCATCCCGCTGAATGCGGAAAAGCGCATTTGCCGGCGCTTGTGGGTACTTGGTACGTTGATGCTATATCAGTTTGATGCTATATCGGTTTGATGCTATATCGGCGCCACGCTGGTAATCTGTGTGAATAGCAGCTCGTATTTATAACGCTGCCCGGTCTTATCCATATTGTGTTGATTCTCCACGAAAGCGGCATCGACAATTTTCCAATCCGCATCATTCAATACCTGCCTGGCGACCGGCAGAATACGCTCCTCTTCGGTGCGCATGTGGGCGAAGTAGAAGTGGGCGTATTGCTCAACCAGGGTATGCAGATGTACAAAGGCCTCCGGGCCGTTAAATTCGTAACGCAGCAGCGCATCCTGCAGGCGATGCACGAGCAGTTCGCCCTTGCTGTGTTGTTCGCTGACGGCGTCGAGTTCGCTGTCTAGCTGGTGGGTGCGCTCCTTGATCTGTGCGAACAGGATCTGGTCTTCCTTAGGGTGGTGCACGCGCTCGGGGTATTCGGTAATGTAGTACAGCATTGCGCGCAGGAGCTTGAGATCCTGGCGCTCATTGCCTTTTTGTATGGCGCGCACAAAATGCAGCATGCATTGCAGCACCGCCGACAAGTGTTCGTGCTCTCGCTGGATAATGTCTAACGCGATGGGGTGAATATTTCTAACCGACATGCTGATCTCCCGATTCTATTTTTCTCCCACTCTACCCGCGCATGCCGCTTCGGTTTTTGATGGGGATCAAGCTTGGCTTTGAAATTTTTTTCATCTTGTCCTGTATCAGGTTTTTTTTCCGTAAAAAAGCCCCATCGCTTTCGGGTGATGGGGCTTTGGGTTGACCGGATCGCATCCGTTCTGCAGAACGGATGGCAGGCTGGAATCTATTTGCGCCTGGCCTGTATTGCCTCGATCTCATCCATGATCTTGTTCATGCGGACAAATACGGCCTGATACGGCGCCGCTGTCGCCATATCGACGCCGGCAGATTTCACCAGTTCGTAAGGGTAGGCCGAACCGCCCGCTTTCAGTATGTTCAGGTATTTATCCCTGGCGCCGGGTTTGCCTTTGAGAATTTCATCGGCGAACATGGAGCCGGCAGCGATAGAGGTGGCATATTGGAAGACGTAAAAACGATTGTAAAAATGCGGGATGTAAGCCCACTCGATCGCATACAGATCATTGATCTTGAGCACGCCATCCTTGTCGCCGTGATAGCGCTTGAGGATATCGCCATAAATTTTCGTCAGCGCGTCACCGGTTAATGATTCGCCTTTGTCCACTTTGGCGTGAACGGTACGCTCAAAGTCGGCGAACATGGCCTGGCGGAAGTAAGTGCCGCGCAGATTTTCCAGTGCGGAACCCAGATACAGCAAACGCTCGTCGTCTGTTTTGGCAATCTTTAGCATGTGATCAAGCAGGAAAACCTCATTCGTGGTCGAGGCTATTTCGGCCGTAAAGATGGGGTAGTCGGCCGTGATAAACGGCTGGTTCTTGTTGGCCAGGTAGGAATGCATGGCATGACCCCACTCATGCGCCAGGGTGGAGACCGATTCATAATCGTCGTTATGATTGAGCAGCAAATACGGATGCACATCGTAGGCAGCGCCGTTCATGTATGCGCCTGAACGCTTCTTGGGACGCGGATAAACATCCATCCAGCGTTCGGTCGTCGCCTTGGTCATTGCCTTTACATAGTCTTCGCCTAAAGGCTTGACGGATGCCAGCATCAGTTCAGTGCCCAGCGCCAGCGGGAACTTGAGACTGCTGCTGACCAGCGGCGGGTAAATGTCCTGATAGCCGAGGTCTTGCACGCCCAGCATCCTGGCACGCAATTTAAAATAACGGTGCAGGGTAGGCAGATTTGCCTGCGTCTGCTCAATCAGGGTGTCATACACCGCCCTAGGCAATTTGTTGGCATCGAGTGCATGAGTCAGCGAATCCGGGTAATTTCTTACCTTGGCGTAGACGGCATCTTTTTTCAGCATCTCATAAAACGTGACACCATAAGTACGTTCAAATTCTTTCCATTTGCCCCAGAACGCATCGAACACCAGCTGGCGATCTGCGCGCTTACCTGATGAACGATATTTGGTGTAGGCGGATTGGTCTATCGTGACTTCTTGTCCGTCCGATAGCTTGACCTTGGGCCAGGGCATATCTGAATTGGAGAGCGTGGAATACACCGCGCCGGAGGTATTGGTCGCCATGCCGAAGCTGGCGAGCAGTTCTTCCCCCTTTTTATCGAGCGTATGACTTGCGCTACGCAAGATATTTTCCAAAGGATGTGCATAGATAGACAGCGACTTGTCTTTGCCGAGATAGGTTTTTATCTTGTTCTGGCCCAAGCCCAGGATCTCCGGACGAAAAAACGAAGTGGCTTCTTCCAGCTGGCTGCCCAGGATGTCGGAGCGCTGGTTGATATCCAGTCCGGCAGTGGCGCCGGTGTCCTGATCGTGCGATTGTGCGGCATAGCTCGCCAGCCTGGCATAACGTTTGAGAAGGTCGGTGCTCAGATCCATGCAGGCTTTAAAGCGTTGCACGGACTCTCCCAGGTGGCCGCTGCAGCCGGAGATTTCTTTTAGCTGGGTCTGTAATTTCAGCGCATCTTTGTCCCATTCTGCGCTGCTGACATATAAATCCTGCAGATTCCAGCGATCCGCCTCTGTTTCGGCCGCAAGAACGGCATGTGGAAACGCTAGCGCGACTGAAAATAGACTACCAACGATATATTTTTGCATGACAATTTTTCCGTTCCTCTTAGTTGTAAACGACTCTTCATCGCAGCGCGGCGCGAGTGATTCCATGCGGCTGCTGCCAGAAGTCCTACTGCGTAGCGTGCTTAACTGGAATATTTGTTAATAAGCTAGGTATTTTGAAGGAAAAATGTCTTCCATCATCATTATGGTGAGAATATTTTTTCATAATGTATGTATTTAATGACGAAAATTGCTTCAGAAAAATAGGACAATACCGATGCGGGTTTGCCGATGTTTTCGGCCTGTATGCCTGATGAACATTGCGTTTCCTTTTTCTTGCTTGCCTGCTCTTTTCAAGCTCGCCTCATCAATAGCTGAGAAGGCGCCTGCCAGAGGATGCATTATGGCAACACCGTTGTCTTAAGCCTGGTGCGCGGTGACAGCAAGCGGTGTAATATTGAGCAATGATTCGGCAAATAAATATAATGAAAAACAAATGCCATTTTTATCTTGTTGTTTGAGCCCTTTCCCTTCGCCTTAATTTTTTCTTTAAATCTCGTTGCTTTAAGTCTTGTTGCTTTAAGTCTTGCGGTTTTACATTTTTCCGCATTAAATTTGCTGACGTTTCCGTGCTGATGTTCATGACATTCACCTGGGATTGACAATGCTGGGCACCATAAATTTATCCAGAGAGACACTGTATCGCGCGATGATTGAGCTCGCTCTCGACGCGATGCTGGTGCTGGAAGATGAGAAATTTGTCGATTGCAACCCTAGCGCAGAAAAAATGTTTGGCGTGAGCCGCAATACATTGCTTGCCACCAAGCCTAGCGATTTTTCCGCCGCAACCCAGCTCGACGGACGCGACTCCAAGATTGTGGCCAAGGAACATATTGCGCTGGCAAAACAAGGCAAGTCGCAGCGTTTTGAATGGCAATCACGCCGGGCCGATGGCAACATTTTTACCTCGGAAGCATGCATTAGCCTGCTGGAAGAGAGCGGCAATAAACGCGTCATTCTCGTGATCCGCGATATCTCGGAGCGTAAGCGCACTGAAAACGAGACGCGGATGCAAAGCGAAAAACTGCAGACTTTGCTGGACAATTTTCCTGGCGGGGTAGCTCTGTCGGACGAGTCTTTACGCATCGTGGCATGGAACCATGCGCTGTTAGAAATGCTTGACTTACCTGTTGCGATGTTTACCCCGGGTTTCCCTTTGGTTCGCGACGTTTTAAAGGCAAATATCGCACGCGGTGAGTTCACTGAATTTGGTGCTGAAACGGCAGAAGAAAAACTTGATGCCTTAATGGCAGTGATGCAGAGCAAACAGCCCTACTTGTACGAGAGGACCAGGCAAGATGGTACTGTCATCGAAGTGCGGGGCGCGCCTATTGATGGCGGTGGGTTTGTCACGACCTGCGCTGATGTTAGCGCCAAACGCAAGATTGAAAAAGAATATAAAAAACAATCGATTTTTCTAAAAGCCGTGCTGGCCAATATGCCGCAAGGCTTGAGCGTGTTTGATGAAAATTTATGCCTTCAGATTTGGAACCAGGGGTTTATCGATGTGTTGAATTACGATGCGCAATCGATTTATCGAGGCGTGCCTTTCGTCGATTTGCTGACCATCATGGCCGAGCGTGGCGAGTATGGCGAAGGTGATGTCGGACAGCAGGTAGCCTCGCGGCTTGCGCTGGCGATGCAATTTAAGGAACACCAGTTTGAACGTACACGTCCAAACGGGCATACGCATCTGGTGCAGGGAAAGCCGATTTACGCCGATGGCAGGGTGAGCGGCTTTGTGACGACATATACGGATATCACCAAGTTAAAACAGGTTGAACTGGCGCTGTCTGCTGCCAACACTCAGCTGGAGAAAAATGTTGCCGATCGCACCCGCCAACTTCGGCTCACGCAGGATGATTTGATCCGTAGCGAAAAGCTGGCCGCGCTGGGATCCCTGGTGGCCGGGGTGGCGCACGAGTTAAATACGCCGATAGGCAATAGTTTGCTGACCTCATCCACCTTACGTGAAAGGACCGTCGCCTTTGCCCGGCAGCTCGGCGGCAATGCGGTCCGTCGTTCGGATCTGAGCGCCTTCCTCAACGACGCCGAACGCGCTTCAGAGCTCATTGAGCGCGGTCTGGTGAGTGCCGCGGATCTGGTCAGCAGTTTTAAGCAAGTCGCGGTAGATCAGGCCAGTTCAAAGCGGCGCCATTTTCAGCTGGATAAAGTGTGTTCGGATGTCATCGCCACGATGATGGCAAAAATCCGCCAGGCCGGTTTGAGCGTGGAACTGAATATTCCGCTCAACGTCGACATGGATAGCTACCCGGGACCATTTGATCAGGTGATCTGCAATTTAGTGGATAACGCGATTCTGCATGGACTCAACGGAAAAAACGGCGGGCGTATTGCAATCTCTGCCCGGCTCGCTGAACAAGGCTACGTGGAGTTGCGTTTTGCCGATGACGGGGCCGGCATTCCCGAAGAAAATCTGGCGCGCATTTTTGACCCCTTCTTTACCACTAAACTGGGGCAGGGCGGCAGCGGACTGGGCCTGAATATTGTCTACAATATCGTCACCTCCCTACTTGGCGGGGGCATAAAAGTGCAAAGTCCGCAAGGCGAGGGGGTGACATTTATCCTGACTTTGCCGCTGGTTGCGCCGCGGCCCGAATCACCGTGATGCGACTGATGGGCTATAGGTGGTTTTAGTGGTTTTGATTTTTGCCCCCAATGGCCGCCAATGGCCGCCGATTCCCTTTAGGCCCGGAGTGCGCTCTGCAGCAAATCAAAAAAATCCTGCGGATGACAGGTTTGTAAGCGTATGTCTGGTGTCTGATGCCAGCGTGCAAAGCTCTTGATCGCTCTCGCGACATCGTCGGCCATGGCTGGGCTGACGCGTACCCCGTCTTCCAGGTGGATAGCCTTTATTTCGAACAGGGCTTCCTTGCGATGCGCTTTTGCGTCGAGCCGGCCTATCAGTGCGCCACGGCGCAGGATGGGCAAGCTGAAGTAGCCATACCGGCGCTTTGGTGCCGGGGTATAACATTCCAGCTTGTATTCAAAATTAAATAATTCGATGGCGCGTTTTCTGTCCCAGACGACGGGGTCAAATGGCGAGAGCAGGCGTGTCGCACTGGCCTTGAGTTTAGCTTCTTGCGCCTGTTGCAAGAGCCCGGCATGGCTGGGATGGACATAGGCGGCTTGCTCCCACCCCTCAATCTGTACCGTCAATAACAGGCCTTGTTGCGCCAGCGCCGCCGGATGTACCGAGGCATCCAGTTTGCCCATGCGGAAGTAGTCCGCCACCCATGAGGCTTTCGCTATACCCAAGGCCTGAACCGCCAGCAAAACTTGCTGGCGTTGGCAATCGATGTGCGCCTTCAGGTCACGCTGGTCTTTCCATGTTGGATGAACTCGTTCGCGCAGGTCGTAAATACGCTGGAAATTGTGGCGCCGCGCGACCATCAATTCGCCTGTGGTGAACAGGACTTCAAGTGAGCGCTTTTCTGGTTTCCATTCCCACCATCCGCCAGATTTGCCGTCCTTGCGCTCGAAATCGGCGGAGCGGCTGGCACCGTGTCGCTGGATGTGCTGAAGTATCTGCTCTACCTGTGCTGCATTTTCGCTGAGCCAGCGGTGATTGTATTTCCAGCCCAATCCCTGCGGTGAGATCATTTGATGGCGGTACAGGCCGTAGTCTTCTATCGGTAAAAAACAGGCCTCGTGCGACCAGTACTCAAAAATTTTACCTTCTTCCAGCAGCTCGTCTAGCCAGTTATTCTGGTAGCCGCCAAGGCGGCTCCACAAGACCAGATAAGGGCTGCGTGCAACGACATTGATCGTGTCGATCTGCAGCACAGCCATTTGGCGGATGGCCGCCAGCACGTCTTCTTTGCTGGCCGCTCGCTGAGGGGTGATCAGTAGCCCCTGGGCGGCAAGGTGCAGCTTGCGCGCGGACGAAAGCGAGAGCTGCATGTGGACTTTTCCGGCAGATTTCTAGAAATGTTTTAAGCCGAGGGCGGTCTTGACTTCATCCGTCGTCTTGGCGGCGATTTCCCGGGCTTTTTCTGTACCTTGCTTGAGCATCTGCAAGACCTGAGCGCGGTCTTTTTCGAATTCCTGACGGCGTTCGCGGATCGGTGCCAGCATGTCTTGCAATATGCCTTCCAGTCTTGCCTTGACCTTGCTGTCACCCAGGCCGCCGCGCACGTAATGGTCCTTCATCTCCTGTAACGCAGCTTTATCTTCGTCGAAAGCGTCGAGATAAATGAAGGCGACATTGCCTTCCAGGTGACCGGGGTCTTCTACGCGCAGATGCAGCGGGTCGGTATACACATTTTTGACCGCAGCCTTGATTTCGGCGGCGCTTGCGCCAAGATTGATGCTGTTGCCTAAGGATTTACTCATTTTTGCCTTGCCGTCTATGCCAGGCAGGCGGCCGATTTCTGGTACCAGTGCTTCGCATTCAACCAGGATGTCGCGTTTGGCGAGGCGGTTGAAACGGCGCACGATCTCATTGGTTTGCTCTATCATCGGGATCTGGTCATCGCCGACCGGCACCAGGCTTGCCTTGAACGCAGTGATGTCCGCCGCCTGGCTGACCGGATAGGTGAAAAAGCCGGCAGGGATATCGCGCTCAAAATTGCGCAGGATAATTTCTTGCTTGATGGTCGGATTGCGTTCCAGGCGCGCGATTGTCACCAGATTCATGTAGTAAAACGTGAGCTCGGTCAGTTCAGGAATTTGCGACTGGATAAAAATCGTGGATTTGGTCGGGTCGATGCCGACCGCCAGGTAATCCAGCGCTACCTCCAGCACATTGTTGTGCACCTTGGCAGGATCGTCCATGTTGTCGGTCAGGGCCTGGGCATCGGCCAGCATGATGTATTGCTGGTAGTGGTGCTGGTACTTCACACGGTTGCGCAAGCTGCCGACAAAATGCCCGAGATGCAGGGGGCCGGTAGGACGGTCACCGGTCAAAATAAGATGCTGTTTATCTGTCGATGGTGTTGTGTTGTTGCTCATGCTTAAATTCCAGTGTGGTTAAGTTGTGCAGACATAAAAAATGCCGCTCAGTCTGGCGGCATTGATGTGATTTTCTTGCATGGCTGGTGCAACTATCACTTTCAAACGGGATGCGCCTGACTACAAGTTCAGTAGCTGCACCAATACAGAGTTGAAGGGGTATTTGCTTGATTCATGCAGGCATAATGCGGTCACGAGCACTTTTTTGTCAAGGAATGTCTGGCAGCGCATGTTAAAATCGCGCTCAAAATTTTTACAATGCGTTGAAAATAAAGGCGACTGTTTTGAAATCTTCCTCACCAAATAAGCTCGTTATTGCTTCCCGCGAAAGTCGTCTTGCCATGTGGCAGGCTGAGCATGTGCGGGATCAGTTGGCTGATCTTTACCCGGAGTGCACCATCGAAATTCTTGGAATGACGACACGCGGCGATCAGATTCTTGACCGGGCGCTGTCTAAGGTCGGTGGTAAAGGCCTGTTTGTGAAGGAACTAGAGGTTGCCATGGCAGAGGGGCGCGCTGATCTGGCGGTGCATTCTTTGAAGGATGTTCCTATGGATTTGCCAGAAGGATTTGCCCTGGCAGCTATCCTGCAACGCGAAGACCCGCGCGATGCCTTTGTTTCCAACGACTTTGCATCGCTTGACGATTTGCCGCATGGTGCTATTGTAGGTACCAGCAGCCTACGCAGGCAGGCGCTTATCGCCGCACGTTTTCCGCATCTGGTCATTCATCCTTTGCGCGGCAATCTCGATACCCGTTTGCGCAAACTTGATCAGGGCGACTATGCGGCGATTATCCTTGCCGCTGCGGGCTTGAAGCGTCTTGGCTTGCCGGAACGCATACGTGCGTATATCGAGCCTGAGCAAAGCCTGCCTGCAGCCGGGCAGGGCGCGATGGCGATAGAGGTTCACTCAGACCGGGCGGATTTGCTTGCCTGGCTGGCGCCGCTGAATCATCTGGCAAGCTCACAGGCTGTCAATGCCGAGCGTTCAGTGTCTAAAGCCTTCGGCGGCAGTTGCCAGATTCCTTTGGCCGCGTTTGCCACGGTGCAAGACGGCCGCATGCATTTGCGCGCAATGGTAGCCACCCCTGATGGCAGCCGGATTGCCCAGGCTGAAGTGAACGGAGATGCCGCCAACGGTTTGGCTTTAGGATCTCAGGTGGTGCAGGCGTTGTCGGCGCAGGATGCGGAATCCATTTTATCGGTATGCAAAGCTCAGGTCGTTGAGTAAATATTGAGTGAATATTGAGTGAATCATTGATTTGATGGATACGCCTTCAGTCATCATTACCCGACCGCTTGCTCAGGCTAATGACTTTTCTTTACAAGTTGCCGCCGCCGGCCGCAGGGCGGAAATATTTCCCTTGCTGGAAATTCAGGCTCTTCCTGACTTTACGGCGCTTGACGCTGTATTGTCGCGCTTGTCCGATTTTGCGCTGGTGGCGTTCGTCAGTCCGAATGCGGTGCATGCCGTGTTTTCCCGGGTTCAGCGATGGCCGGCAGATGTCGCTATCGCTGTGATGGGTGCGGGAAGTCGCGTGGCCCTTGCCGCTTACGGCTTAACTGATGCCAATACGCAAATCATCAGCCCGCGCAATCCGGAGCGCACCGATTCCGAGACGCTGCTTGATGAACTGGATTTGTCCGCATTGAAAGGTCGCGATGTCTTAATTGTGCGAGGCGAGAGTGGCCGGGAATTGCTTGCCGATGCCTTGCGCCTGAATGGCATTTTAGTGACTCAGGTCCCGGCCTATCGGCGTGTAGCGCCGGAATTTACAGAGCAGATACGGCAATCCTTAACGCTGTTGCTCAGCCTCGAAAATGATTGGATTATCACTAGCTCGGAAGCTCTCAGGATCTTGCTTTCCTGGTGTGAAAAAATTGATATTGTTCATGCCGTGGCAAAAATGCAACAGCAACATATCATTGTGCCGCATGTCCGTATTGCTGAAACTGCGAAAATTCTTGGATTCCAATCTATAACCTTAACTGGATCAGGCGACGAAAGTCTGCTTGTCGCGTTACAATCTCACCTATGAGCGAACAGCAATCCACCCCCGAAACCGAATCGACGGTCAATTCGACAGATTCCACCACCAGACAACAGGCTGCTGCAACTGCGCCCGAGTCGGTCGTGATGGAAAAAAAAGCATGGATAGAGCCGGCTTACCTGCTGTCAGGTGTGCTGGCCATTTTATTGGCAGCGCAATGGGTGACTTCGCAGGGACAGATTTCAAATCTACGCGAAGAAGTGGCGCGTCGTTTGCAGAATGCCGATGCCAATAGCAGCGAGACCAAGATTCTTGCTAAGGCCGTGCAGGAAAGCTCCAAAGAAATTCAAACGAAAGTGATCCTTCTCGAAGGGCGGCAAACCGAGGCAAAGAGTCAGCAACTGGCACTTGAACAGCTGTATCAGGATTTATCCAAAAATCGCGATGAGTGGGCTTTGGCGGAAATCGAGCAGGTTCTGGCAACGGCCAGCCAGCAATTGCAACTCGCCGGTAATGTGCAGGGAGCGCTGATCGCTCTGCAAAATGCCGATAGCCGTTTGGCCAAATCAGAAAAGCCACAATTCATCACTATTCGTCGTGCGATTGCAAAAGATATTGATAAGTTAAAGTCTTTGCCCACCTTGGATTTGACCGGTATCGCTTTGCGTTTGGATAGTGTCATCACTCAGGTTGATCATATCCCCTTGTGGTCGGATGAAAAATCTGTCGTGACAGTGACACCACCCAAAGTGCCGTTGCGCGTTCTGCCGAAATCCGCTGCAGTCAGCGCGAAAAATGGCAAAAAAACTCCGCCTGAGGAGCTTGCAGAGAATACCTGGACAATGCGGGTCCAAGATTATTGGCAGAGTTTTTCGAGCGAAATGTCGGGTGAAATCAAACAATTGATCCGTGTGCGCAGCGTTGAGACACCAGATGCATTACTGCTAGCCCCATCGCAGGGGTATTTTGCCCGTGAAAACCTGAAACTACGCCTGCTGAATGCTCGTCTTGCACTCTTGTCGCGCAATGAGGGCGCGTTTCGCAGCGATATGATTGCGGCTCAGGATGCCCTGGTTAAATACTTTGATACCCGAACCAAGCAGGCGCAAACGGTTCAAGCCTTGCTGCGTCAAGTGCAGGGCAGTAACTTATCGATCGAGATGCCCACACTGGCCGACAGTTTGAATGCGGTACGTAACTACAAAGTGAAGCCATAAACATGCGTCTTTTTATTCGGCTTCTTATCTTATTCGCCCTCGCTGTCGGTCTTGCAGTCGGGGCTAGATTCAATCCGGGAAATGTGGTGTTGTTTTATCCGCCATATCGGATCGACTTGTCATTGAATTTTTTCCTGTTCCTTACCCTGGTTCTGTTTGTGCTGGCGTATCTATTGGTCCGTACTATAGTGACCACGCAGAATATGCCGAGAAAAGTGGCCGAGTACCGCCAGAACAAGCGTGAGCGAGATAGTAATAAGGCGCTCAGAGAAGGCTTGAAAGCGCTGTTCGAGGGCCGCTTTGGTCGCGCGGAAAAAGCCGCAAACCGTGCCATTGAGTTACCCGAAAACGCTGGTCTCGCGGCCTTGATCGGCGCGAGGGCGGCACATCACATGAGCCAGTTCGATCGACGTGATGCATGGTTTTCGAGCATCACTCAAGATTCCCCTTATAAAACTGCCCGACTTGTGACCATGGCCGAATTGCTCGTCGATCAACATAAGGCAGATGAGGCGCTTGAGGCTGTTCAGGAGCTAAATGCCAGCGGTACCCGGCATATACAGGTATTGCGTTGGGCGCTGAAGGCCAATCAGCAAGCGAAAAAATGGCCTGAAGTGTTGAAATTGGTGCGTACTTTGGATAAGCATCGCGCTTTGCATCCGTCATTATCGAATCGTTTGCGCGAACTCGCTTATGAAGATTTGCTTAAAGATCATGGCCATGATGCCGAGTCCTTGAAGCGTGTCTGGCATGAAATTCCTGCCGCCGACCGAAAGAATCGTTTTGTGGCGTTTACCGCGGCGACAGCTTTCAATGCCTTAGGTTTATGTGATGAAGCCAGGGGTATCGTTGAAAAGGCATTGGTTGAGGAATGGGATGACCGTTTGATGCGTGCTTATCGCATCGCATCAGCCGCCGAAGGTTCTGCAGCACTTTTGTCGCAGATTGAGCATTGTGAACAATGGTCTATACAACGTCCGACCGATCCTGAACTCGCACTTACGCTCGGCGCCTTGTGCCTTAAGCAAAAATTATGGGGTAAAGCCCAACGACATATGGAGCGCGCCTTATCCGACGCAAACGAGCCAAGAACCATACGCGAAGCCAATTTAAAGCTTGCGCAACTGCATGAGGCCCTGGGGCAGACAGACGAGGCGGCTCAGCATTACCGTCAATGTGCCATTGCAACGATATTGTAACTGCTGCATCGCACAATTCCGGCGTAAAACTCGATATAATCTGCCCATCCAATTTTATCTAATCCAATCGTTAACTTGAAAGAATGTCATGAGTTTGAATAAAGTCCCTGCAGGTCGCGACTTGCCCAATGATTTTAACGTCATCATCGAAATTCCAATGAATGCTGACCCGATCAAGTATGAAGTGGACAAAGAAAGCGGCGCTATTTTTGTTGATCGTTTCATGGGTACTGCAATGCATTACCCATGCAATTATGGATATGTGCCAGATACTATTGCCGGTGATGGCGATCCAGTGGATGTGCTTGTGATTACGCCGTTTCCGTTGATTCCTGGCGTGGTTGTGAGATGCCGTCCTATCGGTATCTTGAAAATGACAGATGAAGCTGGCGCCGATGGCAAAGTTCTGGCGGTACCTATTGATAAAATCTTACCGATTTATACTCACTGGCAAAAACCTGAAGACATGAATGAGCTTCGCCTGCGACAAATCCAGCATTTCTTTGAACATTACAAGGATCTGGAAAAAGGTAAATGGGTCAAGGTAGATGGATGGGGCGGTCCTGATGAAGCGAGAACAGAGATTTTGGATGGCGTAGCGAATTACAAAAAAGTTCAAGCGTAAGCAAAATGTCATTGACGTAAACTTATGTCAATCATAAAAAAAAGGCACATTAATGTGCCTTTTTTTATGATCAGCGGCGTAAAGTTGATAACACCAAACCTATCGCCACTAAAAATGCACATACGCTGATCCAAAATAAGATACTTTTGCCTGAAGATTGCGAATGTTCCGTGTGACTGGACTGAGAGTTTTGCAGGCGCTTGCGCTTGAGGCGTTTGTCTCGAGCTAAAAATTTATTTAATGCGTGCGCCATATCCGCAGCGCTAGCGTAACGTGAAACAGGATCTTTTTGCATTGCCTTCATGACGATTTGTGATAATTTTTCCGGTACATTCGGGCAGATGTCGGAAGGCGACTTGGGTGTCTTGTGTGCGATCTGGTGCAGTAATTTATCGATGTCGTGAGACTGAAACGGCTTTTGCAGTGTCAGCATTTCATACATCACCGCACCAAGTGAATATACGTCTGTCAGGGCATTCACTTGTTGCCCCATTGCCTGTTCCGGCGACATGTAATTTGGCGTCCCCATGATGTTGTTGTTGAATAGGGTTTGCGCTGGCTGACCACTCTCTTCAAGAATTCGATTTGGTGCGCGGGCAATGCCAAAATCAACCACTTTAGGCTGATTGTTTGGCAATATAAAAATATTGGCTGGTTTGATATCGCGGTGGATGACGCCATTGTCGTGCGCATAAGCGAGTGCTTCTGCTACTTTACTGATGATGTTGGATATCTCTATGATGTCAAAACGTTTGCCGCCCAACATGAGTTCACGTAAATCTTGTCCCTGTAAAAATTCCATCGCGATGAAGGTAGTTCCGCCTTCACTTGACGCGTCGTAAATGGTGACAATATTTGGATGTGAAAGCCTTCCTGCTGCGCGAGCTTCATTGATGAAGTGCTGTTCGCGCTGTCTTTTGTCAGCGACACCAGTAACGGGACCAAGAATTTTTATGGCAACTGCACGGTCGATGACTGGATCATGGCCTAAAAATACGGTTCCGTTCGCCCCTTTTCCTAGTTTGTCGGTAACGGAAAAACGCCCAACGCGACGTATTGGCGCTTTTGCGCCAATACCTGGAGTGGGCGAATGTAAGCTGGTGATCATTTCAACAGCATGCCTTGCTCCGAATTAAATTTCAAGTATTTCCTAGCGGGAGGGCTCAAAATTTAAACGCTGTTTGAATTTTTGAACGGAGTTCTCTCATCTAGCTCATTGAAATAGCTGTCAATGCCGCCGGTCTCGCGTTGCAAAAAGCGAGCGACAGCGTCTGAAAATGCTTGTTCGGCCAGGTAATGCGCGGAATAGGTTTTCGTCGGCAGAAATCCTCGCGCCATTTTGTGCTCACCTTGCGCGCCACCTTCAAAGATTTTGATTTGGCTCCCGATGCAAAATTCAATTGGCTGATAATACGCCGTCTCGAAATGAAGACAGGGAACGTGTTCGATACAACCCCAGTATCTTCCATAAACGGTATTTTCATCGTGTATCAGCAATGAGGATGCAATTGGTTTGTCATCGCGATTGGCAATAATCAGATGTATATTTTCTGGCATCGATTGCGCAATGCGCAAGAAAAAATCCATATTCAGGTAGGGAGATGAATGATGCTCTGAATATGTTTTGTCGTAGCATCGCTTAAAAAATATCCAGTCTTCTTCGTTCGCATCATGACCGCAAATATGTTGAAATTTGATGCCAGCGTCGATGACCTTTCGTCTTTCAGCGCGGATGTTTTTACGTTTTTTCTGCTCCAGGCTTGAGAGGAAATCTTCAAAATTCTGATAGTTTTGATTGTGCCAGTGAAATTGGATTCCTTGCCGGATCAGAAAACCCGCTTCGTCGAAAAGGGCAGTTTCTTCGATTGTCGGAAATAAGATGTGGGTGGACGAGAAACCGGTAGTGATTTGGTAGCGCTTGAGTTCATCAAGCAACATCCGTTGTTCTGTCTTGTTTCTGGCGATGAAACGTGTTCCGCTGATTGGCGTGAATGGTACCGCGGACAGTAACTTGGGGTAATAATGAAGGCCGTGTTGCTGATAGGCATCAGCCCAGGCCCAGTCAAAAACGTATTCGCCATATGAGTGGGTTTTTTCATACAGCGGCATGACTGCCGCTAGCGCTGCACCGTCCCAAAGGCTGAGATAGCATGGTGTCCAGCCAGTTTGTTCAGAGGCGGACCCTGATGCATGTAGCGCATGCAAAAAAGCATAAGATAAAAAAGGATTGGGTTTGGCCTGAAGCCCTAATAAATGATCCCATTGTTTTTGTCCCACATCCGCCAGAGAATGTAGTATGCGCATGCGATAATGTGGCCGTTCAGAAGTTACATTCATTTTTGATTTAATCCAGATTTAGCCAATATGACAGTAAAAGTTGCGATAGCCCAAATGAATAGCATTGTCGGCGATTTAGCCGGGAATGCATTGCAGATTATTGATAATGTGGCGCGCGCTGCCGCACAGGGGGCAGATATAGTCGTAACGCCAGAGCTATCTCTGGTCGGCTATCCGCCTGAGGATTTGCTATTGCGTAAAGCATTTTACGCAAAATCCAAAGAAGCCTTGGTTCAGCTTGCCGCACAGCTGAAAAAATTTATCGATGTGCATGTATTGGTCGGGCATCCATGGGAGCAGGCGGGCTTGCGCTTGAATGCGGTTTCAGTTTTGCTCAACGGGGAAATACTTGCAACTTATAGCAAGCATCAATTGCCAAACGATATGGTGTTTGATGAAAAACGCTATTTTGCATCTTCAGACCAGCCTGTAGTGTTCGAGGTCAAGGGCACCCGTTTTGGTATCAATATTTGTGAGGATACATGGTATCCAGATGCGCCGGGAAAAGCGCGCGAGGCGGGTGCACAGGTATTGCTGGTGCCTAACGGATCGCCGTTTCACATGAATAAGCCGGATCTCCGTCTCGACGTTATGCGCGCAAATGTCACTTCGCATGGCATGTCCTTGGTCTACGCGAATTTGGTTGGCGGGCAGGATGAATTGATTTTTGACGGAAATTCTTTTGTGATGTGCCAAGAGGGGCAGGTTTGCGCAAATCTGAAACATTGTCAGGCAGATTTAAAGATAATTGATTTCGAGGGCGCTAATCCGGTAAAGCAGGCACTCAACGAGCCTCTCTCAATGGAAGCGCAAATTTATGCCGCCCTGGTATTGGGCGTGCATGATTACGTGACGAAAAATGGTTTTCCGGGCGTGTTGATCGGATTCTCTGGCGGAGTCGATTCTGCATTAACGCTTGCTATTGCGGTCGATGCTCTGGGGGCGGAAAGAGTGCGAACGGTCATGATGCCTTCGCCATATACTGCCGATATTTCCTGGCTCGATTCGCGCGACATGGTAAAGCGTCTCGGCGTCCGTTACGATGAAATTCCTATCAATAACTGTTTTGAGGCTTTTCGTTCTACACTAAAGCAGGAGTTTTTCGGTCTGGCAGAAGACACCACTGAGGAAAATATTCAGGCGCGGATTCGCGGCACTATCTTGATGGCGATGTCCAATAAATACGGCTCGATCGTGTTGACCACTGGAAATAAAAGTGAAATGGCCGTAGGTTATTGCACATTGTATGGCGACATGGCGGGCGGATTCGCTGTGATTAAAGATATTGCCAAAACTTTGGTCTATCGGCTTTGCGCATACCGCAATACGCTTTCCGACGTGATACCTGAGCGGATATTAACCCGTGCGCCATCTGCCGAACTCAGGCCTGATCAGAAGGATCAGGATTCATTGCCGCCATATGATATTCTGGACGGTATTATGGCCATGTATATGGAAGAAAATATGGCGCGTGCAGATATAGTCGCAGCAGGTTATCGTGAAGAGGATGTTGAGCGTATTACCCGGTTGATAAAAATCAATGAATACAAAAGACGTCAGGCGCCAGTGGGAATTCGCATCACGCATCGCGCATTTGGGCGCGACTGGCGTTATCCCATTACCTCAAAGTTTCGCGATTGAATGACAACAGTTTTTTTCTTGGAGTAGATATGAAACAAATTACCGCAGTGATCAAACCCTTTAAACTTGATGAAGTGCGCGAAGCATTGGCTGAAGTAGGTGTCACAGGACTGACCGTGACGGAAGTCAAGGGATTCGGCCGCCAGAAGGGACATACAGAACTTTATCGCGGGGCAGAATATGTCGTCGACTTTTTACCGAAAATTAAGGTCGAGGTTGTCGTTGATGACAGTATCTGTGATCAAGTCGTTGATGCCATCATAAAAGCGGCACACACGGGAAAAATTGGCGACGGCAAGATTTTTGTACAAAATGTCGAGCAGGTGATACGCATCAGAACAGGTGAAACTGGCTCGGATGCCGTGTGATGATAGCTCGATCGACTTTACTTAAGCTTTAAGAAGAACGATCAATGCGCCAGAGCCGCCGTCCGCAGCGGTGGCTTGGCTAAACGCCAGTACTTCATCTTTTTGAATCAGCCAATTCCGTACTTTATTTTTTAGTACTGGCTCCTTGTTGACAGAACCCAGGCCTTTGCCATGAATGATGCGTACGCATCTCGCACCGTTTCTGCTGCATTTACGCAAGAATTCGCCTAAGCTGTCTCTCGCCTGGTCTCTTCGCATCCCATGCAGGTCAAGCTGTGCCTGAATCACCCAATCGCCTTTACGCAATTTTTTTGCTACGTCTATCCCTATACCTTGCCGCGTATAGCTCAGGTTGTCATCTGTTTCCAGAAGTGAATCAGCATTGAATTCGTCCGAAAGTGATTCGCGCAGCGCGGCGCGTTCGTCGGCGATATGCTGAAATGGCAGAGGTTGCGGTTTAGGAGTCGGATGTGCATGCTTCTCCGCGATTTTTAAAGGAGAGATGTTGCCAACAGTTGAGCGAAAAATATTGGCTTCTAACTTTGCCAGCTTTTCGGTTTTTAAGCGCTCGGCTTCGGCGCGTGAACGCGCTTCTTCCTGCTGTTTTAATTGCTGACCTATTTGTTTCAGGTCAGCAAAGTTTTTCAAGGACACGGACATTCTGGCAACTGACTAGCTTATTCGTCTTTACTCTTCTAAAAAACGCTGGGCATCCAAGGCCGCCATGCAACCGGTTCCCGCGCTGGTAATCGCCTGGCGATAAATGTGATCCTGTACGTCACCTGCAGCAAATACACCAGGAACGTTGGTTGCGGTCGCCATACCTTCTGTCCCTGTCTTGGTTTTGATATAGCCATTATGCATGTCCAGCTGACCATCGAAAATGCTAGTGTTTGGTTTGTGACCGATGGCGATAAAAATGCCGTGCAAAGAAAGTGATGTGACACTGCCATCCAGCATCGATTTGATGCGAACGCCGGTCACACCGGAATCGTCGCCGGTCACTTCGTCAACGGTTTGGTTCCATTTGACTTCGATTTTTCCCTCAGCAACTTTTGCCATCAGTCTGTCAATCAGAATAGCCTCTGCACGGAATTTGTCGCGTCTGTGAATAACGGTTACCTTACTGGCAATATTGGACAGATAAAGTGCTTCTTCGACAGCGGTGTTGCCACCGCCAACGACCGCAACTTCTTTGCCTCGATAGAAAAATCCGTCGCATGTGGCACAAGCCGAAACGCCTTTGCCCATGAAAGCCTGTTCAGAAGGGAGTCCCAGATATTGCGCAGACGCACCAGTGGCGATAATCAGCGAGTCACAGGTGTATTCAGCCTGATCGCCAATCAGGCGGATAGGTTTTTCATTCAGTTTTGCAGTGTGAATGTAATCAAAAATAATTTCAGTGTTAAAGCGCTCAGCATGCTGCAAGAAGCGCTGCATTAATTCTGGCCCTTGCACTCCCAGCGGATCGGCCGGCCAGTTTTCAACGTCGGTTGTCGTCATTAATTGGCCACCTTGCTCTACTCCGGTAATCAGTACAGGATTGAGGTTGGCGCGAGCGGCATACACTGCCGCAGAATAGCCAGCGGGACCAGAACCGAGAATCAATACCTTGGCATGTTTTGGAGTGGACATAAGGAAACCTGAGAAAAATAAATTGAAACAAAAATGGAATAAAGCGAAAAATCAGGGCAAATTGCAGAATTTCAAGTTAGTACATCTGAAAATGCGTCCGATTAAGCTCTGATGAGTATTCAAACTATTGCCGTTTGCGATTATAAACGAATATGTAGGCGACGCTTTGACCTGGATCGCTGAATTGCCGATGAGAGACTTACATGCTCTCTTACGAGCGTTTTTGACCTACAATCGTGTCTGGCTGTTTTAACTATGATTTATGACTAATACCAACGAAGCCTATACACGTAAACGCAGCAACACGCCTGCCGCGCCATTGCCAAATCGCCTTGTCATTTTACTGACGGAGGCGCGCTGGATCATGTTTGCGGCGTTTTGTGTTTATCTGATCCTTATTTTGTTGACTTATAACAAAATTGATCCTGGTTGGTCGCAAGCGAGCGTTGTGCCAAAAATTGCCAATGTCGGAGGACGTGTTGGCGCATGGATAGCAGATTTGCTGTTGTTTATTTTTGGCATATCGGCTTGGTGGTTTTCTGTCGTTTTGGTACGGCTTGTCTGGTCGGATTATCGTCGCCTTAATCGGCGGCTGATGGTAGATCCCAGCGAGGAAGAAGCACCGCATGGTTACGAAAAGTTTATTCAGATGGCCGGTTTCATACTCTTGTTGGTCGGCAGCATGGGAATAGAATATTTACGCAAGCATTCGATGACCATTCCGCTCCCGCGCGCGCCAGGCGGGGTGTTGGGTGAGCTGATAGGGAAAGCCGCTTTTGCCGCTTTTGGATTTACCGGATCGACGTTGATCTTGTTGCTGTTGTTCGCCCTTGGCTTGAGTTTGTATTTCCATATTTCTTGGTTAGTGGTGGCAGAAAATCTGGGTAAGGTGATTGAATCTGTATTTGAATTTATACAAAGTAAATACGCTGACCGGGAAGATCGCAAAGTCGGTCAAACCGCCGCGGTGAAGCGTGAGGAAGTCGTTGTCCAGGAAAGAGCTAAGATTATCGAGGCACCACCGATCAGAATTGAGCCGCAAGTGGTGGCCGTGCAAAAATCAGAGCGCGTCGAAAAAGAGCGACAGGTTTCCTTGTTCAATGATATGCCGGATAGTAATTTGCCACCTCTTTCATTATTGGATGACGCACCGGTAACACAAGAAACCGTCAGCGTAGAGATACTTGAATTTACCAGTCGCCTTATTGAGAAAAAGTTATCGGACTTTGGCGTAGAAGCGAAAGTGATTGCCGCTTATCCCGGCCCGGTTATTACCCGATATGAAATTGAACCTGCTATGGGGGTCAAGGGAAGTCAGATTGTTGGCCTTGCGCGAGATTTGGCCCGGTCTTTGTCGCTTACTTCGATACGTGTCGTTGAAACAATTCCGGGTAAGAATTATATGGGTTTAGAATTACCTAACCCGAAACGACAGATAGTCCGCCTTACCGAAATCCTGGGTTCCAAAGTTTATAACGACAGCGGCTCAAGTCTGACAGTTGCCTTAGGTAAGGATATTGCAGGTCATCCAGTGGTAGCTGACCTCGCAAAAATGCCGCATTTGCTGGTTGCAGGTACAACAGGTTCTGGTAAATCCGTCGGTATTAATGCCACGATATTGTCACTGCTATATAAGTCAGACCCGAATGATGTAAGGATGATACTGATAGATCCCAAGATGCTGGAAATGTCGGTATATGAAGGTATTCCTCATCTGCTGGCTCCGGTGGTCACGGACATGCGTCAAGCTGCACATGCGCTTAACTGGGCGGTCGCCGAAATGGAGAAGCGATATAAGCTCATGTCCAAATTGGGCGTGCGTAATCTCGCTGGTTACAACGCTAAAATTATTGAGGCCGAAAAACGTGAGGAACTAATCCCAAACCCGTTTAGTCTCACACCTGACGCACCCGAGCCCTTGGAGAAACTCCCGACCATTGTCATCATTATTGATGAGCTTGCCGATTTGATGATGGTAGTGGGCAAGAAAGTAGAGGAGCTGATTGCGCGGATTGCACAGAAAGCGCGTGCAGCTGGCTTGCACCTGATCCTGGCGACCCAGCGTCCTTCGGTTGACGTGATCACCGGTTTGATCAAGGCCAATATCCCTACTCGGATTGCATTTCAGGTGAGTAGTAAAATTGATTCGCGTACTATTCTTGACCAGATGGGGGCTGAGGCTTTGCTGGGGATGGGTGATATGTTGTACATGCCACCTGGTACAGGATTGCCAGTGCGTGTGCATGGTGCATTTGTGTCGGATGACGAAGTGCATCGGGTGGTGAATTATTTGAAAGCGCAAGGCGAACCGAATTACATTGAAGGCATACTGGAAGGCGGCGTGCTCGAAGAAAGCGCTGACGGTATGCCGGCAGGTGAGGGGGGCGGCGAAGCTGATGCCCTGTACGACCAGGCAGTCGCAATCGTGCTTAAAAATCGCCGTGCCTCCATTTCCCTGGTCCAGCGTCACTTACGCATTGGTTACAATCGCGCTGCGCGTTTGCTGGAACAAATGGAGCAGAGTGGCGTGGTCTCCACCATGCAGTCGAACGGAAATAGAGAAATTTTGGTTCCTGCCGGGAATACTGAGTAATGTCGGAAAAAATGAACAGGAATTATTTTGAGAAATACCTTACCAATTAGACTCTTCGGCGCATTGATGCTTGCATTGCCGTTAACCACACATTTGGCACATGCTGCAGCGCTGGAGCAATTTAAAAATTTCGCTGCCAATACCAAAAGTGCTAAAGGAGAGTTCTCTCAGCAACAGGTGAAAATGGTCGAGGGAAAACCTAAGGTAAGCAAAACTGCGAGTGGGCATTTCATGTTTGCGCGTCCTGGCAAATTTATCTGGACTTATGCCAAACCCTACGAACAGACCTTGCAGGCAGATGGAGATAAGCTTTATATCTACGACAAGGACTTGAATCAGGTCACCATTAAAGCTTTAGGCGGTGCACTGGGCGCAAGTCCAGCCGCTATTCTTTTTGGTGGTAGCGAGTTGGAAAAAAATTTCACGCTGAAGGAAGTCGGTGTCAAACAGGATCTGGAGTGGCTTGAGGCCACTCCTAAAGGGAAAGACAGCCAGTTTGAGCATATCGGCATCGGTATGAAGGATGGTTTGCCGGTCGCATTAGAGTTGCGCGATAGCTTTGGGCAAATCTCGCTGGTGACCTTGAAAAACGTTGAAAAAAATCCTTTGTTTAAATCTGATCAGTTTAAATTTATTGTTCCTGCCGGGGCCGATGTTTTTCGCCAATGAGTGAAGTGCAAAAAAATATTCCTCTGGCTGAGCGCATGCGTCCGGCCACACTTGATGAGGTCATCGGCCAGCAACATCTGCTCGGAAACGGTAAGCCATTACGCGTAGCGTTCGAATCGGGCGAGCCTCACTCAATGATATTGTGGGGGCCGCCTGGCGTTGGCAAAACTACGCTGGCGCGTTTGATGGCGGATGACTTTCACTCTGAATTTATTGCGCTTTCCGCGGTATTGTCAGGAGTCAAGGATATCCGTGAAGCGGTAGATCGTGCGCAGATTCTGAAGGCAAACTCACAACGCCGAACCATCTTGTTTGTCGATGAGGTGCATCGCTTCAACAAGAGCCAGCAAGACGCTTTTTTGCCGCATGTAGAAAGCGGCTTATTTACCTTCATCGGCGCCACTACTGAGAACCCCTCCTTTGAAGTCAATGGCGCGTTGCTGTCGCGTGCTTCCGTCTATGTGCTGAAATCCTTGACGGAAGACGATCTGGCGATGCTGATAGATCGCGCTTGCGTGAGGGAGTTGGGTGGCTTGCAATTTACCTCGGAAGCGAAAGTGAGTTTGATTGCCAGCGCGGATGGTGACGGCCGCAAACTGCTGAATAATCTGGACATCAGCGCGCGCGCTGCCGCTGCCAAGGGCAAGACGGCAATTGATCTGCCTTTGTTGGCCGAATGCCTGGGTGATGCCTTGCGTCGCTTTGATAAAGGTGGCGATGCATTTTACGATCAGATTTCGGCATTGCACAAATCGGTACGCGGGTCTAATCCTGATGCTTCCTTGTATTGGCTGGTGCGTATGCTTGATGGTGGCGCTGATCCACGCTATCTGGCGCGTCGCATTATCCGCATGGCGAGTGAGGATATCGGCCTGGCTGACCCCAGGGCCTTGCGCATCACACTTGATGCGGCTGAAACATATGAGCGCCTGGGCTCGCCGGAAGGTGAACTGGCGCTGGCAGAAGCAGTGATTTATCTTGCTTGTGCCGCCAAATCAAATGCCGTTTATAGCGCATATAATGCTGTCCGCGCCTTTGTCGCCAAAGATAAGTCCAGGGCGGTGCCTGAACATTTGCGTAACGCCCCGACCAAGCTGATGAAAGAACTCGGTTATGGCAAGTTATACCGATATGCGCATGATGAGCCGGGCGCCTATGCAGCAGGTGAAACCTATTTGCCTGAGGGGCTGGAGGGGCAACAATGGTACCAGCCTGTAGCGCGCGGACTGGAAATTAAAATTGCCGATAAGCTTGCTTATTTACGCCAATTGGATGCTGATGCCAGTTAGGGCGTGAGCCGTGAGCTATGAGCCATAATTCAGGACTGTTCATAGACAATTCGTGAATGTCATTGGTCGTGAATCAAGATCGGCCGCAGGTCTTGGATGCCTGATTTCCCCCAGGCGCCTCAGCGAAACCAGTATTATGGTTAACACTGTAAATGATGAAAAATACACCGCTAATAAGACCGCATTAGCAGTGCATTTTTTTGAGCTCATTTTGCGCCATCAAAGCGCTTCAAATGTCAAAGCTGATGCCCTGCGCTAACGGTAGGGCGCTACTAAAGTTGATGGTATTGGTAGAGCGGCGCATATAGGCTTTCCAGGCATCTGAGCCGGATTCTCTTCCTCCTCCAGTTTCTTTTTCACCGCCAAATGCGCCACCAATTTCGGCGCCGCTCGGACCAATATTGACGTTGGCAATCCCGCAATCGCTTCCGCTATCAGACATGAAAAGTTCAGCCTCTCGCATGTCTGTTGTGAAGATGCTGGAGGATAATCCCTGCGGAACTTCGTTGTTCCATTGGATTGCCTGATGCAGATCGCTGTAGCGAACAATGTACATCATGGGCGCAAAAGTCTCATGGTGCATGGATGCGGTCTGGGTTGGCATTTCTACCAGCGCAGGGCGCACGTAGTAGGCATTCTCACAGCCATCCGGCTTGACGCGTTCACCGCCAAAAATCTGACCTTTTTCTTCTTGAGCGGTTGCGAGGGCGGTGTTCATGCTTATAAATGCCGCTTCGTCAATTAAGGGTCCTACCAGAGTTGTATTGAGCAGCGGATTTCCGATAGGTAGCCCGGCGTAGATTTTTTTCAGGCGGGACACCAGATTGTCATACACATTGTCGTGCACGAACAGGCGTCGCAGTGTAGTACAGCGCTGGCCTGCGGTGCCTACAGCGGAAAATGTGATGCCACGGACTACCATGTCGAGATCCGCGCTAGGCGTCACGATCATCGCATTATTTCCACCCAGCTCAAGGATGGTGCGTGTCAGGCGTCTGGCGCATATGTCTGCCACCTGGCGGCCCATACTCGTGCTGCCGGTTGCGCTTACCAATGCAATGCGGCGATCCTCGACCATCTGGGAACCAGTGTCGCGTCCGCCAAGTATGAGTTCGGCGAGTCCGTCCGGGGCGTCTTTGCTAGTTGCATTGAAGCGCGCTATCGCCTTGATGAATAATGCGTGGGTCGCGATCGCTGTCAGCGGGGTTTTTTCCGATGGCTTCCAGGTGACGCTGTTGCCACAAACGAAAGCCAAAGCAGCATTCCAAGCCCAGACCGCAACAGGGAAATTAAAGGCTGAAATAACGCCGACTACGCCAAGTGGGTGCCATACCTCCATCATGCGGTGACCTGGGCGTTCGGACGCAATCGTCAAGCCGTATAGTTGGCGGGATAAGCCGACTGCGAAATCGCAAATATCTATCATTTCCTGCACTTCGCCCAAGCCTTCCTGCAAAATTTTCCCTGCCTCTAGCGTCACCAGTTTGCCTAAGGTAGTTTTGTGCGTGCGCAACTCATCACCGAACAGGCGTATCAATTCTCCACGTCGTGGCGCAGGTATGTTGCGCCACTGTAAAAATGCGCTATGGGCGCGCGCTATCTTTTGTTTAACCTGATCGGCATTGTCGCTACGAAGAGTTGTCTGAAGTTTGCCATCGATAGGGGAGACGCTAGGGATATCTGGCCCCTCATGATCGGTGATCGTGACACCGAGTTCTGCAAGCAGGTGATGGATATGTGTGTTCATAGGGAATTCGAGGTGGGTTAGATGCTGGTGGATGGGAGCAAAAAATCAGAATGAACGTGCGGGGTATGCATCATTCAACTGCCAAACGAAAGGGCATTTTACACCTTGCGATCATGAACAAAATGGCTGAAAGGAATCTGCGGAGAAGACCCTCGCTGCCTGCGGTTAACGCGGCACAGTGTTATAAGTTATTACTGTAGATTCCAGGGCGCGGATGAGCAAGCGCGATGAAAAGCAAGCTGCTTAAAAGTCTTGCAGATAAATTAAAAATTGCCTAGGAATTGCTTAAGAATTGCCTTGAGGCTTGACGGGCAGTTTTTTGTCGTCGGCAGCAGGCTTTTTAGCTTGTACCGAATCTGAAAAATGACTTGTGCTTTGCTGAAGAATTTGCAGATGAACTGATGCTTTATCCATCCCGCTTCTATCTAGCGCCATGGGAGCGAGCGAGGTAGCGATTGCCGTCGGCGCATCTGCATCGCGCCCGCTTTGTTGCAGCATCGGAATCGACAAGGCCATCGCGATGAATTCTTGACAAAAAGCGCTACACGCCAATGTGCTGGAGAGTAAGACACCGAAAAATATAGATTTTTTTATCATGATTGCGCGATATTCTAAATGAATTTGGACAAACTTAAACACTTTGTATAAAACTTTTTTGTATCGGTCCGGAAACACTTCAGATCCGTATTGCCAACCCGGATTGGCATCAGATTAAGCCATTTTTTTCATGGCTTTGTTAAATTCTGCATTCGCTTGCATGGTGCGAGCACGTTCCATATCCATGATGAGTTTTTGTTGCGCTGTCAGACGCTTCGTTGAGATCACGACAGTCTGCATTCGCGGGTCTGAATGCTGGACGGCATTCGCAATGAGTGGCGTACTATATTGATAGTTGACCCGGTGATAGTTGACCCGGGCTAGCGATGCATCTGGGACGCTCTGTGCCGCTGCTGCGAAAATCACCAGGCCAATGGCGAACAATTTTGCTGAAATAACTGCATAAAATACCTTATTTGCTGGCGCCATCTTGAACTCCCCGGATATGGTTGGTCAATACTCTGTATCGATGTCAGCACTTTAAGCAAGCGCATCTGTACTTGCCAGTGGTCTGCGACGAAATGCAGAAAGTCGGGGCTGAACTACGCGAAATCCAGATTGGCCTGCAGCAGATTTTTGTATGAAGATGGATTATTGATTTTCCGCTTTTGCCGAATTTGAGGATAGGCGCGTTTCCGCATGGTTTTGCAAAGTAGCGTTTGGGCGATGAAACTTCTTGATATTGATAATGATTCTCATTTATAATTGATCTACATTAGCCAGCCACGTGACTCACTGTCCTAGCCAGCAAGCAACATTTATTTAGCTGATAGAGAGAGTCGTCCATGAAATTGCGTCTTTGCATTTTGCCTGCCTTGATGGCTAGCNNCCGCAAGCGGTGACGGTCATCAGCAAAGAGCTGATGCGTGACCAGGCCATGCAAAGCATGGCCGATGTAGTGCGCTATGTGCCGGGTATCGTTACTGCACAGGGTGAGGGCAATCGCGATACGGCAGTGTTTCGCGGCAACAGTTCTACCGGCGACTTCTATGTCGATGGCATTCGCGATGACGTGCAGTATTATCGTGATTTCTACAATATCGACAGTGTTGAAGCGCTCAAGGGATCGAATGCCATGATCTTTGGCCGTGGCGGGTCGGGCGGGGTGATTAATCGGGTGACTAAACAAGCCGAGTGGCGCAACATTCGTGAGGCTACGCTGACACTGGGGTCGTGGAATAATCGCCGCGTGACTGCAGATGTAGGTCAGGCCATCAATGAGAATGTCGCCTTGCGCGTCACCGGTATGGTCGAAGATTCAGACAGTTACCGCCAACATGCCAATCTTCAGCGCTCTGGCATTAATCCGACTTTGGCCCTGCGTGCGGGCGACAATACCAGTGTTGTTCTCGGTTACGAGCATTTTAAAGATGAACGTACCGCCGACCGGGGCATTCCTTCGTTTCAAGGCAAGCCGCTTGATACCGATGCATCCACATTTTTCGGCAATCCCGACATCAGTCAGACCTGGTCCAAGGCTGACGCTTTTTCTGCCCTGATTGAACATGATTTCGGCAAGGGGTGGATGTTGCGTAACCGTACCCGCTACGCCAGTTACGACAAGTTCTATCAAAATGTTTTTCCTGGTGCCGTGAATGCAGCAGGAACGATGGTTGCCTTATCGGCCTATAACAATGCCACCCAAAGAGACAACTTCTTCAATCAAACTGACCTGATGACCACTCTGGACGCTGGCGGGATGCGGCATAAATTACTTGCTGGCCTAGAACTGGGACAGCAGCAGACCGATAATTTCCGCAATACCGGATATTTCCTTTCGGTTGGCCCGAATGCGACGTCTATCAGCGTGCCGGTATCTAACCCTGTCAGCAGCGCAGCAGTGAGCTTCAGGCAATCGGCCACCGATGCGAATAATCACGGCAAGGTCACCAGCAGTTCAGTGTACGTTCAGGATCAGATTGAAATCGCGCCGCAATGGCAGGCGATTCTCGGTGTGCGCCGAGACAGTTTTGCCGTCGATTTTACCAATAGGCGCACGAATGAAAACATACAGGTAACCGATACGCCGGTCTCCCCACGTGCCGGCCTGGTCTTTAAACCTGCGCCGGAAATGTCGCTGTATGCCAGCTACAGCCTGGCATATGCGCCGCGTGCAGGCGACCAGCTGTCGTCTCTCACGGCAAGCAATAAGGCCTTTGATCCTGAGGAATTCAAGAATCTGGAGCTGGGCGCCAAATGGGATATCCGTCCAGATCTTACGGCCAGTGCAGCGCTGTATCAGCTTGACCGCAACAATGTGGCGATTACCGATCCGCTTGATGTGACGAAGACGATACTGGTCGACGGACAGCGTAGCAAAGGTGTGGAGCTGGGCATAAGTGGCAAGATAACGCACGACTGGAGCATCATGGGGGGCTATGCCTATCAGGACGCCAAGATTACCCGGACACAATCGGCAACGGTCAAAGCGGGCGCTAGCCTGGCGCAAGTGCCCGCACATAGTGCCTCGCTGTGGAACCGCTATAACTTTACGCCGGTCTGGGGTGGCGGTCTTGGTGTCGTCTACCGTAGTGCGATTTTCCCTTCTACCGACAACACGGTCGTGCTGCCGGGTTTTACCCGACTCGACGCCGCGGTTTACTATGTGGTCAGCAAAAATCTCAATCTGCAGCTCAATGTGGAAAACCTGCTGGACAAGAATTACTATGCGTCGGCTAACAGCAACAATAACATCACGCCAGGATCGCCAAGGGCGGTTAGGCTAGGCTTGAACGCCAAGTTTTAATTGGATGGCATATAAAAATGGCGAAAATCTGAAAACAGGCAAGCCTGTCACGCCCTATTTATGCGCCTGTTGGCAGCATGTGCCGGCAAACCCGCATGGATAGGGCGTGAGCGGGGTGGCCATTTTTGAAAATGTGGGTGTCGTGTCTTGCAGGTGTGCAGCGGAAGGATTGCTCTTCCCCCGTATTTTCGAATGGGGGGAAGTACGCCTGCAATTACATTTGTTTGAATAAATGTACAAAGCTCCTGCTCACTTCCAGTTTTTCCGTCGATCCTTTTACCTGCACCAGATGCCGGCCGCGCATGTCGCGCACTACCCCTGAAATCGCTTTTGCATTGACCAGAGTGGACCTATGTATCTGCCAGAACAAGGCAGGGTCCAGTTCTTCAATGAGATCGCGCACGGGCTTTCTGATGAGTGCCTCATAAGTCGCAGTTTGCACACGCGTGTATTTTTCATCGGATTGGAAAAATAGTATTTCTTCTACCGGAATCAGGCGCAGTTCCTGGCCGATAGAGGCTTGTATCCATTGCAGATAAACGGGTTTCGCCGCTATCCCCATCTGTTTCGCCAGTTGCGACAGCATGGCGCCCATATCATTGGGCTGGGTGGAGCTTGCCAGGCGGCTCTTCAGGCGCTCTACGGTACGAGTCAGTCTTTCAACGTCGGCAGGTTTCAACACATAATCAACCGCACCATGATCGAAGGCCTCAATTGCATATTGATCATAGGCGGTAATGAAGACGATATGGGCTTTATCGCCGATCTCCTTAGCCGCCTCTAGCCCGGTTTTCACCGGCATCCGGATGTCCAGAAAAGCCAGGTCAGGCTGGTGTGTGGCCACCATGTGTATGGCCTCTTCGCCATTCTTGGCTTCGGCCAAAATTTCTAACTCTGGCCAAACCTGCTCCAGGCGCGAGCGTAGCTGGTCGCGCATCATTCTTTCGTCGTCGGCAATTATGGCTGTTGGCATAGTAATGTCAGTGAAGTCTAGTTGGCTAATTCATAAGGAATTTCTATGGTAACGCAAACACCGCTGGGTTGGTTTGGCGTGATGATCATTTGTGCTTTTTCTTTGTAAATGAGCTTCAGCCTTTCTCTGATGTTTTGTAGCCCAAGGCCTGTGCCATTACTTGGCTTTGCACCGAAACCCAAGCCGTTGTCTGCAACCGTCACGCGTAACTTGTTATGCGCCACCTCCGCCCTGAATTGCAGGGTGCCACCTTCTGCTTTTACTTCAAGACCATGCTTGATGGCGTTTTCCACCAGAGATTGCAGCATCATTGGTGGAAATGAGGCGCTGCGTAAGCCTTCCGGCATGACGAAGTCTATCTCCAGTCTTTCTTCCATGCGCATCTTGAGCAGGTCTAAATAGGATTTCACCATGTCTGCCTCACGCCCAAGATTGGTTTTCGCTGCATTTTCACGCATTTGCGGCAAAACGGCACGCAGATAGGAAATTAAGCTGCGTTGCATGGCGGCTGCACGCGGAGGGTCCGTTTCAATCAGATACTCTACCGAAGCGAGCGTGTTAAATAGGAAATGCGGCTCGACCTGCGCCTGCATCATTTGCATTTGCGCTTCGCTCACTTGCCTTAGCAGGGCTTCTTTTTCAGCGATGATATTTGCCTCCTTGGCTTTTTCATCCGCGCGAACTTTGCCGCCCATCAGTGCTTTCATGCCAAACAGACCGAAAACCAGCAGCATCACAAAATTGATAAACCATTGGGTAGATTTTTTCTGGTAGGTCTTCACTTCCTCATCGGCGGCATCGGCCACGGCATTTTGAATTTCATCACTGATTTCTTGCGCCACTTCCGGAGGAAGCTTGATATGAATGTCATTTTGCCCTGTCGTCAAGCCATTTGTTTCGGGAGCGGGCGGCATTCCAGGAACGGGCGGGGCGGCAGGAGCTGGAGGTGCTGCCGGCATTGAGGGGGGCGCCTCTCCAGCTTTGCCTTCTTTTGTGACATGAATGCCATTTTCATCTATCTCTATCAGCTTGCCTTTTCCGGCAGCATTATTTTTACGGATATGGATGCCGGTGCCGTCAATTTCTATATTGGTATCGCCATCAATGACATGCTTTGTCCCATTTGTTTTGCTGGATGTATTTTTCTTATGAACGACAACACTCTCTTCCGTCGTGAACAGGGTCTCTTGCAAGATACCACCTGCAGCCATGGTTAAAATTGCAAATAAAAAAAACTTCCACCAGGAGAGCTTGGTCACCCAAGCGGCCGTTTGATCAAATACTTTGCTGAGCCATCGAATAAACTGCGCGCTCATTTCTTTTGCGTTTTGGATAGTGTCGGGATTCATGATCATTTTTCAAAAAAGTTTGTGTCTTCGCCGGCCATTGGTGCGAGGTGCTTCCGGCGCGCTGGATGATTTATTTCTAACCTGTACTAACTGTAGAGATAGTCGGATATTTTGACCACTGACTTGCGACAGTCTGCAGAATTGACGGTGCAGAATGAAAACTGAGGTCAGAAAATGCGCCATGAAGTGGAGCAAGGATGCGTGGGAATCTGATTTTGTCAGGCTGGATCGCGAGGATGGCAATGAAAGTCGCTGCTTGTCATGCCGTTGAAGAGGAATCCAACATGGCTATTCAAGTCATTTATATTTGCTCAATTTCAATTAACGCCTATCCCATTTTAACCGGCATGAATAGGCTCGAATACGTCTGAATTGGCTTTGATCGGCATTTCAAGCACTGGACGAACAGCGATTGGCTAAATTTGCTGTTTCAGCATGACAGCAAAAAATCATTTATACATGACAAATAATGCCCATGATTGAATCGCAATCAGATTAATTTCCTGTGTTTTTCAACCATGCGTGTAAATCATCTGGCGTCATCGGCTTTGCATACAGATAGCCCTGAGCAAGATTGCAGCCAAAGGAGAGCAGGGTTTCTGCCTGCATTGCCGTTTCTACGCCTTCGGCAATGATCTCCATATTCAGGCTCTGCCCGAGTTGAACGACCATTTTGGCGATGCTGCCATCACCCGAGTTGTCGTTGATCTCGTTGACGAAAGCGCGATCAATCTTAAGTTTATCGACTTCGAGTTTTTGTAAATGGCTCAAAGAAGAAAATCCGGTTCCGAAATCATCGATGGATATGCGGATTCCCAGCTGTTTGATCTGATGTAAAGTCTTGATCAGCAATTCAGGATCTTTCATCGCCATGGATTCTGTGATCTCAAGCTCTATGCACTCAGGCGGCGCTTTCGAATCTTGCAGCGCCCGATGTAGGGTTTGCATGAATAAAGGGTGCGAGAACTGTGCTTGCGAAACATTGATCGCCATCTGAAAATTGGCGTAACCCAAGCTGCGCAGATGTACCAGCTCATAGCAGGCGGTGCGCAACACCCATTCGCCTATATTGACGATGAGGCCGGAATATTCGGCAATCGGAATGAACTGATCAGGGGGGATGAATTTGCCTTCTTCTGTTTTCCAGCGCAGCAAGGCTTCCGCGCCCAGCGCTTTTCCTGTACGCATATCGACCTGCGGCTGGAATACCAGGAACAGTCGTTCACTTTCAAATGCGCCTCGCAAGGCATGCATCATGCGCACGCGCTCGCGGATCTCGACACCCATGTCACGGGTGAAATACGTATAGCCAGAACGCTGATGTGTTTTGGCGCGTTTTAAAGCAATGTTGGTGTCCTTCAGGGCCTCGGAGCCGTCTCTGTCGCAATCGATCAGTTTGACTAAGCCTATTGTCGCCGACAACTGTACAACTTGATTGTCAACGTCGAAAGGAAGCGTGAATAAGGACAGAATTGTTTCCGGGCGCACCAATGCTTCATTGCCCAGTAAAGCAAAAGTATCACTGCCGACACGCGCTAGTTGGCAGTCTTTGCCGTAATATCGAACCAGACGCTGCGCTACCGCGCAAAGAAGCAAATCGCCAAATTGATGTCCTAGCGCGTCATTGGTTTCTGCAAAATGGTCGATATCAATCAGTGATAAAACGCTATTTTGTTTAAGGGGGGACTGCAGCGTTTCATTCAAAGTCTGCAGTAGTTTCAAGCGATTGGATAGGCCTGTCAGCGGATCATAGAACGCATAGTTATGCAGACGTGAGGTCAGCATGACATTATCCAGGCCTACCGACACGTTGCTGCAAAATACTTCCAGTAAACGCTTATCGAGCTCGCTGATATGTAAGCCCGTATTGAGATACACAGTGAGATCGTGGTTTGCGACATTGCTGAAGTAAAGGACGGTAGATTCAACGAGGTATAAATTTTGCCGCGCTTTGAGCGCCTGATGCAATGCGGCCTGTATTGCGGCATCGGCGACATTGGCAACTGATTGATTGACCCAATCGGAGAAAGTATCCGTGGCAGCAATGATCGATAAATTGGCCGTACTTTCTGCCATGCTTTTGTTAACTTGCCGGGTGCAGATAAATCCTTCTGTCTGCTCTCCCAATAAACCGGCAAGTTGCACCAGGACGCCTGCCGCAAAATTTTGCAAGCCTTGTAAAGCGATGAGCTCGGTACTGGCATTGATAATTAACTCAAGACCACGGCGGCTAGCTGAAATCGCGCAGATTTGCTCGTATGAGCGTATGGCTGAAGTGACGGCAGTATAAAGTTTGGTACGGGTCAGTTCTGATTTGGTTTTGTAGTCATTAATATCATAATCGCGAATCGCATCAATTTCGGGGGCATATCCAGGTTGCCCCGTGCGCAAAATGATACGGACATCCGCCAGCCCAAGGGTTTTGCGGATGTGACTGACTAATTGTAGCCCTGCGTCTTCTTGTTCCATCACCACATCAAGCAAGATGATGGCAATGTCGGTTTCATTCGAAAGGATGTCGCGCGCCTCCGCAGCGGAGTACGCGTGTAGAAAACTTAAGGAGCGGTGTTGAATTTCCAGACTGCCGAGGGCGAACGTTGTCGCAGAATGAACATCCGGATCATCATCAATAATCATGATTCTCCAGGTGCGATTCATTTTTACTGCTGCTGTGGCATCAAATGCCTCAGGCTCATCCAGAAAAATCAGGTCATCTTCAGAAGAATGGGTCAATGCGCTCATCTGCGGTGTGGCTCCAAGAATGGATTTATCTTTTTAATATAGATCTTCGTAGGTCAGAATATCGCTGGGTGCATAACCACTACAGAGTATAAAACAAGAATATATAGGAAATTATTGTTTTGAAATAAAAAAAGTAACTTGATTACATTTTTTTCGAAAAACCCTTCACCTGGAACTCTGTTTAATCGGGGCGTTTGCTTATCGCTGTTAAAATATGTCAAATTTTGAATTTTTTATAGCGAATATTATGTCTGGTAATACTTTTGGTAGTTTATTTACTGTCACAACTTTTGGTGAGTCGCATGGACCTGCGATTGGCTGTGTTATTGACGGATGTCCGCCAGGCTTGTCGTTGTCCGAGGCTGATATCCAACCTGAGCTTGACCGCAGAAAGCCCGGCACATCGCGCCACGTAACACAAAGGCAGGAATCCGATACGGTAGAAATCTTGTCCGGTGTCTACCAAGGAAAGACAACGGGTACACCGATCGCCCTGTTAATTCGCAATGAAGATCAGCGCAGTAAAGATTACGGCAATATCACAGAAACTTTCCGGCCAGGGCATGCTGATTACACCTATTGGCACAAGTATGGCATTCGTGATCCTCGCGGCGGCGGTCGTTCTTCTGCGCGCTTAACGGCTCCAGTAGTCGGGGCGGCTGCTATTGCAAAAAAATGGCTGTTTCAGCAATATGGAACCATCTTCAAAGGCGGGATGAGTCAGCTGGGCGATATCTTGATTCCGTTTGATTCTTGGGACTACGTGTCGCAAAACCCATTTTTTGCACCGACCAATAATCCTGAGGTTATTTCCCGGCTTGAACAATATATGGATGACCTGCGTAAGGATGGCGATTCTATCGGCGCGCGCATAGATGTCGTCGCCAGCCATGTGCCGGTAGGGCTGGGTGAGCCGATTTATGACAAACTTGACGCTGAAATTGCTTACGCGATGATGGGGATCAATGCGGTTAAAGGTGTAGAAATTGGTGCGGGCTTTAAGTCTATCGCGCAGAAGGGCTCGCAGCACGGTGATGAATTAACGCCTGAAGGCTTTGTCGGAAATAATGCCGGCGGTGTGCTCGGCGGGATCTCTACTGGTCAGGACATCACCGTGTCTATCGCCATCAAGCCGACTTCCTCTATTCGTACACCTCGGCGTTCGCTCGACAAAGAAGGCAATCCTGTCATGGTGGAGACTTTTGGCCGTCATGATCCCTGCGTTGGGATACGCGCCACACCTATAGCAGAAGCGATGCTGGCTCTGGTGTTAATGGATCATGCATTGCGCTATCGCGCGCAATGCGGCGACGTTAAACTGACCTGATTATTGGGTCTGGTAACAGCAAGGTAAGACTGAATATAAAACGGAGTAAGTCACAGCTTGACTCCGTTTTTCTGATGAAAATTTTGTAATTTTCATTATTTTTGATTTTTTGTTTTGAATCCCTTGCTCCTTAAATTGATGCGTTTGTGCGATCTTGCATTGCACAATTGTGGCATAATCGAAAGCAAACGAAATTTTCGCTAATGATTTATTCCATTTTTTAGACATCAGATTATGCTTAAGACCCTCTACGATAAACTTTGGGAATCCCATGTAGTGCATGAGGATGAAGATGGTACCGCCATCTTATATATTGATAGGCACTTACTCCACGAAGTCACCAGTCCGCAAGCTTTTGAGGGGCTTCGTTTGGCAGGACGGCAACCTTGGCGTTTATCTGCAAATTTGGTGGTGGCTGATCATAATGTACCGACCACCAACCGCATCAATGGCATAGATGACCCGACGTCGCGTCTGCAGGTTGAAACCCTGGATGCGAACGCTAAACAATACGGTTTGACTTATTTTGGTATGAATGACAAGCGTCAGGGCATCGTTCATGTCATCGGGCCTGAGCAGGGTGCAACCTTACCTGGCATGACCGTGGTATGCGGTGATTCTCACACTTCCACCCATGGTGCATTTGCCTGCCTGGCACATGGTATCGGTACATCTGAAGTAGAGCATGTGCTTGCCACCCAAACGTTAATCGCCAAAAAATCCAAATCAATGTTGGTCCAGATCGATGGGGCAATGCCCTTGGGCGTAACGGCTAAAGATGTCGTACTCGCTGTCATCGGCAGGATTGGGACCGCCGGTGGCACCGGTTATGCAATTGAATTTGCCGGGTCCACTATTCGCGGGCTTTCGATGGAAGGGCGCATGACAGTCTGCAATATGGCTATTGAGGCTGGCGCTCGTGCCGGGATGATAGCAGTGGATCAAATAACATTGGATTATGTCAAAGGACGGCCATTTTCGCCGGTCGGCCCGCAGTGGGATCGTGCTGTTGAATATTGGCGCGATTTACATACTGATGCCGGAGCAAAATTTGATTTGGTTGTAACCCTAAATGCTGCTGAGATTAAGCCACAGGTGACTTGGGGTACTTCTCCTGAAATGGTGGTTGCCATCGATAACCGAGTGCCGGATCCTGACCAGGAAAAAGACTCGGTAAAGCGCGACGCGATGGAAAAAGCCTTGGCGTATATGGCGTTGAAACCCAATACTGCTATAGAAGATATTCGTATAGATAAGGTATTTATCGGATCCTGCACAAATTCTCGCATTGAGGATTTACGCGCTGCTGCGGCTGTGGTGCGCGGTAAGTTCCGTGCCTCAAATGTCAAGTTGGCGATGGTAGTGCCAGGTTCTGGATTGGTAAAAGATCAGGCTGAGCGCGAAGGGCTGGATAAGATTTTCCGCGACGCCGGTTTCGAATGGCGTGAACCTGGCTGCTCTATGTGCCTGGCAATGAATGCCGACAGATTAGAGCCAGGTGAACGCTGCGCCTCTACCTCGAATCGCAATTTTGAGGGCCGCCAAGGGCAAGGGGGGCGTACACACCTGGTTTCTCCTGCCATGGCTGCTGCCGCTGGAGTGGCGGGACATTTTGTTGATGTTCGCACTTTTCGTTAAACTTTTTTGAGATTCGACATGAAAAAAATAATCACTCTTGCCCTTTGCATGTGTTTTATTGCTGGCTGCAACACCGTGCATGGTTTTGGCCAGGATATTAAAAAAATGGGCGAAAAAATGGAAGACGCTGCGAAGAAATAATTATGGAAAAATTTACCGTACTTGATGGCTTAGTTGCGCCCATGGATAGAGCGAATGTAGATACTGATGCCATTATCCCAAAGCAATTTTTAAAATCGATAAAACGTAGCGGATTTGGCCCCAATCTGTTTGATGAGTGGCGCTACCTGGATCATGGTGAGCCAGGTCTGGATAATAGCAAGCGACCTCTTAACCCCGATTTCGTGTTAAATCAGGCGCGTTACCAAGGGGCTTCAATTTTGTTGACACGCAAGAATTTTGGTTGCGGCTCCTCACGGGAGCATGCTCCTTGGGCTTTAGAGCAATATGGCTTTCGTGCTGTGATTGCACCTAGTTTTGCGGATATTTTCTTTAATAATTGTTTTAAAAATGGTTTGCTGCCGATTGTTCTGTCGGAACAAAACATTGATCATTTATTTAATGAAGTAAAAGCTTTTCCTGGATATCGCCTGATTGTTGATTTGGATAGACAGTTGGTATCAACTTCCAATGGCAGCGCAAGCTACGCATTTGATGTTGATGCATTTCGTAAATATTGCCTGCTCAATGGCCTGGATGATATCGGATTGACTTTGCGTCAGTCGGACAAAATTCGTGCGTTTGAAGAGCGTCACATCGCGACTCAGCCTTGGCTGGTTAATACTATTTAATCGATTTTGAGAATATGAAAATTGCAATTTTGCCGGGTGACGGCATTGGTCCTGAAATTGTTGAGCAAGCCGTAAATGTGTTGAATGCACTAGGTGAGTCATTTGAGATGGAAACGGCCCCTGTTGGGGGGGCTGGATATGAGGAGTCTGGCCATCCTTTGCCAGAAGCGACTTTGAAATTGGCAAAAGAGGCTGATGCGATTTTGTTTGGTTCGGTGGGTGATTGGAAATACGATACCTTGGAGCGCTCTTTGCGGCCTGAGCAAGCCATACTTGGCCTGCGTAAAAATCTCAATTTGTTTGCCAATTTGCGGCCTGCGATTTTGTATCCCGAGCTTGCCGGAGCGTCGACATTAAAACCCGAAGTTGTTTCCGGTTTGGATATTTTGATTATCCGTGAGTTGACAGGGGATATTTATTTCGGTCAGCCTCGTGGCGTGCGTATTTGTCCGGATGGTCCGTTCAAGGGGCAGCGCGAGGGTTTTGATACCATGCGCTATGCTGAGGGTGAAATCCGGCGTATTGCGCACGTCGCGTTCCAGGCTGCGCAAAAGCGCGATAAGCGTTTAACCAGCGTAGATAAAGCTAACGTGCTTGAGACGTTTCAATTTTGGAAAGATATCGTCACTGACGTGCATAAGGAATACCCTGACGTCGCTCTTGATCACATGTACGTCGATAATGCAGCAATGCAATTGGTGCGTGCGCCTAAAAAATTCGATGTGCTGGTAACGGGCAATATGTTTGGTGATATTTTGTCGGATGCTGCCGCGATGTTGACGGGTTCTATCGGCATGCTTCCTTCTGCATCACTTGATGCAAATAATAAGGGCCTGTACGAGCCTTCACATGGATCTGCTCCAGATATCGCGGGCAAGGGCATTGCCAATCCACTGGCTACAATTTTGTCAGCAGCAATGATGTTGCGCTATTCATTGGGCAAGACTGAGCAGGCAGATCGCGTAGAAACCGCAGTTAAAAAAGTGCTGGCAGAAGGCTTGCGCACGCCTGACATCTATGAGCATGGAACTACCAAGGTTGGCACTGCTGAAATGGGTGCTGCTGTCGTAAAGGCATTGGTTTAGCTGCAAAATTGACCGTTGAGTAATCCGCAGGTGATCCTGCAAATATTAGGGAAAGATGATGAAACTAGTTGGTTTGGTAGGGTGGCGTGGAATGGTGGGTTCGGTCCTGATGCAGCGCATGCAGGAAGAGGGAGATTTTTCCCATATCGAGCCGGTGTTTTTTTCTACATCGAATACAGGCGGCGCAGCTCCTGTAATGGCAAAAAATGAAAAAACGCTAAAAGACGCAAATGATATTGCTGCATTGAGTAAATGCGACATTATTATTACTTGCCAAGGTGGTGACTATACGACAGAAATTTTCCCCAAGCTACGCTCAGCGGGATGGAATGGTTATTGGATCGATGCTGCGTCAAGTTTACGCATGAATGATGATGCAATTATTGTGCTTGACCCTGTTAATCTGGACGTAATCAAGTCTGCATTGCACCGTGGAATCAAAAATTATATTGGCGGTAACTGCACGGTATCCTGCATGTTGATGGGCCTTGGCGGCTTGTTCCAGCATGATTTGGTTGACTGGATGTCGTCCATGACATACCAGGCAGCATCGGGTGGCGGCGCTCAGCATATGCGTGAGCTTCTGACCCAATTTGGTTCAATTAATGCCGAAGTGAAGTCTTTGCTCGACAATCCAGCGGCGGCGATTCTAGAAATAGATCGTAAAGTTTTGGCCAAGCAGCACAGTTTTACCGACGACGAAACTAAACAATTCGGTGTTCCTCTGGCTGGGAATTTAATTCCGTGGATCGATAAGGATATGCATAATGGCGTCTCTAAAGAGGAGTGGAAAGCTGGCGCAGAAACCAATAAAATTCTAGGGCGAGGGGATGCATTTTCTAGCAAAGCCATACCAGTCGATGGTTTGTGTATAAGAGTTGGCGCGATGCGTTGTCATTCTCAAGCCTTGACCATTAAACTCAAAAAAGACGTTCCGCTTGATGAAATCAACGACATCATTGCGCAAAATAACCAATGGGTTAAGCTGGTGCCGAATAATCGCGAAGCGTCAATGAGAGATCTGACGCCAGCGGCAGTCACTGGCAGTTTGACCATTCCTGTGGGTCGTTTGCGGAAAATGCAAATGGGCGGCGAGTATTTGTCTGCCTTTACAGTGGGGGATCAGTTACTTTGGGGAGCTGCAGAACCATTACGCAGGATGTTACGTATCTTGATTGAAGACTGATGCTGACCAGACTAGCGTCATTGAATTGAAAACAATAAGGGGTGATTTTCACTCCTTATTGTTTTGTAGAGTTAATTTTGTTGCTGTATTCTTCGATTGTCAAACTGCAACAACGTTTTATAGTGTATTTAACTTGGTTTGCCATCTTAATGTATTTACCATAGTTACAAATCGCGTTAAGCTTGCGCCACAAAGTTTGAAATGTTATCTTGAGACAATATGACGCTTTTTATTAGTATCGATTGCGGTCGCTAACCTGAATTTGCTAAATTCCCCCCCCAAATAAATGTCCTATAAAATGCATAACTATAAACGCTTACCGATGATTTCTCTGGGTCGCAAAGTACTAGGTGCTGCAGTAGCCTCATCTTTGTTGCTCTTGTCGAATGCGCACGCTACCGGTCTTGGCCGGTTGACAGTACTTTCAGCGCTGGGACAGCCATTGCGGGCCGAAATCGAGTTAACGTCCCCCAATAAGGACGAGGTTTCTTCATTAGTGCCAAAACTGGCTTCTGCTGATGCGTTTAAACAGGCCAGTATAGATTTCAATCCAGCTCTTCTTTCAATGCGTTTTACTGTCGAAGCACGCGGAACTGGCTATGTAATAAGGGTCACATCTACTCAGGCAATGAATGAGCCGTTCGTCGATATGTTATTGGAGATGAATTCCAGTAGTGGTAGATTGTTGCGAGAATATACATTTTTGCTTGATCCTGCAGAGTTAAGAAATAGTCAGTCAGCGCAAGTTGCTAATCCTGTCAATATTGCCACTGCAGCTCCGGTTGCTCCAGCCGCAAAGTACTCACCTCAACAGACATCTCAAGGAGAGGTTGCTGCAGTTTCTTCGGCGAGTCAAAAGAAAGTTTTGGCAAAGCAGCAGGATGTGCGTAAGGAAACTGTTGGAAGTGGAGACTATAAAGTTAAGTCAGGCGATACACTGAGTAAGGTTGCGGGTGAGTATAGAAATGAAGGGGTGTCACTGGATCAGATGCTAGCCGGATTGTACAAAGCTAACCCACAGGCTTTTTCTGGAAATAACATGAATCGCTTGCGAGTCGGGCAAATATTGACGATCCCGGATGCAGGTAGTATTCAGGCGAGCAGTAAGAGTGAATCGCACTCTTTAGTCATGGCACATGCCGCAGATTTTAATTCTTACCGAAACAAGTTGGCTGGACAGGTGGCAGAAGCCCCTGCACAAAAGGCCGCCACCAGTAAGCAGGCGGTGAGTGGGACGATCACAACTAAAGTGAAAGAAATCCCTACCGCGACAAGCGAAGCTTTGGATAAATTGAAATTATCTAAAGCAGCGCCGAGTGCTACTGCGAAATCAGGTATTGGCAATGCTGCAGCTGAAGAGGATAAATTGGCAAAGGATAAGGCCATTGCCGATGCAAACGCAAGGGTTAAGGAGTTAGAAAAAAACGTTGGCGAGTTAAACAAGCTTCTGAAAATAAAAGACAAGGATTTAGCTGAAAAACAAGCGGCGGCAACCAAAATTGATACGAAACCGGCAGGTTCGAAGGAACTTGCGGCTTCAAGTGCGGTTTCCGCAGAAGCTAGCGCTAAAGCTTCGGCTGAAGTAACTGCATCATCAACACCTGTAACTAAGCAAGTATCAGCGTCTGCTGTTGCTGTAGCACCAAAAAGAAAAGCGGCCGCACCGCCGCCACCAGAACCTAGCTTTATTGACAGCATAATGGACAGTGGCCTCGTTCTTCCTGTCGGGGTTCTTGCTGCCTTGGTTGCTGGGTATGGTATTTTTTCTAGCCGTCGCAAGAAAAAATTACAGCATTTCGACGATAGCATCTTGACTGGTTCGAGTATGAAAGCCAACTCCATGTTTGGCTCTACTGGTGGGCAGAGCGTCGATACCAATAATAGTGTATTCAATTCAAATTTTGCGCCGTCGGCCAGCCAGTTGGATGCAAACGAAGTCGATCCTATTGCCGAGGCAGATGTTTACATCGCATATGGCCGCGATACTCAAGCTGAAGAAATCCTTAAGGAAGCTTTGCGCACACAACCGGATAGACACGCCGTTCGCGTTAAATTGCTCGAAATTTTCTATAACCGTAAAGATCCAAGATCATTTGAGCGTTTGGCTAGTGAATTGTATGGAATGACCAGTGGCGAGGGTGATGAATGGGCACAGGCTGCTTCAATGGGCGTCGTGCTGGAACCTACGAATCCACTTTATGCAGGTGGAAAAGCGCAGGTGGATATGAGCTCCGGTGCAGATCTGGATGTGAGTACTCAGCCGTTGGAAGATCTTGATCCTGAGGCTTTACTTGGCAACTCTCTGTCCGACGATATGTTGGAGTCGATTAGTATTATAGATACTGCTTCAGGTTTGACCGAGGATGTGACGTCTGAAGCGGAACCAATGAGTGCTAAGGCGAGTGAGGCTGAGTCGTTTGATATAGGCAGTTTGGATTTTGATTTGGACATTCCAAATTCAGAAGAGCCGGCTCAGTTTGAGGCACCCTTGTTGCCAGATAGCTCTGTAACGGTGAATGACGTAAGTTCGCAAGTATCAACAGAAGATAACCCGGTTGTGGATTTTGGCACGATCGACTTTGATCTGGGCGCAAGCGACGCGGACAGCACCCCATCAGTTGAGCAGACTGAAAAATCGACGCTCGCCTCATTGGGTCTTGAACAAATGAATGCTGACACTGATCTGAATCACATTGATTTTGATTCTGCTGTTACTTCAGAAACCATGACCAGTCTGAATTCAATCGAGATACCAGGTGAAGAAAATTTGACCAGTGCCACAGAGTCAGTAGAGACTAAGCCAGAAGTTCAGTCAGCTGCATATGAATTTGATCTTTCGGGAATAGATCTTGATCTGAATTCCGCTGATGACGAGATTAAGACCGATTCTGCAGCGCCTCAGATGGCGGATGAGTCTTATAACGCCGAAATGGCCACAAAGCTGGATCTGGCGGTGGCCTATCACGAAATTGGTGATAAGGAGGGCGCCCGTGAACTATTGGATGAGGTATTAAAGGGCGGAACTTCTGATCAGATTGAAAAAGCAAAAAGCATGCTCGCACAACTGATCTGATTGGAAAATATTTGCGGAAACGGGCGCGGCAATATGCTGGCGCCCGTTTTTTTATACTTTTAAAGAATTAAATAATGGAACTGAAACGTCTGGTGTTGGGGGTGCAATATGACGGTAGTTGCTGGCAGGGATGGCAAACTCAGCCAAATGGCAATACGGTTCAGGACGTGCTAGAGCACGCTCTTTCAGCTTTCTCTAAGAGCGCTGTTTCGACGAGTTGTGCTGGACGTACCGATGCTGGTGTACATGCAATAGAGCAAGTTGTTCATTTTGATACTACGCTCAGTAGAACAATGCATTCATGGCTTAACGGAGTGAATGCGTTTTTGCCTTCTTCCATCGTGGTTCGTTGGGTAAAGGAGGTGCCATTTTCAGATCCGGATGCTCATGATAATTTCCATGCGCGTTTTAGTGCTTATGCGCGCACTTATCATTATATTTTGTACAATAACCCGATTCGCTCACCCTTGTGGTCGAAGCGCGCTGGATGGGTGTTTAGGCCGTTAGATGTCAATGCTATGCGCCGAGCGGCGAAATACCTCATTGGGGAACATGATTTCACCACGTTTCGCGCAGCATCGTGTCAGGCAAAATCTCCTGTTAAGCACATGTATGATGTTCAGATCCGACAAAAGGGGGACCTTATTTTATTGAGTTTCCACGCAAATGCATTCTTGCACCATATGATACGTAACATTGTGGGTGCATTGATTGTTGTCGGATTGAAAAAGCAGGAACCCGAATGGATTTCTCTTTTGTTAGAAAGTTGTAATCGCGGCTTGTCTGCGCCAACTTTCATGCCAGATGGTTTGTATTTGGCCAAAATTAACTACGATGAAAAATGGGAAATACCTGAAAGTATGGGGCATCATTTTTCTGAGTTTTTATTTTCTGACGAATAATGCGCAGTGATTGCAAGTTGGTTTCTTTTGTTTGTTGCCTGTACCTCATGCAAGCTGTTGCTGCTTAAGCTTGTTTGACCTACGCTCTCATTCGCAAAAGTGTGAATTATGGGTTTTCGATGCTGAAATCCGGTAAAATGACGTTTTTGCAAACCCAAATATTAGGCGCTCGCCTGGGGGATCATTGCCCAGTTCTGAGTGCCTTTTTTGTAATCGGCTTTTTGTCTTCCTAATGAATAATATCCGTAATTTTTCTATCATTGCCCATATCGATCATGGTAAATCGACTTTGGCAGACCGTATTATCCAGTTATGTGGCGGCTTGTCAGATCGTGAAATGGAAGCTCAGGTGCTCGATTCCATGGATATTGAGCGCGAGCGCGGTATTACTATCAAGGCGCAGACAGCGGCTCTGACTTATAAGGCTAGGGATGGGCAGATATACAACCTTAATCTAATCGATACCCCTGGCCATGTCGATTTTAGTTATGAGGTGAGTCGTTCATTATCCGCTTGCGAGGGCGCCTTACTTGTTGTCGATGCATCGCAAGGTGTCGAGGCGCAAACAGTCGCTAACTGTTATACCGCGATCGAGCTTGGTGTTGAGGTGGTGCCGGTTTTAAATAAGATTGATCTGCCATCCGCCGACCCAGAAAACGCCATCAATGAAATTGAAGAAGTTATCGGTATTGATGCCACTGATGCAGTGCATTGTTCTGCCAAAACAGGTTTGGGTGTGCAGGATGTATTGGAATCTTTAATTGTCAAAGTCCCACCGCCAAAGGGGGATCCAGATGCGCCTTTGCAAGCGTTGATCGTTGATTCCTGGTTTGATAATTATGTTGGTGTTGTCATGTTGGTACGAATCGTCAATGGCACTTTACGTCCAAAAGATAAAATACTTTTCATGGCAACTGGTGCACAACATCTGGTTGAAAGTGTTGGTGTGTTCACACCTAAGTCCTTATCTCGGACACAATTATCTGCAGGACAAGTAGGATTTATTATTGCTGGAATTAAAGAGTTGAAGGCAGCAAAGGTAGGAGATACAGTGACGATCGTCGGTAAGCCGGCTATCGAGGCATTGCCAGGGTTCAAGGAGGTCCAACCTCAGGTTTTCGCCGGGTTGTTTCCGGTTGAGGCTAATCAGTATGATGCCTTACGCGACTCGTTAGAGAAGTTGAAACTGAATGACGCTGCGTTGATGTACGAACCCGAAGTTTCTCAGGCACTTGGCTTTGGTTTTCGATGTGGTTTCCTTGGTTTGTTACACATGGAAATCGTTCAGGAGCGTTTGGAGCGCGAATTTGACATGGACCTTATTACTACGGCACCGACCGTGGTTTATGAGGTAGTGATGGGGGACGGTAGTATTTTGATGGTTGATAATCCGTCAAAAATGCCGGATCCTTCCAAAATAGGTGAGATCCGTGAGCCTATAGTTACTGTTAATTTATATATGCCACAAGAATATGTGGGATCGGTGATTACTCTATGCACTTCTAAGCGTGGAGTGCAGATGGATATGAATTATCACGGGCGTCAGGTTAAATTGACATATGAAATGCCGATGGCGGAAATCGTATTGGATTTCTTTGATAAGCTAAAATCCACTTCGCGCGGTTATGCATCGATGGATTACGAGTTTAAGGAATACCGCGCTGCTGATGTCGTCAAAGTTGATATGCTGATCAATAGCGAAAAAGTTGATGCTTTGGCTATTATTGTGCACCGGTCGAATAGCCATTACCGGGGGCGTGCAGTCGCAGCTAAAATGCGTGAACTTATCCCTCGTCAAATGTTTGATGTGGCAATTCAGGCGGCAATTGGGGCAAACATCATTTCTCGGGAAAATGTCAAAGCTTTAAGGAAAAACGTTTTGGCAAAATGTTATGGCGGTGATATCAGCCGTAAACGTAAACTGTTAGAAAAACAAAAAGCCGGTAAAAAGCGGATGAAGCAAGTGGGGTCAGTGGAGATTCCGCAGGAAGCATTTTTGGCAATTTTACAAGTGGAAGAGAAATGAGTTTTCAATCAATTTTAGGGAATTTTGCTTTAATNNCAACCAGCATGGATTGAGTATTCGGGTAGTTTTTTTCCTGTCATCGCTTTGGTGTTCTTCTTACGTTCATTTTTATATGAGCCATTTAAAATCCCATCTAGCTCGATGTTGCCGACGCTGTATGTCGGCGATCTAATACTTGTCAATAAGTTCACGTATGGTGTGCGCTTGCCGATTGTAAATAAAAAAATAATAAGTATTAATAATCCTCAGCGTGGTGATGTCATGGTATTTAAATACCCGGAAAATCCAAGCTTGGACTATATTAAACGTGTGGTCGGTGTTCCCGGCGATAAAATAGTCTACAAAAACAAACGTTTATCGGTTAATGGGAAAGAAGTATCTTATGAGCCTTTGCCCGACTTTTTAGATGATGAACGGCTTAGTTATTCAAATCAGTTTAACGAAAATTTAACTGGCGTTAAACATAGAATACTTAACGATGAAAGAATGCCGGTATTTGTTAGGGACCCTCACCAGTTCCCGAATAGAGAATTGTGTCATTACGACGAAACGGGGTTTTCTTGCACTGTTCCAGAAGCTCAGTACTTTATGATGGGTGATAATAGGGACAATAGTCTCGATAGCAGATACTGGGGTTTTGTTCCAGATCAGAATATTGTTGGCAAAGCTTTTTTTATCTGGATGAATTTCAGTAATCTAAAACGTGTAGGTAGTTTTCAATAATTAACAGGGGTTAAATTGCATGAAAAATACAAATTTCTCATTTAACAGACAGCATGGGATTTCACTGATTGGTTTAATTTTCATGTTGGGCGTTCTTGCCCTTATCGCTATGCTGGGAATTAAAGTTGCTCCGACCGTTGTTGAGTTTATGTCTATTAAGAAGGCCATCGTCTCAGCACAGAAATCTGGTACAACACCCAGAGAGATTCAGACTAGTTTTGATAAACAGGCTGAGATCGGATATTTTGATGCGATTGCTGGCAAAGACCTGTCAATTGTAAGAAATGGTGAGGTGATGGACGTAAGTTTTGCATACACCAAAAAAATCCCTTTAATTGGACCAGCAAGTTTATTGTTGGAATATACCGGTACCACCGCAAAGAGTGGCGTAGTCACTAAAAAAATGGAATAAGTAGATTTTTATATATGAATGATCAGTTATTGCAAAAAAAGTTGGGGCACCAGTTCAGGGATGCTGCGTTATTGCAGCAGGCGCTGACGCATAGGAGTCACAGTGTTTTGCATAATGAACGGTTGGAGTTTTTGGGCGATTCTATATTGAATTGCGTCATTGCGTCTTTACTATTCGAGCGATTTGCAAATATTGATGAAGGTGATCTGTCCAGGGTGCGGGCAAATTTGGTTAAGCAGCAATCCCTGTATGAAATAGCCCAGCGAATAGAGTTGTCGCAATTTTTACGGTTGGGTGAAGGGGAGTTGAAATCGGGTGGTTTTCGTCGGCCGTCAATTTTGGCCGATACCTTGGAAGCCTTATTTGGCGCAGTTTTTCTAGATGCCGGTTTTGATGCGGCACGCGAAGTAATCAAGCTGCTTTACACGCAAATTTTAGTGTCAGTCGATCCGACTACTCTCGGTAAGGATGCTAAAACCTTGTTGCAGGAATTTTTGCAAAGTAAGAAAATTGCCTTGCCCTTATACAATGTTGTCGCCACCCATGGGGCCGCACATAATCAAGAGTTTGAAATCGAGTGTGTGGTGCCAAAACTGGAGATACAAGTATTCGGCACCGGGGGGAGTCGTCGGGCGGGCGAGCAGGCTGCAGCAAAACTTGCTTTAGAAACCGCGTTAGCACTACTCTCCAAGATACCTGCTGCTCGTAAGAGTAAGCCTAGAACGTCTCAGTTAAAACTGGCTGGAATAGCCACTGTTCAGACCGATAAAGCAACAGAACGAAAAAATCTCAACCCAGCCAAACAAAATACTTTATTGGATGCATCTAATAGCCAAGTCGCTCCAGAAAAAGAATCTCAGCATAATCTACGTCCAAAAACAGCATGAATGAATTATTAAATACTCCTGATTTTCGGTGTGGTTACATCGCTATTGTTGGTCGGCCAAACGTTGGGAAATCGACGTTAATGAATACCTTGATAGGTGCCAAAGTAAGCATTACTTCGCGTAAGGCACAAACGACACGACATAGGATCACGGGAATACAGACTAAGGAAAATGCGCAATATGTGTATGTCGATACTCCTGGTTTTCAGACTCGGCATGCGAACCCTTTGAATCGTACATTAAATAGAACAGTAACAAATACACTTACCGCATCTGACGTAATTTTATTCATTATCGAAGCTGGCACCTTCGGACCTGCTGATCAACAAGTAGTTGATTTGTTGCCGAAAAATGTGCCTTGCATACTAGTGATAAATAAATCGGATCGCGTTAAAGATAAAGCCGTGATGATGCCGTTTGCCCAAAAAATCATGACTTTGTTTCCATTTGCTGCAGTGGTTCCTGTTTCTGCAACTTTAGGATTTCAAATCGAAAATCTTGAAAGTGAAATTAAAAAATATTTGCCACTCAATCCACCTATTTTTGGTGCCGACGATATTACCGATAGAAGTGAAAAATTTCTCGCGACAGAAATCGTGCGTGAAAAATTATTTCGTTTTGTAGGTGATGAATTGCCCTATACAAGCACTGTCTTGATTGAAAAATTCGAACAAGAAGGTAATTTGCGTCGGATATTTATCGCAATTCTTGTTGATCGTGATGGGCATAAGTCGATGGTGATAGGGAATAAGGGCGCGCGCCTAAAGGATATCTCTACGCAATCACGACAAGATATGGAAAAATTATTTGGCGGTCCGGTGTACCTTGAAATTTGGATAAAGGTAAAGTCAGGCTGGGCGGATAATGAAGCTGGTTTGCGTGCGTACGGCTACGAATAATAAGGCCATGACAGAGCAGCAGTTTGCCGATCTGGCGATTGATGCCTTTCCTAATGCTGAATCTAAGGACGCACTGACTTGCGGGATTATTCCGCCACCACGCCCTAAACTTGCAAAAAGACCGCCTTTAAAAGAAAGTCGGATTTCTGCTCAACCCGGTTTTGTGCTGCACTCATATCCTTATAAGGAAACCAGTCTGATTGTCGATGTTTTCAGTCGAGACTATGGTCGTATAGGATTGGTTGCCAAAGGGGCGAAACGCCCCCATTCTCAATTGCGCAACGCACTGCAAACCTTCCAGCCTCTGAGCATGGGCTGGAGTGGCAAATCTGAAATTCGCACGCTGATTAATGCAGAATGGGTGGGCGGGATGTTGCCATTGGAAAAATCAGCATTGTTATGCGGTTTTTATTTGAACGAGCTTCTGGTCAAGTTTTTGATTCGGGATGAGCCTCAATCAAAATTATTTGATCAATATGTGTCTACGCTCAATCAGCTTGCTCATAATGAACCTGCGCCGATAGTCCTGAGGAAGTTTGAACTTAACCTGCTGCGTGAGGCGGGGCTTATTGGCGATCTGACTTTTTGCACCGGAAGTAAAATTTCCAGTGACATTTCTTATGTAGTTGATCCCGAACACGGTGTTCGCCCAGCCCGCTCTATAGAGAGAATGCCTCAGGTGCTCGGAAAAACATTATTGGACATGCATAATGGCGATTATCAGGACGCGACTACTCAGCAGCAAAGCAAAATGTTGATGCGTTTCTTGTTGGCGCATCATTTACACGGAAATCCACTAAATACAAGACAAATCCTCATTGACCTGCAGAATCTATGAATATACATCAACAATCCCAGATCATAGACTTGGGAGTTAATATTGATCATGTTGCTACTTTACGAAATGCCCGCGGTACAAGCTATCCCGATCCGCTGAAGGCTGCATTATTGGCGGAAGAGGCGGGCGCAGATTGTATTACGCTTCACATGCGGGAGGATCGACGTCATATTAAAGATGCCGATGTCGAGTTGATTCGTCCACGGTTGGTGACCAGAATGAATCTGGAGACTGCCGTTACTCAGGAAATGCTTGATTTTGCCTGCCGTATCAGACCTCAGGATGTTTGCCTGGTTCCTGAGAGGCGAGAGGAAGTTACCACTGAAGGTGGGCTTGACGTCATTAAGTATTTTCCTCAGGTATTGTCTGCGGTTAAGCAATTGCAAGCGGAAGGCATTCGAGTCAGTTTGTTCATTGATGCAGATACAAGTCAAATTCAGGCGGCTTCAGAAGCGGGCGCAAGCATCATAGAAATCCATACCGGTCGCTATGCTGATGCAGATGCCGTGTCTGATCAAGAAAAGGAACTGCAACGTGTCCGGCATGGTGTTTTGGAAGGTGTTAGACGTGGACTGAAAGTAAACGCAGGCCATGGATTGCACTACACTAACGTACAGGC
>CXWL01002399.1_pt1 | contig 50550 bp, 53 predicted proteins | sample 590931 | NCBI WGS metagenome assembly CXWL01 (sample SAMEA3498368, study PRJEB10139) | groundwater metagenome | biome: water well; material: biofilm material | place: Germany | collected 2015-04-27 | reverse complement strand
GCCGTTTCCCCATGTCGTCAGGATACGCCCGCCGTCATGCTTGCGGTGATTGAGTCGCTCTATACCCCCCCCGCCCAGGTTCAGAGGGAACAAAATGGTATGGTGGGAAGGAGCCTCGGGATCCCATTCACAAAGACGGTCAACGCCCCCACACTGCCGCCGGCGTGGCCCGATGCCTTGACAGGGCGGGAACGTGAGATTATCCGATTGGTAGGACAAGGCCTTTCTAATAAAGACATCGCCTACAAGTTGTCGATCAGTGACAGTACGGTCCGTCATCACATGACGAGCATTTTCGACAAGGTCGGTGTGCCCAATCGGCAGAAGCTCCTGATCCACACCCATCAGTTCCGCGCCACGCCGGTCTAACAGGATGTTGAAAAAGTTTGCCAGCGGCCTTCCCTACCTTCTCCGGAGCGGCTTCGCGCAGGCAGATCGCGGCGCTCGTCCTTCGTGATGGATATCTCGCCATCCAGGGAAATGGTTTCAAGTTGCAAGATTGAATTAAACATTGGGCATTCAACATTCTTCTCTCCCCAAACACGCTTCACGAGATCCGACGCCCAGGCGATTTCGTCCCTCGACTAGGTTCCAGACCCTGAGTAAGTCGAAGGGTCATGAACCGTCATGAATCATGTGGACCAGAAGAAACGCCCCGTACACACGAAAGATGTGGAAGTCCGATGTGCGACCTTGGTAAGATGCGCCGGGCGTTGGCTGGTCTCGCGCGTGTGGAAACAATCAGCGCTGAACGATCGAATCCCTTCTGTGCCGAGGTAGCTCAGTTGGTAGAGCACAGCCCTGAAAAGGCTGGTGTCGACAGTTCGATTCTGTCCCTCGGCACCATATTTCGCATACTTAGAGATTCAGACCCACTGGCAAGTGGCACCCAAGTGGCAGTAACTGGCACCTGAACGTCGTTTTCCCCGTTTAGAACTGCCTTCGTAAACGCTTCCAGCCTGGTCACGGCATCCCGCAATCGCGCATTCCAATTGTGAATGTAGTATTTCGCCGAACCAGGCAGCGGCTCACCTTTTAATGTCTGGATCACAGCATAATCGACGCCACATTGCGTGAGCCAGGTCGTGAACGTATGGCGAAGATCGTGGAAGTGCAGGTCGTGCACCCCTGCCCGCTCGCAGGTTCGCATCCAGGTATGCTTGAAAGAATTCCCGTCTTTCCAGTGATGGAAGAAGCGCCCACCGATTCGTGGAGTCTTTCCGAACAACGCCTCGTACGCCAGACCATTCAGGGGAACCATTTTGGGCACCCCTTTGATTTTCGTCTGGCCTGGCGAGGGAACCACCCACCAGCCGTCTCCCCGCTGCATCAGCCACTCTTCATGGATCTCAATCAGCTTGTTTTCTCGAAGGCCAATCTGCAGCGCGGCCATCGCAAGCCGCCACACATTCGGTGAGGCGGCATCACGGATTTTGAGCAGCTCCCAGCCTTCGACAATCCGCTCGCGCTTCACATATTCAGGCACAGGCAACCGTTTGAGCCGATTCTTGTCCAGATGGTCCATATCAACGGCCAAATTCAGCACGGCCATCAGGGCCGCGCACTCTCGCTCAATCGTCCCTGGAGCCACATGTCGTTTCTTATCCTCCGGGCCGATCAAGACAGAGCGACGCTTTTCCAGATACGCCAATCCATCTTCAAGGCGGATATCCGAGAGCTTCTTGTCGCCAAAATGCGGAATGAGATGGTGCGTCAGAACGGTGTGATTCCGCCCATCGTTCTTCGGCCGCTTGGCTTTGAGATATTGCAGGTAGAGGGGGACAAACTCGGCAAACGTCAGCGTTGAAGGCTGCCCAACAAGAGAGATCGGCGCTGTCTTTGTGTCCGGCTCCAATGAATTCGTATGAATCGCCGTCATGATTTCGAGCGCAGTCTCTCGTTCACGATCGAGCGTCAAGTTATACCCAAGGACCGGTCGATAGCGTTTTCCTCGATACCAATAGGTCAGAATCGATCGTGTTCCCTTGGGAGTATTGATGCGCTGAATATTCATCGCAGGCCTTTATGACGAGGTACCACAAACAAAGGGTTTCGATGGTAGACCTTGCCAGGTCTGCCGTCAACGGGCTTCGGCAGTCCTCCTTGCTCATCGGGGTCTTTCAACACACCGCCCTCACATAAGCTTCTGACCCAACTTTCAAGATCTTCTTTGACAAACATGACACGATGCCCATAGCGAACCCGAGGGATATCGACACGCTGATAGAGGGTCCGTTTCGTAAGCCTCAAAAACTTCGCTGCCTCAAAAATTGTTAAGAGTGTCATGGATTCCCCTACTTAGTTCCCGCCCATTGAACAGACATGCTTTTCAATCCCTCTATTATCGGGGTAGTCTTGCGAAACCACCTCTCGCGAGTGGCACTTATGAGAGGGTTCAGAATTTTTCACTATACCGAAAAGGTAGGGGGCGCACCCTTCACGGCTTTGCGCCTCCTGACGCCGATCAAGATGTCCTATGAAACAGCCAAGAAGCGAGCGGAGGCGTACACCAAGATTGTGAAGGAGCTTCCAGAGATGCGGCGCGACACTGTGGAACTGGTGAAGAAAGCGGTGGGAGGGAAGCGAAAGGCCTACGTGTTGGTCAATAACCGCAGCGAGGGGAATACCCCGTTGACGATCCAAGCCCTAAGGAATGCGTTGCCACCTGCTCTATAACACCACATCCGGTTGAAAGTCTGTCTCGTCAAAGTAGTAACGCCCGTCGGTACCCAGGAGTCGGTGAAAAAACTGCAAGAAGCCCTTGGCGATGACAGTCACACTCCCCTGACGAAACGCTTCACCCTCTGGAGTGCCGACAACGATCCACCAATAAGATCGCTCAAACTTGTTGGATGCAAACGACACATAGGCGATCGCCCGTCCATCAGCCAGATCCATGAAATGGACTGCGGGCATGAAGATGTGGAAGTTGTCGCTCAAGACCTCTCGTTGGGTCAGCTCTGAGGGTAGCTTCAACAACCAGGCATGAGGCGTTTCCTCGTAAAACACTTGCCTCCCGGCAAACCGATCCATCAACTGCACTAACTCTTTAGGGATGCCAACGCCTAGCAGCTCTCTCAAGGGGTGATCTTGCTGGTCTGTTACGAACGGCTTCGAAGTGGCGTCACGCGCCCCTGCTCGTGCGAACTTGTTCAACACGTGGGTGAACGCATCGGGTTCCACGACCGCCCACCCAATCTCCGGTTCGAGCTGGCCACCGTCCCCATGTTCTCTAACACCCAGGAAGCCGGCAACCAGCTCTAACTCCTTTGAGGCATCAGCGGATGCTGATTTGAGCACGAACGGGGCTCGCGATAAACCCGTCGGGACCTTCGCGGACGAGATCCCGTCTTTTTCAGTCAACTTCTCTCGTGGTATGGCCAGAATCGGATTTCTGATCGTTGGTGCATTGGTGACGGAATGCGTGAGATAGGGAAAGCGGTCGGCGACCCAGCCGGTAATGAGATCTCCCCCATACATCTCCTTGGGACTATAGATGTGTTTCCAGAACCGTTGTGACGGAGTACCCTGCACCGTCGCGATGAACCCGTCGCAAATCGGTTTCAGCCGATCAGTCCACCAATCGAGGTGAAACGTCTCCATGACATCCACGCGCTCACGAATTCTGGCCCAATCGTCCACAGTGCCTGTGACGGTAATCGAGGGAATGCCGCAAATACAGCTCAGCCCGTAATCAAAATACTGTTGGAACGCATCCATCATCACAACCTGGCTTGCAGTCCGTATCACGGGCGAGGTCGTGCTGAAATCGCAAATCATGAGTTGGTACAGATCGCCCTGCACATGCTGCCTGATCCCCTCGCTCCATTGCTCAACGGCCTCGGCCCAGTGCTGAGCTGAGGAAAGGTCGATGGTCTCGGCTTCCAAGGTCATTTTGCCTTTGTGCCGGACCACGCTCGAACGGAGCGCCTCGGCATGGTTCGTGATGTGATGGGCAAATCCCTGGGCGAGGGTGATCCAGATCGCATCAGGAGTCAGTGCGAGGGGCCGATGCTGGCTGAATGCCACATACACCGCATTCACCAGACCATGTGTCGCGGCTCCCCCTTCGAGAATGACTTCTGAGGATTCATCATGACTACAGGCAAGCAATGGCCTTCCCACATCTTGTTTCACACGCGTACGTGTCTTGATAGGGATACAGGGTTCGAGGCAGGGCTCGACCTCATCGACGCGGAAATAGATTTCTGAAGGTGAACGATGAAGAATCGGCGCATGGTCTTTGACGGAACTTGGAATTCCTTTCAATGAGCACCTCCCACTGTGATTGCAAACCGCGTGGTGGATACTGCCTTGAGTTCAGGATAAGTGATTGCGAAAAGCAAGACCATTCTTAATCCGAATTGATCCGAAATATACGGACGGCAGGACGGTGGAGCCTGTCGGACAGACCACTGCCATCCTAATGATCTAATCCAGCCAGAGGTCTCCGCCTGAAGGTTGGGAAGCTCCTCATTGGCAACCAATCTGCCGAGAACATCACATACCCGGGAATCAGGCAGCTGGCTATCGGATCTTCGGCTACCACTCACGGAATGTAGCATCAAAGTCGCCATTTAAGACCCGGTGTAGAGGCTGAAGGAGAAGGTGATACTGAATGAGGAGCTCGATCAGACGCTTCGGCACTGGTATCCGAGCTTCAGGAATGCCGATGATCGACTCAACTAAGAAAGTCGATGAACGTCTGACGTTTCTTTTCCCTATCTGCCACGCAAGCTGGCGATCCGGTTCTTAATGAGCTGCGTTGCTGCATCCGACCAGCGCATCTTCATGGTCTCTTCATCTGTAGAATCACATCGATAAAGGCCGAAATGTTTGACCCGGGTGTGCGCGCCGTCGACTATCTGAGTAAAGTTGGTGTCATAGAAATAGCCTCTGGCAGTGGTCAACCTATCGTCGTCGAATACGATATACCCTCCACCCCCGAAAATTTGTCCGTGCTGCTGCTCGTGCCCCCCCTCCCATCGATAATGGATCTTTGCTTCCTTCCCCAGTAGTGCGCTCGTCACAATGGTTTTCCACTCCGCCATGGGGTTGCCGTCAATGTCGTAAGACCAGCCTTGCAACTGCGGTGTGTTCGTGACCTCATCGACTGTGATCGTGACGTAGCTAATTGCCGATTGGTCGTCCTCTCCACTGCGCATACGTTCCCACCAGTGACCTGCCACGCGGATAGAAAATTGCCACATCGCGACTTGCTGACGGCGAACATCCGGTGACGGCTTATAGCGCATGTCTTGCTCCAGCATCTGCTGTCGGAGTCGCTTCATCTGTACGGCAAGGCTTGGACGACCGGAGTCAGTCGATGGCCCATCACCATAAAACTTCACGCAGTTGATGCCTGAGAGATCGGAAGCGACATTGGTATCGGACGCCCCGTCTATCACGAAAAAGCAGCGCTTGCGTCCAAGCCGCCCAGTGAACAACCCCAACTCAAAGATTACATTGTCGCGCGGCAAATTCACCTTCTTGTGGCGCACGTTGGCATGGTCGTCCGCAGTGAAGATGACAACGGCAAAGTCTGCGCGTTCCAGCTCCTTCTCCAGCGATTCCATATACGAATCACTGAAGTTGAAGATATCTTGATCCCACACCTTCACTTCAAGCTCCGAGCACTGCAGCGCGGATGCGGCAGATCTGGCAACCGGAATCTGCTCAGAAGATGACCCAACGAACACCCGCATTGTATCCGACATGACGCACCCCTACGAGTTGTTACAGCTTAACTATTGTCTCCGCCGTGGTCTTCCCACACGGCATACATTCAGTAGCCGGAAGTACTTCTTGAGTCGCAGAAGTCCAGCCGTGCCCAGATCTTGATTCGTGCATGGTACAGAAACACCGAATCAGCGTTGCCAGCCCGCATGCTGAGATAACTCACCCATACTACTCGCTACCCTCCAGGCTCCGGAGGCCACTTATCGCAAAAGAGAACACATAGTTCTCGCGAGGCATACAACAAAACCCCACCCAAACTTTGTTTTGGCATATTGCCGATGGTAGTCAAGCTAGCGTTTGAGAGGCTCACAAAAGCTTTCGAAACAAGCGGTATCCCAACTAGAGAGGTGTGTAAAATCGAGATAAGGTCATGGCCATACCCTGCCCTATTGGAAAGAAAAGGTATTCCATACAGACATCCCTACTAGAAATCTCTTGGTCACACATTCGTGATGTCGTAGTTCCTCCACCGGTCGAGTTTCCAGCTTTGCGCAACCTTTGAAAAGAGGCGAATATTGCGATAGCGATTGACGATTCCGTCAGCTTTTGTCGTACGGACAATCAAGAAAACAAGTGCACGATTATCCAACGCGATGAAATGGACATCGTCCGTGTAGCGTGAGGCGAAGGGATTGAGGTCGTCCAGGCTCTCCAGGAAGCCCTGCTTGTCAACCATCGATTCATTCGCGCGTCGGAAAATCAGGTGATCGGACAGAGCAGTATTAAACCAAGCCTTGGCCTCAGTATCGCGCTGCTGTTCCATCACCGCAAATTGTTCGTTGAGGCTCTTGAGAGCAGCCTCTTCATGAGGCATGAGCATTTTCGACGAACACACCACTTTCCCACTCTCAAATAGAATCTGAAAATCGGTCACAACATTCGGCTTGATGTGAGCTTCCCATTGTTTGAATGGCGCGTTCCGTTTGTGAGCGTCGAATGCCATTTCGTCTTGATAGGCTTCATAGACGAAGAACGCATTACGGTCTTTGGGGTCCTCGTAGTAATCGAACCAGAGCGTCCCAGACTCTCGCTCGTCCCTCTTGGCCACACGCGCGTCCCACTCGATAAAATCAACGAACACGCTGCGCTCGGTGGCTTTGACTTCCGCTCTAAACAGGATTTCGATCATGACTGCACCTTGAATCTAAGGCTTGAGTATCGTTGAAGCCAGCTGACTGTTCATCAGGCGTGAGGTATTGTTATTTTGAACCGATCGACCTCAGCAATTGAATCCCCATGGCCATGTGTTACCGTGAGCTAAAACTTCTGCAAATATCAGCTACCTTGCGTCAAAATAACTCAACTTGACTCCGAATATTTTCGCTCCTATCGCTGACTTTCCTCACACCTCTCGCCGGTCTCTTTCTTACAGCGGCTATCATCCTGGCTGGAAAGATCATGATGATGATGATGATGATGAGCATGGGCGATGTGACCATGAAGTTCACTATGCTCATCCGTTTTCCCCTTATCATCCGCACTGAATATAATGCTCAGAGCCTTTTGAAGTTGCTCTGGCGTTTGTTGAGTCCCTCCGGGGAGACTTTCTTTTCTCTTCCATTTCTCAAAAACAGCTGATGAATAGCTTTTACCATTCCACTCAATTCCGAGTTTCGATGAAGGTAAGAGACGACCGCCTTCAAACTCGACAGAAGGCGAGGAGAGAGTTTTCTGTTCCTTCCCTGTATATATTGTCACATTAACTCTTTCATTGGTGCCGCGTTCAACCCTTATCCGATCGACTATTATAGGACCGGTACCGAAACCAGTAACGACATAGCGTGGCGTCTTATAGCCAGGCTTAAGAATCGGGCGAATCCCAACGCCGGCTGTCGCTTCATTGAGAGCAGCCCCTAAAACAATAGTCGCGACCGTCACAAACACAAACAATGTGTTTATCATAATGTTCCCGTTTCTCCGTCTTGAGATAGACGGCCCTCAATACCTGACCGCTAACGACATGGCCTACTTAAATGGTGGCACCATGTCAGATCTTGGGTTTTTCTTAATGGTCGATAGTCATACCAGACTACATTGGAAGCATCGCGACCGTGAGACACTGTAACTTCTATTGCCCACTCGTGGCCTGCCATACACCAGCAGCCTCTACGGCTTCCTCAGGACCTGGCCATGGCGGCATCGTCGCTATGAGGATGCACAGAGGACTATCGCCCGTGTTGCGAAACTGGAAGGATGTGCGCGATGGAATCGTCAGGCTCGATCCGGCACTCACTGAAATACTAGCTTCCATCACGGCATTCTTGCGCCATACCTCTCCCACTCCGCTCAGGACATACCAAATCCCTTCAACCTCACGGTGAGCCACAGGCGATGAAGTTTTGCCAAGCGGGAGGGTGCAATGGCACAAACCACCACCCTTCATGGTCGGCAATAGCCGGATTTCAGAGCCATCAGGCGCTATGTAATCTGCGGTGGGCCTGAGCGACATCCTCTGCAGATTCACTTCAGGCCCCACCATGGGAACTTCTCGCGTCACAGGGTGACCTCACGTAAGCTCTTTCAGATACGCTGAAGCCGCAAACCCATCAATCAGGCCATCCCCTTCAACATCAACACTGGACCACTGTTCATTATGTGGCGTTGCCGCGACACGTTGTCCGGGCTGGAGACTCCCTACCACGTTGAAGTTTGTGCCTGGGCCTTCGCGCAACATCAGTCGTGAACGGGAGATGACCTGATAGCGTTTGACGCCGCCGGTGGGCTGGGAAGATGTCTCTTCATACGACACCACAAACGAGCCGAAGTCTGGCTTGTCTGGATTCACAGAATTATAGTCCACTCCCACACCGCAGAGGGTCTTTGCGGGAGCTTGTTGAGTCAGATGGTATGCGCCGTTGTTGATCGCTTCTTGAGTCCCACGAAATCCTCGCGACATGGCAAGCCAAATCAAAGAACACAGTTTCTTTCTCAACAGGGCGCCACTTGTCGCACCGGAACCATAGACGCCCACCTTATAGATTGGTTGGTCACCGGACACCTCCTTGAATGCACGATGAACTCCCTGAAAATACGGGATCACGAAACGCCTGATCTCTTCATCGGTGGCATCGAAGTCGACTCCAAAATAGATCCCTGATCCGTCAGGCTGTCCAATATCGTTGAGCGCATAGCGGTAGGCCCTTCGCCCTGCCTCATAGCCTTTGGCCTCAGAGAAGTCTTCGGCCCGGTCTTGCCGTTGCTGAAACACAACGGCAATATTCATCCCGTGCGCACAAATGGCTTCTGCTTCGGCGAGTGTCAGACACTTTTCAGGAAGCCTCTGAGAATTGCTGAAGTTGTAATACCGAATAATGGTTTTCACATTCTGCGCTGCGAGACAGGCAAGTCTCGATGTCGTATTCCATGGCGTATCGATGATGGACATAACATGGCTCCTTATGACGAACAATCGACCAGATTTGCTGACCCGATCTACATGACAACAGTTCCCCTCGGCGCATCACGCCAAATTGGGTCACCTAACGTAGCTTTGGCCTTACACTGCTGTGCGCAGCATCTGTTTGAAAGGATCGTGCATTCCAAGATTCGTGAAAATGCGAAACAGCCCATTATTCCCTCCTGCGAGAAGGAGCGCATCAAGAACATTCATGAGCGCCGTATGTGCATCCTTATATTTGCCAGCCCATGAAACAGCAATCTTTAGTTGCTCGAGAACTGGTTGGACAATATGAAAATCAAGACCCCAGGCCGCCAATAGCCCAAAACCAATTGCCATAGGCGTCTTCCAGGTTTTACCCTGGAGCCACGTAAAAACCTGTTCGGCTTTAAAGAAGAGGGTAAGCACTATCTCGAGGAAGAGAGATAACACCGCATACTTCAGTAAGTGAGGTCCCACATCGTCAATCATGTCCATTGTCTTGCTCTTCTGCTGCTGATCCTCGGCCGCGGCGGCAACCTCAGTGCTAACAAAACCTTCAAGTGTTCCTATACCAAGAAAAAGGACAAGCAGAAATGCACATGCTTGAAATTTCATACATCTCTCCTTCAAACTACATCGTTGTTTTCAAACACCTGTACCGTCAGGCTGCGTCTCCGTACTTCCTTCAGATTGTTTCGTCGAGCCTATGAACGGTGACAGGCACCACAGAAAAAGATTGTAGAGGCCAGAAAGGGTCAATCCTAAGAACCCCCCGATACCGATGTAGGTGAACAATCTCTTGGCACCCTCTGTCGGGAGCGGCATCTGTGTCCCTATGACCCATAGGGACAACCCCAGCAACGCTCCGCAAATCGTGAAGGCGATAAGATCCAAACTCAATATGAACGGACTCTTCAACGGGCGTCCTACCGGCTGCCCAAGGGGACTCACGACACACCGACAGTCGCGCTCGACAGTCACACATCCTTCCTTGTTAACGGCTACATACGCGAGAGGGGCATAGCGATGATCGATGCCACGTGGCTCCCGCTCCTCATACATAACATGCCCATTCGCGTCATTTGTTTTAGGCCACTCAATGTCGCGCGTAGCGGCTCTGGCTGGGATCAACCAGTAATCTCCGCTTCGATACACGGCGGGGTGTCCATTGCTCTGACTGCGAAATGTGATCTTAAGATTATCTTCGAGTTCGACTTCTGCTCCTTCACGTACAACAATCGCGCCGCCAGCAATCGATCCTTTGTGGTCACTATGGTCCCATCGTCGTAACACCGCACGACACAACTGAAGTGACTCCCCATTCTGTGCCAGTGGATGCGTGCTCTTGAGCGTCACACTCGTTTCCATCCCGCCCAGATCAATTTTCTCGATTTGATACAATGGTCCAGGGGTTCCCTTGAGGACATCCGATTCATCAACGATTTCAACCCAATCATCAATATTCAACCCGCCTCGACTGTCGCTCCCGAAATACTTCAAGGTCACAAGCAATTCTTTGTTATTGTGTTTGGAACACGTGGCGGATTGAATCGGAAACGTCACGGAGCCATTTTCTCGTGACCATTTGAAGGTGGCTTTCCCAGAAGCCGCAGTGGCTCCCTGATGAATCTCGACACGATAGAGTTGATTTTCCCCACCTTGGTACTGTGGAGTGGTCTCAGTGCCGTGCCCCCCCACCGAGGCACGCAGTGTCACGCCCCCCTTCGTCTGTAATTGTTCATCGAGAAGCTGTTGGGCATACTCGACGAACGTCTTTCGCTTCTCTCGAACTCGCTGAGGGTTCCGTGGCCAGAGCGCTTCTCCCTTTTCGATGCGCTGTAAGTCCTTCAGTCGTGATTCCACTTCTCCGGAGGCGTCGCCGCCCAGCAGAAGCGTTTTCACTTGCCACACAATCTGGCCACGAGACGACGTGTCGGCTCCTCCGAGCGCCACCTCTCGAATGCTGTCGTCTTCAGTCGCCGTCACATGCCGTTCCCACACATCGAGATAGACCAAGTACTTTCCCTCCGTGAGCGGCTCAGCTGCGGGATAGTGTACCTGCTTGTCGTACGGCTGGTCTGTGGCGTTGGCGCATCCAATACCCTGGACGTAGTAACGCCCCTTCTTAATGTGAAAGCCTGTTTCGCCAGCTTCAATCTGGAAACTCGTCGCTGTCATGCCGCCATGCGGACCGATCACATCGGCCGTCAACGACCGGAGGGACTCCACGAAGATCGAGGCTTGCTCATTCCAATCCGCATCAAGCTGAACGCGCCCTTGTTGCATGAAGACGCGCGAGAACCGTTTTTCTTGATCATACGTCAGACGAGAAAAATCACCTTTCATGCTGTACTCCTAACTGGCGAGGATGACTCCAGCTTCCATCCCCGCCGGTATGTATTCGTTAAGACGCCCCTCCAAGTTTGCAAGCCGCTGAGGATAATGCAGGTCATGAAACACCCCCAGTTCGCCTTCATCCTCTGCCCCCCGAACAGTTTCAGAGCGACAGGATGCAGAAAGTTGACAGTACGCGGCCATGCCATGTTGTCGGCTGGTGAAAGACGGGCGCATGCGGCTTCGTGCGGCTTGTCGCGCAACAGTCACGTCCTCAGGAGTCGTCGTCGACTGCTTCGTTCGAAGTTGACGTTCCGCTTCCTCCTCGGCAAGGTCAGGCTGGCACTGATAACGGCTTGGTGTGCGTGATTCTGCGGGCACATAGCAGAATCGCAACGCGCCCCGTTGACGCCGATCGACCTGGATGGAACCGGTAAAGATACTATCGGCGGCTCCATCAATTGCATGGGCTCGCACCTGTCCGAGTATCGTGCTGCGCTCAATACATAAGACCGCATGAGCCGCCTCATGATTCGGCGCACCCACAGCCGTGGCCTCATCACCTCCGGCGTCGATAATGCTGTTGATCACGCGAATGTGGATCGGCTCAGTTCGGACCTCATGCTGCGACACCAGCACCGGGCCAACGATGGAGGAGTCAATGACAGCCTTCTTCCCGAGACGAGTCAGCATGAGGCTCGGCGACGCGTCTTGTCCCTTGCCGGGCACAAGCGTGCAATGCCGGAGTTGGACCTCGGCCTGTGTCGTGGCCTGTCCACCTTGCACGAGAAGAGTGCCGTCAAGTAGGAGGCCGTCGAGCGTCAGTCGACTCCCAGACTCGACCGTGACCGTGACCGCCCCTCGAATGACAGGACGGGCCCTATTCGCAGCGCGTAGGTGGAGAGATTGATTCGGCCTGAGACTCAAGGAAGCGGCTCCGACGTCAAACTTCCCACTCGACTCAAACTCGATCACAGCGTGAGTTGGCTGATCCGTTTTCCATTGTTGCAACGTGGCGATGAAGTGTTGGCCGGCGCTGACCCGATAGGCACGAGGATTCGGCGCTGTTGTCCCCACCTTTCCGACCACGTGAATCATTGGTCGATCATACTCGCCGCCCCCCACATCCGCGCTGAATCCGTAATGGTATGACACCCACACGGCAGACTGAGGTTCCGCGAACAGAAGCCGACCCAAGGCCGGATCGACCGCGACTTGCCCTGCTTTCAGTTGGCAACTCCAATCCTGCAGGTCTGCCGGCACAATGTGCTCAACCTTCACTTCGGTCTTGGGAGCATCCTTCTCCAGGCCTTGCCGCCAGATATTAAAGCTCTTGCCTGCTCCATAGTAATCAGCCAACCGATCTCTCAGCGCTCGCCGGCGAATCGGAACCGGCAGATTGGTTTCATCGGCAATATGAGTTGGTTCCGGTTCTACAACCGGCAAGGTATACAATGGGACATCGTGGCCGAATGCGTCGAATCGATATCGCCGCTGAGCCGCATCGACAGCAGCAGCCTCTGTCCGTCGGACAGGATAGGCCCTCAACCGCCAGACGAAGAGGCCCACATGCATCGGATTGTATAGACCTTGCGAATGGCGAGAACTAAGACGGCGAACATCGACGGTATGAGGCAGGACATCGAAGGGGGTATTCAGGAGATCAAGTTCGCCTCCACGACGGAGATCGATCACGTTGTTCCTCGACATCACGCGGTGTTTCAGTCCTTGAGTCCCGGCAACCAGGCGATAGAACTCCACCGCTCGCGCAGGCCATCCCGCAATATCACCGGCAAGAAACTCTAGGAGTGCGAGCGATCCCTTCCGGCGACGAAACCGCAGCGTGTTGGCAACTTCACGCCGCGAGACGAATACGGCTTCTTGTGTCGTTGGCCGTTCATCGTCGCCCGCCCCACGCTCACGTATTTCGGGAGCAGGCCGGTAGCCCACCAAGTCACCGAGATAGGGCACCACCCAGTCATCACAGGTCTCGATAAACCAGTTCTCATAGAGACGTTCGATGTCGTGCTCGACAATGCCGATCTGCTCGGCGATCACGCTCAAGAGCGCCTTTAACGGTTCGCCTGCCTCCTCATCGCGCTGGCGGTGCACGACCGGCAAGAGTGCATACACCTGATCGACGGCTTTACTCATACTGGCCTCGGGGTTAATTCAATCGCACTCGGGACGGCAAAAGGGATGTAGCTCACCTGGGCAGGACGAACGGCTCCCGCGACGACGCGTGCAGGACTGACGCTGATCGCGTCCTTCGGTTGGTCCTGAGGCGTCTTTTTGGCGTCCTCGATCTTGTTTCGGGCCAGCCGATCTAACTCAGAAATCGGCAAGAGACGCCGCTGCGCTCCCTCTCCCTGTATCTGGGGAACATGGTCAAACACATCGACATCGACAGAGTGCACACCACGGACGTTCTGGATGGTTGAAATCACCTCGCTGAGATAGGCATCTTGCCCTAAGGCGCGCTTCGCGAAACTGAACTGTGCGAGCAGGGTTCCACGGACATTCTTCTCGACATCAGCCCATTGGTAGTCCGGATGCACAGCCACCTTGGCTGACAGGACGAGGACGAGCAATTCGCGTGCGGCAAGAGAAAATTGGTGACGGGGATCTCCATGCTTTCGCAAGGCTTCGGTTAAATAGTTGTAGAGGTCGGAATCCCGATCAATCAGACCGTCGTCGATCCCCGCAATCGTGAGATGAATGAATTGTTGCCGACCATGTTGTAACAACTTGGCCCGAGCCTTCCCGATTCCAGCAAAACTGCGCGCAAAATCTTCGTAGTCTTGGACCGAGACCACACGAGCAAATGCCATCACCCCGAGAGACGCATTGGCCCGGACAAGGTCGGGTCCCTCTGGGTCGGCACCTCCGGACGCCCGCAGGGGGTTGTCCACGGCTTTCACACCCAACGGGCGTGTCATGAGGAGTCGAACCCGTTCAGCCTCGACATTCCCAGTGGTACCGATTCCTGATCGATACTCGGCCTTCACGTTCTCGATCCCGGTCGGGAGACGGGCCCCATGCTGGCCGTCGCCGAAAATAATGGTCGTCCTTTGTTCTTCGTCCGTTTGCACCACAAAGGCACGATCACTGGGGCCAAGATCCGTCAGACGTGCCTCCTCCTTCCAGCGAACACCATTCACGTAGACGCTCAAGGAGCTGGCGGTACCAGCGGGTGTCGAGGCCGCCGTATAAGTCAGGGGGTTCTGAGCTAACGGGAAATGTTGCAGCGGTTTGCCGGCGTCGCCACTTCCGAGGACTTCCCTGCGACTCTCACCGTGAGTGGCACGGACGACGTTGCCGTAGATTTCGACGGTCTCCCGTTTATACTGGCCTTTCAAGCTACGCTTGAGCACAAGCGTCGTATGAGTTGCATTCCCCGGCGCAGGAACAGACGTCTCTTTCTGCACATCCGCCTTGTCGGTCGGAGCGGGAGAAGCTGGGTGTTGTGATGCAGGAGCTGCTGTTGTCTTATCAGTCGTTGGCAACATCGCCCATCCATCCTCCACAGCAATCACCTGCACCAGTTCACTTCGTCTCGCCCCCTGTATCGTGACCTCGCCCTTCGCCTCTGGCTTGTGTTCTGACGTGAGGCTGATCGGTTGTGTGACATCTACTTGTTCCCCCGTGACGATCATCCAGCGACCGGGCTTCAGTCCCTCCACATAGCCGTCAAGTTCAATCTGCAACGGTTCATTGTTTTGCTCCTCATTATCGCTTACTGTCGATTTCTTTCCGATCGCATCGATAAGCGGTTCGCCGGCTAGAACCAGTTCTTCACTTTGCGCATAGACAACCGTTTGCCGAATAATGGCAAACCCCTCTTTCTCCTGGAACCAGGGCGGTACTTCACCACCTGCGGCAGACAGGACCAACTTGCTGGTCTTACCCGTGATGCCGTACGACGCACGTGACATACCCGTATCGACCGTACTGACCTTCAGCGGCACAACAAGGCCATGTGGACTATATTCAAGGATCACCCAACTGTTCGGCGTAATCTTGTCATAACTCGCATCGAGGTACACCGTGTTCGGTGTCTGATCCGCTGTATCAACCTTCCATTCGCAAAACTTCATCACTTTAGTGTTGCCGTTCAGCTCTATTGGCTCCTTCGGCGCGTTATGACCAAACAGTGACGCCTTTACCCGAAACGCGTACACCGTCACCGGATGCGTCTCTTCAAAACGAGTTTGAGGAAGGTGGTCGGACAACCCCTCGTCCTTAGGCAGAGAGCTTGCCGTGAGTGCAGCGTAGACGAGCTTAGAAACTCGACCATCTGCCGGCTGCCTGTCGAGCATAAAGGGCTGAGCGGACTCTTCATCCTTTGTCCCATCTCCACGGTCCTTCTTGATTGTCTTGCTCAGCGTCGCACTGAGATCCAGCATCCATGCTCTGGTTTCCCCTGTGCGGAGTGCTTTCGCACGCTGTTCAAGCGTCGTGACCTTCTTTGACAGATCCGCAAGACGTTCTTGAGGAGAGACACGTGCCGTGATCGTGTGTTTCAGCTCATTGAGGATCTCTCGTTTAATCTTCCCTGTCTTGATTGGCTGCTGAGCTCCGTCCGAAGTCAGGCTCTGAAGGGAAGACTCTAAGGCCTGTTCCACTTCTTCCTGCAGAGGTTTCGGTTGCAAGGTCACCATCGTTCGCTTATTCGCGAGATCTGGGTCATGGACGACGGCAATCCGACGGTAGCGCGGTCCTGCTGAGTTCTGAAAATCAAACAGCACCACATCATTGGGCTTGAGACTCGTGGCAATACCCTCGAAATACACCGTCTTCAGTATATCCACATTGTCCGGCGTGACCCTCTGCGGACGAGTCAGACGGGGCTTCAGCTTGTTCCAACTCGCTCGTGCGTCGAGTTCCTCCGATGTTTCGAACGTTTGAGGCAACTCACCAGGACCGGGAATAGTTTGGACACGCGCGCCGACAGGAATGGTGACGGAGGGCTCCTTCTTCACTGAAGTGGTTCGCCCCTGATCGAGCAAGGAGGGCGCGGCGCTCTCCACCGTATAGGCCAGATGAACACTCGCTGCCACACCGGGACGTGGCACGTACCCGACCAATCGAGCCAACTCGACAAGAGAACGATGTTCGGTCGCGGTCCGAAGATAGCCCTCGTTGGCAATCCGTTCCTGATAGAAGGTCAACACATCGGCCACAGTGGCCCACGCGTCGAGCAGCGCCACAGCCGGATCATCGCCGGTATCTGAGGTCAGCCTTCCGAGGAGAGGAAGCCCGCGACGGGACAGGGCGGCTCGCATGCCGGCCAAAAACGCCGAGTGGGTCCCGACTCGATAGCGAAGGCTGTCCAATCCCGAGCGGTTACTCACCGAGAGCGGAGTCAGGCTCCCAGTAGAGTCCCCAGAGTCGTGTGACCTCGTCATCGTCCCTCCTTCAAGATCATGGCCAGCGTTCCGAACTCTGGAGAGTTGGGATCATTATCGAGTCGCGCAATCTCGAACGGACCCACCGTGAGCACCCCCTCGCGAATCCCATGCACCGACGGCAGGCCCACACGCTGAAATTGAGTGACTTCGATATTCCGAACACCGGGAACAGCTTGTGCTACGGCGACAAGACGGCTGAGATAGATGCTCTCTCCGAACGTGAGCAGATCGGGATGGAAAAATCCTTTTCGTCCATGAGGAAGCACCCCGATCCCGAGCACAGCACGGAGTTCTTCACGCACATGGTCTTGAAGTTGATGCGGATGGAGCGTGACAGTCAGGGCAATCTCCAGCGGCACATAGCGGGCAGGCAGGACAACGACCTCATGCCCGATGCGTCGATAGGCGTGCAGACTTCTGGCCAGTTCATCGCGGAGCCCGTCTTCAAGGACGAGTCCGTGTAGCGGGTCGATGAACACGCGCACCTCATACCACCCCTGTGCCCAGCGGATCTCAGCAGCCGCGCGCTGCACCTTCGGGTTTCGTTCCGCGAGACGAGCATAGTCCTCCGCTGCCACAGCTCGCTCGAGGTGAGAGCGAAGACTTGCCGGGGCCTTGAGTTTGGCCGTGGGGATCGATTCAGGGTCGGAGCCTCCCTGCGCCCGAAGAGGATTTCGTACACGGAGCACACTCGATCCAGAAACAGTGGTGGAACGATACACGAGATGTGAAATGGCTTCGGCAACCACATTCCCTCTCGCGCCGTTGCCAACGCGGTACGTCGCTTTCATCGCCACACCAGGCTCGACGCGGCGTCCGAGGTCGCCATTCCCGAATCGGAGATGCGCGACCTCTCGGTCATCGACTTCCACCACGACATGCCGATCTTCTCGGCGGCTGTTCAGGAGATCGCGACGGGGCCTCCACGTTCGTTCTTCTTCCTCATGCTGCTTGTGTTTCGTCTCTTCGCGTGGCTCTCCTGCGCGTTCCTCCAGGATCGTGAGAGCCGGAAGCGCCGCGCTGATATCCTTTCGTATTGCCTGCCCTGCCGATCCGCTGACGTCTCGTGGTATTGCATGCTGTGCCGATCCATAGAGAAGAGGATTGGTCGGGTTCAACCACTCGCTGTACTTCGGATCAAATAACGCTCCCACTTCTTGGGCATCATGTTCGGTCAGCCTGTATCCAGAATATGCACGCTCGCGCAGTGCAAGCAGACGTTGCATTTTATGGGCAAACAGAGATCTTCCTGAGGGCATCCTCTGGCGCGATGAGGAAGGCCGCAGGAGCTGCCCTTCTCGAAGCAGAAGCTTCTTCAACGCTTTGCTCGGGTTTGCCGTGGCCTCTGCTCCCTGAAGGATTCCGAAATGCGCGAGGACGTCCTCCCCAAAGATGGCCTCCAAGGTATCCCTCTCCGTCTGGAGCATGTTCACCGCATTTCGCCCCTCAGCAGTTTGTTCTCGTTGCCGCACGGCCCGCCAAATCTCCACGACTCGAAGCCGGAGATCACGGATGATCTGGTCGATGACGTTCGCTTGATTCCTAGCAATCGTGCCGGTGTCCGGAAACGGGACGGCCTGTGTGACTGGCCCATGCGTCAAGGCCGGGTGAAACGGCGCCGCCTTGATCACCTGATCAGCAGGCTGCCCTTCCCCTTCACAGGCGGTCGGTTCCTCCTGTGCCGGGACGATCCAGGCCTCCGGCTCAGTGACCGTACGCCCATGGTCCACAAGCACGACATTACCTCGGGCAACCGTCACGTCATTGATCAGTTCACAGCAGGGTGCCTCACCGATCGCCGAGATCACCAAGGGAAAACGAAGCGCGTCCTCACGGTCCCATTCAATATGGACCACCGGCTGCGCATGCAGCCCATCACAACCAGGCGTCACCTTTGTCAACCGAACTGCATGCCGATGCTGAGGATCCGCATCAGCCATGTGGCCTGTCCGAGAGCCTTTGATTTCTTCCAAGATCAGAACATCGCCAGCTCGCAATCGTCTCAGCGCTCGTTCACGAGCTTCGCCACAAAATCCATCGTAAAGAGTAGCCGATGTCGCTCCAGCAGGTAAGACAGAAGTTTTGTTATCCCACGTATAAAAGAGAAAACAATTGTGTTCTTTGTACAGTGCTCGATTTTCAAGAATCTCGAACACCTCATATTGGCTTGACGGCATCTCGCCCAGCTCTCTTGCAGACAGATTGCTCTCGCGACCAGTCATGGTCTGATTCGTATCTGAGACAAAATAAACCTCGTTTGGCAGAAGCGTTGTATCGCCGGTGACTTCAAGACAGACCCAGGCGCGGGCGTTGCATCCGTCATGCAAGGCATAGTCGACCAAGCGTAGATGGCGCCGGACGGAGATCCGCTGCCTGGCCGTGTGAAGATACGCTTCGGTGGCAACGGCATCTTGATAGTAGCTGAGTTGATCGCCGATATAGGCCAATACTTCAACCAGCATCAGTCCCAAGTCGGGAGCATGCCGTTCCTGCCACGCCGGCGCAATGGTCGCAAGGCGATCAAAAATCAGCTGGCGAAAACTGGCGTAATCCTTGGCAAGATAATTGATCTCCGGTTCTTGACGCGAAGCTCTATCCTCTTGGGTCGGAGCACAAGCCGGGCTAGCCGGTGCCGCTCCGCGAAAAACAAAGTCCACCTTGGCGTACAGAGGATCAAATCCCGGCAAGGGCTCCGTCCCAGGCCGGTTGTACTCATCCCCTTTCACAACGTGCAGCGTATAGGTCGAGAAATCACCCCACTGATTGACCATGATCGCGAGAACATCATCCTCATCCTTGCGCGATCCTTGAACGAGCTTCACGTGCGTCGCGACGAGACCTTTCACCCGTACGCCGCCATCAATGCGTACGTTGGATTCGTTCACCACCCCCTGAAACTTGCTGGAAAACTTGCCGAGCAGATAGACACGGAGGAGCGGAAGTTTCTTTCCTTCATGCTCAACCTCCTCGACTTCGACATAGTCAAGACCGTTGAGGCTTGGCTCCTGGCGCACGGCTTCACGCCGGCGATCGTCTCGACAGATCACTCCAGACTCCACGGGCTACACCTTTCGGATAAAATGGGCCGTCCGCCGTTCATTCGTCCGGCGCACCAGATACTGAATCAGGATCGTCAATCGACCTTCTTGATCATCGCTCCTCACGTCCAACCGTTCGACCGCGATGAGATCGCCGAGCCATCGTTGCAGACCAGCCTGAACGGTAAACTGCAGCGCAGCAGCCAGCTCCGAATTGTTCGGTGCAAAAACCATCTGCAACAGGCCGCTGCCAAAATCCGGCCGATTCACCCGCTCGCCGGGATTGGTGAACAGAAACTCTTCGATCATGTCGCGGATATGATCGGCCTCACCCGTCGTGGCCGTACGCCCCACACGATCAAAATGAAAGGGGTAATCGATTATCATATGTGCCTCATAGCGCACTCACACGCGTTTGGGTCGCAACAATAAGCAACGGCGTGCCGGTTGGTGCGCAGATGGCCTGACTGCTCTGCACGACCAATGGCTGCCCCATTGACAGCACTCGAGTCGTACCGCTCATCCACTGCGCCATCACACAGGGACCATTGGCTGCAAGAGGCGGGGGAAGCGTGCAGCCAGCGACAACGTACGGTGCAGTGATGAGGACCGTGGGCTGTCCACTGACCGTGACGCGCGGATTCGGCACGGTTGGCGTCGCCTGCCCTGCATGGGAACAAAGGACTTGTGCACCTACATGGGCAAGAAAACCTGGCATATCCTGCACTCCTATATGACGACCAACGCACCGTTGTTGATCGTGACCGTGGGACCGACCATCGTAATCATCGCTCCCTTGCCGTTATTGATATAAATCCCTGAGTCGTTCACGACCAGCATCGCGCCCGTTGCGCTTTTCAGCACAATGCCCCCCGTCGCGGGGGTCGGAGCAGCATCACTGATCAGTACGAGATTCTGCAGCGTGGTTTGAATGGCGACGTTCTGCCCGGGGGGAATCGGTGGCGGGGCGAGGGCCAAGGGAGGCACATCGGCCGTACTCTCCCACCGCCCACCGGTCCAGATAGGCTTGTTGGGATTGCCTTGCTCAAATTCAACCCACACTGCCGCACCAATGGGCGGTACCACAAACATACCTGCTGCGGCGCCAGTCATCCCCGAGAAGGGTGCGCAGCACTCAGCCCACGTACTGGGGATCAGACTCAAGACATCCGGCACCATGACTTGCAAGCGACCACGTTGCTCGGGATCGATATTCTGCGTGACCGTGCCTCGGTATTTGCCATAAAACTTTTGCGATCCATTCATATGAGTTACGCCATAACCACTGGTGTATTCGAGACGAGTCCGTCCCGTGATAAATTGAAATTTTGCTTGTATTCGCCCTGCTTGATATTGTGGGTCACGCTCTCGACATAGTACAGGCCATCGTACGTCAGGCCTGCCCCACGCACCCCGACCAGTGTCCTGGCCCGAAGAATTTGCCCGTAGCGCAACACATTCAGGCTACCGTTTCCTGTGATGGCCGACGACGATTGAATCCCGCGCGCAATGGCCTGTTTGAGCGCCTCGTCAAATGGCAACGCGGCAGACGTCTTATCGTAGACAACCTTCACCGGTGGCAGAGGACGTGCTCCAAGCGGCGGCTTGAAAACATTGATGTCCGGCATCGGAACCGGAATTGGCACTCTCCCGGTAATCGGATCGAGTACGTTGATGATCTCGAGCCGTTTCTGCAATCCATCCAGGCTGAAGCTTAAGGACTCCACATTCGTATGGCCATCCATGTTGACACTCAGCGCCGCTTGCGGCAGAGGCACACGAACATCTGGCCCGAAGTAGGCGATGCTTTTGCCCGGCGTCGGGCCTGGTTCGATATAGAACACATACCCATTTTGGCGGGCGAGCTCGCGGAGGTACTGAAGATCAGTATTCGTTTGGGTGACCCACCCATCGAGAGGCGTTTTGACGGTCAACACAAAAGGCGACACCGCCACAGGTATCACGCCAAGAAATGCGTACTTGGCCAAAATCAGATTGACTTGCCCAAGATCCGGCACGGCCGGGTAGGGCAAGATCATTTCCACGAGATCCATCGCGACCGTCAGATCTTCCCCGGTGATGGTCAGCGTAGATTTTCCTGGCTCATCGCTCGGTTGTATGTCTTGTCGGGTCACGAAGCCATCGATGAGCACATTCGGGATGCCGTTCAGCGTCGCCACAATGATGACGCGCGTCGTGATCGGATCAAAATACCCAGCCGGCAGCAGCGCCGATTGTAGGGGCGAGTTTTTCCCCACGGTGAACGTCAACTGAAAACCGCTGCGTTCGCCTGAGGTATTCACCTGGACGCTCTGCAAAGCTTCCAGCACCGGCTGCGGCGCGGGGATCGGCACAGCGGGCCCGATCAGTAGCGTAAGGTAGAGGCCGTTAATCAACATGGCTTGGAATCCCCGGAATACCTTCCGGCATGGTAATGCGGAGCCGCCGTCCGATGACGGCTGTCAGCTCTGGTGGATTCATCGCCCCATTGGCATCACAGACGCGCCAAAATTGGAGCGGGTCACCGAGATACTGCGCGGTGATGTTGTCTAACCGCTCCCCTTGGGTGACCACATGTTCCTGCAACAAGGTGAACCGGTCCACGGCTGGTACAAAGCGCCGTTTCAGGTAGATCACATCAGTCCCGTCCGGCTTTCTCAAGACGGCCGTGTCGCTCTTGTGATACCGGCTTGTAGGGGGAAACAGTACGTTGCGTGTCGGATTCATAGGCGGACTCCCGTCGCGACATTCTGCGCACTATTGACCACGTTCAGCGTCGCCATCACTTCTTTCGCCATGTGATGGGCCAAGAAGATCCAATGACCGGGATGGAGGACGCCGAAATCGTGATAACTCAGCACGTTGAGCGTCAGCTCGGCCTTGGCGCGGATCGGGTTGAGCAACGGATCGTAGGCCTCTTCGGTAATACTGAAACTACTGAGGCGCACCGGCAGCACCCGCTGTGGCCCCCAGACGAACAGGACGAAGGGATTCTCCATCGGTAAGATTTCGATCGTGCCGGCGAGGGCCAGCACCGTATTGGCAATCGCCACCGCACTCTTGGGATACAGCATCATCTCCAGAGCCGACAGCGTGGGATAGATGCCCATCGTCACAGCTAACGGATTCGCCTGTTCCAGCTGATCAGTGGCATCGATTTCGATGCTCAGTGTAATGGTTTCTTTGGGCGGCCCAGTCAAACGCTGCGCCTCACCTCGGTCCCCATCGCCGCTCGCCGCACGCGCCTCCAGCCGCCGCGTCATCGTGTCGGGGTTGTACTGAAACACCACCACACTGGCGAGTGGATTCATGGGATCCGCCCCAATGAGTGCGCCCTTGATTAAGCGAGGAGATCCTGGAAAGCTACTCATCAATCAATCCTTGCCAGCTGATGGTGAGGAGCCTCGCTACATTGTCCTCTGCCACAACAAAGGTCATTTCTTCAGCGAGTTGTCTTGGTCGCAGCATTTTCATGTCTCATTGCCTCACTTCCAGCTTGTTTGCTATGCTCTGCCTAGTCGTCACGCGAATGAGGTGCCCATGAAACTCACGGTTGTGCTGGAACCAAGTGAAGACGGTGGCTTCACAGTATTTGTCCCTGCCCTCCCGGGATGCATCAGCGAGGGCGACAGTAAAGAAGACGCGCTCACAAATATCCGCGAGGCCATTGAGCTATACCTGGAACCAGTCGAAGACGACCTGACCCTGAGCCCCGAATCTGAGCAGGTCGAGCTGGCGATATGAGCAAAGTCCCGAGCCTCTCGTACCTCGAGCTGCTCCGGGCTCTGCAGCGAGACGGCTGGGTGATCGTTCGTCAAAAAGGGAGCCATATCCGACTCCAGAAACATCTTCCCACCGAAGTCTTGAAAATCACCGTTCCGGCTCATCGTCCCCTCAAACGCTCCACACTGGCGCATATCCTCAAACAAGCTCGTTTGTCCGTCGAACAATTGAACGCATTGCTATAGTCTTCTGACCCTGTGCTTCTCGGTGCCTTGGCACCATCCCGTCGCGCCGGTGCGTCATCGTGTCCGGGTTGTATTGGAACACCACCACGCTGGCGAGCGGATTCATGGCATCGACGCCGACAATGGCGCCTTTCATCAAGCGAGGGGAGTTGGGGAAAGTCGTCACCTAGTCCTCATTTCTATATCCTTCATCTCGCTCCTCCGATTCCTACTCCGTCATTCCCGCGCAGGTGGGAATCCAAGACACCATTGATAAAACCGTGACTCCTGTGATCGCTTCCCGGAATAACCTCTTGTCTCTGGGAAAGTAGCCTGTTTCCATTTAGTGCCCTGCAGGAGGTTGGTTCAGGCTTTGTTAGTGTGCAACGGTCCTCGCTGCGGATACAGGTCGCGCTGTACGTGCTGCTGATGAGGCAGTTGGCAATGGCGCCGCGCGTTGTGCCCATTCGTTATTCATGTCTCGTGCCTCTCAGTCCTGCTCCATGCTCGGCCAATCGCGCACTCGCGGTTGACCACGCACAAAACCCACCGCGACGTAGTGCGTACGAATCCCGTACTGCTGCCGCCAGACATCCGGTAACGGTTCGGGCTTTCCGTTGTATGTTTCAATCTGCATCAGCAGCTCCGGCAAGTCTCCGTCGGTACGGCGAATATAGAAGCGGCGCGGTTGGCTTAGATCGAGGCCACCGACATACCCGCCATCGAGTTGAAACGGCAACCGGTGCCTAGCGCCGGTGGAAGTCAATCGCACCGCCAGGCGATAGCAGCAATGCGCCCCGCCCGTGAACGTCACCTCAACCGTATCGTTAACGCCATCGCCGTCGAAATCGAACGCGTGCGTCCACGGCACACCGTCATCGCCATGCGACGACGACGCAACCGCCATGCACGCGCACCACACCGCCATCATGACACTCGCTGATTTCATATCCCCTCCGGCACAAAGTCGGTTCCGGCCTTGGCAGCAGCTGCCCCGGCACCAGCGCGCTTAACCACCGCGTCGCGATAATCCTGCGCGCGTTTACCACTGCCGTTGTAGGCCTTGATCACATCCGGCCAGCTCATGCCGCTCTTGTGCTTCTCGAACAACCAGAATACCGCCATGTGAATCCAGAACTCATAGTCCAGATTGCGGGCCGGCATGGTGGCGCCAAAGAATAGCGCCACCACATCCGCGAACTTAGCGCCCAAAGGACCGCTCGCCTTATAGCCCCAGATAAAGGTCTCCCAATTTTGGGCGGCCAGGCCGTTGAGCTCGGCCAGGCGCGTCGTCTCCGCCGCATTCAGACTCGCCTTCTTCTTGAGCACGGCCCGCTCGTTTTGCGCGGCGACAAGGTCCGTGCGCATTTTCAGAAGGAACTGTAAAGAAATCGCCACCGGATGTTCCTTCTCAAACAGGGTGAGCAACGCCAGGCCCGACGAGTCGATCACTTGTCCGAGGTTGAACCGCGTTTTCACCGGATGGATGGGATGCTGCTCTAGATGCGTTCCGGCCGTACCCAATTGGCTTTCCTGAAACAACATGGACTTGACCAGATTCGGATCGAGCGCTGCGGCGCCCGTCAGTCCATGCGCAGCGTTTGCCGCATCCACATCCTTCTTGATGACCGCGTCGAACCGGTTAAACATGGTTTCCTGAATCAGGCGCCGATTGAGAACCCCCTGTTTATTCTTGAGTAGGTCTTCCAGGCGCGCACGTTCTTTCTTAAACAACGCCAGCGCCTTTTGGGTTTTATAGTTTGCTTGACCGGCCACCCACACCGCCAGCTTTTGTTCCGCCGTTTCCACTGCTGCGGCCTGCGGGGCAACCCCGGCGCTGTACGGCGCAACCCCCGCGCCGGCGGCATGTACCGGCCGCAAAAGAGTTTTCGGAACAACCGCCGCGCCAAGTATTCCAGTGCCCATGACCGGCACGGTGTTGCTCGTATTAACCCATACGATGGGTTTGACGCGCGTGCCGGCGGCGAGTGTCACTGCTCCAACTTTGAACAGCGCTGCCAACTCAAATTCGCGCCCGATCATTTCGACGGACACGTCCTCCGGCGCGATCTTGCGCTGCACGGCAGGCGTTGCTGCACCGCTGCGCTGCTGCGTGACGTGGGTCAGTTCATGAGCAAAGAGACCCCTCCCTGTTGCGACATGCGGCCGGTATTGATCCTTGCCGAAAAGGATGTGCTCGCCAATCGTTAAAGCCCTGGCGCCGAGCGCAGCTGCCACAGTTGCCGCCGCCGCACCGGTGTGTATGCGTACACGACTGAAGTCGTGACCGAACCGTGGTTCGAAGAAGGTGCGTGTCGCGGTGTCAAGCGGCTGATCCGGTGAGTTAAATACATCCTGCACAGTCAGTGGAACTTCGGCGAGTTCATTTGTGCCACCAGTCACCCGTCGCTGCACCATTGGTTGAGCTGCCCTTATATTCAGCCTTCTACTCACATTCGCAGGAGACATCCGCATCACTTGCTCCGCAACTCGATCAGCCTCTTGTTCGTACACATCGCCCGGCTCGCTGATCGCCAACTTGGTTTGCAGCGGCTTCCCGTTCACGTGTGTCTTCTGACACTCCGCACACTCTCCTCCACCCATTGTGTGTGCACCGCAAGCACACCTACGTTGCAGCACCGCACGTGAGGCCATCGTGGAGGGCATGAAACTGTTCTGCCTTGTCTGGTTGTGTGTTTTCTCACTCAACATTTAAATTCACTCTGACCCGATTAGCCTTTTATGAAACCGTGACTCGTCAGAGCACCTCCCTGAAAAACCTCTGACTATTGAGAAGTAGCCTGTCCCCTTTTCTTGATCTATGTATTCACTCATTTCACTCCTACCCTCACTCATGTTGACGAGCCGATTTGCGACACAACGCAACTACGCCTTGAATTCACTAACTTCATTTGACTTACTTTTCAAATTTACAATCGTTTTCCTGCCTCATGTGGGTTAGTGCGGAAACAATCGAGTCTGACCCCATTCATTTCTTCTTGAGCGGATCCAATACAACACTGTCTGTACGATCAACGTAGTGGTCAGGCTGCAGCACCACCTTCCCATCAGCACTCACCATTGGCGTCGCGGTAACGAATTTGATCTTAAGATTGCGGCCAGTGACTGCCGTCACCTCAGCTTCGATACGCCCCACATACGTTGTGCCATCCTTAAGCTTGCCGCGAAGACCGCCGCTGATAAAGGAGCCAACCGTTGGCTTGCCCTTCTCTTCTGGTTTCCACGAAACCCGATACGTCGCAGGCCGGAGGTCGGTGAACGAGGACTTTTTGGCTTTCGCCGCCAACTCCTTGATTAGCTCTTCGGGACTAGTCTTCTTGCTGCCACTGACGGTGGGCCCTGTGGTCATCGTCACATTAGGTTCCGAGGCAGGCGTCGGAGTGGGCGCAACGCTAGGACCCGCCATGTCGGCGGGTTTGTCACCGGGCTTTGCGGGAACGCCGGCATCGGGCTTCGGTGCCGCAGGCTTATTGAGATCCACCAGAGCTACTTGCAACGTATCGAGCACCTGGTCCGCGGTTTCACCCTCCACTGGCTTCCTATTTTCGAGCAGCTTGGTGACCTGATCGGCGGTAAGACCCGGCGGCATCATACTGAGAAAACGCTGGACTTGGGCATCGGTCAACTTGTTGGCATGTGGGCCTTTGCCAAGCAGTCCCTTAAAGAGATCGCGCACGGGTGCAGGTGCCTTGGTCAACTTGTCACGCGTCGGCTGGGTGATTTGGTCGGTAGCCTCCTTACCTGGAGGAGCTTCCTTGGTCTTTGGGTCCAGTTCCTCCTTCTTGGCAGGCTCCGTTACGCCTGGTATCGCCGATTTGTCACCACCGCCAGAGTCGCCAGCCTTGGTCTTGCCAGCCTTGGCGTCGTCGATTGCCTTGCGCAGCTGCTCGACGGTCTGGGGAGACTGACCGGCGGCCTTGGCTGTCTTCGAGTACTGCATCAAGAACTCAAGATCCTTAGGCGTGAACACATCGGGGTTGTCGCGGATCAGCTCCAGGGTACGCCGAGTCATCTCCTCCTGGAGCGGCGACCCATCGCCGCTACCCGCAGCCTCCTCGGCCAACTGCGTGAGCAGCGGGTCGCTTTCAATCAGCTTCTTCAGTTCAGGCGATGGCGGCGTGCCGTTGGTACTCATAGCCTTGTAGAGTGACTCGATCGCCGATGAACCAGGACCTGGCTTGGCCTCAACACGGTCAGAGTAGAAGATGATCAGCGCAGCGGCGGCGGCGATCTCCGCGTAGGACGCCGCCTTGGCGGCGGCCTTACCCGCTACGCTCTTGCCGGCGGCCTCGGCAGCGCGGCGCGCGGCTGCAGCCTCACCCGCTTTTCTCCAGGCGAGTTGTTTGGCGCGACTCTTGGCTTGCTCGATAGCTCGCTTGCGAAGGTAGGCGATGGTTGCAGCAGTAAGAGCGGCTCCGCCGGCTCCAAAGACTACTTCAGGTAGCACGCTGTCGTCACCCTCTCCCTCGGCCTTGGGCTGCTGAGGAGCATTCTTTTTATCTTTCTCCTGCTCCTGCTCTGGCTTCGCCAGGTCCTGTACCTTCTTCTTTTTCTTCTCCTTCTCTTCGTCGCCCTTTAGTTCGAGCACGATGTAGAGGATAAGACCGGGCGTGGTATACGAGTATTCGGTCATCTGCGTGCAAACAAGCCGACGCGGATTGCCTGGGAAGGGCAGTACGTGGGGCGGGTACCAGGTAGCCGCGCCCTGGTCCCAGGGCGGTCCGCCCTGTTCGCCCAGCTCCTGACGGATCACATCCGTCAGGGCGTAGTAGCTCTCGAGCTGGACCATTCCGCTTACGGCGAAGTCCGGAGTCTTAATCTCGTAGAAGGTGCGCTCGGTGAAGTTCATAATGTCCGGGGCGCGTTGTTTGACGAGCCCGCGCAAACGCGAGAGGATGGCGTCGCTCGCCTTACGATCGGATGTACCCTTGGGCAAACGGATCTCTTTGTTGCCACCGTACTCGAACTGGCTGCCGCTGAGCACGGCTTGGTTCTTATGTCGTGGGTCGTTGAGGTAGGCCAGCTCGATCGCCTCATTGGCCGGGCCATAAACTTCTTTGGATTTAGCACTGATCGGCACGTAGGGCAGAGATGGGCAGATTGCCTTGTCGGTGGCGTGGCGCAACACGAGACCAGGCGACGCAGAGCGTGCAGAACTCCGTTGCAACCGGCCGCCCGACATTACCTGGGCCACCATTTGATCTGCATGTAATTCCAGAGGACTGCCGGGCGCGTCCACAGCGAGATCGGTGGGCCGATCCAACGCACCCTGCTGGAGGACGTGGGCCAGTTCATGGGCCAGCAAGTGCTGACCACGCGGTGTACTGGGGGCGTACTGGCCTGTACCAAACACGATGTTACGGCCTACGGTGTAGGCAAGGGCATTCACATCCCGAGCTGATTGCTCTGCGGCAACGTCTGAATGCACTCGAACCCTGGAAAAGTCATATCCAAACCGCTGCCCCATATCCAGCTGTAGCGCCGGGTCTAGCGGTCTACCCGAGCCGGAAAGGACACGGTCTACGCTGGCGGGCACGGCATCCGTCTGCCCGGTCGGTTGCCCCGTAAAGCGTTGGATATGTGGGAAAACCCCGCCGCTGACTGCGGAATGTGTCGGTGCTACCAACGCGTGATTGGCGACCCAATCGGCTTCCTGTTCCAGCGGATCATTGCTGGTCCCAATGCTCAACTTGCGTTGCAGACCGCTTTTCTTCTTTGCACAGTCCAAGCACTGTCCTCCGCCCATCGCGTGTGTTCCACAGACGCACTTGCGCTGGAGGAGGCCACTGGAACTCGACCGAAGCCCCTGGCTCCTCCCTGTTTCAACCTGTACGCCAGTACGTTCCATCGTTGTTATTCCGTCGGCCTCATGACCACTCTCTCACTCAGCTGTCTACAACTTGCTCCTACGGCTTCTTTGAGGATGAACTCGTCCCAATCCCTTGATACACCGCTTGGGCAATCTGCCGTCCAAGTTGGACGGGACTCGTTCCTTCCGCCATCTGCATCACCGTGTGAGGCACAGAGGCACGGGCGCCTCCAGCCATGGTGTCCGGCCCAACGCCATTCACCTCGATCAACCGACCAAGCTCCTGCTCGACGGCTCCCTGCACAAGTACCCGCTGGCTTCCTCGGAGAGGCAGGTCGTCCAAGATCAATTGCTCGATGTGGAGTCGTACGTTCATACCACCACTTCCGTTTCCTCATCCCATTGAAAATCGGCTTCATAAATAGGCCGTTCCAGCTTGCGAAACTCGGCCCGGGCTGCGTCAAAGATCAGGGGCATGGTCACTGGTGTGCCAGCATGAGCTGCAAGAAACGCGGCGTTCATCGCGACATTGTTGATATTCCCGCCATTCAGATTGAGTTGTGCCAACCGATCCAAATCTAGCTCCGCCGTCTCTGTTTCACGTGGGAACACTCGTTCCCAGATAGCCTTCCGCTCTTGGATGCCGTGAGCACGGAATTCCACGACGAACCGGATCCGGCGCATGAAGGCTTGGTCCAACGCACTCTTCCGATTCGTGGCGAGAATGGCCAACCCTCGATAGGCTTCGATACGCTGTAACAGATAATTAATCTCGATGTTGGCATAGCGATCGTGGCTGTCTTTCACGTCGCTCCGCTTGCCAAACAACGCGTCCGCCTCATCAAAAAAGAGAATCGCGCCACCGTCTTCCGCGGCATCGAACAACCGCCGGAGATTCTTCTCTGTTTCCCCGATGTACTTGCTGACTACTGCTGATAGATCGATCCGAAAGAGACTCAACCGCAAGTCGTTCGCCAGCACCTCCGCCGCCATCGTCTTGCCGGTACCGCTCTCACCCGCAAAGAGGGCGTTGATGCTTAACCCACGCGCTCGCTTCGCCGCAAAACCCCAATCGCTATAGACCCTGGTGCGGTTCGCCACCTGTGCAGCCAGTTCATGCAGCAACTTCAGCTCCGGCTCAGGCAGGACGATGTCCTCCCATGTCGCTTTGGGTTCGATCCGTTGCGCCAGCAGTTCCAGCCGTGGGCGGGTGTCCACGACACAAGCCTCCCAGAGCTGTTGTGGAATCGACTGTGCTCCGACGGCAGGTGATGACAGCGTGGTATGGGCAATCTGATGGATGGTGGGAAGGTTCAAGTTGAACTGACCGGCGAGTCGCGCCGCCGTCCCGTTCTGCTGAGGCCCCAGCAGAGAATCCCACGCGAGATGCTGTTCGAGTTTTGTCGGCTTCCCGATATCAAACGCGACAGAGGCCCGGCCCGTTTCCATCCGACGGTCTTGCGTGTCGAGAAAGAAGATGCCGCTGCTTCGAGCCAGAAAGCGGTGCAGGGCGGACGCATGGGTATCACTCGTGGATGTTTTCTCCATCTCATGGGCGTCGAGGTATAAGACAAAAGGCCAGAGGGCCGCTTCGCGCATGAGCAATCGCGTCAGCTGTTCCAGTTCAGCCGGTGGCGATGGGAGCAACTCGATTGGAAGCCGATAGAGTGGCAAGCTCAGCGTTGCCGCCACATGGCTTGCGACCAGTTGCTTGCTCGGTGAATCATCACCCAGCAGCTGCATGACCGGGACTGCCTGCAGCGACCCGGCCTCTCCTACCTGGCGAACCATGTGCTCCACCGTTGATTGTTGCGACGGCGGGAGGTCCACAGTTCGAACGTCAGACCGTACTGGCAGCAGCAGCGGCACAAGTCGATCATCCAGGTAATTGAGCCCCTTGATATAGTTAACAATGCGCTCGTCGGCCCGCAGGGCGCTGGTCGTCAGCGGTTGTGCGCCAGGTTGGTTGATTTCAAGTAGCCTCCAATACCGCAAGGGCCGCTCAGGTGACAACACATCCCACGCCGGTTCGGCAAACAGCGCCATCGCGAGCGCAAAGGTGGGATACCGGCGCGCCGGATCATCCTGGGCCTGCGCGCAGAGCGACGCCATTCTCGTATCAAACTCCATCGCCGTACAGAGCAACAGCACTTCACCCTCAAACTGCGATAAGCCCAAGCTGCGGCGCAAGACCACCAACGCCGGTGGCTGTTCCGCTGTTTCGAGTTTCGCTAGCTCCTCTGCCGCTTGAGCAAGTTGCTTGTCAGTGACGCTGTTGGTTCCAGCAGCAGGTTGAGCCTGCCGGTTATCACGCCCTGATGAACGCCGGGACGCTTTGTCTTGAGCCGATCGAGGTTCTGGCTGTACCGGTGACGCTGCCCCAGCCGACTGCTCGATGAACCAGGCCAGACGAAGCCGTAGCCATGCCAGCGCCTTCCTTACATACTCATCGTTCTGTTGCTGCCACGACCGTGACTTCGGAGCTTTCATAGAACAACAACCTTCGTCGCCTCATCGTAGAATTGTGGCGGTATCTTGCTCTCATGCCATTTCGTTAGCAGGCTATTCACCTTCTCCTCATCGAACTTGCTCCAGTCGATGAGCAAACTATCCACTCCGTCAATCCGCAGGCGTATGAAATAGGTACCAGGCACGACGTTCTTCAGACGAAACTTCAACTGATCCGTTTCTCCCTTTCGAGCTTCTGGACGAAGCTCTCGATCTCCCAACAGTAATGCCACACGCTGAGTACTCCGCACCATGGGACGACATTGAATGGTCAATACTCCATCGTGTTTGAGTTTCTCCGGTTTCATGCTATCGATTGTTGGTGCGATAGACAGGCTCACCGCGTTCGTAGAGAGAGCATTTGCCGTTCCTGTCGCATCCTTTTGTGTGATGCTGGCGGAAAGGGTATAAAATCCTGCGGGCAAGTCATTCGGCTTATTGCCCACCACCTTTACTTTCAATTCATGAGCCGTCCCCTCCTCAAGTTCAAGCTTCACAGGGGCTTGGAGGTGCTGATTCATCAGATATACCTCCACCAAACTTCCCTCCAGATGGTGCCCCTTGATTAATAGCTCATCTCCCAGCTCCGCACTGGGTTGTTGTTTTGGAAGTTCTAGTGTTGTACTCAACCTCACGATTGGCTGTCGTTTCGGTATCGTGATCTCCGTGATAGTCGGAAACGGCGGAGGTGGCGGCATTAAATTTGGGCTGACTGTCACTTGTCGCATCAACACCGGGAGCGGCGTTCTCGTCGGACGAGCACTCTCGATCAACACGACCGACACTTGATAGGCGGCCGACAGGCGGTAATGGATCTGAAAGGTCGTCCAGAGCTTCGACATCTCTTCAAACAGCAGCGGCTGAAGGGTAATGCGAACACGCTCAACCTGGTCTGCCAGATCGCTGGCGGCCAAATCACGGTCGGCCCGCACGGCATCTCTGATTTCATCCGTTCCCAACAGGGGATGATCGTGAAGAATCTGCATGGCCTCGCCGAGCAGGGCATGACTTCTGGTCTCATCCCGTTCATCGCCGCTGTAGGCCGTCAGCAAATAGTAGAGGGTGAGCGGCAACGGCGGATGGCCGGTTTCGCCGGACTTCACCCGGCCCGGCATCTCCATATTGCGAAAGGCGGCATCTGGTAGCGCCTGATAGAGGAAGAGATTGATCCGTTGCTTGTCGGCATTGATCCCTTCCGGGGCCTTATCAAGCGGTCTGACCGTCACGTGTTCAACCCCACCCTTTTCCAGCAACCGACGTAAGGTCGCCGTGACTGAGGCAATTGCTAGTGAATTGCTCATCCGCCACTCCGACCACCACGGCGTTTGAGATAGTCGTCGAGACTCATGGCCGATGATGGCTTGCGACTCCTCTCTTGCCGAACTGGAGAAGTCACCGCACGAACCTCCACGCGGCCGATGGTCACGTGCACAACCGGTTCTACCGGCCTTCCCCTCTCTGCCGCCGATAGCTGACTCACCGAGGCTGCCGTCATTGGTGCTACCGAGCGACGCCTTGCGAGAAAGCTGTTCGAGGTTCTCGGCAACGTACGAGGAGTGGCGTTCAGTTCTTGCTGGTCCAAAACTGAGGACAATGTCCCCGAAGCATCCCCAGCTGGCTGACGTGACATGGGGTGCTGCGATGGAGCGGCACTCTTCGTTGTCCGTACTGGAGCGACAAGAGAAGGATCAAGAGAGATATCACTGACATTGAGACCAGCAGCAGCCTGTTTGCGTATCTCTGCGAGAGCCTCTCCTGATTCGTTCACCATTGTCGGCCGTCGATGGAGCTGTTCACCATCACTCCGCGCTGGTGGTGCTCCGACAAGAGGTTGCTGAGACGACAGTGTGCTGCCTCGTCCCGCACGCGTATCGATACGGCTGTTCAGCTCCTGATCACAGGCTTGTGTTGTGGGAGCAACTGAAGGGTTGTCTTGGGATTCACTCGGAGACTCATCCCTCAACAGAGAGCGTTCGCCCTTTTCGACAGTCTTCATCTGTTCACTCGGTATTCGTAACGGTGAACCGGTGGATTGTGCTGTGGACCTCGGCCACGAGGCTGTCCTCTCCTGAGGTGGTCTCACCCGTACATGGGAAGATGTATCTGACCCAACCGTAGCGTCGATCGGCGAGAGACTGATCGCCTTGGCGTCGGGTGGATTTCTTGATGGAGCCTCGCGCTGATCAGAAGCCAAGGAGGGCTGCACATACTGAGTTGCGGCCGACGCCGCGTCCAACGACGCTGTCCATCGTACAGCATCAGAGGTTGACATGGATGGCTGTTCACGCGGCTGAGTTTCATGGCCAGGAAGGAGTTCACCCTCACCCCGGTCCTGATCCAACGGGTCCGCAGATTGGGGCACGGACAGATCATATTTGGGAACCGCCTGATTGACCGGAACTGTTTGATGGAGATCTTCCCCAGCGTCCCACCCGCTCAGCTCTCCTCCCATGGAAGCCGGTGATACTGGGGCAAACCTTGAGGACACACGAGGCTGAAGCGTGCGTTCTGGCTGCTGGGTACGGGTCAGAAGATTCGTCAGATAGTCGCTCATCCCTGCACCATGTCCAGATAGCACTGGCGCCGCCAGGCACTCATCCTTAAGATGTCAGCCTCAGCCCACCCGTACGCAGAGGCCAGAAGATGGACCTCACCCAACAACCGCTTTGCCCAGGCCCCGATCTCACGCCACACAAACGACGCAATATCGAAGAGCGTCTGCCATTGATATCCGCATGCGGCACAGGTCACCGCGAGTTCCACATCGCCTTGAGGATCGACTTCTGCCATCCGTGCAATCACCGGTCCAGCGAGCGGACTGGGGAATTCCGTTGTCGCCTCACCACGATGCATGACTCGAACCAGACACCGTTCCAGCAAGAGCTGTTTCGCTGCACCTGGTTCAGGCTCGTGCACGACCATCAGCAAGTCCTCACTCGTCGGCAGTCGGAACGTCACCTGGTAGTCGCCGACGTCACAGACACACTCTTCTTGAGTCTCACTCTTCAGCGGCACTCGAATCTGATCCACCTCAAACACGAGATCAAGACTGTCCTGGCATTGAGGACACACCACCACCGTCTGCACACGTGAGCCAAACAACTGTTCCCGCAACGCGAGCAAGAGTGCGTCACGACGGCCGATCGGCAGGCGGGCCAGTTCACTGACTGCCGTCTTCGGAGTCGCCTCAGCCAACAGGCTCAGGGCTTGCGTGACTGAAGACTGCCCTGCACCACGTTCCCACACTCTCAACAGACTACTCGCGGTGAGTGTGTGCATCGGCTGTTAGGCTGCTGGTTCAGTAAACGTCGGTTCCGCTGGTTCGGCGACTTCGTAATCCCGTTCCCACCCTTCGTTCTCCAGCTTGATGGTCTGGATGGCGACGGCATTGGCATTGGCATCGAGATCCGGCTGAGCCTGAAACTCCGAGACCCAGCAGCGGTAGACCTTGTAGGCAATCGCCAGCTGACCTGCCTCGTTGTACATCTCGATAATAATGTCCTTGCGGAAATCCTTGAGCGAGACCTCCGCTCCCAATCCAGACCCAAAATTCCAGACCTTGTTCGCCCATTTTTCGAACTCGGTATCGTGCGTCACCCCTCGTTCCAGGGTGATCGCCTCGTACTTCGAACGGCCTGGTGATTTCCTGCCGGTCGACGGATCGCCGCCTTCGCGGTGTTCCACGACCTCGGTGCTCCGCTTCAATGACCCCACCTTGCTGATCCCGGCGACGAACTTCCCGTCCCATTTGACTCGAAACTTGAAGTTCTTATAGGGATCGAACCGCTGTGCGTTCACGCTAAACTGAGCCATGCTTGTCCCTCCTCACATCAATCGCTAGACTTCGATTTGTCCCGCCATCTGTTGCAGTTTAATAATGACAAACTCCGCCGGCTTGAGCGGTGCAAAGCCGACCACAATGTTGACGATTCCCAAATTAATATCGTTCTGTGTCGTCGTCTCCTTGTCGCATTTGACAAAATAGGCCTCACGTGGTGTCGTGCCTTGAAAGGCGCCCTGTCGAAACAGGTTGTGCATGAAGGCCCCGATGTTCAACCTGATCTGCGCCCAGAGCGGCTCATCGTTCGGCTCAAAGACCACCCACTGAGTTCCGCGATAGAGACTTTCTTCAATGAAGAGCGCCGTGCGGCGGACGGGAACATACTTCCACTCATCCGCGAGTTGATCGGCGCCACGCAGCGTGCGGCTGCCCCAGACGACGCGGCCTGTCACAGGGAAAAAGCGAAGACAATTAATGCCGAGGGGATTCAGCATTCCGTTCTCGTCATCGTTCAGATTGACTTGCAACGCCACAACGCCATTCATCCCCGCATCCAATCCGGCCGGCGCCTTCCACACGCCGCGATTGACATCCGTCTTCGCCATAATCCCCGCGATAATGCCACAAGGCACAAAGGTATCGAGCTGGCCATCGAGTTTCGGGTCAGATTGCTGAATACGTGGGAAATAGAGTGCAGCGTTTCGCGACTCGATTCCCGTGAGTCCAAGCGTTGGCAAACCACCAATCGCTTTTTCAGCTGCCGTATCTTTGTTCGCGCTCCAGCCCGCGGGCGAGTCGACGATAAGCATTGCGCGCCGTTTAGCACAGTACCTCATCGCATCCTGATACACCTTTGGCAGGGTGTCTTGACCGCGCGTGTCAGGCGGGATGCACAGTAAATTGAAGAGATCGGCTTTAGCCAGTGCAAACATGCCGGTCTTTTTGCTTTCGTCACCGAGGACATCAGTGTCAGTCGTCAATGGATCGCTGTCCACACCACCTGAGAATTTCTTGAATTTTGCCTTGTCCGCCTTCGGATCGGACGGGTCCTCGTCCGGCTTGGAGTCGGTCGGACGAGCGCCGATGAGATCTGACGTACCGTCGGCCTTGAGTTTGACGCGGACCAGGCTGGACTCCTCAGCTAGCACGCGGTCTAGTCGACGTGAACCGGCGGTGGCGGTCACAGTCACATTAAGAAACCGCTCGATAGCGCCGGTGCCAGGATTTTCATAGACGGTAAGGTTAAACAACTCGCCTTTGGCGATACTGAAACGTGCAGCGACGTCATCAGTAATACCCTTGGCATCGACGGTGTACACCATCGAATTGGCCCATGTGCCGGCGCTAGCTGCCTCCAATTTGATGTCGTCTTGTTTGGCTTTAGCAGACTTTTTTTCAAGCCGGACGATGATGGCCTGACTGCCCCCGTTGGCGTAAAAATCCCGAACGGCATAACTCATGGGATAATTCACGTCGAGTCCACCGAACTTACGCTCAAAATCACCGAAACTGTTTATGCGCGTCGGTTCATTGGCCAGACCACGCACCGCTCGGCCTAGAAAGGCCGTAATGGAAGTCGCCACACCGGTGATGGTGCGCACTCCACTCGGGATTTCTTCGATGTAGACTCCTGGATATGTCGGCGATGTCGGCATTGGTGTCCTCCACTCAGGTGTTAGTACGTTCTAATTCCTCTCTGACTTCCCTCTTCTTACCCCGGCAATCAGTGACTGATCCTCGTTGCCTCTCGCAACCTCTGCACAATGTCTTCCAGTCCCATGTTGATAAAGTCCCTCCGGTGCGAAGCGAGCTGGAACGTACGGGTCGCCGTCAGATCTGGTGTCACGCTCATGATGATCAAGTCCGGATACGCGGCGAGCAGCTGGCTGCAAATACCTGGTTCACGCTCACCTTCTTGAATGAGAATGACGGCATCAGCATTGGCCCGCCCAGTCTCTTGCAATATTTTCATCGGCCCACGACAATCGCCGACCACTTCCATATCGTCCTGTTCGTCCAGGAGCCGTCGAACGGTATCGGGGACCATGATCGGGTGATTGGCTATGAGCACCCTAATCTTGTCCACTGGTTCGCCCCATAAGTAGCCCTACGGACACCATAATCAGGTTAGGGCAGTATGGCCATAGATCCATGGGTCCAATTTAGATCCATGCCGATGCATAGTGAGATCTATATCGAATAGATCCGCTCAGCTCTACTCTACTGCAACTCTTTGATTTGTTGAGACTGAGAATTGGGAGCGATCAGCAAGGCCCGGCAGAAATGGTGTGTTCCTTGATGAATTTCACCGCTGAATAGCGGTCGCCCAGCTGGAGTTTGTCCAGAATGTTGTGCACATGGTTTTTCACGGTCGATAGCTCGATATGTAGGCGATCCGCAATTTCTTTATTGCTCAACCCTTCATCAATCAGTCGCGCAATCTCTACCTCACGTCGAGTAAGGCCCCTGGCAACGTGGGCCCTGGCCTGAGCCGCCTCCACTTGTCGAGCCAGGGCTGACACGCGATTAAAGGTCAGACTTACGACTCGTGGAGAGCACAGTGTTTCACCCTTCATGATGGCTTGGATATTCTGGAGCAGCGTTTCAAGGGATGCATCCAGCGACACATACCCTGTCACGCCTAACCCCTCGATACAGGCAAGAATGTCTTCATCTCTGTCCGGCACCCCAACTGCAATGGTCTTCACCCCTACAGGAAGCTGAGACATCGCATTGAACTTGGAAGACTCCTTGCCACAGCATAAGCCATACTCAAATATGGCCAGATCTGGGTAGCAGGTTATCATCGCATCAGACTTCAGATCTTCAAGCCGAGACAGACTATACAGAATCGAGATGTGTTCAACTTGAGTCAAGGAGTACCTCAAGCTATCCCGATAGAGCCCATCTCTATGAACAATAGCGACTCGGATCGGTTCTGATTGCATCATGACTCACCATAATGTTCCTACAAACGGTTGTAGTAGAACACGCACATGACACATTTTTATCAAACACATGAGATGTCATGGGTTGCGAGCGAACGTAAGTCTGGAAAGGAGCCGGAATCTGATCCTTGGGATGAGCGCGAGGCGACGTGTTCACGCCGATGGCTAGGAAGCTTGACGAGGAGTTCCGGATCATTTCCATCGCAGACTCGCATAACGACCGGCCTCGGTGTACACGTTCTTAGCCCACCCGATTTGAAAAGTAAACCTAATGCGCATGAGAGTTTACATCGTCAGGAGAAGCAAGACTGATGCGCAGAATATTTCGAAAAGATATACGGAGCAATACAGACGTTTTATCGAGCAGTTAGGAATGGTTTGTTTTCTCATGTACTACTTCGATACACACAATCTGCGAACGATGCGGTGGTTCTGAATCGAAAAAGATACGGTCACACAGAATCTAAATGGATACATCCACAACCTGTTGGAGCGGTCCTGAGACATCCCAATACGAACCCACAACGAGTCTCTCTCACCGGCAAGAGGCGCGGCCCAAGAACGTATGTGCGGCTGACAGACTTCCGTGAAGGGACCTTCGACGAGCGGCGAGAAGATCTTGGCCAGAGCTTCACAGCGGCCAACCCTGATCTGCAGAACTATAGAGGCGCTCGTCACCGAGAATGAGATGATCGAGCAGCCTGATGCCCAGCAGGTCTCCAGCTTCCCGCAGTCGTGTGGTGAGCGTCCGATCCTCTGGACCCGGATCGGTCTCAAAGGTGTGGAGGACCATGGCGTATTGAATACCCGAGAACTCCCGCGTCGCAAAGTCACGGGCCGCGCGTTGTACGGACAACGGATCGGTCCTGGTCGGCATGGAGAGGACCAGATGAAAGGCATCGCGCATGGTCGAATCCGCCGCAATCGGCATCCCCCCATCGCGCCATTCTGCTTTCAGATCGGCCACAGCGTCCTTCCCGATAATCACCTGGCCGTCTTGATCCTCGATCTCGAGCTTGCCATCACGCGAAATGTAGGTGAGGTTATTCGAGATGCCTTTCATCCCTTTCGGCGCCCTGACGAGTTTCACCACGACTTGTGGCGCGCGGCGGACCATGGCTTGTAATTTTCGCCGCACGTAGGTCGCGCGAGCCTGTGGGGTACTCAGCTGTCCGCCGGTACTTACAGGTTTGGCTGAGCCAAGAGGACTGCGCCTGCTGCGACGCGGTCGAGGGAGAGTCTCCGTTGAGACATTGAAGAGCCGACTCCCCCACTCATCGAGTTTCTCGTCGATCTGGTTGCTTGGTGGAGTCATTGGAGGTGCCAGCGCTCTACGGTCCCGCGTAAGACATCGGACACCTTCTTCGTATGGGTCTGGATCACGCGAGAGAGTTCGGTGATGACCTCGACCCGAAAGGCAGTTCTGCTTTGAGGCGCGGTATTCAGGACCTTCGCAATCTGGTTGAGGTTCCTCCCCAAGGCCAGCAGTTGTTGATTCGACTGGGCCAAGGTCTCCAATTCCGGCAGTCCGACCTGCGGCTGCCCGGTCAATTTGGTACGCACCATGGCTACCAGCCATTTTGTCGGCACGTAACCCTCGTGACCGGCCATCCTCTTCAGGGCGGCGAGCTCTGAGGTCGTCAGGTTCAGTTCGATGCGAGCAGTCGCTCGTTCTCGCTTCGGGTTAACACGCAGCCGAGGCGCAGGAGCCCACGTGGCCTTCCGGTCCATGGCCTGCCGAAGGGCGTTCCGCAACGCATGGCTCGGCGTGATGCCATGGGCCTGACACCAGGCCTGCCAGGGCGCTTTCAAGTCACCCAAATCCACCGTGACCGTGGTCGTCCGTTTCGCCCGTTGCCCCATCAGATCACCCGCGCCAGCCCTAGTTGAAACACCCCACGCCCCTCACCCACCGGTGTCTGATTCCGGTCATCGGAGGGTCAAAAAACAGGCGCACAAGAATACGATAAACCCATAATGTAAGACAACTACGGGCAATAGCCATATCCTGCAACCTCCTAAAATAGGTCTTACATCGTCCCCTATGGTCATCTCTAAAACCGGCCTGATCCCCCTCCAGCCGCTCCGCTAATCCGCCGAGATGAGGCCATTCCTGGAGCCGCCTAGAGGACCAGTAAAAGCGCCATTTTAGAACGGGTTCCCTTCTTATGCGATGGTCAGGCTGAGGAGGACGGTCCTTGAAGAAGTGGAATCAGGACCCCTCCTCCCCCCCTTTCTCAGGCATTCAGTCACCGGCTCGTCTTCCCTTAGGAACGGGATACCTTGGATAACGGGATGACACGGACCGGGGCAGTCATGGCCGGTAAAAAGACGGCTCCCGTATCCATCTAACCGGAAGACCTCAAGCTACAACTGGGACTGACTGGGAAAGGGGGCATGATGTGATCACATCATGCCCCCTGAATGGATCAACCAGATCACGGAGACAGAATCTCTCGCACCGCGGTGGGGGCAAAGAATCCCTGATCTCGGAGCGTGGCAAACCAGGCTTGGGCAAAGTCCTCCAAGTGCTGTTTCAGTGAGACCACGACATGGGTGCGCCTGCCCGCCTCGTCATACCGATAGACATCTTGAACGATCCCCAGGTAGTCGTTCCGAAAGGACACCGGTTCGGCTGCCGCACCATCGGGTAAATTGTGAAACAGAAATACGATGTCGGGATCTCGCATGAGGTCGCCGTTCTGTTCGCCGTAATGGCACAAGGACACAAGCCGGTATCCGTCTCCACTGGATCCAATCTCCTCGACCGAGAGCGACATGTAGCCGGGCACCGTGATGCGGACAGCATGGACACCGCCAAGCAGCTGATCGAGATGCGTCGCAAATTCCTGATAGCACTTCATCGTCTTCTTTCCTTTCTTCAGATTCAGGAAGCCCCCGGCGCGAGGGCCGGAGGCTTCCCGAGACGGTCAGCGTTCCAACCGCTCTGTGACCCAGAGTTTCGCCTGTTGGGCAACCGCCAGGAGCGCGTCCAGGTCTGCCAGGCCGAAGGATTCGGAATTCTTCCAAACTCCATCCCGGTCCTTGTACGAGCGGGCCACAGTCACGTTGTAGAACGGACCGTTCATGCCATCGTTCTTCCAGATGCTCGCCTTGATGCTGCTGCATCGAAGCGTGGTGACAGGCTTGGGTTTCTTGTCTTGAGGTGCCATAGTGTTGTCTCCTATGATTGGTTGCAAGGTAAAAGTTGGAAATTGGGGAAATCTGCGAACACCCATTTGTTTTTGAGGGTGTGGAAGATGGTGTTGAGCAATTTTCTGGCGGTGGCGATGATTGCCTTGCCCGTTCCCCGCCGTGTTTTAAGGCTTTCGTAGAACCCACGCAGGTACGGGCTGTACCGGATCGCGATCAGGGTGCATTGTACGAGCGTGGTGCGGGCCAGTTTGTTGCCTCGCTTGGTGATGTGCCCACTGTTGCTTGTTTCGTTTGACTGGCTGACACGCGGGACGATGCCGAAGTAGGCGGCCAGCTTACCGGTGTTTTTAAAATCTTCGATCGCGCCAATATGCGTCAGCATCACGGCGACCGAGAGCGGACCGATTCCCTTGATGGAGATCAGGTTGTCATAGCCTGGCAACGTTTTGGCAAAGGCCGCGATCTCTTTTTCCAGCCGTTTGATGTTCCGGTGCAAGCTCTGCATCTGGTCGTCAATCACCGCCAGTTCCACGCCTTCCAGCGGGTTCCAGGCGTGCCCGGCGACTTCCCGTGTAAACCCGGCCTGGCTGGTCAGCACCTCGCGCTTGATCTTCAACCCGTGGCGGACAAACATGCCGTGCACCTTGCCCAGCAAGGACACGCGCAGCTTCACCAGCTGGTCCCGTGTCGTGATGAGTGACGCCAACTGCACGTGTGCTTCGCTCTTGATACGGGCTTCGGGCAGCATGTCCTTGGACAAGAACAGGGCGATGGCCCGCGCATCATGCTTGTCGGTCTTTTTCACCGACCGGCGGATCACCTCGAATTGCCACGGCGCGATCACCACGACGCGCGCAACAAACGGTTCCACGGTCTTGCAAAAATACGCGGCGTTGCCGGTCGCCTCGAGGGCGACCTCATCCCCCGCGTGCACGCCTTGGATAAACTGCTCCAACCCGCCGCCCTGCAACGGCCAGGTGCGGATCGTCTCGTGCCCGTCGGCGTGCAAATAACAGCAGGTGAAGCTATTGGTGTGGAGGTCGATCCCGAGATACCGTTTCATCGTCGAGTCCTTTCGGTATGAGATGAGTGGAGGAATCTGGGGCAGATGCGTCAGGCGGATGGCTCCATACTCCTATTCGAGATCACCGCACGGGATACGTGCGGGCCTCACGGCGGCCATTCGGTAGACAGAGCGAGTAGTCTCCTTTCCGAGATCACCCGCCGTGTGCAGTCTCGACGGGGCCTCAACACAACATACGCCCTGCAACCTATCTACCCTGAAGAGCACTGTCCCCAGTCCACCTCGCGGTGGCAACTCAATTCATACCGTCTCCTTTGGTTAGAGTTGATGTGTTGGCCTCTCACCAGGCGTGGAGGCCACACAGCGACGACAAAGGAGACNNATGATCGACGCAGCCCGCCGGTGGAAAGCCAGGGCGACGGACGGATGCCACAGGCACCTAACCCGAAACCACAAGCTGGTCCCCGCTCATCACCAGCAAGCCATCGCAGAGCAGATTCAACGAACGAGGCAACAAGGTCCTGTTCAGAGAGACCGAAGCAACCAAGCCCGTTCGCCAAGATAGAAGAGAGTCAACGAGTCGGCTTCGAGACGGTCTTGAGCGTGACGCAACTGTCGACCAGCAGGCGACGATGCACCCGACTTGATGGTTGCTGAACGCGAGAGAAAGCCGAGCGGCCTGCGAGGCCGAGGAGAACTGTCATGGGATCGGAGATGCGAAATCGTTGAGGTACTCTACGTGCTGAGTCGCGTAAGCACGCCGTCATTGAGATGGATAGCGAGCCATATCGCGAGATCTGCCTACTCGTCTATTGGGACGTCACCTGATCGTGTTCACACTCAACGTCAGTCAAACAGGTCGGAGTGTGTGCCCGTCCGTCCACCACCGGACCTGCGTCGGTCGAATGCCCCCTGCAGAACCGAGACCGGGCCAGAGTGGTCCATGCATGGATAAAACCGTTTGCATTTAATTGTAAGTGCATGCATATTTATCCATGCCTATGAAGCGCGTTGAGCCGGATCGCCAAGCGAAAGCTGTGTTCCGCCGCCATCGGGGCGTGCTACGAACCTCTCAAGCCCTGAAGCTCGGGATCCATCCACGCATTCTCTACCGCCTTCGTGATGCCGGGCGACTTGTCGCAGTGACCCGGGGAGTGTATCGGCTGGCCGAGCTGCCGGAGCCGAGCCATCCGGATCTTCTTGTCGTGGCACGTCGAGTCCCGCAGGCCGTGATATGTCTTATCTCGGCACTCTCTTTCCATGATCTCACCACACAAATCCCGCACGAGGTTCAGATTGCGTTGCCTCGTCGGACCCGGTATCCACGACTCGACCATCCTCCGCTTCGTGTCTTTCTGATGACGGGTGCTGCGTACACTGAAGGGATCGAGACGCATGTCATCGAAGGGATCCCGCTTCGCGTCTATAGCCCGGCAAAGACGGTGGTGGACTGCTTCAAGTTTCGGAACAAAATCGGCATTGATGTGGCCGTTGAGGCACTGCGACTGGCCCGTGAGCGGAAGCACGTGACGCCCCGTGCACTGCTTCAGTATGCGCGCCTCTGCCGAGTTGAACGTGTCATGCGTCCGTATCTGGAGGCGCTGACATAATGGCCGATCATCCATCCAATCTTCCGGCATCGATTCATCAGCGGCTACTCAATCAGGCGAAGGAGCAGAGCCGGCCTCTTCAAGAGTTGCTGCAGTATTTTGCCATTGAACGATTCCTGTTCCGCCTCAGTCAATCGCCGCATGCCACTCGGTTTTATCTCAAGGGGGCACTCATGCTTCGGCTCTGGGATGCGCCCCTGTCGCGTCCGACAATCGATGTGGATCTGATGGGGCAGCAGATGTTGTCCCAGGATGAGCTGGAGCAGGTCATCAAGGACGTCTGTATGCACCAGGTGCCGGATGACGGCTGCCGCTTCGAGGCAGCCACCGTGCGAACCCAGCCCATTCGCCTTGAGGATCAGTATGGGGGCATCCGTGTCACGTTCATATCCCATATTGGGAAGATCCGGCTCAACATGCAGGTGGATGTCGGATTCGGTGACGTCATCGTCCCAGGGCCGATTCCGATCGATTTTCCAGCACTCCTAGATTTTCCCGCCCCCCATCTTCTGGCGTACTCTCCTGAGAGTGCGATCGCAGAGAAATTTCAGGCAATGGTGATACTGGATTCAGCAAATAGCCGAATGAAGGATTTTTATGATATTTGGCTTCTCGCCAGAGGGCATCCATTTGAAGGCTCTGTCGTGAGCCACGCGCTCCAGGCCACGTTTACGCGGCGACAGACTCCATTCCCGCTGGACATCCCCATCGCGCTGACGGACCGCTTTGTGAAGGATCGCCTCAAGCAGACACAGTGGAATGCCTTTGTCCGGAAAGGCCATCTTGCTGCTGAACAAGTGTCACTCAATGAAATTGTAGAGTTACTGCGAGGCTTCCTCCTGCCTCCCATGCGAGCCTCGGCCAAACGAGAAAGCTTTGACCGCCATTGGCCAGCCGGCGGGCCCTGGGCGTGACATACTGGCTCAGGGTTCGGACCCCAATTCAGCGCAGACAATGGGGTCGGTGCCGGTCAAGAACGGATAGTGATACGCCGTCGTCATGGAAAAGGAGTGGCCGTCATGAAGAAAAAGCACCCCATCGACTATGAAGTCAGTTCCGGGAATGTCTTTGCAGATTTAGGCTTGAAGGATTCCGAGAGCCTGCTCATGCAGGCTGAGCTAGGCCATCAAATCCGTAGGATCCTCAAAAGCCGAGGACTCAAGAAACAGAAAGACGTGCAGGACGTGCTGGATATTGGACAGACGGAAGTCTCCCACCTCATGAATGCGCGGTATCACCAGTTTTCCGAGGACGGGTTGATGGCAGTCTTGAACAAGCTGGGCCGCAAAGTGGCGGTACAAGTCTCACGACGCAGGAAAAACGAACCGTTTCAGGAAGTGGTTCTGGCGTAAGGCGGACTTCGCACTCGCCAAGAGCGTCCCTTCAAGACGAAGGGAGGAAGTTCAGGCGACAATCCTACGAGCGTCTTTCAGAAGCAGGAAGAGATGCAACGGGTCGCTTGGCGAAGGAAGGAAATCCAAATGCGCGTAGAAGCTTCTTGCCGTGTCGTCTTTGGCATGGACCACCAGAGCCCGAATTCCGGCAATATCGGCCGCCTGGAGAGTTCGAAGCACCGCATCCTTCACCAGCGCAGCGCCAATTCCCTGATTCTGCCACTGACGGTCCACCGCCAGCCTTGCAAGCAGCATGATGGGAATGGAATGCTTGGCTAGTCCCTTCCTCACTCGCTCCGGAGCCTGTTCCTGTTCCACAGAGCCGACAGCCAGCGCGTAATAGCCAACAACGGTGTGATCCACCAGACCCACGTAGGTTTGTGCTCCCCCACTCTGCTGGCTCTGTAGTGCGTATTGTGTGAGAAAGCGATTGAGCTCGTCCCGACCACAATCGAACGGTTCAATGGCATGATGCCGCTGAAGTTTTTCGATCGTCCTGGTCAACGCTTCTCTGATGCTGGGGAAGAGGGATCAGCGTCAAAGAATCCCGCCTCGGTCAAGAGACGCTGCAGACGAGGGGTGCGGCGAGTTGGAGCATCCAGAGCGGCTTGAAACTCAGCCCACTTTGCCTTACTCAAGATAAAGGTGCGACGATCAGCTAGCATTTCATCAGCCCGAGACAACGCACTGTCACGGACAAAATCACTCAAGGAGCGGCTACAAGCAGATGCAGCGGCTTCCAGTGTCCGCTTATCCGAAGAACTCAATCGAAGGTCCAGTTTTTCCCTACGCACTGCCTGAGCTGGCATATGCTCACCTCTTGTTGCTAGGAAAGATAATCCAATATCTATCCGATGTCAAGACATTGTCATGACATATAATTATAGTATTTTCCATGGCTTGTATGTTTATGGAGTGAATCAGTGAGGATACTGCTCACCTTCTAAGCCCAGACGACTACCCTCACGCCTTCTCTTTTTATGAAGGATAGCATAGAAAGACACCCAGGCAACTTCATCAGACCGGATGGATACCCATGGCTGGAAATCAGCATCCAACCGTGCAGAGACCTCTCGCCCATTCTCTTGAAGAGCTCAAGCCATTCCACCAACTGTGTCGGGAAGGCCGACTCTACGAAGTTGATCGGTGGATCACTGAAGGAAAACCAATACAGCATGCGCCAGATGCTATTCCAAAGGGCTCACGACCGAAGACCGCGCTGCAACTGGTCCTTGAAACTGGTCAGCACTCCCTTTCCTCTCTTTTGCTGAGCAAAGGCTACCGGCTCGACCTTGAGCGGTACCAGCCCCTCAATTTGGCGCTTCAGGCACGCCGATGGGACCTTTTCGATCTCCTCCTGGAATGGGGAGCCGATTTGAAGACTGTGGATGTCTCTACGGTACTCAATACCTACAATGCCGAGCTCTACGAACGGTTCTGGGCCGCAGGGTATGACCTGACAGCAGGTCATGAAATGGGAGCCATCCTTGGCCATAGCACGTCCAATCGCCCGCTCTTGGGATTCGTGAAACGACATCGACCGGAGGAACCCAAGATTCAACATGAACTGAATCTCGCGCTCGGTTACCATGCGAAAGAGGGAAACGAGCGAGGCGTCAATCTGTGTCTGTGGGCTGGAGCGGACCCGCATAGCCCGGCTTCTGATACCGAGCCGGATGTTTCAAGTAATGATGAAGTCGAGAACGGTGAAGAACCGTTTAGCGGCTGGTCAGCCATTGAACAGGCCGCAAGTCACGGACACCTCAATATCCTGAAACGACTTGGTCCCGATCCGGCACGCGATAACTTCGCAAATCTGTACCGATATGCGAAGGACGGCTCCATTATCGCCTTCCTTTCGACAATACAACGACCGAAGGATTTAACCCCCATCCTGTCATGGCACCTTCAATGGGTCGCGAATCCCCTACCCTGGGCCATCTACGCAGGAACAGGAACTATCGAGGCTGCCCTTGCATGTAAGGTACGTTGGGAGGAAGNNCCCATCATGTCAAGGCTGCGACGAGCGGAGATCTGTGCGCCTGAAACGTATGCGGAACTCATCCGCACACCCACCATACAAACACGCCTGCTCACCCTGGGGCTCATGAAGAAGCCGGTCAGCCAGCACGAGAAGCGGAAGCAAGAATTCGTTCGGTTCGCGAGCCGGTACGATCGAACGAGGCTCTATGATCAGGTTTGGGCACAACCTGTCCAGGAGGTAGCCAAGACCTATAAGATTTCTGGTGTCATGCTCGGGAAGGTCTGCCGCAAGCTACAGGTGCCGGTTCCACCCCGAGGATACTGGGCACGAGTACAGAGTGGCTACACTATGAAGAAGCCATTTCTGCCGAAACTCAACATCTGCTAATCCGGTAAGATTGGCAATTCGCTTTGTCCAAAACGGACGGTAAATGACCATTTTTGCGACCGTCGGCATCCGGCCAGAAGCAGAAGTTCGGCGCCGAGGTCGCACCGCCATAAAGCGGTCCTCAGCCCTGGCCCGTTAACGCCGAAGTGAGCGGCGGCCACAGGCCGTCCGTTCGACTGCCAAGTTGCGCGTCACGCTCAATGCCCCAGCAAAGTCTGCATCCTATTCTGCAATGCCTCCGTCAGAGCCGCGCGCCCCTCACCGTTGTTGAGATATCGAACATGGCGGAGATGCCGAAGATCAAAGGGAATGTCATATTCGCTCTGCGTAATGAGGATTACATCGCGCCCGAGGGTATGCGCGATGCCAGCCTCATAGAACACGTTTGGATTCCTGCCCGTGCAGTCACACACAACAAGTCGAGAGCGGTCGATGAGTGAGACAACATCTTGGATGATCGAAGCATTCTCCCAGATGTCATCGGCTCGCCTGCACCGAAGCCCAGCATTCTCGGCAGCCTGGCGTATGCTGCGATAGACCATGTCAAATGCTGAGTCGAAGGGCATCATTGCCGATGCAAGAGCAGATTCGATGTTCTCGTGCTCGGCGATCTGAAATACCGCCGGGCGTTGCCGACGAGGGCGAACAGCCCGAAGCAGGAAGCGGTACAGATCCACGTCTTTTACCGCCCAATGATTCCTAGAAAACTCGAACTCATGCGAAATGTCGAGTTCAGAGCGGTTCGCGTAGAGCACTCTATTTTGCAGCGGAGGAACCTCGGGATCGAAGACGACCTCCAAGGAGACGTCCTTGCCGCTAATCCGCGGTCGATTGATCTGCCCGACATACGCCACTTCGTCTTCCGTGCCCTCTTCGCAGAAAACGCACGGCAACGAGGCAAGGCGATCCAGCAAGAGTTGGTTACTCCCATCCCTGAACTGAGCACTGATGCGGTCATCGGTGTACTCAAGCATTCGCCCAATCGGGACAGTGACCCTACCGGACTGCCAATCGACGTTGAACATCAGCAGGTTGAACATCGTTCTTTCTCGCTATTGGTGGTCTAACAATGTTTAGGCAGATCCATATAATAAGAACCGGATCTGCCAATTTCTGTCCGCGTAACACACCTTCGGTAATCGCGAACGATATCCCATCATCGACAGTGGTGCAATGAGTGACGGCCAATTGACCATGTATCACGGGTTCTTATGCGGGTCGGCGTAAGACGTCCCTTTCTGGTAGCGGTCGGTCGTGTACTTCCGGTGTGGGTCGAAAGCGGTCCTTTGAGGCATGTGCCAGAAGAATGGGGGGTCAGTGTGCATTACACAGGGAAGCCACGATTTGAATGCAAAGAGAATGACATGGGGACTTCGCAGGGATGCGTATTCCAGGGAAGCTTGGAAGCTAACTCGAATGCCGCTTCATGTGCAACGACCCGTCGGCCATTGCACACCCTCTTGGTGATACCCAGTATCTTCGTCCACCATGGCACGCTACATTCTGCTCGGGTCCGTCTTGGGTGGAAGGGCCGTTCAGGTTGGGAACCTTGCTAAAGGAAGGATTAAGAATACACGAAATGGAGGTGCCACTAGTGGCACCTGCTCCTGTAACTCATTGATTTTTCATGACATGAAATGTCACTCTTTGCACTGCGTTTTGAGCTTATCTATTTGATCTTGCTCACTTTCTTCCAATCCTGAAAAGGCTGGTGTCGACAGTTCGATTCTGTCCCTCGGCACCATCACCATACAGCCTCCACAGCTGCACCGATGATGTCAGCAATATCGGTGGTATTCACCCATTCACTGCTAAAAAGAAGTTGTTATGAGGGGCGAGCAGGCTATGACCGGGAGACTGTCACGTGGATCGCGTAGCGGATTCTGCTGAAGCTTTCTACTTTGCTAACGTTCGAATATACGCTAGTACGTTTCGACTATCCTCTTCAGACAAACGAGTTTTCCATGACGGCATATTCGGCTTTCCTTCGTGAATGGTCTGAAGCAGCATCACGTCGGACTTCTTCTTCGTGGTCGGTCTCGTGAGATTGGCCGGCTCTGGCCCCAGAAGCAAATAGCCA
>CXWL01003043.1_pt1 | contig 50567 bp, 33 predicted proteins | sample 590931 | NCBI WGS metagenome assembly CXWL01 (sample SAMEA3498368, study PRJEB10139) | groundwater metagenome | biome: water well; material: biofilm material | place: Germany | collected 2015-04-27 | reverse complement strand
CGTGCCCGTTGTTGCCCGATGAGAGCGGACAGTCGGCTTCAGACGCCGTGGAGATGGCCATGGCGACGAACTATGCCTTCCGCAGCGAGCGGGCTTCGGTCTCGATGCTCAATAACTGGGCGCTGTCTTCCACTTCGGGGAGCCATCAGGTGTGCGGTTTCGAGGCCGCGAGCGCGCCGGCCGACTCCGTGCCGCCGCTGGTGTTTCTCACCTCGCCCGCCGCGGGTGCCGCCGTCTCGGGCTCGGTCGGGCTATCGGCCTCGGCCTCCGACAACGTCGGCGTCCTGGGCGTGCAGTTTCTAGTGGATGGGGCGAACCTGGGGGCCGAGGACACCCAGGCCCCTTACGCGACGACATGGAACGCGGCGTCGGTCTCGGCCGGAGATCATACCCTGACCGCGGCGGCACGGGACGCCGCCGGCAATAAGGCCACCAGCCTCCCGCTGACGGTCCGCGTCGCCGGAAGCCCGGCTTGCCGCACGTCTTCGACCTATTGGCAGAACTCGCCCTTGCCCGCGCAGGCCACGGCCTTCCGAGCCGATTTCGACGCCACGCCCAACGCCGCCAAAATCGACGGCGTGACCGGCCTGTCTCAAGGCGGCGCCGCGGGCTTTGAGAGCCTGGCGGCGATCGTACGCTTCAACAACACGGGCTTCATCGACGCCCGCAACGGCTCCGTCTATTCCGCGCAGACGTCCGTTGCGTACACGGCGGGCTCGACCTATCATTTTCGCCTATCGGTCGATCCAGCCCGCAGGCGCTACTCGGTTTTCGTCACGCCTCCGGGAGCCTCGGAGAAGACTATAGCCGCCGACTACGCCTTCCGCAGCGAGCAGGCCTCGATTGCCAGCATCAACAGCTGGTCGCTGTTCGCCGGCGCGGGCTCGCACAAAACATGCGGCTTGGCAATCTCCGCGCCGGCGCCCGATACCACGGCGCCGTTTGTGGCGATCACGGCCCCCGCCTCAGGGGCGACCGTCTCGGACTCAGCGGCGGTATCGGCCTCGGCCTCCGACGCCGTCGGCGTGCTCGGCGTCCAATTCCAGCTCGACGGCGCGAACCTGGGGCCGGAGGACATTCAAGCGCCTTACGCGACGACATGGAACACGGCGACTTCAACCGCCGGAGCGCATACCTTGAGCGCCGTGGCTAGGGACGCCGCCGGCAACAAGGGCACGGCCTCGATACCGGTCATAGTCGGCAACGCTCCCCCTCCCATCGACGTCGCGCCTCCGACGGCCGCGATCCTCTCGCCCGGGGCGGGTGCCACGGTCTCGGGCACGGTCTCCGCGTCGGCGACGGCCGCCGACAACGTGGGAGTCGCCGGGGTGCAATTCCTGCTCGACGGCGCCGCTTTAGGGCCCGAGGTCAAGTTTCCTCCCTTCACGATGGCTTGGAACACGGCCTCCTCGGCCAATGGGATGCACACCTTGACCGCCTCCGCGCGCGACGCGGCCGGCAACAAGGGCAGCACCTCGATCACGGTGACGGTCAATAACGCCGCTCCGCCCGCGGGTTCCGATCGCTTCGGGATCAAACAGATGTATCCGACCGCCGTCGGCGGAATGAATTGGACGTCCAAATGGGACAACGGCTCCGCCCGCAATTTCTCGGGCGTCGACCCCCAAGATTCCTGGTTCGACGCCAATCACGGAAACGCCTCCTTCAGCGTCGACGGCAAGGGCCTGTTCATGATCTCCGGTCCCGTGCCCCGCATGTACATACACGATCCTGCCCTGCAGCAAAGCTGGAGAAACGTGGAGATGACTGTGTACGCCTATCGCGTCGCCGACAGCAACACGCCTTGGGGCGGCGTCATGGGGGTCGCGCGCAGCAATCACGGGATCACCGGATCGGAAACGGCCAATCCCTGCGACAGCCGGGGCAACGACGCGCGCTTCCGCTACGACGGCCACATCGACTTCGAAAAGGAGACGTCCCACCCCAACTCGACGGCGGTCAACAACAAAGCCATGTGGTCGACTTTGCCGTTTAGGACCTGGATCGGCTACAAGCTGGTGGTCTATGATCTTCCCAACGGGAACGTGAAGTTGGAAAACTACATGGACTTGACCGACGGCGCCAACGGCGGGACCTGGACCAAGGTCAACGAGTTGGAGGACAACGGCTCGAACTTCGGGGTGGGCGCAACGCCCTGCAAGGCCGGGATCAACCCCGCGCTGCGGCTGACCAACAGCGACGCCCGGCCCGGCTCGGAGTCGGGCAAGCCCAACATCACCGTGTACTGGAGAAGCGACAACGTCGGCACCAACGGGCTCATCTACAAGAAGATGAGCGTGCGCGAAATCGCCGCCCCCTAGAAAGCGCCCCGCGCGTCAAATGCCCGCGCGGGGCGGAGCGAACGTCCCTCAGCGCGACATGGCCTCTTCTTTTAGGCCTCCGCGCAGCTTGTCTCGCAGCCCGGGCTCCTTCTTATAGCCGTGCTTGGTCGCGGCATGATACTCGCAAAGCTCCAGCACCTCCGCCTCCGTGCCTGAGATGGCCAGAGAACAGTTGGAGTCCGGCATTTTCCGGCAATCCATGACGACTCGTTTCTGTGATGGCATAAGCGCCTCCTCGAATCGGAATCCGACGTTTCAGTATAACCTCGACGCAGCCGTCAACCTATAGACAAGATGGAATATGATATCGTCGAATCGATGACCGTCGCCAATAGGACTACATCGGTCGTTTGCACCGCGTGCTCGGCCGACGTGCAGGGCCCGCCTGCGGAAACCCATCGCGAGCCGGTTTACGGCCGCGAGTTCGGGATCTACCGCTGTCCGCGCTGCGGCGTGACATTCTCGCCGATCCCCGCCGATTTTCCCCTGCGCGAGTGGTACTCCAAGGCCGGGCATCTGTACGGAAAAGAGGAATGGATCATGCATCCGTCCCCGGAGGAGGATTGGCGCTTCAATCACTTCCTCGAGACGGCGGGCCGTCTGAATCTGAGCGGAAATATCCTGGACGTCGGCAGCGGGGACGGACGATTCTTGATGAGGGCCAGCGTTCAGGGTTGGCGCGGTGATTTGACGGGGCTTGAGTTCAACCCCGACATGGCAAGCCGGCGCCAAGGCAACTATAAAGTCGAGATCGCGCCGATCGAGGAATTTACGACTCGCCCCGGGAGACCGTCCTTCGACGTGGTCACCATTTACGACGTGCTCGAGCATTTGGCCGAGCCGGCCAAGTCCCTCTCCAACATCGTCAAGCTCATCAAGCCGGGCGGGCATTTGGCGATCACCGTTCCCAACGGCGAGCGCCTGCGCTTTGCGGGACTGGAGATGTTCGACTTCCCCCCCAATCACAATACGCGGTGGACGGGCAAGGCGCTGTCAGGCTTAGTCGAGCGCGCAGGCCTGGAAGTCCTCGAGGTCACGGTCAATCCCTTTAAGGCCCGAATGCTGTCCGACCAATTGTTCTACAAGCTGTTCTGGCGCGCCATGCCGCTGGTCAAGAGAATCCTGTTCGGAAGCAAGGCGGCGTCCGGCAAGACGCTGACGGATCTATTGGCCGCCGAGGGCGCGTCATCGGCAATCAAAGGCGCGATCGCCGGCAAGGGCCAGCGCCGGAAGATCGAGGCCGCGCTGCGCAACGCGTTCGGCGTTCTGCTTACGCCGCTGCTGCTTCCCGCCTACCTGATCCTGCCTTTGTTCCTGCCTCACCGGCAGGGCGACTGCCTCTTTCTTCTGGCGCGCAAGAAGTCTTAAACGTCGCGAACCCCGCTCCACACCGACTGATACTTGGTGCAAAGCTTGCAGATCTGCGGAAAATCGTCTTTCTCGTGGCGCGCGAGCAAGTTCTTGAGCTCGGGTCCGGCCAGGATCTCGCCCAAGGGCTTTTCCTTGATGTCGCCGATGATCAGCGTCGCCTCCACGTCGCGGCAGCAGCAAGCGTTGACCCGGCCGTCGGCCAAGATCACCGGCCCGGTCAGAAGCCGGCGGCAGGCGCCGTTGTGCACGGGCGGAGGCTTGGGAACCAGCCCGGCCTGGCGCAGGACCTCGTCGGTGATCTTGCCTCCCCAATTGTCGTAGTCCAAGACGCCGCCGATGGTGATCACGCCCTCGGCCTGCCGCCGCCGCAGATATTCCCAGAACTCCCCGCCCTCACTGCCCAGGGGCACGCGCAAGTTGACGTTGATGCGCACGCTCGAGGCCGTTCTGATCTTGGCCTCGATCAGGCCGCGGATGGCGCCGATGGCCTCATCGAATTTGTCGACGCCCATGACCCGGTGATACGTCTGGCGGTCGAAGCCCCCGAAAGAGCAGAAGATCCAAAAGCGGTCGCCGTAGCCCATCAAGCGGTCGAAGAGCTCGGGTTTGGCGAGAATCGCGTTCGTGTAGAAGTGAAAGCGCTTCACCTGCGGCCGAGCCGCGAGATCGTCGAGCCGTTCGAAGAGGAATTTGTCCACGAACGGGTCGCCCACGATCGGCGTGAGATCGATCTCGGCGGGCCCCAACGCCAGGTATTCGTCGATGGCCTTGCGGAACACCTCCATGGACATGGTGACCTTCGGCCGCTCCATCTGCGGATAGGCGCAGAAGGCGCAGCGCGCGTTGCAGATGTTAGTGCCCTCGATGTACAGCGAGTGCGGCCAGGCCCCGACATTGAAGAGCTTCAAGCGCATCAGCGCGTAATTGACCAGCAGCTTCGCCCACTCGCGGCCGTATTGAATCCTCTCGCGCACTGGCGCGGGAAGAAGACTGCGATAGAGGGTTTTAATCATAGTTCCCTCTAGAGGATGTCACACTCCCCTTGCTTTGTCAACGCACGGCTTTACGAGCCGTCGAAATCTCGGCCAGCTTTTTCTTCACCGCGGCCTGTTCCTCGGTCAAACGATGGCGCTCGAAAACGGCGAGGCGCACTTTTTGGATCTCCTCGGCCTCTTCCAGCCGGCCAAGACGCACGGCGACGCGCGCGATCGGCTCGCCGGCCTTGGCGTATTCGATCTCCAAACGCGGACCCTGGATGCGGCCGTCGGGGGAGCCTGCGGCGGCCAAGATCGCGGCGTAATAGTACTCGGCCGCGGATTTGTACTCGTCCATGGCCTCCTCCAAGCGCCCGCCGGCCTCGGCCGACTCCGCCCGGGACGTGCGCGTGCGCGCCGAACGCTCGTAATCGGAGACACTCATCGCCGTCTCGGGGGGCGGGGCCTTGGGACGCGGCGCGGGCTTAAACACGACACAGCGGCCGAACAAGAATAGGGACAGCGCCGCGAACGCGCGGAAGCTCCAGCGGCGCAGCTGGCGATTCATCAAATCCGGCGGCGAGGATTCGGAGGCCTCCGCCGCGGCCGCCGCGGCCGCCTCGCCGACCAAGCGCTTGAGATAAACGCGCAGGGCAAGCAGGCGCTTGCAGTCGATCCAGGCGCCCTTGCAGTCCGGACAAATCTTAAACTCCACTTCCGCCTTGGCGATCCAAGCTCGGTCCATCGTTTTTGTCCGGCAGCGCGGGCAGGGAAAGGGGGTCGACAAATGAGTTTTGGAGGCGTGCTCAAGCTCATTTTTGAAGGCGGCCGCGGCCGCGCCGAACCGCTCGATTTCGCCGGCATCGAGCCACGCCCCCCCGCAGGTCGGGCAAAAATCGATGAGCAAGCCGTCGGAGGGCTCCTTTTCCTCCATGGGGACGCCGGTACAAACGGGACAATTCACGTGAAGAGGTTAGCAGACGAAGCCGGCAATAGCTACACTCAATTGTGCTTCCCGTGTTCATGCTCTTTCTCATTCCGATCGGCGGCGGCATTCCGGCGGGGGTGTTGTTGGGACGCGATAGCGGCATCGCCTGGCCGGCGATGGCAGGGCTTTACTTCGTCTCCGACGTGGTCTTGGCGATTTGCTTCGAGCCCGTTCTACGTCTGCTGGTCGCCGTCGGCCGGAAGATCCCCCCGCTGGCCCGGGCCTCGGAAGCCGTCCGGCTGGCGATGCTCCGGACCGCCGCGCAATACGGGAGCGCCGGCGCGGGACCCATAACTTTAATCCTGATCGCCTTCGGCGTCGACCCCATGACCGGCCGCGCCGCAGCACTAGCCGCCGGGCACGGTTTCGTCTCAGGCTGGGCGATCGCCATCGCCGGCGACATGCTCTATTTCCTGGTCATCATGGTCGCGACGCTGAAGCTCAATCGATTCCTGGGCGGAGATCCCACGATGACGGTGGGGGCCGTCTTGCTGGCCATGATGCTCTTGCCCGTGCTGCTCCGCCGTCTGAGGCGGCGCCCCAACGACGGCGCTCCTGTGATATCATAAACACATGCCCGAACCCGTGTGACCGGCTTGCTGACTGGCAAGGCGATAGCGAGCAAGCTGTAAGCGACGGGCTCTTGCGAAAACAGATTTGAGTGAAGCGATCCAAGAAGCAGCTTTTGGCGCGATGGAGGACGCTGAAGCAGAGCCCCTTGAAGATGGCCGTCATCCGAACTCTGTCGACGCCGCGCGGCGTATCTGCGATAACTCATTGACGGGCAAGGTTCAGACTGTTATCCTGACCCTCATGTTCGAAGCCTCTGACCCGCGCGGCAAGCGCGTGCTGGTCGTCGATGATGACGACGAGATTCGCCTCTACCTCACCACGATCATCAAGAAAGCGGGCTTCGAGGTGCTCGCAGGCTCCTCCGGAGAGGACGCGATCGCGCGGCTGGCGCAAAAGCCCGACGCAATCGTCACCGATCTGATCATGCCCGGATGCGGAGGGCTCGGCCTGCTGAAGCACCTAAAAACCGTCGCCGGGCCGGTGCCTCCCGTCATCGTGATCACGGCCTACGAGCAGCGGCACCCTCAGGTCAGCGAAGCGCTTATGGACCCCAACGTCATCCAATGCCTGGCCAAGCCGATCAACGAGGACAAATTGCTCGGAGCGCTGCACCGCTATCTCAAGACGGAGCCTCTATCTTAAATGGCGAATAATATTTACGTCGGCGGGTTCCCCTATAAAACGACCAAAGAAGATTTGGCCAAGCTTTTCTCCAGCTGCGGCACGGTCACCAGCGCGAAGATCATCCTCGACCGCGAGACCGGCCGTCCCAAGGGATTCGGCTTCGTGGAGATGTCCACCGACGCCGAGGCCAAGGCGGCCGTGGCCAAGCTCAACGGCGCGATCATGGGCGAGAGGAAGATCTTCGTCGTCGAGGGCCGTCCGCAGGAGAAGCGCGCGGGGTTTTCCCCCAAGCCGAGCGCTCCCGCCCAGCCCCCCTTCGTGGAGCGCCGCTCGGGCAAAGATCGCCGGGCCAGTCCGCCAAAGCCCGGCGGCGAGGAACGCCGCGGCGCTCCCCCGGCGGATAAGACGGCGCATCCCGAAAAGAAATACGGCGGCTTCGTCCAGAACAAATGGGCCAAAAAGCCCGGCTCCGCGCCGGACAAGAAAAAGCCCTGGGAGAAGAAGCCCGCCACTCCCGCTCCGGCCAAGTGGGTGAAACGAGCCCCTCCCGTTCGCGGCAAGAAGTGGTTCCCTAAGCCGGACTGACGCCGGCGTGGAGACGATCCTCGCCGTCTGGCGGATGCAGGAATTCAAAAATGTCCTGGGCGTTTTCGTGTGGCTGGGCGCCATCAACACCGCTTTCTGGCTGCTGGCCCGGGCGGCGGGCGCCTTCGTCTTCCTGTTCGATGAGATCCTGTGGGACTGGCTGTGGAGTCTCTTGGCCACGGTGTACAACATCGTCCTGGCCGCGCTTTTCTCGGCGGTCATTTTTTTGGCCGCCACGCGCGGAGCCGAGCCCGACGCCTTGCTCTGGCGCCAAATGTGCGGCTTTGTCCTACTCTACCTCGCGTTGAGCGCCGCCTATATGGATCTTAAAACCAACGAGATCGACGACTACAGCCGCCCCGGCTTCATCGTGGGCCTGGCGGCCTATATTCTCTTCGCCGCTTTCCCGCGGCTCGTCGATCATCCCGAGCTCGTCGACCTGCACGATCTGATCAAGGCCGTGGCCAAAAGCTGGGTGGGAGTTGTTTTCTCCGCGTACATGACGGCCGTGGTCGTTTGGCGCATCGTCCATCAAGGCTTGGGCGAGCTGTTCTACCACCTCAGCCCGTTTCTCTGGTTCGCCGGCCTGCTCAAGCACCCGCCCATCCGCGTGCGCCGGCGCCGAGAAAATTAAGCCCCTTCCAAATAGGGCTTAAAGAGCTGCCGCAGCGCGTCCATCCGCTTGGCCGAGGGCGCCTTGCCCATGTGGGCGAAAACGTCCAGCGTGCTCACGGAGTTGACCAAGGAATCCTCGGCGATCGCGCTGTGCAGGCGGCGGCAGAAGTCCACGTTGACCTTGTGGACCTCCTCGAACATGCTCTTGACGCCCTCCAGCTCCCAGTCGGGAGGCAGCCCGCTTTTCATGCGCAGGTACTGGGCCATCACGTACATCGTAGTCACCCGGTAGATCGTCTCGTCGACGGTCGCAAAAGGCATGTGGAAGCGCACCAGGGGCTTGAGCCGGTCCATCACGGGACAGCCGCTGGCCGCCATGTAGATGCCCATCAGCGAGTAAAGAGCGCTTTGCACCGGGACGCGCCGACTGATGTCGCGTTCCTGGGTTTCGACAAGGACGTCGGCTTCCTTGTACGAGATGATGTCGCCGAAGCTCTCCACCAGCTCGGTCATGTTCACCGCGATGGGGCAATGGGGCGTGGTCTCGGATTTCAGCGGACAATTGGCGCACTTGCGGTTGTCCAGCCACGTCCAGTCCGGTATTTTCGCTCTCGGCATCGGCAGAATGTACTGCGTCTTGGAGTCGAGGCGGACCTCGAAAACCTTCTTGACCCCGTCGTCGAACGTAAAGGTATAGCGGTACCAGAGGTAAGGCTTCGCCTCATCCATGGACGCAGGATAACTCCTCCGCCGCATTTCGTCAATGGCGACATCGGGTATAATTGACTCTCGAAAAGGAGAAGACATGAACCGCCACTTCGCCGCCGTCGCAATCCTCGCCGCGTTCGCCTACGCGGTCCCCGCGTCCGGGGCCGACGCGTCCGCAAAAAAATGGAAGGACGCCGCGGAAGTCTCCGTGGTCAGCACCAACGGCAACAGCAAGTCGCAGACGACGTCCGCCAAAAATAATTTCAGCTACAAATTCAACGAACTCACCTCACTCAACGTCGAAGCCGGCGCTCTCGGCGCGCGCGGGGAAGGGAAAGTCACGGCGGAGCAGTACTTCGTGGTGGAAAAGGCGATCCATAAGCTCGATGACCGCAATTACATCTTCGAGCGCTACCGCTGGGACCGCAACCGCTTCATGGACCTCGCTCATCGCCACGATCTGTCCGCGGGCGTGGGCCGCGAGCTGTGGAAGACCCCCGCCGACCTCCTGGTCGGAGAAGTCGCCCCGGGCTACATCAACGAGGAGCGCTTCCGCGACCGCCGCAAGAGCTTCGCCTCGGCTCGCGCCTATTCGAAATACACGCACGACTTCACGCCGGCGGCGCGCTTTTCGCAGGATTTGGAATACATCCAAAGCCTCAAGGACAAGCGCGACAACCGCATCAACACCGAGACCGCCCTGACCGCGGCGTTCAACAGCGTTTTCTCGGTGAAGAACTCATTTATCTGGCGCCATGACAGCCGCCCCGCGACGGGCGCGCGCAAAGACGACACGATCCTGGCCGTGGCCATGATCGCGGGATTCTAACTCCGGAGGGACCCCATGCTCAAAGAATTCAAAGAATTCGCGATGAAGGGCAACGTGCTGGACATGGCCGTCGGCGTGGTCATCGGCGGCGCCTTCGGCCGGATCGTCAGCTCGTTTCTCAACGACGTGATGATGCCGCCTCTGGGGCTGCTGACCGGCGGGGCGGACTTCACCGAGCACCGCTTGACGCTCAAGGCCGCCCAGGGCGCCGAGAAGACCGTCTCGCTCAATTACGGCGCGTTTATCACGACCGTGGTCGACTTCACCATCGTCGCGTTCGCCGTGTTCATGCTGGTCAAGGCGATCAACGCGCTGCGGCGCCGGGAACCCGCCGCTCCGCCGGCCCCTACGGAAAAGCAGTGCGCGGAGTGCCTGCTCAATATTCCGCTGCAGGCCAAGCGCTGCGGGCATTGCTCCCAGCCCGTGACGGCCTAGATATTAAGGCCGGGAACCAAGAGGCACGTAGGCCGTTTCCCGGGGCCCGGTGTATATCTGCCGCGGGCGGCAAATCTTAAAGTTCGGCGCCTCGTGCATCTCCTTCCACTGCGCGATCCAGCCGGGCAGGCGGCCCAAGGCGAACATGACGGTGAACATGCTCGTGGGAATGCCGATGGCCCGGTAGATGATCCCGCTGTAGAAGTCCACGTTCGGGTAAAGCTTGCGCGAGACGAAGTACTCGTCTTTAAGCGCGGCTTCCTCGATTTGCTTGGCGATGTCGAGAAGGGGATCGTTGATGCCGAGTTTATTAAGCACCGAGTCGCAGGCCTTCTTGATGATCTTGGCGCGCGGATCGAAATTCTTGTAGACGCGGTGGCCGAAGCCCATGAGCCGGACTCCCCCCTCCTTGTTTTTGACCTTGTCCAAATAGTCCTTGGGAGTTATGCCGCTGTCCTTGATCCTCTGCAACATCTCGATGACCTCTTGATTGGCGCCTCCATGCAGCGGTCCCCATAGGGCCGAAATTCCCGCCGATATCGAAGAAAACAGGCTGGCGCGGCTGGAGCCGACCATGCGCACCGTCGACGCGCTGCAGTTCTGCTCATGGTCGGCATGAAGGATCAACAGCAGGTCCAAGGCCTCGGCGACCTCGGGATCGAGCTGGTACTCCTCGGCCGGCACGGCGAACATCATGCGCAGGAAATTGGCGGAATAGCTCAGGCTGTTGTCGGGATAGATGAAAGGATGTCCAGTGGATTTTTTGTGCGAGTAGGCCGCGATGGTCGGCAGCTTCCCCAGGAGGCGATAGATGGATAGGTCTAAGTCCTTGTCGCCCGCGTCGTTTTGGTAGAAGGTCGAAAGCGTGCTCACCGCCGAGGCCAAGGTCGCCATGGGGTGCGCGTCGCGCGGGAAGCCCTCGTAGAAATGCTTCATGTCCTCGTGCAGCAGGGTATGGCGGACGATATTGGTGGTGAACTGCGCGAGCTCCTTCTTGTTGGGAAGCCGGCCGTAGATGAGCAGATAGCTCGTCTCCACGAACGTGGACTGCTCGGCCAACTGTTCGATGGGGATGCCGCGGTAACGCAGTATGCCCCGTTCTCCATCCAAGAAAGTCACGGAGCTTAGGCATGAGCCGGTGTTCATGTATCCGTTATCAAGGGTAATGAAGCCGGTCTTGGCTCGCAGCTCGGAGATGTCGACTGCCAACTCGCCCTCACTGCCCTCAATGACCGGCAATTCGATCTCCTTGCCGTCCAGCTTCAGTATCGCGGTTTTTTTTCCCATTTCATGGGGAGTTTAACAGGTGCACGCGATCCTGTCCATACCATATGACAAGTCCGATCACGCCAAAACTTCGCAAACCGGTGCTTGACAACTTGGATTATCTGGTTACACTCATGACAGAATTCGCTCACAGGAGATCATTAGGCATGAAAGAGCAGCTGCTGTCCTTGGTTGTGCTGGTCGGTCTGGCGACCGCCGCTTCCGCTCATCAACGTCACCATCGCCATGAATCGCGGGACATCGAACCCGGCGTCCGCTTGGATTTCGACATCACCTACCTCAACGCCTGGGGCCGCACCGTCTCCGATGGAACAGGGCTGACTTTTTATCACGACGCGCGCTCGGCGGAATGGGGCATCGAGCCGCCGCTGCGGTCGATGGACCCGACCGTACTGCCGCCCCAATACTGGGGCACCTATCCTCTGTATTACTCCGGGCAAACCATGTACTACACCATCAAAATCACCAACAACGGGCACCGCAAGTTCAAGAACCTCACCGTGGTCGCCATTCAGGAGTACCTGAGCCCGACCGGGCAGGTGAACACCCGCATCGGCCCCGACGCCGTCCGCGATTGGTTCATCCCCAAGCTCAACGGCCGCGAGTCCAAAACCCTATTCGGCTCCATCGCCATTCCCGACGTCGGGGAATCGGGCCTGGACCAAACCCATATTCAGGTTTTCAGGTCCCACCGCCATAATGACGAGGAGAGGCAAGACCACAACGAGCGCTTTGACGCCTGCAGCCATAGGCATGGCCACGAGTCTCATTCCCTGCGCAGCCGACTTATATACGAGAATATCCAGGAAGGAATCTGGTGCCCCCCGGCCGAGCAACCCCGAAAACCCTAAGTTAAAGAAAGGTTAAATAATGGTTAAAAAAGGATAACCGAGGGTTGCAATTTGGTAAATCCAGTATTATCCTAACCCTAGGTATTGGCTATGTCCGACGGCCCTAAAATGCCCATCACCATCCTCGAACCCGCCCAGGCGCGGTTGCTCAGCATTTTTGAAACGGGCGTCAAGCGCAGCACGGAGCGCCTGGCCACGATATCCAAGATGCCTTGGGACATCCACGTCATCTCCCTGGACGTCGGCTCCGACAACGTCTTTCGATCGATCCTCGCCCGCGACGCCCGGGAATATTTCGGCGTCTCGTTCTCCGCTCCGGGCGAGCGCTACCTGGTCATGTTCTCCCACGAAAGCGGCCGCGCCCTGCTCAACGCCTCCGCCCCCGCCTTCTCTCAAGGACGCGCCCCCATCCCCAGCATGGAGCAGTCGACCTTGGCCGAGATCGCCAATATCCTCATCGGCGGATTGGAGGGAGAGTTGGCCGATCGCCAAGGCATGATCCGCATCATCTCCGGGCCGACGACGATGTGGAACACCAAGGCCGCCATCTACGAGCAGGTTTTCTGCGATCTTCCCCCCATGAGCCAGCTGATGGTCAATGTCATGATCCATATCTCCTCTCCGGAACTGGCCGCCGACTGCACGCTATTGCTGAGGCTGGACTCGTTGAACGCCAATTTCCTGCTGAATTCCGACCCCGACGTCCGTCCGTCTCTTACATAAACGGCGGACGGCATTTGTGGTTTAATATGCCCATGAAACGATCCCTCATCTTATCTGTCCTGTTTCTTGGCCTGTCAGCCTCCGCCGCTGCGGCACCGGCTCCCGCTCCTGCCAGCGACCCGTCGGCCGAGGCCATCGCGGCGGCCGAGAAGCATGTCGCTTCGCAAGGCTACACCGACCTGCAGCCCAAGGCCGTGGGTGCCCGGTTGGATTCCGGAATTTGGTTCGTGGGCTTTAGGTCCACCGCCGGTCCCAGCATCCACGGCATCATGATCAATGGCCAAAAGATCAAACGCGTCAGCCAAAATCTCAAGCTCGACTGGCTGATGACCAAGCCCCTGCCCGCCTTGGACGGCAAAGAGGCCAAGGAAATCGCCGAGAAATTCGCCGCCAAGACGAAAGGCCTGCCGAAAAGCCCCTTCAAGATGACCGAAAACAGGGCCAATTCCGACGGCGACCCCACCAACTCCTGGTGGGCGTGGTTCGAGAAATCGCCCAAAACGGACGCCAAACCCGCCGTTTACGCCATCGTCTCCATCGATAAGGACACGCGGCAGGCGAAGTGGATCAAGACCAACGGCAAGCCCGGAAAGCCCTGACGCTCGACGCTCGGGGGCTGTCCAAGACTTTCCGCGGTCGCCAGGTCCTTCAGGAAGTCGATTTTTCCGCCTCCGCCGGCGAGCTGATCGTCATCGTCGGCCGCTCCGGCTGCGGCAAGTCCACCTTGCTGCGCTGCCTCAACGGCTTGGAGACCTTTGACGAAGGCTCCATTCGTTTCGGGGACCGCGTCTATCCGGCCAACGTCCGCGACGTGCGCGTAGACTTCGGGATGGTTTTCCAAAGCTTCAATCTCTTCCCTCATATAGACCTTCTAGAAAACCTCGTCGCGGCCCCGATGATCGTCAAGGGAATGACCCGCGCAGAGGCCGAGGCGGTGGCCCTCCCTTTGCTTGAGAAAGTCGGACTCTCAGCCCATGTCCATCACTACCCGATCCAAATGTCCGGCGGCCAACAGCAGCGCGCGGCGATCGCCCGCGCCTTGGCCATGTCGCCGAAGGTCATGCTCTACGACGAGCCCACCTCGGCCCTCGACCCGTGGCTAGTCGACGAGGTCTTCGAGGTGATGCGCACCCTCGACAAGGAAGGCATGACCCAGATCGTGGTCACGCACGAGACGCGCTTTGCGCGCGAGGTCGCGCGCAAGATCGTGTTCATGGAAGAGGGCCGCGTCGTCGAGACGGGAACTCCCGAGAAAATCTTCAACAATCCCGACGATCCGCGCACGATCCAATACATGAAGAAGTTCGCCGCCTGCTTTCTTCTGGCGCTGAGCTCTTTTTCCGCCTCCGCCGCGCCCCTGCGCTGGGGCGGCGATTCGGCCAGCGGGGCGCCCTTCGTCTTCCAGGATCCCCAAGACCCCGCCCGGACCATCGGCTTCGAGGCCGACGTGGCCGAGGTTTTGGCCGCCGAGCTCGGCCAGAAGACGCAGTTCGTGCAGAATCAATGGGACAGCTTAGTTCCAGGTTTAAAACGCGGTGATTACGACGTGGTGATCAATGGGCTTGAGATCACCGACGATCGTAAAGTCGAGGTCGAGTTCTCTGATCCCTATTATTTGACCTACGAGGCTTTGACGGTACGCAAAAATACCTACGACATCTCGTCGTTGGCCGATCTCAAGGGCCGAAAAGCCGGGACCCTTAAAGGCGCTTTAGCCGAGAGGCTGCTGGCCGCAACGGCCGGGGTGGACGTCGTTGGTTACGATACCCAGACCATGCTTTACGACGATCTGGCCTTGGGACGCATCGACGCGGTATTGCTCGACCATCCCGCAGCCGTGTACTACGGCATCGATCCACGTCTAAAAAACCTTCCCGGCCAATACGGACGCATGGCCTATGGAGTAGCGCTGCGAAAGGGCGACACCCAGCGTACGGCCAAGGTCAACGCGGCAATTGAGCGCCTGATCAAATCGGGAAAGCTTCGTGAGATTTATGAACGTTGGGGCATCTGGAATCCGGTCATGGCCGCGTCCTTCATCGATGATCGTCCTAGTCATCATACCGAACCCTCCGCCTATAACGCTTATTTAGAAGCCCGCGGCGTCCGTCATGGCTGGCGCGCCAAGCTCTACAACTATCTGGGGTATATTCCCCTGCTCGCCAAAGGAGCGATAACGACCATTCAGCTCTCGTTGCTGGCCATGGTCTTCGCCATAATCCTTGGCTTAACGCTGGCGCTGATGCGTCTGTACGGCCCTTTCCCTGCTCGGGCCCTAAGTTCAATCTATGTCGAATTCATCCGCGGCAGTCCTCTGCTCATCCAGCTCTTTTTTATCTTTTACGGCCTGCCCACCATCGGAATAAAATTATCTCCCTTCACCGCGGCCGTACTCGGGCTGGCGCTTAATTACGGCGCCTATGAAGCCGAGGTCTATCGCGCCGGAATTCAAGCCATCCCTCACGCGCAGATGGAAGCCTCCCTGGCCCTGGGCATGACGCGCTGGCAGGCCCTGAGGCACATCATCATTCCCCAGGCCGTGCGGGTCGTTCTTCCGCCCACGACCAACGATTTCATCGCGCTGCTTAAAGATTCATCGCTCGTCTCCGTGATCACAATGGTTGAGCTCACGCGAGTGTACGGTCAATTGGCCGCGATGAGCTACGACTACATGGGGATCGGAATTCTAACGGCAATGATGTATGTTTTGATCGGTTTGCCGTTCGTTCGGCTGTCACGCTGGGCCGAAGCGCGCTTGGCCGTCGATAGGCGTCCGCAGGGACCTTAAGGAGCACTGACATGGGACAAGATCTAAACGCCGCAAAAGAGAAGTCGGCCTACGTTTTGGGCCTGATCGGCAAGAAAGCGCTTTCGCCCGAGGAAAAGAAAAAAGTCATCGAAGAATCGGTCAAGTACTGGACCGACCACGTCAACGAGGGCTTCTTAAAATATAGAAAGTCGGTCAGCACCGACTACACGGCGGTGGAATGGGAAGACGATGGCGCGGTATTTAGAGATATCAACGGAAAAGAGTTCATCGACATGCTCGGCGGCTTCGGCGTCTACGTCACCGGGCATCGCCACCCCAAGGTGCTTAAAGCCGTTACCGACCAGCTCAATCGCCAGGGCATCCACTCCCAGGAGTTGATCGACCCGCTGCGGACCTACTTGGCGCACCTCGTCTCGTTGATCACGCCGGGAGATTTGAAATATGCGTTTCTCACCAACTCCGGCACCGAATCCATCGAGGGCTGTCTCAAGATGGCCGTGGTCACTACTGGACGTCACAAATTCATCGGGGCCATCGGCGGTTTCCACGGCAAGAGCATGGGCGCCCTCGGCGGAACGTCCAAGGCCATCTTTCGAGAGCCTTTTCTGCCCCTGCTCAACTGGTCCCATGTCCCGTTCGGCAATATCGACGCGCTCAAGACCATGATGGAGTCCTGCGATTTCTCCGGAGATCGCGTGGCGGCCGTGGTGCTCGAGCCGATCTTGGGAGAGGGCGGCATCGTGGTGGCCCCCCCTGGCTATCTCGCCGCGGCCCGGGAGCTGTGCGATAAATACGGCGCGATGCTGGTCTTCGACGAGATCCAATCCGGTATGGGACGCACCGGCAAGATGTTCGCCTGCGAGCATGACGGCGTCATCCCCGACCTGATGGCGCTAGGCAAGGGCTTCGGCGGCGGTATTATGCCTATCGGCGCCTGCGTGGGCACGGCCAAGACCTGGGAGCGCTACATCGACAATCCCTTCCTGCACACCACGACTTTCGGCGGAAATCCCCCGGCCTGCGCGGCGGCCATCGCCACGATCAACGTCCTGTTGGACGAGGGCCTGCCCGCTCAAGCCGCGGAGAAAGGCGCCTATCTGCTCAAGTCGATCGGCGTGCTGGCCGCCAAGTACCCCAAGATCCTCGTCCTGGCCCGCGGCCGCGGCCTGATGCTGGGAATGGAGTTCGCCGACAACGACCTGGGCTACGAGATCTCCAAGCAGCTGTTTGGCCGCAACATCCTCATCAGCGGAACCTACATCAACGCTCGCGTCTTGCGCTTGGAGCCGGCGCTGACCATCAGCCGCGCCCAACTGGACACTTTCCTGGGCGCACTCGAGGAGTCGCTGAAAGCCGTGTACAAAGCCCGCGGGCTTTAACGCCTCTCCCCCGCCCCTTCCCCAATTAATAGCAAAAAGTCGTTTTGGCATTGACCCTTTATTGGGTTAAAAAGTTCACCGATTGTTTCCTTGAAGTTTAGGGCCTTTGACCTACACTAGGGACACCCCCTCACCGAGCCAAGCGAGGTGAAGCGTGCCCGACCGAGGACGTGACCATGTCTGCGTCGTCGAGGTCCTCAATAACTACTTGCGGGAGCTGTATATTTTTACCACCGACCTCCCCCTCGATGAGATCTCGGCAAAGCACAAACAAATGCTCCCTGCCGCTATCTCCCATTGGCGAGCGAACCATTTGATCAGCTACTGCTGCCTCGAAGAGTCCATCCCCCAGGCCGATACCCAGACCTTCATCTCCGCCTACTCCCGCAGCATGAGCGGCTACAAAGTGATCACGGAAACCAATCAATTTGTATAATCAACTCATGCCCAAAGCCCAAGCCCGCCACATCCTAGTGCCCAGCCAGACCGAGTGCGAAAGCCTCAAGAAGCAGATCGAAGCCGGCGCCGACTTCGCGGAAATCGCAAAAAAGCACTCGAAATGCCCCTCCGGCCGTTCCGGCGGCGCCCTTGGAGAGTTCGGCCCCGGCCAAATGGTGCCCGAGTTCGACAAGGTCGTCTTCAGCGAGGCCGTCGGCAAGGTTCACGGCCCCGTGAAGACCCAGTTCGGCTTTCACCTCATCGAAATCACCAAGCGCGGCTAAGCTCCGAGCCCATTAATCACGCTTGCGCCCGCGCTCTTTGCGGATTGCTTCGGTGATTTGCGCCTGCGACAGTTTACTGCTTCCGGCCTTCTTGGCTTCCTCGCGCCCTGTGCTGACCGCCGCCTTAAGCCTAGCGCCCTGCATCATCCGTGAAATCTTTTCCGACGTGAGACCGTAGTGCTCACTGAGGACGCTGTTAACCGTATTATCGAGAATTTCCAGGTTGCCGATATAATACAGGCGCGCCGCCTCATAATATTCGATCAGCTTTTTTGCATCGATCTTACGTGTCTCAAATAGGAATTCAATATCATCACGATCACGATCGTTGTAGCGACCGAGCTTACTGAGAATCAAATCTTCCTTGCTCAATGCTCTAACCTGAAGGTGTTTGAGCTTTCCTTTTAAAATTTCAACACTCCGCTCCTTCCATTCCGGCTCGGCGATAACCGCCGCAGCCCCGCCAAGAATATAGAGTTGGATTTTCTTGTCGTACTTCTCTTTAGCGAGACGATCATCGATCTCTCGCAAAAAATCTAACAACTCTTGCTCGCTCGACTGTTTCATCGCGAAAGGTAACGGCGATAAGATTCAAGATCGGCGGAGCCGACCGCGTTCCAAAATCGCAGCCACTCGGGCGTACGGCTGCGCAACAGTGCGAGGGCGGCTTCCGTCTTCGGGCGTGGCCCTAAAACCTCCTCGCGATCGAGCTTCCCTTCGACCAAAGAGTCATGTGCGGCCTGAAGCGTCGACCACGTCTTTTGATCGACACCCTTCGCCGCATCCTTCAACTGCAAGCCGGCCGCAAGCGCCATTCCCAGACGATTTTGAAGACGAAGCGCATACGCACCGGAAACCAACTTACTCCAATCAAGCTCAAAAGAATGCTTGAGCAATAAAACCGGAAGCGCCTCAAAAACACGAGGCTCGGTCGCGAATCGGAGCGCAGCCAAAACGACCTCTTCCGCCGGCAGCGTCATCAAATCCGGCCTCTCTTTTCCCCCCAAGAATCGAACCCCGTAGCGAGCCAATTGGGCGAGGGTGGCCTCCTCGCTCCCGAAGGCAACGGAAAAACCAGGCGTGAAATACGGCTGCTGAGGAGGCACCTGAACTACCGCGTCTTTTTCCGTGTGTAATTCTTCCAGCAAGTCGGCCACTGAACACCCTAAAACCTGAGCCACATCGAATAATTCGGGAAGGCTTACGCTGCGCCGCCCCTGCTCGACGCGAGACACGGTGGTCTGCGGCCACAAGGCTTTACGAGCGAATTCGACCTGTGAGAGCTTACAATCCTCCCGCTTATCTCTCAATAACATCCCAAAATCATGGTCCAATTTATTCATATATGAATATTATAAGTCATAAATGAAATTTGTCAAGTGCAAATCTATGACTTGATTTTGAAACAGTCGGGGGCTATACTCCTGACGCTTGCGAAATATCCCCTCTATAACCCTGTTTACGGCGCTGTGCGCCGCCGCGGTGCCGGCTTCGGCCGCCCCGCGCACCGTCTCATCGGCCGACATCGCCACCAAGGTTTCCCTGGAATCTGTGATGGAAAAGCGCCTGGAGACCGTGCTGAGGAAGGTCCTAGGCTCCGAGGACGTGTTCGTCGTCGCCAATGCCGAGCTATTGGCCGATTCCGACCGTCCCGAGGTGGAAGTCCTGCCCGGCGTCGTCGTTAAAACCACGCCGTCCACACCCGCGCCTTTGGAGCTGCCCGCCTCCCTGGTCAAGCGCATCAACATCAGCATCTTCGTCGGCCGCAAAACGTCGGATACGAACGTCGAACTCGCGCGCAAGACAGCCGAGCGCATGGTCGGGCTCAAGCCCGAAAGAGGCGACGTCCTGACCGTGGAGAAAGTCGGTGCGGCGGCGGAGGCGGCGGAGGCGATGGCCGCTCCCACGGTCTCGCGCCTGAACATCTTAGCCGAGAAATTCCTCAATCCCGACCCCATTCTCCTGCTGACCTACCTTGTGTCGGCATTCCTGGCCCTGTTTTGGTTCATCCGCCGCTTCCTAGATCCCTTATTGATCGTGCTCCGCGACGCCGCCCAGAACATCCAGCGCGCCATCGCCGATCGCGCCGCCGCGCCCGACGCCGCCGCCGAACAGACACCGGCGGCAGCCGCCGCGGCCGCCCCAATCGAAGTCGCCGCTCCAGCAACCTCTAAGGAGGACGATCGCAAGGTGCCTTTTTCCTTCATAAAGGAACGGGACATCGCCGCGCTCAACCTGCTGCTCCTCGAGCAGTCGGAGAGGGCCAGCGCGGTCATCGTCCAATACCTTCCCCCCGCCTTGGTGTCCAAGGCCCTGGCCGCGATGACCGAGATCAAGCGCGAAAAAGTCGTCGCCTGCATGAGCCAGGCCGCTTTGCTCGACACCGGCGATGTGAAAAAGCTGGAAGATCTCATCCGCAGCCGCATCGACTACATGATGGGCGGCGAGGAAAAACTCATCGCCATCATCGAGCAGGCCTCGATTACGATGCAGACCTCGATCCTCGCCAGCGTCCGCCTCAGCGACCCCGAGCTCGGCCGGCGGCTGGAGCGCCGCATCACGCTCCTCAGCGACATGGGCCTGCTCGACGAGGCGGGACTGGCCATCCTAAGCCGCCAGGCCAGCGTGCGCAGCATGGCCGTGGTGCTGAAATTCTCCCCGGCTCTGCGCGAGAAGGTTCTGCCCAAGTTCAAGACCGGGCTCGGCGAATGGCTCGCGCAGGAAACCACCATGATCGGTGAGCTGCCCGAACATATCAAGGACCAAGAGATGAAGGGCGTCCTCCAGGCCCTCATCAAGCTCGTGCGCGAGGGCAAGATCGTCATCAAGAAGGATGCCCCGCCCGTCCCTATGCCTTCTCCCTCCGCGCCGGCGCCCATGCCGCAAGTCCCGACGTCCAACGGCTCGACGGCGAAAGTCGCCGCCAAAGGCGGGTCTTAAGCCCTCATGGACTTCATGACGATCGTCGGCACCGTGGTCGGATGCGGCGTGATCTACTTCGTTTTGAGCACCGGCAACATGGTCCAGTTCCTGCTCAATCCCGAGGCCATCATCCTGATCTTCGGCGGCACCTTGGGCTCGGTGCTCATCAGCTACCCATGGTCGGCCATACGGCATGTGCCCAGCGGACTGCTGATGATGCTGCGCCCGCCCAGGCGCCCCACCGCCCAGCACCTGATCCAAGTCTTCGTGCATCTAGCCGAGACGTCCCTGCGCGAGGGCACGCAGGCGCTGAGCAGCGCCATCCCCAACGCGCCGCACCCATTCCTTGCCGACGGCCTGCACATGCTCATCGACGGCCTTGAAGTCGAAGTCATGCGCGACCGCTTCGAACGCGACATCATCTCCACGCGCCAGCGGCACACCCAGCTGTGCGGCATCTTCCGGTCCGCGGGCACCTTCGCGCCGATCTTCGGCCTGCTGGGAACGCTCATCGGAGTCGTGCAGGTTCTGCGCAACATCACCAACCCCTCGGCCATGGGCGCCTCGATGGCCGTGGCCATGACCGCCTCGTTCTACGGGATCTTCTCCGCCAACTTCCTGTTTTTGCCCATCGCCACCAAGCTCAATTTCTACTCCGAGGAGGAGATGCTCAACCGCGACATCATCGCCAAGGGGATCATCTCGCTCTATCACAAGGAAGCCCCCTGGCTGATTTCGCGCAAGCTCGAGGGCTACATGTCCTATTACCTGCGCCGGGACGGAGCCAAGAAATATCGCGTGGCGGCCTGATGCACCCCCTTGAGCGCCTGCAGGCGGCCACCATCGAGGAAAGCCCCCTCTGGCTGATCGTGTTGGCCGACATGATGACCAATCTCATGCTCTTTTTTTTGGTCATGTACGCCATGGCGCAGCAGGCGCCCAGCGCCAAGCATGAGCTCATCCGCAGCTTCGACGCGACCGACGTCGTCGACGTGAAGGCGCGCCCCGAGGAGGCGGCAGCCCGCCTGAATTTCCTGGAGAAGGAGGCGGCCGACAGGCTCAAATACGTTTTCTCCGACACCACCGTCACCGAGAACATGATCCGCGTGCGCCTGCAGAACCAAATCCTCTTTCCCAGCGCCGAGTCCCGGCTCTCTGCCGAGGCAGGCGTGCCCATCGCCAAGCTGGCCCGCGTCCTGCGCGACATGCCCAACGCCGTGCTCGTCGAAGGCCACACCGACACCACGCGCCTGACCAAATCGCCTTATCACAGCAACTGGGAGCTGTCCGTGGCCCGCTCGAATGCCGTCATCGAGGAGCTGGTGCGCGACGAGGTCCCCCCTGAGCGCCTAGTGGCCGCCGGCTACGGGGAGTACCGCCCGGCCGCCTCCAACGACACGGCCGAGGGCCGGGCGCGCAACCGGCGCGTCGAGGTCATCATTCTCCGCGGCAAGGAGCAGCCCAATGAATGAGGACATGACCCAGCTGTGGATGATCCCCTACGCCGACTTGATGTCGACGATGGTTCTGCTGTTTATGTCCTTATTCGCCTACTCCTACTCGACGCGCACCCCCGAGTACGACCGCGCCTTGGCTCAGATGGAAAAGCAGCTCTCCGGCGGCGAGCAAGCCGACACCCGCTTCGAAGAGACCGAGCTCGCCGTCAAAATCAAGGAGGAGATGGGCCGCCTGAAATTAAGCGACTTCGGCGTGCGCGTGACGGCCAAGCACGTCCGCTTGACCCTGCCCAATCCGGTGCTCTTCGCCGAAGGCTCCGCTCGCCTCTCGCCCGAGGCCGGGACCGTCCTTTCGCCTTTGGCGAAACTATTTTCAGAGAGCCCCAACCCCATCCTCATCGAAGGCCACACCGACGATCGGCGCATCGTGGGAGGACGGTTCAAGAGCAACTGGGAGCTGTCGGCGGCGCGCTCTTTTGCGGTGATCGAATTCCTGATGGCTCAGGGGCTTAAAGCCGAGCGCTTCAACGCCCGCGGCTACGGCCAGTACCGGCCGGTCGCAACGAATACGAACGTGGAAAATCGCGCGCTGAACAGGCGCATCGAGATCAGCCTTATCCGCGAGGCCAAGACGGAATGAACGTCCACAGACTCGCCTTTCTTTTCTCAGCGTCTCTGTGTCTGTGCGGTGCATCCGTTCATGCCGCCTCCGCCGTCGAAAACGCCAAGAACGTGGCCCTTATCAAGCAGTACTACCAAGACGCGCTGCAATCTTACGCCGCCGGCGATTACCGCGCGGCGGTGGTAAAGTGGACCGCGATCCTACGGGAGGACCCCGATCAAAAAAGCGCCCAGTCCATGATCTTGGAGGCGCGCGAGCGCATCAATCTATTGACCAAGAAGCGGCGCCAGCGCGCCTTCGAGTACATCCGCCTCGCCCAATACCGCAAGGCCGCCGCCGAGCTTCAGGTGCTGCTCGACCAGGACCCCGGCGATCCCCAACTCACGACCCTGCAGAGCCGCCTTCAAAACGTCATGAAGACCGCGCCGCGGCTAAGTCCGACGAGCAAGCCCTCTCGCGCGGCCATCCTGGGGCTCAAAGGCTATTTGACTCTTCCTCCCGACCTCAAGCTCGCCCACGACGGCCTGCGTTACGCTTGCGAGATCGCGCCGCGCGAAGAGGTGTACAAGAACCTGCTTCGCCTGTTGTACACCGATTATCCCGGGTTGGAGACCGAGGACGCGGTCACGCCCGGCATGAAGCTCTTGGAGTACAAGCATCAAGTCGCCCTGCATCAGATTTATGACGCGAAATATCACCTGGCGGTGTTGACCCTCAACCAAATCCTGGCCCTGGAGCCCGACGACGGCTTAGCGCTCAAACGCGTGGGCTCGGCCTACTACTCGCTTAAGCGCATGGACGAGGCCCGCGCCGCTTGGACCGCCGCCCTGAAGCTCTCTCCCGGCAACAAAACCTTGCAGAAGTTCCTGGCCAAGATCGATCGCCCTCGCCGGAAGTCAAAGCCTAAGAGTGAATAGACGCCGCTAGAAGGTGTACGAAAGCCGGAACGACGCCGTGACCTCTTTGTAGCTGTTGGTGGCGACGACCGCGTCCTTGTTGTCGTTGGCGCCCAAGCCGAAGGTGACGTTGGTCTGCTTGCTGCAGTTCCACGTGTACTCGGAATTGATCGCCAGCGACTTGGTGTCGGCAGGCAACGTCGTCGAGGTGTTCTTTGAGGCGGTGTAGGTACCCCAGAACTGGCCCCTCCAGTTTGTCCACAACGGCATCGACAAGCTCGGCCCGAACGATTGGTTGGTGCGTTTGGTGCCGGCAACCTTATCCTTGGTTTCTGATTGGCTCACGCCAAGAGTCGCGCCCCAATTGGGACGCAACTTCCAACTTGAGGAGAAGCTCGCGGTCAGCGTGTCGAGGTCGTTGGCCAAGCGGTTCTTGTCGCGGAATTGGCTGGTTTGAACGTTGAGCGAGATGGTGTGCTTTTTGATGCCTTGGCCCAAGGCGATGCCCACGGTGGTCGTCTGGTTGTCCAGGACGGTGCTGGGCTTGCCTTTGGCGGTGTTCAGCGAGCCGCTAAGGCCCACGGTCGTGGCCGTAGGCAGCGAAAAGGCGTGCGTCATATTCACGATGCGCTGCACCGTCGTGGTTCTGTTGGGGTTGTTCTTGAGGTTATCCTGGAACTGGTCGGCGCCCAAGCTCAAGCTGTACCAGGCCGCCGGGAATATCCCCATCTGGACATTGAAGGTCCGCCGGTCTCCGATGATGGCGGGGTTGCCGAAGGCGACGAAGTTGGTTCCCGCTTCCTGGACGTAGGTTCGGATCTTAAAGTGCTTGCGGTCCAGACTTATCTCCGCGCGGATAGCCTTGTCGTTGACGGGAGGAGCGCCGAGGTCGGCCCAGAACGTGTTCTTTTGGTAGGCGCCGACGAACTTAAGCCGCGAGATCGGCTCCCAGGAGATATCGAGGCCGTAGCCGGAGTTTTTCTGGGCCACCAAGGTGGGCCCGCGGAAGTTCGGCGAGTTGGGATCGGAGCTCAAGGAGCCGGTCTCGTCGCTGCTGACGAAATAGTTCGCGTTGACCTTGACGCCGCCAAACGGGTTGACCCCGAGCTTGCCGGAGTACAGGGAACGCGCGTAGCGGCCGTTGGTGGTGACCGAGCCGGCCTGGGAGGCGATGGTGCGCCCGCCCAGTATGGCCCAATCCCACTTGCCCTTTCTTTGCTCCAGCATGACGCCGCGCATGCCCTGGCCGTTGACGGCCAAGGGTCCGAGGTTGGGCGAGATGTCGCCTCCGTAGACGGTCCCCCAGGGCGCGTAGAAGTTGCCCACGATGATGAACGGATCGAAGGCGTTGCCCGGCAGGTGTAGGATGTAGAGATTAATCAAGTAGGAGTTTTCCTTGATCTTGCCCACCGTGTTGAACGTGGTGGCGCCGGAGACGCGCTTCCAGCTGGGGTGGCTGGAGCTGCGCATGCTCGTGGTCAGGTTGCCCTCCATGTGGTAGGTGACGACCTCGGGAGGCGGAGGGATGGGCTTTTCTACGATCTGAAAGCCCTTGTACTCCGACTCGAGCAGCGTTTTGGTGTCCTTGACTAGAAAGACGCGGTACAACCTGCGGCCCATCATCGTGTCAGGGATGTGGAACGGCAGCGAGATCGCCGCCACGCCTCCTGGAGCCACCGCCTCGCGGGGAGAGACCTGCTCGGTGCGGGCGATGAGACGATAGTCCAGGTCATAGACCTCGCCGACCCAGTAATAAGCCCCCGGGTTCCATTGCGTGTCGCCGGTGTTGACCGCCAGGGCCTGCAAAGACACGATGTCGCCGGCCGGCGCGGGATCGGGCGCCGGCACGGTGAATTGGAGGCTGGCCGCGTCCACGGCGAACGCGCTTGCAGGCGCAAAGACCAGCGCCGCGGCCACGATAATTTGCCTCGCTCGATTCATTCCAGGCTAGTGTGCATGCGTCGTGTGTCTATTTCTTTTCAAAATGCATGCGGACCTTCTTCTTGTTGCCGTCCTTGTCCTTCATCTCCAGTTCCAAGGTCCGGCTCTTGTCGGCCGCCGTCTCGAGAAGCTTCAGGCTGCCGTTTATGTCCTTGGCCTTCAAGGCGTTCTGCCAAGTCCCGTAATCCGAGGCGGACATGGCCCGAGCCGCCCCGGGTGCGGACCCCGCACCTGCTACCGAGGTCTGCTGGCCAGCGCGCAAGGCCGTGGTGCCCTTGGGGTTGATCACATCGACGAAGCCCTCATAGACCTTCACCGTCATCGGCCCGGCCCCTTGATCGACGTCGGCCTCCGTCCCGCGCACGGCGGCCACCGCGCTGGGCGTGCGCACCTGTATTCCGGATTTGCCGTGCAGCAGCCGCGTCCAGGCATTGCCGAACTCGGTGAACACGCTCGTGGGCTTGGCCCCCCCGCCGCTTTCCATCTTGAAGCTCGAGTTCTCGTTGATGCGCAGCTCGGCTCCGCCCACGAAGGCGACGCCGACCCTTGTTCCGGCCCCGGTCCTGACTGTGTCGCCCTCGCTGAGCATCTCATTGAGCTTCAAGGGCTTGAAGGCCTTGGCGTCGTTTTTCTTGAACTCCGGCTTGCCCTCGATGGAGATGACCACACCCGCCACCGGCGATGCCGCCTTCGCGATTGCGGCCGCGGCAATCAGCAACAATGCCAGCATCGCCGCAACGCCTCGCTTGCCCCCCCCACAGTTCTTATTCATTTGAGTTCTCCTTGATTTTCTCGAACTTCACCTTCAGTGCCGTGCGCGGAATAGCGACGAATAAATAGGGCACGTTCTTCTTCGGCCCGGTCGCCTTCGGCTTGGGAACGTCGAAAAGACGGGCATAGGTGATGAGCCGGTAGCGGACGGTCATCACCGACCCCATCGAAGTGAGCTCTTCGATGGCGATGCGGTCGACGTCGTTTTGAGCGCCCGCAACGATGCCCACGATCGTGTGCTCCACGAAATTCACCCGCGGAACGGCCTCGTCGCTGGTCTTCTGCCACAGGCGTCTCCAAACGTCCTCCTTATTGATCGAAAAGAACAGAGGCTTAGGCGCCATCGCTGGAGCGGTCCCGGTCCAGGTCCTTTCCTGCACGACGGTCTTGGGCTGCTCAGGCACGCGTGCGACCGCTTCGGCGGCAGCCGCGGTCGATTCCTCCTCCGGTGCGGGAGGAGGAGCCGAACCTTCGTCGTAGGTCGCGTTCAGCGTGGCGGGCGTGGGCGTGGAGGCCACAGCCCCCTCCAGGGGCGGCCCGGAGAGGCTGGCCTGCGCCTGGCCCTGGCGAAGCTGGTCGAGCAAAGCGGTCAAATCGGCTTGCGAGAGGCTGCCCTCCATGTCGGTGTACGTGTAGCCGGACAGGTCGGTTCCCTGATCCCGCAGGAGCTGCTGGATCGCCTGCCAGATCTGCTCGCCCGACAGGGGGCCCGCGTCTCCGGCGAACGTGCTGCTCGACAACGCGGCCGCACGGGTGACCGAAAGCGTCTTGCAGTTGTTGGCCACGCTGTCATCGAAGATCGTCAGACAGGCGATGGTCAGGCTTTGATTCTGGTCGGGAGGCATGGGCGCGGACACATTGAAGGTCTGCACGTCCGCGGGAGACATCTGCGGCACCGCGATCGGGCTACCGGGAGCGCTTAAGCCCCCCAAGGTCACGCGCAGGGGCGTGTTCGTCTCCGTCGTGTTGCCCTGGTTCTTGATCGTGACGAGGAAGGGTATGGCCCCGGCGGAATCGGGCGCGCCCGTGATCTCGAGCCCGGTGATCGCCAAATCCCGCGTCAAGGCGGTATTGGCCACCGAAAAGCTGAACGGCGCCTGGCTTTGCGCCACGACGTTGCCGTTGACATCGAGTCCCTCGACCTTCCACCAATAGGTCTGCCCGGTCGACAGCCGCTGCCTGGCGTCGGCGGGATTCTGGGGGTAGGTCAGGGAGCTGGCTCCCGGGGCGGTCGTTTGAATGAACAGGGCGTTATACAGCGAGGCGTTGTCGCCCACGGTCACGCGGTAGGTGACCGCGCCGCTGGAATACCACTGGAAGGACAGCGGATTGTCGCTTAGGTTTTGCGAGCCGTGAGGCGGATAAATGAGGAGGATATTAGGCGAGGAGATCGTGAAGGTCATGCTCTGCTCGAGCGTGATCGCGTCGAGCGTGGCCAGCGCCTTGAGCGTGTAGATGCCGGGTCCCTGGGCGAAGCCCGAGATGGCGATCCCGGCGATTTGGCTCGCCGCGTTGCCCACCGTGCCGCGCACCGAGTTGCCCCGGTGCCGGAATACGGTGTTCCCGTTGGGCGCGGTGACGTTGAACTCGAATTGGGTGCGGTTGGGACTGTCGACGCCATTGTTGACGACTTGCTGGAAACCGATGGTCTCATTGGTCGAGAACGAGGCGCGCTGGACGTTGGTGGAGTCCAAGACGGCAACTCCCTGCCCCGTGAGCAGGCCCGCGGCCGCGGGAAGAGCGGACACAAGCAACGCCACCGGCAAAAGAACTCGATATCTCATCGGACCACCGCCAATTTCTTGACCACCTTAGCCGACTGGTTGTCGGTGCCGCCCTTGATCTTGACCATGACGATGTACACGCCCGGGGCAACGGCCTGGCCGCGAGAGTTGTTGAGGTCCCAGTCCACGCGATAGGTCGGAGCCGCCGCGGCGTTGATCTGCGAGCCGGGGAACTCCCTGACCACGTTGCCGGCGATGTCGAAGATCAAGACCTGGGCCTCGAGCGGTGCTAGCACTGTGACGAAGCGAATCGTCGTGGAGGTCCGCGCCGGGTTGGGGAAGGCGAAGACGGTGGCCTCGGGCAAAGGATCGAAGACGAAGCCCAGCGTCTTGAACTCGCCCTCGGCCAAGTCCACATCCTGGAAGTCGGTGTAGGCCAGACCCGTGAAGGCCCGGACGGAGTAGCGGCCGGGCAGCAGGCTCGGGATGGTCCAGCGTCCGCTGGGCTGGACCTGGACCATGGAGACCTGCCGGCCCCTTTGATAGAGTTCGATGCGGCTGTTGGAATTGCTCACCGCCGACTGCAGGCTCGACACCCCCAGACCCCGGGCGCCGCCCATCGAGGACGTCGTCAAAGTCCCTAGGGTTCCAGTCAACGTGGCCAGAGCGTAATTGATCTCCAGGACAAAGTCAACGCCGCTAGCGCCCATGGCGATGCCGTCCTGCCAGAGGGAGCTGGAGACGCCGTTGACCGTCCAGGTCACCTTGAGCTTGTAGTTTCCAGGCGACAGGCCGCCGAGGGAGAAGGTGCCGCTGCCGTCGGCCAAGGTGAAAGTGGTGGCCACGAAGTTGTCCGCGGAGTCCCAACAATCGACCTGCACCGCCGTGATGCCCTCGGTGGAGAGATTGACGACGTGCCCGTTGATCTGGTCGGTGGGTGCCGGCGCGGCGTAATTGGTGGCTTGGTTGGAGAAGACCGACCAATTTCCGTCGCTGTCGGCCATCGCCACATGCAGATAGTAAGTCCCCCCCGGGTTCAAGCCGGTCAGCAAGCGAGATTGCGCGTCGCCGGGATTGACCAGCGAAGTCGAGATCACAACCTGGGCGGTCGCGGTGCTGGGCACGGCGGCGATATCGGTCGAATAGAAGATGCGGTACTGGCCGGTCAGGACCAGTCCCGTCGCACCGTCGTCGCCCCGGGCGGTCCAGCTCAGGTTCAGATGACCCGGCGTCGAGCCCGCCGTGGCGGCCAGGTCGGCGATCGCCCCGGGTGCGGTCACATCCTGCCAGGTGAACGTGGCGCCGGAGACGAAGAAGTCGCCTTGGTTCGGGGGCACGGCGTTGTCGGAGGCGCGCACGGCGATAAAGTAGCTCGTGCCGCTGTCGAGCCCCGCTTTCAAGCGGTTCGACGGCGTCACCAGCCACGAGGTTGTGCCGCTGGCGACAGTGGAGACGGCCACCGCTGCCCACTGATCCGTAAACCAGTTCCACCATCTCCCGTCCGTAAAGCGGCGCAGCTGGACTTGCACGGAGGCCACGCCCGAGGCCGTGCCCCCGGCATCGGCCGCGGTGCCGGCAATCGACGCCAAGGCGGCCACCGTGGAGTCGGGAGCCGGCGCGGTCACCGCCACAGTGGGCGTGGAGGAGTCGAAGGTGAAGGTCGCCGTCGCGTAAGTCGTCGAGTACTGGTTGAAGGTCGTCGAGGAGCGGGCCACGACTTGGTACGTCGTCCCATCAACCCAGCTGATGCCGGGAGCCAGGCTCCACGCCGTGGTGCCGGTCGCCGCCATCCACACCGGCGAAGCGGACAGGAACGCGGAGCCGTTCCAGTAGGAGCCGGCTCCTTCCCGCACGCTGACCTCGTTGCCCTGCACGCCGAACAGGCTGGCCGCCGTGCCGCCGATGAGCCCCAGCGACGAGGGGAAGCTCGAGTTCGTCGGTGTGGAGATGCTCACGGAAGGCCCGGCCGTGTCCTTGAGAACGTAGAAGGCATCGACAAGAGTCGTGGTCGTGCCGGACGTGTCCCACGTCCGCACCGAGATATAGTTGGTAACCCCGGAAGCCAGTAGAGTGAAATTCACCGGCCAAGCGGTCGTATAGCTCGTGGAATTGGCCACCGCGGCGATGTCGGTCCAAGCGATGAGCGCCGCGTTGCCGCTTCCAGCACTCAGGCTGGCGCTATACTGGAAGGCCGCCAATCCGCTGCTCGCATCGAAGACTTTGACGTCGTACGTCGTGCCCGCGGCCGCACGCACCGTCGCGTCCCCGGTCTGGGCGTTGACCATATTCGGCGCCGTGGTGTCCTTCTGGACGTAGAAGGCGTCCTGAAGGGTCGTCGCATTGCCCAGTCCGTTGATCACTCGCACCGAGATGTAGTTGGTCACGCCCTCGATCAAGGAGTTGAAGACGGCCGCCGGCAAAGCCCAGGGTGTGTTGTAGGTGTCGCTTGGGCTTAATCCGGTGAGGGCGTCGGTGAAGGCGATGAGATCGGTGCCCAGACCCCCGGCCGTCGTCGAGGCCTTGACCTGGAATTTGTCGAGATGGGAGCCACTGGGGTCGCCGAAGGACACATTGTAGAGGCCGGTGTTGCTGCGGCGCCAAGTCGCGTCTCCCGTCTGGGCGCTGGTGATCGCGGGGAAAAGCGGCGTGGGCATGGTCACCGTGGAGCCCAGATCGGCGAAAGCCGTGAGCATGCCGTTGTTGTTGACCGCGCGGACGCGGAAATAATAGGTCGTGCCGCCGCTTAAGCCCGCAAACGAGGCGCTCGGCGCGCCCACGGGCGCCGTCGAGAAGGTCGTCGACGTCGCGAAGGCATTGAAATCGGAAGCCGTGGAGAGTTGGACCGTGTAGGTCGTCATCGACAGCGGGTTGCCGTTGGCGCTCCAATTGACCGAGATGCTCGTCACGAAGACGCCGCTGAACGTGGACACGACCGTCGCGGGCATATTGGCCAAAGTGGACGTCGCGGGATAAGCCGCGTACGGGCTGGCGACCTGATCGCCATTGGCGCGCACAAACAGATAGTACGTCGTGTTCGGGTTCAGAGCCGGCGCCAGCGCGGTGGCGCTGAGCACGTCGCCGACGGGCGTGCTGGAAGCGGCGATCGACACCGGCGGATTGGCCGACAGGGCGGACGCCGCAAGCGTGTAGCCGGTAGCACCCGCCACCAAGCTCCACGTCGCCGCAATCGAGCTGATGTTGACCTGGGTGACGGCGCCGATCACGGGCGCGGGCAAGGCGTTCAAGTTCGTGACGACCGAGCCGAGGTTGACGAACGTGGAAGGCACGCCGTTGCTGTTGACGGCCGCCACGCGGAAGAAATAGTTGGTCAGGCCGCTCAAGCCCGTGAACGTCGCGCTGGGCGCGCCCACCGGCGCCGTGGAGAACGTCACCGAGCTGGCGAATTCATTGAAGTCGGAGGCCGTGGAGAGCTGGACCGTGTAGGTCGTCATCGACAGCGGGTTGCCGTTGGCGCTCCAGCTCACCGTAAAGCTCGAGGCGTTGACCGCGGTAAACGTGGTTACCACCGTCGCCGGCTCGGCGGCCAAAGTCGAAGTCGTGCCCAGCAGGACATAGGCGGTGCGGCCGCCGCTGACGTTGGCCGCGGCGACGAAGGCGAAGTAGGTGGTGTTGAAGGACAATCCCGAGAAGTTGGCGAGAAGAGGCGTGCCCGCCGGGCTCGTCGACAAGACCGGCGTGTTTGCGGCAAACGTGTTGGGATAGACCGAGCCCGTCGTCAGGACGACGCTGTAAGTCGTTATGTCGAGCGGATTGCCGTTTTCTAGCCAACTCACCGTCATCGAGTCGATGTCCACCGCGACAAACGCAGGATCGGCGACCGCGGGGAGAGCGGCTAACGTCGCCGTCGAGCCCAGGTTGACGAACAACGAGGGCATGCCGTTATGATTGACCGCCCGGACGCGGAAGTAATAGGTCGTGTTGGCCGACAGGCCGGTGATCGTGGCGCTGGGCACTCCCGCCGGAGCCGTGGAGAACGTGACCGAGGAGGCGAAGGCGTTGAAGTCCGCCGCCGTGGAAGCATGAACAGTGTAAGTGGTCACGTTGACCGGGTTGCTGTTGGCAGTCCACCTGACCACCGCCTTCGTCGAGGTCACGGCGGTGTACGTCGACACCGCCGTCGCAGGGACGTTGGCCAAGGTCGCGGTGGCCGGGAAGGCCGCGTACAGGCTCGAAGTCTGCAGGCCGTTGGCGCGCACGAACAGATAGTACGTCGTGTTCGCGTTGAGCGCGGGCGTGAACACGGCTGCCGCCGTCTCATTGATGTCCGAGGTCGTGCTCGAGGTCCAGATCAAAGTGGGCGGGTTGTTCGACTGGGTGGAAGCGACGAGCGTATAGCCCGTCGCCGTCGCCGACAAGCTCCACGACGCCGCAATCGAGCTGCGGCTGACGTCCGTGAAAGCCAAGCCGGCCGGCGCCGACAGAGAGCTGAACACCGTCGTCGTCGAGCCCAGGCTGACGAAAGCCGTGGGCGTGCCGTTGTTGTTGAGCGCCGCCACGCGGAAGTAATAAGTCGTGTTGTTGTTGAGGCCCGTGAAGCTCGCCGTGGGCAAAGCACCGACGGGAATGGTGGAGAAGGTAATCGATGCCGCGAACATGTTGAAGTCCGCGGCCGTCGAGAGCTCGACGGTGTAAGTCGTAATTGAGACGGCGTTGCCGTTGGGGCTCCAACTGGCCGTCAAGTCGGTCAAACCGACATTAGTGAAGGTGGACGCGACGGTCAGAGGAAGATCGGCCAAGGTCGAGGTGGCACCCAGCGCCGTGTAGGCGCTGACCACGCCGTTGGCGTTGACGCCGGCGGCGTAGGCGTAATAGGTGGTGTTCAAGACCAGCCCCGTCACCGACGCCGTCGGGGGCGTGCCCATCGGGCGCGTGGACACCGCGACGTTGCCCGCGAAGGTATTCGGATAGGAAGAGCCCGTGGACATGACCACGCTGTAGGTGGTGACCAGAACGGGATTGCCGTTGGGCAGCCAGGACACCGACATCACGTTCGATCCGATGGAGCTGAAGGGCGGCGCCGTCGCCGCCGGAGGCATGGCCAAAGTCGAGGTGGAGCCCAGCAGGGTGTAGGCCGTCTCGATGAACACGGCGTTGCGCGCCTGGGCTTGGAAGAAGTACGTGGCGCTCACGCTGAGTCCCGTTAGGCCCGTCGAGTTCATCACCCCCCAATCCGACGTGAGCAGCGCACCGCTGAAGTTGGCCGCAGTGGACGCGCGCACGCGATACTGGGTGCCGGCGGGGTTGCCGTTGGACCCCCACTGAACGGTGATCGAGTCCTTCTCCACGAGCGTGAACGAAGCCGCCGCCGCGTCCGGCAGGGCGGCCCAAGTATACGTCGAGACCGAGGCGGTTTCCGGGCTCACCTGGCCGACCTGGTTGCGCGCCTGAGCCTTGAACGTGTACAGGGTGTTCGGGGTCAAGCCGGCGTACTTGGTGGCCACGCCCGGGTCATATTCCTCGTTGATCGCACTGTCGGGCGCGGAGCCGCCGACCGCGTAAATGCGGCCGCCCGCGGCGGCCACGCCCAATTCCGATCGGCCCGTGATCATGCCCGCGCGCACGGCCCAGAGGTTGGTCGCGGGGTCGTACTCATACACCGGTGCCGTCCCGGCGCCGCCGCCGACCACGTAGATTTTGCCGCCCAGCGAGGCCGCGCCCGCGGCCGCGAGGGCGGAGGGCACTGCGGTCTTAGCCGCCCAGGCATCAGCGCCGGTGTCATAGACGAAGTTGTCATTGACGGGTCCGTTGCCGCCGGCCGCGTAGATCAAGCCTCCCATCGGTCCGGCCACAGCCGCGGCGGCCACGCGGTTTTGAGCGGACGGGAATGGCGTTTTGCTGGTCCACAGATCGTTGGCCGGATCATATTTCTCGTTGGCACCGGTGGCCACGCCGTTGGTAAAACCTCCGAAGGCATACAGAGCGTCTCCAACGGCGACGGCGGACAGATGCGAGCGGCTGGTCGGCATAGTCACCTTGGTGGTCAGCCAACTGTTCGTCACCGGATCGTACTGGTCATTGTTCGGCATCGAGGTGGTGCCGAGATCGTTGGTGCCGCCGACGACATGGATCTTCCCATTCACGACCGCGGCGGCGAAGTTCGTCCGCGCCGAGGGAAGGCCGGTCAGGGTCGTCCAGGCGTTGGCCGCCGGATCGTACGACTCGACCTTGGTTTGCGGGGTTCCGCCGTTGGATCCGCCGAACACATAGACCTTGCCGTTGTAGTTCGCCGCGGCCAGCTCGCCGCGCGCCAGGGTCATGGACGCTTTCGCCGTCCACCCCTCGCCGTGGAACGCGTTGTAGGCGGCGACGCCGATGGCATGGTGCGTGCCCGACAGGCCCGTGCCGAGGTTGGAGAACAGGGGCGTGGGCGCGTAGGCGGAGGCGACGATGGTGTTGCTTGAGATCTCATCGAAGATCACCGCCGTCGGCGGAGAGATGCGCGTGACCGTCGAGCCCAAGGCGGCGTAGGCGCTGGGCACGCCGGCGTTGTTGACGGCGGCGACGTACAGATAATAGCGCGTGTTGTCGTTGAGGCCGGTGAAGGTCGCCGCGGGGCTGCCGCCGGCGGGACGGGTCGACAGGACTGTGTTGCTGGCAAACGAGTTGGGGTAAGACGACCCCGTCGAGAGCAGAACGCTGTAGAGCGTCGCGTCCGCGGGGTTGCCGTTGGACAGCCAGGACACCGTCATGGAGGTGACCTCGACGGCGCTGAAAGTGGACACGGCCGTGACCGGCGCCGAGGCCAAAGTCGAGGTCGAGCCCAGATTGATGAACGCCGTGGAAAGGCCGTTGACGTTGACCGCCGAGACGCGGAAGTAATACGTGGTGTTGCCGTTGAGGCCCGTGAACCCGGCGCTGGGAGAAGCCGGCGAGACCGTGGAGAACGAGACCGAGGTCGCATACAGGTTGAAATCCGAGGCCGTCGATATCTCCACGGTGTAGGTCGTAATCGACACGGGGTTGCCGTTGGCGCTCCAGTTGACCGAAAGCGCGGTCTGCGACACACTGCTGAAAGTCGAGACTACCGTGGCGGGATCGGCCGCCAAGGTCGCCGTGACGGGATAGGCCGCGTAAAAGCTCGAGGTCAGATTGGCGTTGGCGCGCACGAACAGATAGTAGGTGGTATTGGGGACCAGGCCCGTCAACGCAGCCGTCGTCGCCGTCACGCCCACGGGCGAGCTCGAGGCGAAGATCGATGTGGGCGGGCTGGCCGGTGCCGTGGACGCGACGAGTGTGTAGCCGGTGGCGCCGGCCGACAGGCTCCACGTCGCCGCAATCGAGCTGGACCCGATACTGTAGCCGGCGACGGCGGGAACCGGGAGAGTGCTAAACAAAGTCATCGTCGAGCCCAGTTCGGCGTAGTTGGATGCGATGCCGTTGTGGTTGATCGCGGCGACGCGGAAATAATAGCTGGTGTTGGGGTTAAGACCCGTGAACGTCGCAGTCGGCACGGCGCCGGCCGCCGCCGTGGAGAACGTGACCGAGTCGGTCGCGGCGAAGCCCGCGACCGATGACACCGTCACGGTGTAGGTCGTGATCGCCAGAGGATTGCCGTTGGCGCTCCAGCTCGCCGTCAAGGAGCCGACGCCCACGGAACTGAAGGTGGAGACGAGTGTGGCCGGGATCGAGGCCAAGGTTGCCGTCGATCCCAGCGCGACGTAGGCCGTCTCGATGAAGACGTCGTTGCGCGCCTTGACCTGGAAGAAGTAAGTCGTGTTCGGGCTCAGCGCGACGATCGCCGTCGAGACCATCGCGCCCCACTCGGTGGACAGAACCGCCGCCCCGCCGCCGAAGGTCGACGACGTCGAGGCCCGCGCCTGATACTTCGTACCGGCAGGATTGCCGTTCTCCCCCCACTGGAACGTGACCGAGTCGACGGCGACGAAGGTGAAGGCAGGCGCGGCAGCGACGGGCAGCGCGGCCAACGTGTAGGTCGAGACCAAGGCGGTCTCCGCGCTCAGCGTGCCGACTTGGTTGCGGGCCTGGGTCTTAAAGGAATACAGCTGGTTGGGGTTGAGGCCGGTGAACTTGGTGGCCACGCCGGGATCGTACATCTCGCTGACGGCGGAGTCGGGGCCGCCCGTCATGCCTCCCATCGCGTAGATGCGGCCTCCGGCCGCCGCGACGCTCAGGCTGGTGCGGCCCGTGATCATGGGCGCGCGCACGGTCCACTGGAAGGTCGCGGGATCATATTCGTAAACGGGCGCAGCGCCCAGCAAGCCTCCGACGACATAGACCTTGCCGCCCAAAGACGCCGCGCCTCCCGCCTCGACTGCCGACGGCAAAGCGGTCTTGGGGGTCCAGGCATTGGCGCCAGTGTCGTAGACAGAGTTGTCGGCGGACGGCCCGGCGCCGCCGGCGGCGTAGATCGTCCCGGCCAGAGGGCCCGCCACGGCCGCGGCCGACATCTTGTTGCGGCCGCCCGCGGCCGCAAAAGAAGCTTTGCTCGTCCACTGGTCAGCGGCGGGGTCATATTGTTCGTTGACGCCGCTGGCGACGAGGCCGCTGAGCAGGCCGCCGAAAGCGTAGAGCTTCTCGCCCACGGCGACGGCCGACAAATCCGAGCGGGGCGTCGTCAACACCGCTTTCGTCGCCCAGCTGTTGGCCGCCGGATCGTACTCTTCGTTCTTGGACTGCGCCGTCGCGCCCGAATCATTCGTGCCGCCGAGCACGTAGATCTTGCCGCCGACGCTCGCTGCGGAGAGATTGCTGCGCGCCGACGACAGGGCGGTCAAGCTCGTCCACGCGCTCGTCTCCGGGTCGTAAACGGCGACCGCGCTCTGCGGAATGCCGCCGACTTCGCCGCCGAAGAAGTAGATCTTGCCGTTGTAGGCCGCCGCCGCGGCCGCGCTGCGCGCCGCCGGCAGGGAAGTCGTGGAGACCCATTGCTCGCCGTGGACCGCCTGATAGGCGCCGCCTTTGGCTTGGCGCGTGCCCGAGAGGCCCACGCCGAGGTTGGAGAAGTAAGGCGCGGGAGCGTAAGCCGAGACCACGATGGTGTGGCTGGAGATCTCGTCGAAGATCACGGCCGTGGGCGCTGCGATGGGTGTGACCGTCGAGCCCAGGGCGGCGTAGACGGTGGGCGCGCCCGCGTGATTGAAGGCGGACACGTGCAGGTAATACCGGGTGTTGTCCTTGAGCGCAGAGAAAGACGCGGTGAGGTTGCCGCCCGCCGGCCGCGTGGAGAGGACGGTATTGCCGGCGAATGTGTTCGGGTAGGTCGAGCCGGTCGACAGGACCACGGTATAGGACGTCACCTCGACCGGGTTGCCGTTGGGCAGCCAGCTCACGGTCATGGAGGTCAGCTGCACGTCGGTAAATGTCGAGACCGCAGTCACCGGCAGCGCCGCCAGCGTCGCCGTTCCGGTATAGGCCGCGAAGGCGGTCGCCGCTCCGGGGCCCGAGGCTTGCACGAAGATGAAATAGGTCGTGTTCGGATTCAAGCTCACCAAGGTCGCCGTGGTCGCCGTGACGCCGACCGGTGAGCTCGAGGCGAAAATCGCGGTGGGCGGGTTCTCCGGCATGGTCGAGGCGATGAGCGTGTAGCCCGTAGCGGTCGGCGCCAGGCTCCAGGTCGCGGTGATCGAGCTCGTGTTGACGGTGAATCCCGCAACAACGGGGGCCTGCAGGGAGACGGGCAAGGTCGTCGTCGAGCCGAGATTAACAAAGGTGGTCGCCCGGCTCTCATGGTCGATGGCGCGGACGCGGAAATAATAGGTCGTGTTGGCGCTCAGCCCCGTGAACGTCGCCGTGGGGCCGGCGGCAGGCACAGTGGAGAACGCGACCGAATCGGCCGCGAGGAAGTCCGGGGCCGTCGACACCATGACCGTATAAGTGGTGATCGACAAGGGATTGCCGTTGGTCTTCCAGCTCACCGTGAAGCTCGTGATCGCAACGCTCGTGAAGGTGGAAGCCGTGGTGAGCGGGTCCGCGGCCAACGTCGCGGTCGCTCCGGCGATCAAGTACGCGGAGGACACGCTGTTCCAGTTGACGGCGGCGATGTAGCCGAAGTAAGTGGTGTTGGGGACAAGCCCGGCGACCGTCGCCAGCGGCGCCGCGCCCGGCGGAGTCGTCGAGAGGGTCACGTTCCCGGCGAAGGCGTTGGGATAGACCGAGCCCGTGGACATGACCACGGTGTAGGTGGTCACGTCAAGAGGATTGCCGTTGGGCAGCCATGACAGCGCCGCCGAGGAGCTGCCCACAGGGTCGAACGTCGCCGCGGCCAGCGCCGGCGGGTTCGCCAACGTCGAGGTCGACTCAACAGAGGGCTCCAGCACGAACAGATCCCCCCACACAGCACCGATGCGCAGGAAATAGGTGGTGTTGGCGATCAGGTTCTGCGGGGACAGAGGCGAGAAGGCCGCGCCGGCGCTCGAAGACGAGATGACCGTGCCGCTGAAGTTCGCCGCCGTGGACGCCTCGACGGTATAGCGGTCGGCCCCCGAGGTCCCATAAGTGATGGTGATGCTCGACATGAACACGTCCGCGATGACGGGCGCGCTGGGAGCCGCCGGGCTGCGCGAGGCCTCAGCCGTGCCCCCGAAGGAACCCAGGTTGGCGCGCGAGCCGTTGGGCGCGTCCTCGGCGCCCACGGAAGCCAACGGATCGGCCGCGTCGATCGTGGCCGAGGTGTAGCCGTCGTTGGTGAAGATCGTTCCGTTCCAGCGGCCCGCCTGGGACAGAGGGTGGAAATCCTCGACGCCGACCGTGGGGTTGAACCAGCGCGGGTTCTTGGAGATCGAGTTCCAATCACCGCCGGACAACGTCATCCACCCCGTTGCCTGCGCGGCAAGGGCTCCCCACACAAAGCTCAATCGCGTGTTGGTGCTGAAGAAATTATTGTAGTCCGAGGCGAATCCGGCCTGGCTTGCGCCGTCGACCATAATCGTCGCAGACGAGCCGGTCACCGCAAAAGACGAGAAGAAGATGTTGTTCTTGAGGTTGAGGCCGCTGGAATCCTCGCCCAGCCGCAGAAGAACCGCGTCCGTGAGCGCCGTGCCCGTGGAGTAAAGGTCGTTGAAGCGGAAGTCCACGTTGTCGGCGTCGCTGAGATAGGCGCCGGCGATCGATCCTGCCGTTATCATTCCGGGATTACTGATCCGGTTATTGGCGAAGACCAAACCGGCGCTGGTCTTGGCGTACAAGCCGAAGGTGGCGTGGGTGCCCATCGAGCCGCTGGCGCGATAGTAAATCCCGTTGTTTTGGATCGTCGCTCCGCCCAGCAGGCCGTCGGCGTACAAACCATAGGTGTCGCCCGTATTTGAGATCGAGACCACGATCGTGTTCGACGCGACCCAAAGCTGAGTTCCCGCCGCTTGCGTGGCGGCGAATACGCCGTAGCGTCCGCCGCGCAAGACGTTGGTGGACAGATCGATCGCACCCGAGTTGCCGGCGTCCAGGTAGACGCCCGCGGCCTGGGCGCCGGCCAAGACCAGGTTCGACGACATCGCAAAGCCGACGCTGCCGCCGATAAGCCACAGTCCGTTGCCGGAAGCGCTCATAGCGGCCAGCACGCTGCCGCTGACCACAGCGCCGGTGGAGCCGAAGACGTAGACGGCCGTCGAGCCCTGCACGTAGCTGGCGCTGAGCGTAGTGAAGGAGGACCGCGCGATCAAAACGCCGGCGACATTCGTCGCGCCGCCGACGACCGTGCTCAGGCTGATCGTATTATTGTTGGCGCCGGCGTCAAAGCGCGCGCCGTAACCGAGAGCATTCGAGATAAAGCTCTCGGACACCACGTTGAAGTTCGAGGGACCGGTCATACGAAGAGCCGCGTAGGGATCGGCCGCGGCGCTGTCCATGCTGCTTTGACTGATGACGTTGTAATCGGCACCGTCCGTCAGGAAGGCGCTGTCGCCCGAAGGGTTCGACACATAGCTTCCCGTCACGGTGTTCGAATCGGCATCGATGATCTTAAGAGCATACCGGCCGCTGGAGTTGGTCGTCATCGTGCTGAGACTGATGGTATTGTCGCTGGCGCCGTTCATGATCACCGCGGCCTCGCCCGAGAGGTGGTACATGAAGCTCGCCGTCACGCTGTTGAAGCGCGAATTGTTGATCGTGAGGGGATTGTTGCCGGCAAGGCTCGTCATCGTACTTCGGCTGACCGCGTTATTGTCGGAGCCGGCGGTGACGTACAGCCCGTAGCCGACAGGGTTGTAGATATAGCTCGCGTCGACGCTATTCCAATCCGCGTTGCTCATCAGCAAGGCCTCGGCGCCACCGTTACTGAGAGCGGCGCTTTGATTGATCGCGTTGTAGCTCGAGCCGGAGGCCATGTTGATCCCCGGTCCCGTGGCGCCTTGGATGTAGCTTCCCGTCACGGTATTCGAAGATCCCGGGTTCATATACAACGCGGCGTTGGCGGCCGCGGCGCTGGTGATGGTGCTTTGGACGATGCTGTTGCTGTTTCCGCCGACGATCTGGAGTCCGTAGCCCACGGCATTGCTCACCATGCTCTGGATGATCGTGTTGGAGGATGCGGTCAGATAGATGGCCGCACCGTTGGTTTGAGCGCTGATCACGGTGCTTTGGACGACCGTATTAAACGAGCTGTAGCCGACCCACCAAATACCCACGCCGTCCCCGCCATAAATGTAGTCCTGAGAAAGCGTATTCGAATGCGCTTCGCTGAAGTTAAACGCGCCTGCGGAGTTCGTATTGTTGGCGATCGTGCTCAGGGAGATGACGTTGTTGTGGGCGCGGTCTAGATTGGCGGAGGCGCCTGCGGCGCCGAACATGAAGGCTTGAGTGATGGTATTGGATCCGCCGCCGAGGATGTACAGCGGGTAAAAAGATCCGTTGTTGTTGGTCATCGTCGTGTAGGACACCGAGTTGTAGGACCCGTCGATGTAGAGTCCATGCGCCGACACCACAGAGATTTGGGCGTTGGACAATGTCGCATAACTCGATAAAGCGACGCCCGCAACGGAGATATTGGCCCCGGCGGCGGTGATGGCGACATTCGAGATCGAGGCATTGGGAGAGGACACCAGTATGCCGTACGGGACGGCCACCGTCGGCGTGACGTCGATATTGACGATGTTGACGCTGGCGTTCTTGATCAAGAAGGCCGCCGTCTGCCCGTTGCCCGTGACGGTGGGATGGGCCGTGATCGCGGGGTCGAGCATGATCGTGATGCTCGAGCCGTTGGTGATGAAGTTCTGCACCCGGACCTGCTCGTTGTAGATCGCGCTGTCCTCGATGACGACGCAGGCGTGGCCGGTCATGGGGTTGGAGATCTGGCCGAGCGCGGCCGTAATCGACGTGGCGTCAGCACCCCCCGCCTGACGGACATACACCGTCTCATAACAGGGCATCACGCTCAGCGACGCCTCGGCGGTCTGTCCGTAGGAGCCCATATTGGGCCGACCGCCGTTGGGAACGGGCTCGACGCCGATCGAGGAAGACGTATCTCCTCTGTCGATGGTCGGCGAGCTGGCCGCGTCGGTGGAGAAGGCCACACCGTCCCAGCGCCCGCCCGTGGACAGGGGATGGAAGTCCTCCTCGCCGACGCGGGTATTGAGCCACAGGGGATTTTCCGTTATTGAGTTCGCGTCATGGCCGGTGTTGCTCCGCCAGTTCAACAGCAGACTGTAGCTCACGCCCCCCCAAACGCCGGACCGCACGGAATTTGAACTGAAGAAATCATTGTAATCCGACGAGAAGCCAACTTGGCTGCCCGCGTCCACATCAATGAGCCTGTTGGTCGTCGCCGTTATCGAGCTCGAGAAAATGTTGTTCTGGACCGATGAGCCGTTGGAATTGATCAGCTTAAGACCCGTGAACGTGGTCACGGTCCCGGAAGAATACAGGTCGTTGTAGTGAAAGATGGTGCTAGGAGAGCTGTTTAACGTCGCCGCGACGAACAGGGCTCCGGAAATCCGGCCTGGATTGGAGATCCGATTGTGATCGAACTTGATCCCGCTCGAGGAGTTGGCGTAGAAGCCGAACGCGCCGCCTCCCGGCGCGGCGCCGAAGCTCCGGTAGTAAATGCCGTTGTTCTGGATCGTAGCACCCGTGAGCAGACCGTCCAAATAGAGGCCGTAAGCGCCGCCCGCGGACGCCGTCAGGCCCGGGAGGATGGTGTTGGAGGTGACCCACACCGTGGCGCCCGCGCCCTGGTTGGCGGCGTACACGCCGTACTGCGCGCTGCGCGCCGTGATGAGATTGGTGGAGATGATGATGGTGCCGAAGTTGCCGGCACCCACGGACACGGCGGCCTGGCCGCCGCCCAAGATCGTATTTTCCAGCAGATCCAGATTCATCGAGAGATTGCCGAACCACACGCCGCTGCCGTAAGCCCCCGTTCCTGCCAGCATGCTCCTCTGGATCACCGTCCCGTCGGAGTTCGTCACATAAACGCCCGTGGAGCCTTGGATATACGAGTTCGAAATCGTCGGACTCAGCGAGTCTTCGAGCCAGAGGCCGGCAATGCCATCGCCGATTAGGGTGCTCAGCGTGACCGTGAAGTCCGCCGAGTCCTCAAGCTTGAGGCCTCCGGCGCCGATGACGACGCTCCGATCCAACGAAACCCCGTCGGAGAACGTGATGCGCGCGGCGCCGTCCACGGGATTGAGCAAAGTGACTCTCGACAGGATGGTCCGAGGCGAGTCGTTGAGGAACAATCCGTAAGAAGCGAGGTCGGTGCTCGCGAAGGTGCTTTGGAAAACGGCGTTGGCGCTGGCGCTGTCGAATATGGCGGCGTTGCCCGACTGGTTTTCGACGTAGTTGGCCGTGAAGACGTTCGACGAGCCCGCCACGAACAGCGCCACGCCGCCGCCGGCGGAGCCGCTGGTCATGGTGCTTTGGCTGATCGTATTGGCGTGCGCGCCGGTCCCATCGCCGATGTGCAGCGCGTCGCCGCTCGGGTTCTCGATGAAGCTTTGCGTCACGGAGTTCGACGACGCGGTGTGCAGGAACAGGGCGTACGCCGAGGTGGAATTGCTTCTCAAAATGCTCTGACTGAAGGCGTTGTACATGGTGCCGCCGTCGAGATGCGCGCCCGAGAGCAAGGTCGAGCCCGCGATCCTGTTGTAGCCGCCTCCCGTCAAGAAGAGAGAGTAAAGATCGGTATTGCTCACGATCGTGGTCTGGCTGAATGTAATGCTCGAGGCGGCGCTCATGTACACGGCCGTGCTCACGCCGCCCGAGATGTAGCTCTGGGAGATCGAGTTCGACGCCACGGAGACGAGATAAATGGCGGCATACTCTGATGAGCTTCCGGTCACCGTACTTTGGCTGATCGTGTTATGGGTGGTCCCGGTCGCGAAAAACACGGTATGGCTTGAGCCGCTGGCGATGAAGCTGCCAGTCACGGTGGTTGTCGAGGAGCCGGTGCCGAGATAAAGTGCGGTGCCCGCGCGGTTTCTGATGAAACTCTGCGAAACGGTATTGGAGGAGCCGGTCATGTAGAGAGCGTATTGAGGAGCCGTGTTGGCTGCCGCCGTGCTGCGGGAGATCGTGTTGTTCACCGCGCCTAGGCCGATGCTTACGGCCATGCTGGAACCGCTATCGATGTAGCTGCCGGAGACGCTATTAGAGGAAGAGCCCGCCTCCAGGAGCAGTCCGACGCCCATCGACGAGGCCGACAGCGTGCTCAGGCTGATCGAATTCGAATTGGCGGCGGCCATCTTCGCGCCGTTTCCGCCGCCGTTGTTGCGCGCGAACAGGCCCGTAAATGAGCCCCCGGTCGCGCTGCTCAAATCGAGCGCGGGGTAAGCGATGACCTGGTTGGTCGCCGTGCTAAACCATATGGAGTCGTTCTGACCGCTGACCTTCATGCCCATGGCCAGCCCGACATTGACGCTGGAGTTGGAGATGCTGCTCCAATCGCCCGACATAGACATGCCGACCGTGTCGATACGGCCCTCGGGGTCTATGACGTTGACGCCGTTGAGAGTGATGTTGGCCGAAGCGGCCAGAACGCCGTAGTTGTAAGCAAAACCGGCGGGGCGGATGTCGATGTTGACGACGTTGAAACTCGCGTTCCGGATCTCGAACACCGAGCTGCCGCCGCTGCTCGGCGTCAGGACGGGGTGGACCGACAAGGACGGGTCGAGCATGAGAGTCATGCTCGAATTGTTGTTGGTGAAGTTCTGAAGAACGAGCTTTTCGGCGTAAACCTCGCTGTCTTTGATCAGCACGCAGGAATAGGCGGTCAGGGGATTGGGAACGGCGTCAAGCGCGCTTCGGATCGTGTGGTAGGCGCACAGGTCGGATTTGCACAGCTTGCGCACGACCGGGCAAACCCGGGGCGGCGACTTCGACGCCTGGGCCGTGCCGCCGTAGGAGCCCATGTTGACCGCGCCGCCGTTGGGATTGGGCTCGGCTCCCAGCGGCTCTAGGGGATCGCCCAGGTCAATGGTCGGGGCGTCCACGGTGTCGATGAGATCGAAGAGCCGCGTCGCGGGATTGTAGCGTCCGGCCGAGGATTTCTGGTGGAAGTCCTCTACCCCGATGCCGTTGCTGGCCCACAGCGGATTGCCGCTAGCGGAGTGGGAATCGCCGCCGTTGATGAACGAGGACCATGGAAACGAGCGCGAGAGGCCGTCGAAGAACAGCGTCAAGCTCGTTTGGGTGGAGTTGAGATAGTTGTTGTAATCGGCGAGATAGCCGCTGTCGTTGCTGACGAATACCGCGTCCGTCGGCACGGTGTTGGAGCTTTGGAAAATGTTGTTGCGGACGGTCACCGTCGAGGTGAATAATTCGATATGCCGGCCGCCGCCGACGGTGCCGCTGGAGTACACGTCGTTGAACTTGAAGGATGAATTCTGCACCCCGTTGAAGCTGATGGCTGTATAAGTGATCCCGGCGAGCATATTGGGCTCATTGATCCGGTTGTGATCGATGCGCAGCCCCGAGGAGCTCTGAGCGTAAAGGGCATAGGCGCTTCCCGCTCCCGCGCCCGGCACTCGGTAGTAAATGTTGTTGTCTTGGATGGTGGCACCCGTGGTCAGCCCGCTGATCAAGAGGCCGTAGGTCGCGGGTATCCCGTTGCGCACCGGCAGGATAGTGTTCGACGCGATCCAAACGCTCGCGCCCGAAGCCTGGGCGGTGACGCAGATGGCGCACTGGTTGTTTCCGCCGGCGCTGACGGAGTTGCTGGAGAGGATCAAGGCTCCGTCGCCGAGCTCCAGAATGACGCCGGACCCGTTATTGGCCGTGACCGTATTGCTCGACATGGACAATCCCACGCTGCCGCTGGAGAGCTTAAAGCCGATGCCTTGCGCGGAGAAGGTGACCAGGCTGTTGGCGGTGATGGTCGTCCCGGTCGAGGCCGCAATGGACATCGCGGTGAAGCCTTGTATGAAGGAGGCGGCTACGCTGGTATAAGACGATTGCTGGACGCTCACCGCGACTCCTAAAGCCACAATCGAGCTGGCGGAGATCGTGGTGAAATCGGCGCCCGTTGAGATATATACGGCCGTGCCGCCTGAATTAAATAGATTGCTCCCCGACACGCTGGTGCTATCGGCCCCTACGATAAAGAGAGCATAAGACGTAAACCAATCGACCGTCATCGTGCTTTGGCTGATGTCGTTGTTGTTGGCGTTCGCATCCAGGTAGCCCCCGTATCCATGGGGACTGGTCCCCCTGCCGCCGGACAATGAGCTGCGATCGATGGAGTTCCCCTTGCTTGCGATGGCGTAAAGGCCATGGCCGCCGTTAGCGGTAGTCCCGCCGTTGCCGCCGCCGTTGCCGCCGGTCGCCGTGGATTGCCTGACGGAGTTGTTGTTGGCATTCGCGGAAAAATGGACGCCGTTGCCTCCGAAAGCCGTGGAGGAGGGAGCGGCATTGTTGCCAGCCCCTCCGGTGATGAAACTCAAGTTGACCGTGTTCGAGTGGCCTCCCGTGACGAAGAAGCCGTGTCCGCCGGCCCCGGGACTGCCGCCCCAGCCGACGCCTCCCGTCAGCAAGCTCCAGTTGATGGTCGTCGACGAGCCTCCGTTGATCTCGGCAGCGCCTCCACCGGCCCCGATGTCGCCCCAGCCGCCCATGCCGCCGATCAGCACCGAGTTGTTGATCGTGCCGCTGGAGGAACCGCCGACATAAAGCCCCGCCCCGCCGTTGCCGCCGGTGTTGGAGCCCGCACCTCCAACCATCGTACTGAAGACGACCATATTGGAGTTTGAATTGAGCAGCAGCATCAGGCCGTTGCCGCCGGCCGCGGGAGGATGCGTACCAAAACCTCCCTTCATATAATTGCGGAGAAAAGTATTGAACGAACTCGCGGTTACGCTCGATCCGTGGCCCCCCGGGACAACTGGGCCTCCGAAATTAGTCTGGTCGCCGCCAGTCATCGTAGACAGCTTTATCGTGTTGTAGTTTGAACCCGCTCCAAGAAATAGCGCGCTTCCTGCCACGGAGTTGCACGCCGTGCCGGGCGCTCCCATCATGAGACTTTCGTCGATGGTGTTCGATGAGCTTGCGACCAGCATCAGACCATAGCCGCCGATCGGGCACGCGATGCCGCCCGTCATCATGCTTAGGACGATCTCGTTGCGGTCGGAGCCGGCGTCCAGCCGCGCGGCGTCTCCAGCCGAGTTGTACATCATGCTCCGCGTCACCGTATTGGAATCGGAGTTGCTCATGTACAGGGCGTACCGGACCGCGGCGCTGCTGGTCATCACGCTTTGGTCGATCGCGTTGTAGTCGGCTCCATTTTCGAAGTGCACGGCGTCGCCAAGCGTGTTCAGGATGGAGCATCCGGTCACCGTGTTGGAGTCGGCGGCGTTGAGATAGAGCCCGTAGATGTTGACGCCTTGGCTTATAGCCGTGCTGTTGTAGATAGTCGTGTTGTTGCCGCCATCGAGCCATATGCCGTGCGCGTTGACCACGCTCACGGTGCTGAAACTGATGGCGCTCCAGGAGCTGACGCGCGCACCGGCCGTGTAGATTCCCAGGTTCCCGAAGGTGCTCACGGAGACGCTCGACAACTGGACATAGGCCGAGGAAGCGTACACGCCGTAAGGCACGCTGTTGGTCGAGACGACCGCGATGTCGAAGATGTTGACGCTGGAGTTCATGATTCGAAAGGCCGCCGTCGAATTGACCGGCGGGTTGACCGTCGTGAACGTGCTGACCAGGCCCGGGTCGCTTTGGATCGTAAGGGTGTTGGTGCTGTACAGGAAAGCGATATTTTCCACCTTCACCTGCTCGAAATAGGTCGAGCTGTCGACGTTGATGCACCAGTTGCTGCCCAGCGGGCTGGCGCCAATCGCGTTGATGACGGCTTGCTGGATGGCGTTGAAGTCGGCGACGACGCCCGCGCCGGGCTTGCGCACCGTCCTGATGACCCCGGGAACGCCGTTGCAGATCGCGGCGTGGAGCGGGGACACAAGCCCTCCCCACAGGAGGACAGCCGTCAAGCCGACGAGAAGCTTACGGCGCATTCTTCGTCCCCGCCGCCGGCTTCTGCCCGCCGAAATTGAAGCTGTAGGACATGCGATGCGCGGTGCCCAGTTCCCCGTAAGGCACCATCGCGTAATCGAGATCGCCGAACTGAGTGCGCAGGCCGGCGCCCAGCGACATGCCGTAGAAGTCCGCTATCCCGGAGACCGTCGAGCCCAAAGCCGTGCCCAGCGCGGCCGCGCGCTGCTCGGCCGAGAACGTGCGGTAGCCCGCGCGCAAAGTGATCGGGCCGAAGCCGCGGTACTCAAAGCCCAATCGCGCGTTGGCGCCCATATTCCGAGGCATATCGAACTGGAGGACGACGGCATGCGGGAATTCCGGCGTCAACCCGTAGGCCGCGCCGAAGCGCGCGATCCGCGGCAGCGGATAGGTCTGGTCGATGAAGCGCACGCCCGTTCCGATGTTGGCGATGTCCAAGGCCACGGACACCGGCTTCGACTCGAAACGATACAAGGCGCCCAGGTCGACGGCGTACGCGGAAGCGGAGTAGCTGGCGATGTTCTCGCGGATGTACTTGCCGGTCACGCCCAAGCCCACGCCGGCGACTTTGCGCGCGTAGCTCAGGCCCACGGCCAGGCCCGAGGCGCCCACGTTCGCCTCGGGCGCGGCCGTCTCGGTGGTGCGCTGCTCGATGCCGCCCAGGCTTAGATGCGTCACGCTGATCCCGAAGGGGCGGCCCACGAGGCCCATCTGCGTCATGCTGATGTCCTGCGCCAGCAGGGATTGCGAGGCGAGAATCTCATACGCGCCCGCGCTCGATCTCGGATCGCTGACACCAGGATAAGCCAGGCCGGCGGGATTATAGTACAACGCCGAAACGTCGTTGGCCACCGGCGCAAACGCCTCGGCAAAACCGATGGGGCGGGCGCCGTAGCCCAATTCCAGGAACGCGGCGGCCGACGTTCCCGCCCCCGCGGCGAAAACCGCGCGGGGAAGCAAAAAGAGAGCCGCCAGCAACGGCGGCATGACGCGAAGAATCATTCTACCCAAAGATGATCCAGGCTTGTCCCTCAGACATTGGCAATATAGTAGGAGACGAGTTCGAGGAATTTGTTACGCGTTCGTGAACAGTATGAGGGCAAAAACGCCGTCTTTCAATGTCTTATTGGTCACATCGAAACGGCGAAAACGACGTATGTCGGAGGGAAGCGAAGCTGCGCTAGTACTTAGGGAAGGAACGTCAGCCTTTTTGGGTGTGCTTCGCCACTTTGGCGACCAACTTGGTCATGTCCAAAGGCTTGAGGAGGTAGTCGATGGCGCCGGCCTCGAAGGCTTCGTCCACTTCCGCCACCAACTCGGCGGCGGTGCACATGATCACCTTCAAGCGCGCGGTGGCGGGATTGGCGCGCAAAGTCTTGAGAACCTGGATGCCACTCATATGGGGCATATTGCGGTCGAGGATCACGAGATCGAATTGAGTCTTGCGGATTTTCTCGATAGCCGCCGCCCCGGAATCGGCCATGACGGCCGTATGGCCCTGCATCCCCAGGACATCCTTGAGCAGGTCCCGGATCACCGAATCATCGTCGACAACGAGGATATTGGCCATGGCGCTATGGGGACATTCCCATATTTCGTTATGACTTTGCAACAAGTCTAGGCTATTCTTATATTGGGATTATGCCCACGGACCACGAGAGGACGGACCCGGCCATCACCAAGATCGCGGAAGGCGCCGAGGCCTTGCGCGATTGCGCGACGTCTATACGCACTCGTCTGCAAGGACGCGAGCAGACTTTGATGCGCCTGCGCGCTGAATTGAGCGCCCTGCGCTCGATCTCGGAGATCACTATTCTAAAGCCCCCTCCGCCGCCCCTACCTCCTCCTCCGCCGCCGCCCCCGGTCGAAGAGGTAATAGAGGTTCCTCCGCCCCAGGCGCCGCCTCCGGTCAAAGAATTTCGAGAGCTTCCCCCGCCGCAGACGCCCGCGCATCCGGCGGCGCCATCGGTGGAGTCCATCCTTGGGGAATCCATCCTCGCCTACCATGCCGATCCCAAGCCCGCCGTCGCCGAGCAGACCTTCGTCGACGTGCCGATTTCGGAAAAAACCATCATCGAGCCGCCCCCTTCAAGGCCGGCGCCGGCCTCGCCGATCTATTCGAAGCAAGCCTTGCCGCCCGTCGCATCGTCCAGCCCGCCGATTCAAGCCCCTCGCTCGCGCATGGTGGTGATTCTTCCGATCGCCTGCCTCGTGATCATATCAGCGTTCTTGGCCTTCTCCCGCTTTCAATCCGCCAAGCCGACGAACGGGGCCAATACGGAAACGGCGGCCCCGGCGCCGGCCTCGCCTATGCCGGCGAATCCCCCTCTCGAAGAAAAAGCCGCCGAAGCGCTGGCGATCGTCCGGCAATGGCGCATGGCCGGCGACGAAAAAACCCTGTTCATGCGTTTGGGCGGCGGCGTCATACAGCATCCCAATGGAAGGCAAGCGTGGAGCGTGGAGAAGCTCGACGAAGGCAGCTACCTCGTCATCTACCGCGAGGCGGCGGGAACGCCCATATACGCTTTCGAGACCCGGTTGAAAGCCAAGACGGTCATGCCCTCGCCGGAAGCCACCGAGCGTCTCACTTTGCTCCGCGTCCGCGACGAGGCCGCCGCGGCTCTGCTCAAAGCCCGCTAGGAGTTTGCGGACCGTGGGCATGCCGCTCGTTCAATTGTTTTAAAGCTTGCGCTTTATAACAAGTTATGCGAGGATGCACCTCTGGAGGTGGTCCATGAACAGAAAAGTCCTGGTGTCCGCCGTCGCCGCCCTCGTCCTCGGCCTGTCGATCGTTCCCCGCAGCACCGTCCTGTGCGACGGATTCCTACCGCCCAACGATATGCTCATCGCCGTCGATTCCCCCGAGGCCAAGGGCATCGGCGAGAAGGAATTCAACGCCGTGCTGGACCAAATCCAGTCTATTTACGGACCCATAGTGGCCGCCAAAGGCGGTAAGCTCCAGATCAACCGCCTATGGAGCAACGGAACGGTCAACGCCTCCGCCCAGCGCTCGGGCTCGACCTATATCATCAACATGTACGGCGG